>Ga0114930_10003630_pt1 | contig 13399 bp, 13 predicted proteins | sample AnhtaG_FD_87300 | JGI IMG/M metagenome (GOLD analysis project Ga0114930, IMG submission 87300) | Deep subsurface microbial communities from Anholt, Denmark to uncover new lineages of life (NeLLi) - Anholt_01485 metaG | ecosystem: Environmental > Aquatic > Marine > Oceanic > Sediment | place... | reverse complement strand
TCGGTGTCAGAGCGGGTTGGTGTGTTGTGGATAATTTGTGGATTTTTTCTTCCAACCTCCTTATTTTTCCTTTTCTGTTTGAAATTTATAAAGATACCTATTCTTTGTTACTCGAAAATAATTATACGTATCTTACTTTATATTTTGATATTATGATCCTTTTCTCTTTTCGAATCGTACCATTTTTTTAAAAAGGGGTTCTGTGTGGTCCAAAATGTGGATAACTTGGCCTTTGATGTGGATAACCGAAGTCCGCAGTCTATCTGGGGTGAGTCCCTCCAAATTATCAAAGAAAACGTCAGTCCCCAAAGTTTTCAGACGTGGTTCTTGCCCATCCTACCTCTGAAGCTGGAAGAGAATCGACTAACGATTCAAGTTCCCAGCCAGTTTTTCTATGAGTGGCTCGAAGAGCACTATCCCCATATCATCCGCGTTGCTCTTTCGCAGATTATCGGTGAAGGGGCGACCCCGGTCTATACGATCCTCCAAAAAAATGAATCCACGGCCTTGCCTGCGGTTGACTACCCAAGGAAGAGTACGGGAAAATACATGGGCGATGAAACCTATTTAAATTCACGTTACACATTCGATAATTTTGTGGAGGGAAGCAGTAATCAATTTGCCAAGGCAGCATCTTTGGCCGTTTCTGAAGCACCGGGAAAAACTTCCTTCAATCCCCTCGTCATCTACGGTGGTGTTGGGTTGGGAAAGACTCACCTTATCCAAGCCATCGGAAATTTTGCCACGGAGCAAAGCTCAGCCAGAAGGATACGTTACGTATCCAGTGAAAAGTTTACGATTGAATTCATCAACTCGATCCAGAACAATCGCACAACAGAGTTTAGCCAAATCTATCGCAACGTAGACCTTTTACTCGTTGATGACATTCAATTTTTCATTAGTAAAGAGCGAACACAGGAGGAGTTTTTTCATACGTTCAATACCCTCCATCAGAAAGGAAAACAGATTGTCCTTTCCTCAGATAGACCCCCCAAAGAACTCAAGGGCCTTGAAGAACGACTCCTCTCCCGTTTCCAGTGGGGTCTGGTTGCAGACATCCAGCCCCCTGATTTAGAAACCCGCATTGCCATTCTCCAAAAAAAGGCGGAGCTCGATGGTATCGACCTCCCCACGGAAATCATAGAATACGTTGCCACCAATATTACTTCTAATATCCGGGAACTCGAAGGGGCACTTATCAAACTCTTGGCCTTTTCTTCCTTAAGAGGTTTAGATATTAACCTCGACTTAGCTAAAATGGCATTGAAAGATATTGTCATTTGTAAACGACGAGATATTTTGATTGAAGAAATTCAGCGGGTTGTTTGTCAGTACTTTAATATTCCCGATGACCTGTTGAGGGGAAAAAGCCGAAAAAAGGAAATCGCTTTCTCAAGACAAATTGCCATGTATCTCTCAAAAGAGATGACCCACTACTCCTTAAAGAGTATCGGTCTTCATTTTGGTGGCAGGGATCATACCACTGTGATTCATGCCGTCCGGACAGTTGGAAATCTTATGAAGAATAAAAAGAAGGATGGCAAGATAGTAGAAATTGTGGAAACTTTGAAAAAGAAAATAGAGATGAACTCTTTGTAAATTGTGAATTTTTAAACCGCTCGTGTGAATTTGCTGTGGATAGTGATGCCTTAACTTTGTTTGTTTTTTAAAGTCTCTGTTTTATCCACACCCTTTGACTTCTTATTCACTATTAATTCACAGCAGTCCTTTCATTTTGTAAACATTTAATTTTTTATTTTTAAATATCTTAAATGGGTTTATTTTTTTTTATCTCTATTATCCACAACACTAAATAAACAACTATTTTGTTCTTGAATATTTTTATAAAAGTTATTATAATATTGGTAGTATAAACGATCATAATAAACTCCAGGAGGAATAGAAAATGAAATTTTCGATCATCCAAAACGATCTTTTAAAAGCTCTCCAAAAAGTATCCGGAGTTGTCCCTACAAGATCTACTACACCTATTCTAGAAAATATCCTTCTTGAATTGGACAACGAGAGTCTTAAAATTACAGGGACGGATTTAGAAATCTCTATAACGACAAAAGTTGTTCCTCAAAAGATAGATGCACCCGGTGCGATTTCTCTTCCCGCAAGAGTTATTACAGAAATGATACGGTCGTTACCCGACATTTCCATATACTTTGAATTGGATGAGAACAAAAGGATAAAGATTACAACGGATCAAGGCTTTTACCAAATTGCCGGAATATCCAAAGAGAACTATCCAGAAATTCCGACAATTTCTGACAAACAGATTGTCGAAGTAAAAAACAGCATGCTGAGTCGGATGTTGAGCAAAACCATTTTTGCCGTATCAACAGAAGAGCTCCGGCCAGCCCTCATGGGTGTGTTTATACAAATCATGGCAGATGAATTCCGGATGGTAGCTACTGATGGACACAGACTTTCGAAGATTATAGACAAAAGTTTCCGTTACGACGATTCTGCTGTACGGATAATCGTTCCTCCAAAGGCTGTACAAATTGCTCTTAAGAACCTGGATCAAGAAGGTTCGACAAAGTTGGCTATCGACGATAGTGGGCTCGGCTTCATTTTTGACGAAACAACCCTGTACACACGATTGGTAGAGGGAGAATATCCAGACTACGAGAGGGTCATCCCCAGAGATTGTGATAGTAACATGACTGTGGACAAGAACCTCTTGATGGCATCGGTGAAAAGGGTCTCCTTATTTTCCAGTGCATTAACCCACCAGATTCGATTTTCCCTTTCTCCGGGCAAATTGATCGTATGTTCTGAAGACGTCGACATCGGTGGAGAGGCCCGGGAAGAGGTGAATGTCGAATACACGGACGAGCCCATGGAGATAGGCTACAACGCGCAGTATGTCATGGACATTCTCCGGCACATCGACACGGATGAGGTGACGTTTCAATTAAAAAGTCCAGTACGCGCAGCGATTATCACTCCGACAAGTCAACAGAAAGAGGAAGCTTTCCTCATGCTCATCATGCCCATAAAGCTGAGTACTTAGCTGTTGGAACAGATAGGAAACATTCTTCATAAATGTCTCAGAGAATTCGGAATCCATCGGCCCATCATGAGATATCAAGCTCTCGCTCTGTGGCCGAAAATTGTAGGAAACAGAATTTCCGAAGTCACCGAACCCCAACGCTTCAACAACGGTAAGATATTTATCAAAGTCAAGAACGATTCTTGGAGAAACGAATTGGTTTTTCATAAGCAAGAAATTATAGACAAGATCAACAAAGCGATTGGATCACGAATTGTTGAAGAGATCATCTTAATATAAGCGGGGACGCGGGAGAATATGGCAGACGAAAAATACGATGCAAAAAAAATTGTTGTTTTAAAAGGTTTGGAGGGCGTCCGCAAACGGCCCGCCATGTACATAGGGGATACATCGGTCCGAGGACTCCATCACATTTTGTACGAAGTGATCGACAACAGTGTGGATGAAAGTTTGGCCGGCTTTTGCTCCAGAATCAACGTCGTGATTCACAAAAATGGCAGTGTCACCGTCTTCGATGACGGAAGAGGGATACCTGTGGATGAGCATCCGGGTGAGCATCGCCCTGCACTGGAGGTCGTGATGACCACCCTCCATGCCGGAGGGAAGTTTGACAAACAGGCCTACAAAGTTTCTGGTGGCCTCCACGGTGTGGGGGTCTCGGTAACCAACGCCCTTTCGGAATGGTGTAAGGTTAAGGTCTATCGGGATGAAAGCATCTATCAGCAGGAATACAAAAAGGGTGTTCCTGTCTACGATATGGAAGTCATCGGGAAAGCGAAAACCAAGACGGGAACCGAGACCTCTTTCCTTCCCGACCCGACGATTTTTAATAAGACACAGTTCACATTCGATATCCTGGGGCAGAGGCTCATGGAGCTTGCCTTCTTAAACAAGGGGTTGAAGATTACTCTGAAGGACGAAAGATCCAGCAAAGAAAAAAGTTTTCATTCCAAGGGTGGGCTCCGAGAGTTTGTTACCTACTTGGATGCGAACCGCACTTCCCTTCATCGAAAACCCATCGTTTTTGAGAGCAAGAAGAACGGTGTAGAGGTTGAAGTGGCCCTCCAGTATAACGATACCTACCAGGAGAACATTTTCAGCTTCGTCAATAACATTCCGACGACGGAGGGAGGAACCCATCTCGTGGGCTTTAAGACCGCCCTCACCCGTACCTTGAACTTCTATGCCCAGAAGAACAACCTCATTAAAGAAGGATCCACGGTGCTGACAGGAGAGGATGTGAGAGAGGGGCTCACTTCCGTTATCAGTGTCAAGGTGCCCGACCCTCAATTCGAGGGTCAGACTAAGACGAAGCTGGGAAACAGCGAAGTGCGGGGTATCGTGGAGTCGGTTATAGGCGAGGGACTGTCGGAGTTCCTGGAGCAGAACCCTCCCATCGCGAAAAAAATTATACAGAAGGGAATTCATGCTGCCAAGTCGCGGGAGGCCGCACGAAAAGCCAGGGAACTGACGCGACGTAAATCGGCTCTCGAAAGCGACACCCTTCCGGGAAAACTGGCCGACTGCTCAATTAAGGATCCCGCACACTGTGAGATCTACCTCGTTGAGGGAGATTCGGCTGGGGGATCGGCCAAGCAGGGGAGGGATCGGCAATTCCAGGCCATTCTCCCGTTACGGGGAAAGATCCTCAACGTTGAAAAAGCCAGCCTGGAAAGAATCTTGAACAACGTGGAAATAAAGACGATGGTCACCGCCCTGGGAACGGGTATCGGGACCGACGACTTCAACATATCCAGGCTCCGTTACGGAAAGGTCATCATCATGACCGACGCGGATGTCGATGGATCCCACATACGAACACTGCTCTTGACCTTCTTCTTCCGGTACATGCGGGAGCTCATCGAAAGGGGACATGTCTATATCGCCCAGCCGCCCTTGTACCGTCTGAAGAAAGGAAAAGAAGAGACATACGCCTTCAACGATGAGGAAATGGACAAAATTCTGGCCCAAAAGGGAAAAGAAGGGATAGCCATCCAGAGATACAAGGGGCTCGGAGAGATGAACCCCGAGCAGTTGTGGAATACAACGATGGATCCTGAGAGACGAACCATTCTCAAGGTGACCATCGATGATGCCGTGGAGGCGGATCACATTTTTTCTGTTCTGATGGGCGAGAAAGTCGAACCCAGGAGAGAATTTATAGAAGAGAACGCCAGGTACGTTCGGAATTTGGATGTGTAACGTTTTCGAATAAGGATTATTATGGCAGCTAAGAGAGATCGAATCGTTCCGGTCTACATCGAAGAGGAGATGAAAAATTCCTACATCGATTATTCGATGTCGGTCATCGTTTCTCGTGCGCTTCCGGATGTTCGGGATGGATTGAAACCCGTTCACAGACGGATCCTCTACGGGATGTACGAACTTGGCCTTCTTTCCAACCGGCCCTACCGAAAGAGCGCCCGCATCGTGGGGGATGTCCTCGGAAAGTACCATCCCCACGGGGACTCTGCAGTCTACGATGCCATGGTACGCATGGTGCAGGATTTTTCTCTGAGGTATCCCTTGGTGGATGGTCAGGGAAACTTCGGTTCTGTCGATGGGGATGCTGCGGCGGCCATGAGGTACACGGAAGTCAGGCTGACTTCCATTGCCGAAGAGATGATACAAGACATCCAGAAGGAAACGGTGGATTTTGTTCCCAACTTTGACGAGTCCCTCCGAGAGCCTGCTGTGCTTCCCTCTCTCTTTCCTAATCTACTCGTGAACGGTGGTTCCGGAATTGCCGTCGGCATGGCCACCAACATTCCACCCCATAACTTGATGGAGGTCATCGACGGGTTAACGGCTCTCGTCGGGAAACCGGACATCAGCACGGAGTTGCTGATGGAGATCGTTCAAGGGCCGGATTTCCCCACGGGAGGGATCATCTATGGGGATACGGGAATCGCAGAAGCATATACTACGGGAAGGGGTAAGATCACGGTTAGGGCACGAGCCAATATCGAAACGGGCAAGGCGGGGCGCGAGTCCATCGTCATTACAGAACTGCCCTACCAAGTAAACAAGGCCAATCTCATCACATCCATCGCTAGCCTGGTCAAGGCAAAGAAAATCGAGGGGATCTCGGACCTTCGGGACGAGTCGGACCGCGATGGGATGCGGATCGTGTTGGAGTTGAAGCGCGATGCCCAAGCCCATGTCGTCATGAACCAACTCTACGTCCATACCCAGATGCAGACCACTGTCGGCGTCATCCTCCTGGCTCTGGTGGACGGGGTGCCCCGTATCCTCACTCTGAAAGAAATTCTGCAAAGTTTTATCGATCACCGCCACGAGATCGTCCTCCGAAGAACCCAGTTTGAATTGGACAAGGCCGAGAAACGTGCACACATCCTCGAGGGGTTAAAGGTTGCCCTGGACCACATCGATGAGATCGTCCAGCTCATCAAGAAGTCGAGGAACCCCGATATAGCCAAGAAAGGACTTATGAAGCGATTCGGTCTTTCGGAGATTCAGGCGAAAGCCATCCTTGATATGCGACTCCAGCGATTGACGGGCCTGGAGAGAAAGAAGATCGAAGACGAGTATCTTCAGCTTCTCAAAGAGACAGAGAGGCTGAAGCTCATTCTCCAGAGTAAGCCGAAACGGATGGCTCTCATCGAGGAAGAGCTTCAGAAGATCAAAGAGAAGTACGGGGACGAGAGGCGGACGGAGATTGTATCTAAAACCGAGGAATTTTCCGTCGAGGATATAATTGCCGAGGAGGATATGGTGATCACCATTTCCCACTCGGGATACATCAAGCGGTTTCCGGTTTCGGGTTACAGAAGACAAGGCCGGGGTGGCAAGGGTGTGATCGGAGCCGATACGAAGCAAGAAGACTCGATCGAACACCTCTTCATCGCATCGACGCACCATTATATTCTCTTCTTCACCGACCAAGGAAAATGTTACTGGCTGAAAGTCCACGAACTTCCCCAGGTGGGGAGAGGATCCCGGGGCAGGGCCATCGTGAATCTCCTCTCCGTTGAGAAGGGGGAGAACGTGACGGCTGTGGTGCCTGTGAAGTCGTTCGACGAGGACAAGTATCTCTTCATGGCGACGAAGATGGGAACCGTGAAGAAGACGAGTCTCTCGGCCTTCGGCAATCCGCGGCGGGTGGGGATTAATGCCATTACCCTCATACCGGAGGATAAACTCATCCAAACGAAGTTGACGGACGGGAGTCAGGACGTTGTCTTGGGAACGAGAGAGGGGAAGGCGATCCGGTTCCACGAATCCGATGTCCGGGCGATGGGGCGGACTGCCGCCGGCGTCAGGGGGATCCGTCTAACCGATGGGGATGAGGTTGTGGGGATGGTGGTCGTTCGTCGAGAGGGAACCCTAATGGTGGTTACCGATAAGGGCTACGGCAAGCGCTCTCTGATCTCAGACTATCGAGTAACGGCGAGGGGGGGGAGGGGGATCATTACCATGAGGACGACACCAAAGGTCGGCCACATGATTGCCATCATGGATGTGCTGGACACCGACGATCTCCTCCTTATTACGGCAAAGGGATTGGTTTTGCGGCAGAGGATTCAGGACATCAAAGTTATCGGAAGAAACACACAGGGTGTTCGCCTCATCCGATTGAAGGCAGAGGATCGGGTGGCGGATGTGGCACGGGTTGTCAGGGAGGAGGAAGAGTAGTCATTCGAGGAGGGTTTGAAATCATTGACCACACGGCCGATGTGGGGATACGCGTTTGGGGAAAGGACTGGAAAGAGGTTCTCGAAGTGGCAGCCAGAGGAATGGTTTCACTTATCATAGATGTGAATTCGGTGATCGAGGAAGAAAGAAAAGTTGTTAAAATTGAGGCGGACAGTGGAGAAGAGCTTCTACTGAGATGGCTGCGAGAGATACTGTTTGTTATGGAGCAAGGGGGAATGGTTTTCTCCACGTTTCGGGTGGAGAGGGACAATTTTTCCTACAGGAGTGCAGAGCGGTACTGGTTTTACGGCTCGCTGGGCGGGGAGAAGAGGAGCCCTTCGAGGCACGATATTTGCTCAGAGATTAAGGCAGTAACCCGTCATGGCCTTTTTATGGAGAGAAAAGGGCCGTTTTGGGAAGCGAACATTCTCTTTGACGTGTAGAAAGGGAAGTGCCATGTGGGAAGACGAAACAGTTGTTCTTGTGACTAGCTTGAAGAAACGCATTCTCGAAGGAAAGGAGCGTGTGCGCTTTAAAAGCGTCTCAGCCGATGATGGAGTACCGACTTTTATCAAGACGCTGTTCAAGAATCGCATCGAGGATTTCATCGCCGAGGAGTCCCCCCTTACTATCCATGCCACTCCGCATTTTGATATCAAACCGAAAGACCTAGAGGCCTTTCGAACGCGCCTTACCGATGTTCTTCGGGAAACCGCTTCTTTTGGCGATAAAGAGGTGGAGAAGGTGCTCCGAGAGGCGCTGGTCTTACGGTTGAATTACATCGTGAAGCCCGTGGATACGATGCGAAAGATGCTCTTTGAGAAGAGAGAAAAGATCGATGTCTCTGAGATGGATAAGGTTTTGGATTCTTTTACAAAAGTTCTCCCCTATGCGGAGCGGGTGTTGGAGGAGTGCCGGCGTTTGGATAAATCTTTGTTGGAGAGGGACGAGTACAGTCGTGTCACGACCGACGTGCTTCATCGACTGATGGAAGAGGATTCCGTGAGAATCGTGTTGCGCGATTTCTCTGCGTTGACGGAGTTTCTGTCGGAGACAAAGGGAGAGGAGGTGAGCCGGGTTGAAGCTTCCATGATCCAGGAGTTTTTAGCGGATCGGAACCTGTGGGGATTTCGGAGGGCACTGGACGTGGAGAGGAAGTTGGGCAAAGAGGATTTCAACGCCGTTGACCTGGAGATGACATTGAAACGGTACCTCGAGTTGAAGGAGGAGTTTTCTAAAGCAGATTCTCAAGAAACAGAGAAGTTTGCCGAAAAATCTCCGAGAAGAGAATCTGAGTTAGAGGAGGTGCAGATAGAGGAAGAAAAGGCGGCTTCCGAGGAAGAAGATGAATGGGATCTGGAATCTGTGTTGAGCGAAGAGACGTTTTCCATTGAGACGGAGGAGGACAGGGAAGAGACCGCCGATTTGGGATCCGAGCCAAAATCCATGGAAATCGTAGAGGAGGATCAAAAGAAGAAAGAAGAGGAACCCGAGGAGGTTTCCGATCAAAATGGCGATCGAGTGAAAAGGGAGGAGTTGGAGAACCTCATTGAGGGTAAGACGGAGAAGGCGTTCATCAAAAAACTATTTGGTGGAGACGCTGCAGAGTATAAACATCTTTTGGATAAAATCAACGAAGCCGAGAGTTGGAGGGTCGCCAAGATATTGATCGACAACGAACTTTTCAAGAGAGATGTGGATCCCTTTTCCAGAGAAGCCATCAAATTGGTCGATCTTGTTTACAACCGTTATTACCCAGAAGAAGGGGTAGGAGTGAAGCAATGAGTGTTCGTTTAAAAATGCTTCTGCTTGTTTCCTGCGTGGTATTGGGGGGCATGGCGGTGTTGGGAGCCCTGGACGCGGAGAAGAGGGGCATTGTCACATACGCAGACGGTCAGGTTAAGCGAAGTCCTGTCGATACGGAGGTTTGGGAGAGCGCTCCCGTGAACACGGACATCCTTTCGGGAGACAAGGTGAGAACGTACAGAAAATCGCGGGCCGAACTCGACCTTGCGCAACTTGACATCATTCGCTTGGCACCCAGGACCATCATCGACATCATTAAGCTGTATGAGGAGACGAAGGAGAAGAGAGTAAGCACCGAGATTAAACTGGAGCAGGGGGAACTCTGGGCTTCTGTCCGTAAGGTCGAGGTGGACACCGAGTTCGACCTCTCCGCTCCCATCACGGCAGCAGCCATCACAGGGACGGTCCTGAGGATGCGGGTCGAAGAAGACTCGACCACCCAGTTGAAGGTCTACGATGGAGAGGCGAGAATCACGAATGCACCGGAGAGAGAGGACATTAAACCCAAATCCCTGGTCCCTCACCAAGTTCCGGGTCCCCACGAAGTTCCAGGACCTCACGAGGTCACACTGGAAGAGTGGGTCTACATCGTGAAATCCATGCAGCAGATCACCGTCGACAAAGAGGGGAAGGTCGTCTCCATGGGGGGATTCAGCGCAAATGATAAGGACGAAAAGAGCGACTGGGTGAAGTGGAACAAGAAACGCGACGAGAAGCGAATGGAGAGACTGAAAGAGTTGATGGACCTCTGAGAGGTGAAGAGATCAGGTTTTGTTCCAATCCCCGTCTTGCTTGAGACGGGGATTTTTTTACTTGTATCTTCATCATTTTTCTTGCAATTGAGAGATTTATTTTTTATTATTTTTTAGTAGCTTTTTTATATTAGGGTAGAGCATGAAGCATGAAAAAGGTAATTCTAACACTGCGTTTCTATCTGATTCTCTTTGCATCCGTTTTTGCGCAACAGGTTGAGCTCCTCACTCCGAAAGTTATTGATTTGGGTCGGGTCTTAGAGGGAAGTGTTGTCGAAAAGAGCATCCGTTTTGTCAATAGCGGGGATAAACCGGTAAAGATAAAACATGTAAAAACCAGTTGCGGTTGTACGGTCGCACGCATCGAAAGGATGGAATATACTCCAGGGGATACGGCAGAAATTTTCTTTTCACTGAACACCAGAGGATTTCACGGTGTTGTGCGAAAATCTTTGACTCTCTATTTTGAACACGATGATTTACCCAAAGCCCGGTTTATCATTCAGGCGCATGTTTACACCCAATTCGAAGTTACCCCCAGGTATATACGTTTTCAGGATGTAAAATTAAATGCCGATACGGTGATCACGGAAATTCTGACGTTTCAGAATCGATCGGACAATGCGATACACGTTACGAGTATTCATAGCGACAGTGATCTTATTCGGGTATTTCCCCGATCGATGGTCATTCCTCCGGGTGACGAGAGTTCGGCGAGAGTCGAATTGAGACCTCTGAGCGGAGTTCGAAGAACGGTTTACGTTGTTATTGAAACAGATTATAAAAATGAGCCTCACGTCAACATCCCGGTTTTCATTGACACCAAAGAGTGAACGATTGCGGACACTGAGTCGAATTGCTATTCTATGCATTGGTTCTTTGATTGTCGGAATTTTGGTCAACCAATTCCACGGTCAGGGTATCCGTTGGCGAATTCTTCTTCTTTCTATACCGGTCGGTTCTAAGCAGGCTGAATGGGCTCATGTATCGGCAGACTCTGCTTTCGCACTTTTCACCCAAAACGCAGCCGTCTTTGTAGACATCCGTCCTGGTGAAGATTTTGACATTGATCATATCCCGGAAGCGCTGCCTCTTCCGTTTTTTGACTTTTTTAACCATCCAGCTCCTTTTAAAAGAAAGAATAAAGACGCAACGTACGTCCTGTATGATTTTGAGCGGCACTCGAAACGAGTTCGACTGACCGCTCGGCAGTTGTCGAAGTGCGGTTTTAAAAAGGTTTTTGTCCTGTACGGTGGATTCGCTGAATGGCTGGATAAATCCTTCCCAGTCAAATCCGGAGGCGAGTCTTGATAAAGGGGTGGAGAAATTGGCTTGCTCTGGCTCTTCGTTTGGGATTCGGCATTCTGTTGGTTGCTGCTTCTGTGGATAAGATCATCCATCCGTTTGGGTTTGCCCAGGCCGTGGAAAACTACCGCTTGATTGGGGAGGGGCTCTCCCGATGGGTGGCTGTCTGGCTGCCATATCTGGAGTTGCTGATCGGCTTGCTCCTCATCCTCGGTGTCTGGATGGACGCGGCTGTTCTCATGAACGCATTTCTGATGACGGCCTTCTTCTTGCTCATCGTACAGGCTTATTTACGAAGGCTGGACATTAGCTGTGGATGTTTTGTGGTCGGCGAGGCGTCTCCCATTGGAGCGGTCAAGATTGTTGAGAATGTGGTTTTCGGAAGCGCGAGCATCTTTTTGGTATGGCTGGTCTTTCAGAAAGACCGAAGCATTCAGGAATAAAAGTCCCTCGGTGCATTCAAGAGACTGAAAAAGCTGGCGGACCCCCGAGAGTCGAAGAGAGTTGGTTTTGTTCCAATCCCTTGGCTGAGGCGGGGATTTTCTATTTCGACAATAGGGTCCAAATCTCCGGGAGGATCGTATCCAAAGGAGAAAAATGATTTGCAAAAGAGAGCATACTTGCGTAAATTTTGTTTATGCTGAGAGAAATTTCTGTATCGACGCGATCGCGAACAGAGTTGGTAAACGTGGACCGGGATATCGCATCTGTTGTGGAGGAGAGTGGTGTTCAGGAAGGTACGTGTCTTGTTTGGGTTCCCCATACGACAGCTGGGGTAACGATCAACGAGAACGCTGATCCGAGTGTAGTACGAGACATCCTGTACGAAACGGAGAAGGTGATTCCGTTTCAGGACGGCTACCACCATACGGAGGGGAATTCGGCCGCCCACATCAAGTCGAGCCTTTTCGGACCTTCGTTGAACCTCGTCGTCACGGGTGGGAAGTTGCTTCTCGGAACGTGGCAGTCGATCTACTTCTGTGAGTTCGACGGTCCTCGGAGCAGGCGCATGTTCGTGAAAGTGGTGGAGGGCTGAGTGAAACTGGCCCAACTGGGGGAGTTCGTACTCATCGACCGGATTCGCTCCATCGTCGGAGAGAGACCCGAAGAGGTTGTGTTCGGAATCGGGGATGATGCGGCCGTTTTCCGAACCCGACCCGGTTGGATGACAGTTCTGACGACAGATGCTCTGGTAGAAGGTGTCCATTTTGATCTTCGGTACACGCCGGTAGAGTCCTTAGGTTGGAAAGTTTTGGCCATCAACATAAGCGACGTGGCTGTGATGGGTGGGTTGCCTCGGTATGCTGTGGTTTCTCTGGCCTTGCCGGAGAGATGGAGGGTGGAGGATGTGGAATCGCTCTACAGGGGAATGGTACGGTGCGGTAAGACGTATGAATGTGAGGTGATCGGCGGGGATACGGTGCGATCCAAGAACGGGTGTTTTCTTTCGGTGACCGTTGTTGGAGAGGTGGAAGAGGGACGTGTTGTGGGCAGAGACGGTGCAAAGGAGGGAGATCTTCTCTGTGTAACGGGTGAATTGGGAGAAGCGAGGGTCGGGTTGGAGGTTCTGACCTCGGGTGGGGACAGGAGTCGTTTTCCCCGTTCCGTGAATCGTTTTCTGGAACCAATCGTGAGGCTTCGGGAAGCCCGATGGCTGGTTGCTGAGCTGGGTGTTTCCTCGATGATTGACGTCAGCGACGGGCTGTCTTCTGAGATCGGGCACCTCTGCCAGCAGAGCGGTTTGGGTTGTTTGGTCTGGGAGGAGAAGATACCCGTGGCACAGGAGGTGGTCCTCTGGACTGAGGAACAAGGGAAATCGCTTTCGGCGTTCGTATTAGAAAGCGGTGAGGAGTAC
>Ga0114930_10003629_pt1 | contig 13403 bp, 5 predicted proteins | sample AnhtaG_FD_87300 | JGI IMG/M metagenome (GOLD analysis project Ga0114930, IMG submission 87300) | Deep subsurface microbial communities from Anholt, Denmark to uncover new lineages of life (NeLLi) - Anholt_01485 metaG | ecosystem: Environmental > Aquatic > Marine > Oceanic > Sediment | place... | reverse complement strand
GCAACGCGCGGCGTTTCCGGTATCGGCGACGGTTTGGAAATAGACGCTCTGGAGATCTTCAGCTCACAAGGCCCCACGAACGACGGCCGCATGAAGCCGGATCTGACGGCCCCGGACTTCGTGAGTAGCGCATCTTACGGCGCCGTAGCATTTTCCGGTACGTCATCGGCGGCTCCCCATGTGGGCGGAGCTGTCGCCTTGCTGAAGGGCGAGGATATGACAAGGGACTTCGCCACCATTCGCACGTTCCTTCTGGGGCTCGCGAAGGATCTGGGGGCGCTTGGCCCAGACAACCAATTCGGCCATGGCCGTCTGTCACTGCGGGTGGGTCTCTCGCAGCCACCGCCGGCAGACAAGATCCCGCCGGTCATATCAATCATCGCTCCTATCAACGGCTCCCTGGTGAGCTCGCGGCGGCCAACGATAGTTGGCTCGCTGCTCGATGACGGGAGCGGCATTGACGAGGGCTCGATCGTTCTGAGCATTGACAACGTGCCTCAGATACCGCCTTTTGATTTCGATGCCGCCACCGGCGTCCTGAGCTTCACGCCCGTGGTAGAGCTCGCCCTCGGGGCGCATGTGGTGACGCTTACGGCCGCCGATATCGACGGCAATCAGGGGAACACGGCAACGGTCGGCTTCCGCATCGCGTTGCCAATGCTGGGCGCCGGGCTCCGAATAATGTCACTGCCCTTCACCAACCTGCTGACCGCTGATCCGGTGGCGATCTTCGGCCGGCCGCTGTCAGAGATCGCCATCGCCCGGTGGCTGCCAGACGACACGGCCTTCAACAAGTATCACATCTTTCCCGATCCGTTTGCGAGCTTCGAGCCGCCGGACGCCGGCCCATTCGCGGCTGACCCCACTGTTCTGTCGCCGCCAGCGGGCTTGGGCTACTTCGTGCGGCTGAACACGGAGCTGGCGCTGGCGATCAGCGGCCAGCCGGCGGATACGAGTCAGCCATACATCATCAAGCTGCGCCGGGGGACAACGGCTCCGCTGGGCTGGAACATGATCGGGACGCCGTTCAACGCTCCCGTTGATCTGGCCACGGTCGAGTTCGTCGCCGACGGAGTGACGCACAGTCTGTCCACCGCCGTTGCCGCGGGGATCACCAACGGCGTGCTCTACACCTTTGTACCGGACCAGGCGGGCGGCGGTTTTTACGAGTTCAGCGCGCCGCTGTCGGGCACGTTGGAGCCATTTGTGGGGTACTGGCTGAACGTCACGAGGGATGTAGACATACGCATCTTCCCGGTGATCGCTGCCACGGCGGGGGCCTCGGAAGCGCAGCGGCTGGCGAGTGTGGGAACAGCAGAAGAGGACGGGTGGCGGATTCGGCTCTCGGCGTCCGCCGGCGGACACCAGGATCCGATGAACTTCGCCGGCGTGTCGGCGACTGCCTCGGTCGGGGCGGACGCCAGCGACATCCCCGAGCCTCCACCTATCACACGGCACGTCAGCGTGTACTTCCCGCACGGCGACTGGGCCGAGGCGGCGGGCAACTATGCCCAGGAGCTGCTGCCGCAGGGCAGGCAGAGCCTCGAATGGCCGCTGGTAGCGGCCACCGATCTGGCGAGCACGGATGTCACGCTCCGCTGGGATCTGGCCGGGGCGCCGAGAGATATCTCCTTCGTTCTAACCGACCTCGACGCCGGGAACACGGTGGGGATGCGAACGACCGCGTCCTACACGTTCACCAGCGGGGCGGAAGGTGGCGAACGGCATTTCCGGCTCCGAGCATACCGCAAGGGTGGGGGCCTGCTGAGGGTAACTGGGCTGCGTGCGGAGCCGGCACGCGGCTCGGGTGCGGCGCTGTCCTTCGATCTCTCGTCGCCTGCGAGCGTAACGGTGGAGGTCCGCAACATCGCCGGTAGACTCGTCAGGCGGCTGGCGGAGGGGCAGCTCACCGGCTCCGGGCGGCGGACGATCCTGTGGGATGGCAGAGGAGAAGCGGGCGCGGTGGCGGCGCCGGGGGTGTATCTATGTCGCGTCGCCGCCCAGACGGACGACGGGCAGAAAGCTTCGGGCTTCACCCAGTTATATCTGGCCAGATAGTGGGAATAGCCGTCGGCTCAGGTCCACTGGATGGGCCGACGTGAGAACGGCGTCGTTATCGCAGGCCGGTTCTGTAGTGGCAGTGTGCTGGCGAGGCTCTCGGAGGAAAGGAGTTGACCGTCCTTGCTCACGCAGCGCATCGTGCGGCCGTTCGAGCCGGGCGGGATCCTAATAGCACTCATCGTGGCCGTTGTAGCGCTGTGTGCCGTCCAACCGGTGCTCGGGCAGTTCACGCACAACTCGGTACGTATCACCGCACCTGACCCCACCGGCTACATCATTCTGCACAGCTTCGAGACCTTCCGAGAGCCCGTTGGGGGGAACTTCGCCTGGAGCCCGGGCGGGCGCCTGGGCGTTGAGATCGGGCCGAACGGTGGTGCCTTCGCCGGCCGGCATATATTGACCGCGCCCCAGCCGGAGGGGACTGACCACGAGCACTTTACGTCGGTGCTGGATGTCATCATCGACGACGACGGCGCGCTCGGGCTAAATCCACCCATCGCACACAGCGGCGGGAACGCCTGGGAGCAGCACGAGAACACCAACGCCCTTGCGGACGCGGCCAGTCCGGCGTCTCTGGACTTCTTGGTCACCGAGCCCTGGCGCGTGATTCCGCCACGCACGATCGAAGGCGAGTGGCAAATACCGGTAGACCAGGCCTCGAACCTTACTGCGCTGGAATGGGTGACCGTGCGTGAGCGCTATACCGTGCTGCGGGACACAGTCCGGGTGGAACTGATTATCACGAACAACACCAACAAGGGCGGCGCTGCCGGTCGATCGCTGGCCATCGGTGTCCGGCTGTTCTTCGACACGACCTTCGGCGGGGCCGTGGCCGATGCGCAGCCTATCTTTAGCTCCGACCCGTCGCCGGCCTTCAGCGACGAGGTTGGCTTCGACGACGATCCGGCGACATCCGCTCCGGATGTGCCCGACGCGTGGATGGCCTTCGAACTCGGACGGCCCAGCGACACGACAGGGCTGAGTCTGAAGGGTACTTTGAAGGGCGGCGAGGTGGATACCCCGGGCGGCGCCAGTGAAGCTGCGGGGCCACCGGACCGAGTGGGCATCGGGCCGGCGTCCCGTATGAATAGCCCGTTTGACGACACGCCATTCGCGCCGCTGGCGATACCCTTCATCGGGCAGGACTGGGGTGTTGAGGTGTTCTGGGAGGTCCCGAACGTGGCCAATCTCCCACAGGGGCGCAGCCGGCGATACGTAACATACATCGGCTTGGGCAATGCCACGTCCGATTTTGCTCCCCCGTACGTGCTCGCACTGGAGAGCCCCCTTGAGCTGATCGTCGTGCGCGGCGACGACCCGAGCACACCAGGAACGATCGAGGAGTTCTTCTACACGTCCGACATCTCGACGGGCCAGCCAACCGGCATCAGCCGGGTGGCCGGATTCGCCAACAACACTGGTATCGTCACGATCCCGAACGTGAATCTTACGCTATCCGTGCCACCGGACTCGGGCATCGTCTTTACCGACGCCGCCGGGAATGAACTGCCCGGAATGACACGCTCCATAGCCGTTGGCGACGTCCTGGCCAATAGCGAGGGCCGAGCCAGCCTGCACATCCGCGTGCAGCCCGGCACGCGTCCCGGGGTGTACCCGATCCGGCTGGTAGGTCCAAACGGCAAGATGGTCGAGCGCCTGTTGACGGTGCCGGCTCTCCCGTCCCTGTCCCCGGACATTCTCAATCCCCTGGCGCCTATCACCATGATTTCTATCCCGTATCAGTTTCAGAACGCCGATGCGGAGAACGTTTTGCAGAGCCTGGCGCCTCTGGGGAGCGCGCTGGCATCCGTCGCGCGCTGGGATCCGGCTGTTGGCGAGTACCGATTCTTCCCGGACCCGTTCACCACGACGCTGCTGCCTGGGCGGGCGTTCTGGCTCATCAACCGCGCCCTGACCCAGATAGACTTGCCTGACGAACCGGATCGGAGCGATGTGCCTGTCGCTACCAGCTTCATGTTGAACCTGCAGCGCGGCTGGAATCAGATTGGTACGCCGTTCACTGGACCGACGTTCTGGTCAACTACGGAGTTCCTCGTGGACGGTGAGGTGAAGAGCTTCCAGGAAGCCTTGGGCGCCCGCATCATTCTACCCACACTGTACAGTTACAATGAGGACACGCGGCAGTACGACTTCACCGACAACGTGGCACAGATGCGGCTCGATCCGTTCAGGGGTTATTGGGTGCACGTCTTTAGGGATGTGGTTGCGCTGATCCACCCGCCGTCGCCTGCTGTGGGGCGCAGCTTCCCGACACGCGCCGGTGCGGGACGGGGATTGATCCCCCAGAAGGGCACAGGCGATTGGGAGGTTGAGCTGCGGGCTGCGGTCGGCGATCTGAGCCGGACCGGTCGCATCCTGGGCGTGCGTGGCGGTGCTGCAGACGGCTACGGGCTTGAAGATGTGATGAGCCCGCCGCCGCCTCGTTCGCCGCAAGGCCACCTGGACATTGCCTTCGTGCATGATGACTGGGACGTCGCCTCCGGCAGGTACCTCCGCGATCTGCGTTCGCCAGCACGTGCGGCCCACGTGTGGGATGTGATGGTGGAGTCGGACCGGGCCAATGAGACGATCGTCATCGCCTGGCCCAACTTAGCGGAGGTCCCGAAAGATGTGCAACTGACTCTTCGGGACATCGATACGGGTGCCGTGCGGCTGATGCGCACGGCCGGCTCATATAGCTTCAGCCCGGGACAGGCCGGCGCGCAGCGGCATCTGCAGGTCGTCGCCGGACCGGCGCCCGGGGGCGATCTGCGCATCGATGCGATCACGTACGTGCCGGGCCGTGGGAGCCAGGGGAGCCTGGAGTTTCGGGTGAGTGCGGCTGCCGTTGTGGACGTGGCGGTGCTCAACGTGACTGGGCGCCGGGTTCGCACGGTGGTCGTCGGCAAGGCCATGGGAGTTGGCCGGAATGCCGTCGTCTGGGATGGCCGCAGCGACTCTGGTGCTGCGGCGCCGGACGGGATGTACATCGCGAAGATAACGGCGCGAACAGCCGATAGAGCGCAGTGCACCGCAACGCACGTGTTTTCCCGACTATCGCGTTAGCGCCGGAGTTGCGCGCGCTGCCAGGAGGAAACAGCATGAGTCGAATCAGAGCATCGCGCACGAGGGGCTTGGTGGTTTGGGCACTGATTGCCGGGATGTTACTGCCGTCGCTAACGGCAGTCCTGGGTCAGCCTGAGCCCGGTGCGGCTGCGGGCACACCCATGAGTGTGCTGGTCTTTTTCCTGCGTGACGAAACCGGAGTCGGAGCCGACTTGGAACGGATCGTCACGCAATCCCTCGCGCGGGCCCTGGCACAGGTAGGCGGCTTCGATGCCGAGGTGTTCGAGATGAACTCGCCGTCGGCGACGCGCCAAGTGGAGGAGGGCGTGCTGCGCACGGAAGACATCATGCCGCCCTACGAACCCACCAGCGCCGTCGCCGTAGGCCATGCGCTCGGCGCCGATATCGTGCTCGTCGGAGCCATCCTGGAACGGACCTTCGACGCCGAGACGAACGTCGTCTCTCTCACGATCTCCGGAACGACGTACGCGGTGGCGGCGAACGTCGATCCGGAGACGGGCACGCCGAAGGCCGAGCTGCAGGCGTATCGTCCTCCCTTCGGGGTCACAGGCAGCAGCGTGGAGCGCAAGATCCCGTATCGGGGGCCGGTGACGGATCTCGACCGGGAGGCAGCCGACGACGCGGCCCAAAAAGCAGCCGCAAGGATCACCGGTGTCGCTGTGGTCGAGAAGAAGGTCAAGAAGAAGACGTTCTGGGAGAAGTGGGGCCGGGTGCTGGTCATTGGCCTCGTCGTTGGCGGCTTTGCGCTCGCGGCGAGCGACGAGGAAAACGAGAGCAGGAACGACTCGCCGCCGCCGACCAACTTGGCTATGACGAGACAGAACCAAGGGGTGCAACTGTCGTGGGGGCCGCCGGCGAACCCGCCCAGAGAGATCTTTCGCTACCAGGTGCAGCGGCGGGTGAACAACGGGCCCCGCCACGACGTGGACGGCGGCCTCGTCCTTCCCACGCAATTCAGTGTCATCGATTTCGACGTCCACGTCGGTGATCGTATCGAATACTTCATTCGGGTCAAGTATGTCGGCAACGTGAATTCGCCGTTGGTTCGGATTGGCACCTGGATCGAGTCCGCGTGATGAAATATCTGTGACACGGTGTTCGGAGTCCTCGATTGTGGCAGGATACGGCGCGATCGTGTCCTGCCTATATTATTGTACTGAAGTTTGGTATGCTCGCCGAGCGATGTGCATGGGCAGGGCGAAGACGGGGCTGGCGAGGTCGAGCCATGGCCGATCACCGATGGAAACTCAGTGTGGTGGCCTGTGCGGCGCTGTGTGCGGTGTGGGGCGCCCATGGAGCCATGGGGCAAGCGGGGCGGCGTATTGGCCAGGTACGGATCATCCTGACCACCTCGGTGGAAGAGGCCGTCGCCGATGATCGATCGGAAGTGCTCGTGCGGGCAGAATGCCGCGACAGCGGCAGCCAGCGTGCCGTACCTGATGGCACGCCCGTGTTCCTCCGGACCGACCTCGGCGACCTCACCACGGACGGCATCCAGCGGCAGAAGCAGGTGACCGTGGAGACGGAGAAAGGCTTCGCTGAAGCGTTCCTCAGCAGCAGCGAGGAGGGGACTGCCACCATAACCGCTACGGCGCGGGGCGATAGCCGCGACAGCATCAGCGTCGAGTTCCTCCCAGAGGGAGGGCTGTCGGGGGGACGACGCGACGTGCTGCGCGTGAAGGCCACCAAGATCCCCCGTGATGCGTCAGACGAAGGGCCACGGGAGGGGCGGAAGAAGCCCCAGTACGGGTCGGTCAGCTTTAGCGTGGATCACCACATGATCGAGGCGTGGCACGCGACGGTGTCTCACCGGCGGCTGGTCATCGCAGCGCCGCATCTCATCGTCAGTGTCGATGGCGAGTACGTCAGAGCGTGGGATGCCAAGCTTCGCATAAAGCACCAGAGCCTGGAGGGAGACGACCTTTACTACTCGCTGCGCAAACGCAAGGGCGTGCTCTGGCGTGTCACGGACGAGGGCAAGGTCGAGCGCCTCACGTTCTCTGGGGCGACACTGAAGCCGCTCGACGACGCCTCGTTCGAACCGCCCCAGTCTTCCGATTACTCCCAGGAACTTGCGGACACGCGGGTGTGGCTCGTCTGTCGCTCGGCATTGGTGATGCTGCGGCGCAAGATCGTGCTGCATCGCCCTATGATGTGGGTGGAGGACACGCCTCTGACGCGCATGCCACGCTATCACGTCATCCGGCTCGACGGAGATCAGTCGAGCATATTGCAGTTCAATTCCAGCGGGGGCCTGTCCATCGATTATCCCTACTACCTCAGCGTGAGCAGCGGGGAAGCCCGTGCGGTGCACGTTCAGAAGGGATCGCAGATTGACTCGCTCATTCCCCGGGAGGGCTGGTCGCTGTGCCTCAGCGACGAGTATGACAAGAACAACTCCAGCGGTAAGGTCTGGCTCGAAGGCTTGCCTGAAGACGACTGGAGCCTGCAGTGGCGTCACCGAGAGCAGGTTGGCCTACGCTCCTCGGCCAGTTATTACTTCGGCTCTCGTAGCCTCGATACGTTCCAAGCCGACGCCACCTTTGGCACCTTGGGGAGGAAGGCACACACCAACACCCGCATTAGTGTGAGCGCTGTGCCACGGGCGCCCATGCATCTCAGAGCCACTGCGGACCACGTGCTAACGCCCAAGCCCATCGGGCGCACAGGCCTCTACCATCGCATTGGCACGCGCGTTTCCTTTAGCAGCCGCGACTACTGGGCCGATGGACCGCTCTTCGAGCACCAGATCAGCAACGGACTCAGCATAAGGCCATGGCAGCCGGACCGCAAGACGAGAGTTCGACCTTCTATCGATTCGATTATCACGTGGAATACGCGGCCCAGCCTGGGCAACTACCTGCGCTTTCAGCTCGGCGCGGACAGACACATCGACAGGTCCCAGTATCTGAGTCTGCGGTACAGCGTGGGACGGCACTTCGGCGGCGGCGCCAGTTCTCAGGGCCTCCGCCAGCAGGCGGATCTGGGCTATTCGCTCGGTCACGGCACGAAGTGGTCGCTCGCGTTCAACGGCACCTACGACATTGGAGAGCACGCGCTCTACGGCTACGGTTCGGCCAATTACCAACTGACGTCGCAATACCGTCTCAATGTCTTGGCCAGCATGTACCGATGGCGCCGAACCATCACGTCCTTTGACGACCTCGACAAGACAGAATTCGCCAGCGTCGGATTCAACGAGACCGAGTTAACCATCTGGCGCAAGATTGGCCAGCGCGACATCGGACTCCGGTACTCCACCTTCGACAACCGCATCTCCTTCGAGATTGGCGGCTTCTAGACGAAGCATCGGTCGCAGCAATGTTGGTACCTGGTCATTCCTGAGGTGCATCACGCAATACGCCAAGGCGCCGCAGTAGACGCACACACAGGGGCGAATGCCCGTCAAGGGAGGATTCGTAGCAATGCCAGCAAGGCGCGTGGTTCCAGTCGTGTACGCCGTCGTGATCGTTATGGCACTGGCAGTTCCGGCCAGCGCCCAACTCCTGTTGAACGAGATCCTGTTGCCGCCTCGGTCTCTGGCCATGGGAAGCGCCAGCACCGCAATGCGCAACGAGCTCGAGGTGTCGCTCGGCAACCCGGCCGGCCTGTCCCAGATGGCTCGGGCCGGCCTCGCCGCGGCTGGCGCCGTTGCCGGCGACATCAATTTCCTTGGTGCTGGCGTCTTCGGCATTAACACGGACAGGGACAGGAGGTATGCCTTCACGCTGCTTGAGATGGACGACGACCAACTGAACTTCGAGAACACCATCGTCGCGGGCACGATCTGCCTCGACATGGACGCGAGGCTGAGCGTCGGCGTCAACGTCAAGTGGGTCTTCAACAACCCAGCCGGAGCTGATAGCGACGACCAGTTCACCGCAGACGTCGGGCTGCAATATCGGGTGAGTCCGGAAAGCGAGCGCTCTGCTGTGGTCGGAGCCGTCCTCTCCAACATCTTCGACCAAGTCTCAGCGGGGGTCGATCAGGGCACCCAATTTGCCCTGGGCGCCCAGGCTGAGCTCGCGTCGAACATCACCGTGGTCGCCGACGTGGCCGACCTGTTTAATGCCGGGCCCGGGGGCGCCGTGTTTCGTGCGGGAGTGGAAGCCGGAGTGGGGGAGAACATCCTGCTTCGGGCCGGTGTCAACGAAGGGGATAGCTCGCTGGGCGCCGCCTTGCGGGCGGGCAAGGTGCGAATCGACGTCGGGTGGCGGAACGACACTGAGGTGCGGGAGGACATCGTGACCGTTGGCGTCTCTTCGAGCTTCTAGCCGAGGCCAGAGGGTCGCGTGGGCTTGGCTCAACCATGCCAAGCTGAGGGAGACGCCACGCACAAGACAGTGGCGCATTCGTACGAGGCGGGTTGCCGGTGGGCGACCCGCCTTGTCATTGTCCGGCTATCCCGCGCCGTGATATAATGCCTCACAGCACCGGCGGGGGTGATCTGCGTCGGGGTTTAACCAGGGGGCCGGGTGGTTACTAGTAGAACGTATGTTCTGCGAAGGCCGTGGGTCAGGGCCTGAGTGCAATGTCAATAGCGACGACGGCGCAGCAACCATTTGAGGTTATCTCCGAGTACACCCCTCGAGGCGATCAGCCGAGGGCGATAGAGGCTCTCGCCCAGGGCGTGGAGGCGGGCAGGAAGCAGCAAACGCTGCTGGGCGTGACTGGATCCGGCAAGACGTACACGATAGCGAAGGTGATCGAGCTCGTGCAGCTCCCCACGCTGGTGATTGCACACAACAAGACGCTGGCGGCCCAGCTTTGCGCCGAGTTCAAGGAGTTTTTCCCGAATAACGCCGTCCAATACTTCGTGAGCTACTACGACTACTACCAGCCCGAGGCCTACGTGCCGCAAACGGATACGTACATCGAGAAGGACGCCCAGGTCAACGAGGAGATCGACCGCCTCCGGCACGCTGCGACGCAGGCGGTGCTGGAGCGACGCGACGTGATCGTGGTGGCGAGTGTCTCCTGCATCTTCGGCCTCGGCTCTCCCGAAAGCTACGAAGAGATCATCCTCGACGTGCGGGTGGGGCAGGAGATCGACCGGGACGACATTCTGCGCCAACTGGTCGCCATGCAGTTCTCGCGCAACGATATGACCCTGACGCGGGGCACGTTTCGGGTGCGGGGCGATGTGGTGGAGATTCACCCGGTGGACGAGGACCTGATCACGCGGATCGAAATGTTCGGCGATGACATCGAGCGCATACTCATGATCGATCAGCTTACTGGGGAGGTCCTGGAAGAGAAGCAGCGCACCATTGTGTTCGCCGCGAGCCACTATGTGACCTCGCGCGACCGCCAGGAGCGCGCCATACATAGCATACTGGCGGAGTTGGAGGAGCGCCTGGCACTGTTCAATCAGCAGGGAAAGCTGTTGGAGGCGCAGCGGCTCGAGCAGCGCACGAAATACGACATGGAAATGATTCGCGAGGTGGGCTATTGCCGCGGCATCGAGAACTACTCCCGGCACATCGACGGCCGCAAGCCCGGCGAGCCGCCTTACGTGTTGCTCGACTACTTCCCCGATGACTTTTTGCTCATCGTGGATGAGTCGCACCAGACGATCCCGCAGCTCAACGCCATGTACCAAGGCGACAGATCGCGGAAATACAACCTGGTCGAGCACGGCTTCAGGCTGCCCTCGGCGTACGACAACCGCCCCCTGACCTTCGCCGAGTGGGAGGCGCGGATCAATCACGTCATCTACACGTCGGCCACACCGGGGCCGTACGAGCTGCAGCACAGCCAGCAGGTGGTGGAGCAGGTAATCCGGCCAACTGGGCTCGTCGATCCCGAGATAGATGTGCGGCCCACGACGGGGCAGATCGACGACCTCATCGGTGAGATACAAGCGCGGGTGGAGAAGGAGCAGCGCGTCCTCGTCACCACGTTGACCAAGCGCATGGCGGAGGACTTGGCCGAGTATCTGGCCGATCTGAGTATGAAGGTGCAGTACCTGCACTCGGATGTGCAGACCCTCGAGCGCTCTGAGCTGCTGCGCGATCTGCGCCTCGGCGTCTACGACGTCCTGGTGGGCATCAACCTGCTGCGCGAAGGGCTGGACTTGCCCGAGGTGACCCTCGTGGCCATTCTCGATGCGGATCGCGAGGGCTTTCTGCGGTCGGAGACGTCGCTGATTCAGGTCATGGGGCGCACCGCCCGCCACGTGGAAGGCAAAGTCATTATGTACGCCGACCGGATAACTGGTTCCATGAAGCGGGCGATGGATGAGACGAACCGGCGACGGGAGCGCCAGCGCGAGTTCAACGAGACGCACGGCATCACGCCTGAGACGATCCAGAAGAACGTGCGCGATACCATCAGAGCCAAGCAAGAGGGTCGTGATCGGGCCCATCGCGACCTTACCATGCCCATTGCCGAGGAGCTCGAAGCCGAGGATCTGGCCGAGGTCGTCACGCACCTTGAGAAAGAGATGCGCGAGGCGGCCCAGAACCTCGAGTTCGAGAGAGCAGCCGAGCTGCGCGATGAGATCAAAGCCCTCGAGAAGATGCTGCGGGGCTGAAGCCACCCACCAATAATGTGCCGTGGTGGCTCGTAGCCGAGGCGCCGCGGGACGCTCTGGCAGGCGCAGTGGCGATCAGGGCCTGGCGCACAACAGCACCGGCGGGATTATGGGCCGAGCGATGATTGCGAAGCGAGATCTGCGAACAGTTCCGGATGCGCCTGGGACGTACATCATCAAGGCCGATGATGGCGAGGTGCTGTACGTCGGGAAGGCGCGTTCCTTACGCAAGCGTCTCGCTACATGGTTTGCCGGTCGGCCCAAGCACTCCCCGTGGGCCGACGTCATGATGCGGCGGGCGGCCGGTTTCGAATACATAGTGACCGCCTCCGACATGGAGGCCCTGATCCTCGAATCGAACCTGATCAAGGAGCACAAGCCCAAGTACAACGTCAAACTCGCCGACGACAAGAGCTATCCATACCTGAAGCTCACCCTCGAAGAGCCGTATCCCAGGCTGCGGATACTCCGCGAGTTGCCCAAGGACTCCGTTGTCGGCAAGCCCGGGCGACGCATGCTCCACGACCCAAAGACGCGGGATGTGCACCGGCTCCGCGAGGGGCGCTACTTCGGGCCGTACGGATCCGCCAAGGCCATGCGTCGCACCATGCGCATTGTGCAGGAGCTGTTTAAGATCTGCAGTTGCAGCCGCAAGCTCGTCCCGGGGCGCAGGAGTGGCGGCGTGTGTCTGCAGTACCACATTGGCCGATGCATGGGGCCGTGCACCGGCAAGGTGTCACCTGAGGAGTACCGTGCCGTCCTCGACGACGTCATCCTGTTCCTCGAGGCCAAGCACACGGACATCGTGAAGCGTCTCCGGGAGGACATGAAGACGGCGGCGGAGGGACTCGACTTCGAGCGAGCGGCCCGGCTGCGTGACAAGGCGGACGCGATCGAAGAGGTCGTCGAGGAGCAGCGCGTGGTCGCCAGGCAGGAGCGGGATGAGGATGTCCTGGCCGTGGCGGCCGCTGATGGGCGAGCTTGCGTGCAGACCTTCAGAGTGCGAGCGGGCAAGTTGATCGATCAGGACCACTATATGCTCGACCACGCCACGGGGCACGATATGCCGGCGGTGCTTGAGGGATTCCTGAAGCAGTTCTACGATCAAGCGACTAGCCTGCCGCGAGAAGTCCTGGTGAGTGAGGAGTTGGAGGACGCGGACGTGCTGGCGGAGTGGCTCTCATCGTTGGCAGGCGTCAAGGTGCGGGTCTTTCGACCGCAGCGCGGCGAGAAGAGGCGATTGGTGGAGATGGCTCGCAGCAATGCGGCAGCGGCGCTGGAGGCGCACCTGAAGAGCCAGCATGAGCGGCGACTCCTCGCCGAGGCGGCCATGGCGGAGCTGCAGGAGGTGCTGGGCCTCACGCGCATGCCGCGACGCATCGAGGCGTATGACATCTCGAACACATCGGGACGCGAGGCGGTCGGCTCCATGGTGGTATTTCAGGATGCGGAGCCGCACAAAGCTGGATATCGACGTTTCAAGATGCATGCCACCGAGGGGCGGCCCAATGATTACGCAATGATGGGCGAAATGCTGAGACGGCGTTGCCGACGGGCTGCCGAGGGCGACGAGAAGTTTGGCGTACTGCCCGACCTGCTTCTGGTGGACGGCGGCCAAGCTCAACTCAACGTGGCCCTGGAGGCGCTGAACGAGTTTGGTATTGAGGATGTGGATGTCGTTGGCCTTGCGAAGGAGTTCGAACAGATCTACACTCCTGGT
>Ga0114930_10003628_pt1 | contig 13409 bp, 11 predicted proteins | sample AnhtaG_FD_87300 | JGI IMG/M metagenome (GOLD analysis project Ga0114930, IMG submission 87300) | Deep subsurface microbial communities from Anholt, Denmark to uncover new lineages of life (NeLLi) - Anholt_01485 metaG | ecosystem: Environmental > Aquatic > Marine > Oceanic > Sediment | place... | reverse complement strand
ATATTCCACAGGGCCAGCCCCCAGGCCTGCCCTGAGCGTAGCCGAAGGGATGCCAGGGATTCCACAGTTTGTCAAGTGGGCGGCCGGCTGGCGCCTCCCACACCAACATATTATACGAGGAGACAAGAGGTGTTTCAATACATACTGCGTAGGTTGATGCTGTTCATTCCCACCCTGATAGCGATCTCTATTGTGGCCTTCATACTCATCCAACTACCGCCGGGTGACTACCTGACATCCTACGCTGCGACATTGGCTTCATCAGGGGAGTCCGTGGATGAAGCGCAGCTCGCCGCTCTCGAAAGGCGGTATGGGTTGGATCAGCCGATCTATGTGCAATATGCCAAGTGGATGTGGGGCATCCTCCATGGTGACTTCGGGATGTCATTTGAGTGGAACAAGCCCGTTAGAGAAATAATATGGGATCGCCTGTTCTTTACCGTTGTGGTTTCTGCCAGCTCCATGCTCTTCACATGGATCGTGGGCATTCCCATTGGTATCTACTCCGCGACGCATCAGTATACGATAGGCGACTATCTCGCCACCATTGTGGGATTCATCGGGCTGGGTATTCCCAATTTCATGATCGCCCTCGTGCTGCTGTGGGTCGGATTTTCCTACTTTGGCACCGCAATTGGCGGGCTCTTTTCGCCGGAATTCCAAGGGGCGCCCTGGAGCCTTGCCAAGGCCCTTAATCTGTTGCAGCACCTATGGGTCCCCGTAATCGTGCTGGGAACGAGCGAGACCGCCTGGACGATACGAAGTACGCGGGCCAACATGCTGGACGAGCTACACAAGCCCTATGTCATCACCGCTCGAGCTAAGGGCCTGCCGGAGCGCAAATTGCTGTGGAAGTATCCGGTGAGGGTGGCGTTGAACCCCTTCTTCAGCACAGTGGGTTATGCGCTGCCAGGTCTCATCTCAGGAGCAGTGATCATTTCGGTGGTGTTGAGTCTGCCCACGGCTGGCCCCATGCTGCTTAGAGCCTTGATGGCTGAGGATATGTATCTGGCTGGCAGCTTCCTTCTGATGTTGAGCGTCCTGACAGTTATTGGCACATTGATATCGGATCTATTGTTGGCTTGGGTGGATCCACGCATTCGTTATGGAAGGTGAAAGGATGGCTGATGTCAGCACAGTAGAAGTCCTCCCCAGAGAGGCGCCGCCAGGAGTGGTGGAGGATCAGGCTGTTGAGGAGGAGCGGATTTACGTCGCCTCCCAGTGGCAACTGATGTGGTGGAGGTTTCGAAAGCATAAGCTGGCACTGGTCAGTGGTGTAGCTATCATTCTCTTCTATGTCATAGCTCTTTTCTGCGAGTTCCTTGCCCCTTATGAACCCCATGAGCGTGATATTAAGTATGTCCACGCGCCGCCGCAGAGGATACACTTCATCGGGGATGACGGCTTCCATCTCCGTCCCTTTGTGTACGGCTTAGAGGGAGAAAGGGATTCAGAGACCTTACGAATGGTCTTTGAGGTGGATAAGACAAGGAGGTATCCCATCCATTTCCTCGTGCGCGGGGATCCATACAAACTCTGGGGGACCTTCGAGACAGATGTCCACCTATTCGGGCTGAAGGATGACGAGGGAGCTCTATTTCTGCTGGGGGCCGATCGGCTGGGGAGGGATGTGCTCTCCAGGATATTCTACGGCACTCGGATATCACTTTCTATAGGTCTGGTAGGCGTGTTTCTCAGCTTCCTGTTGGGCATCCTTATTGGGGGGTTCTCCGGATATATGGGGGGAGCGGTGGATATCATGGTGCAGAGGGTGATAGAGCTCCTACAATCTATTCCCTCCATTCCCCTGTGGATGGCGCTCACCGCTGCCCTGCCCCAGGATTGGCCCCCGACCAAGGTGTATTTCGCCATCACGGGGATCCTCTCGTTTATCGGCTGGACCACTCTCGCACGGGTCGTAAGGGGGAAGTTCATCTCCCTACGAGAGGAGGATTTCGTCTTGGCCGCCCGTCTCGTGGGATCCAGCGAGCTTAGGATCATCACAAGACATCTCGTGCCCTCCTTCTTGAGCTACCTAATCGCCAGATTGACCGTGTCCATCCCATGGATGATCCTGGGCGAGACAAGTCTGAGCTTCCTGGGCCTTGGATTGCGCCCTCCGGCGATTAGTTGGGGGGTCTTGTTGCAGGAGGCACAGAACCTGCGCTCCGTCGCCCTGGCCCCTTGGCTTCTTATGCCTGGTGCCTTTGTCGTTGTGGCGGTTCTTAGCCTCAACTTCCTGGGGGATGGCCTGCGGGATGCGGCCGATCCCTACGCCAGATAGGAGTGCCTTGGGGGCCCTTCAAGGGGCCGTTGGCCAATCTGGTGTATCAACTGAGGTGATCATCACCAAGGAAGCGCCCAACTACGAGTGGCGGGGATAATTCCCCAAAGTTTGCCCCGCCCCCAATTCTGAAGACAGGGCAGAAAGGGAGCGCTTGCTCAATCACTGCCCAGGTCCCCAGCGCGAATTTGACAAGGGAGTAGGGTGATGGTATAGTATAGGTGAACCTGGTCAGGGAAGACCTAGGTACTCAACCGCAGGAGGATCTACGGTGAAGCGATTACTGAGAGACGGTTTACGAGCAGGCAGAATTTCACGCTGATGACGTGAGCGTGAGGTGCTGCCTGTTGGCGTTCGGCTAGACGTACAACAGGTGGAAGGAGGTGATGGAAGGGAACGAGACCAAGGTGCGTGGCTGCTCTCCTGATGGCCGAGAGGACCGGTCGGAGAGCCAAGGGTTCTAAATCCTTTAAGGAGGAGAACCAATGGGACAGCAAAAGTTTGCATCTAGAGATTTCTCACATCTATCACCAGATGAAAAAGGAGGGAGACCAATGGAAAAAAGAAAACTGACCCGCAGGGACTTTCTACGTCTATCTGCAGTGGCTACCGCCAGCGCGATAGCAGCGGCATGTAGGGCGACGCCAACGCCGGAGGTGAAGGTGGCTCCCACAGAGACGCCTGTACCGGAGGTGCCGGTTGCGGTGCCAAAATACAAAGAAGCCCCCATGCTGGCCGAGCTGGTGAAGGCGGGGAAGCTGCCCCCAGTGGATGAGAGGCTGCCCGTGGAGCCGCTTGTGCTCCCCGTCATAGAGGAGATCGGCGAGTACGGCGGCACCTGGCGGCGGGCCTACAAAGGCATTGCCGACCGCTGGGGTCCCACCAAGTGCGTCGAGGAATACTTCTGGGAGTACAATCCGGACCTGAGCATCCGGGCCAACCTGGCGTCCAAGTGGGAGATCAGTGAAGATGCCTCGGAGTGGACCCTTCACCTGCGCAAGGGCGTCAAGTGGTCCGATGGTGAGGAGTACAACACTGACGACATCAAGTTCTTCTACGAGGCCGTGTGGAAGAACAAAACGCTGACTCCGGCCCCGGAAAAGCACACTTACTGGTCGCCGGGCGGCGTGCCCATGGAGATCGAGATCCTCGACAAGTACACCTTCAAGCTCAAGTTCGCGGCTCCTAACATCACGTTGGGGGTCACCACCTTCATTTGGAACTACCCCGAGCATTACCTGAAGCAGTTCCATCCCGACTACGTGCCGATGTCCGAGGTCGAGAAGGCGGTGAAAGAAGCGGAGGTGGACACCTGGGACCAGCTCTTCGATCACATTACCACGAGCAAGAAGTACGGGTGGTGGGTGAACCCGGACCTGCCCGTGATCTGGGCTTGGAGGTCCACGCTCCCGCCTCCGGGTGACCTGATCGAGATGGAGCGCAACCCCTACTTCTGGCAGGTGGACCCCGAGGGCAACCAACTGCCGTACATTGACAAGGTGACCCATCGCCTGTTCGAGAGCGCCGAGGTCTTCAATATGTGGATCATCTCCGGCGAGATTGACATGATGCAGCGGCACGTCGAGCTGGCCAACTATACCCTCTACAAGGAGAACGAGGAGAAGGGTGACTACCGGGTCCTGACATGGAAACTGGCTAATCATTTGGGCCTGAACCCCAACCAGACCTGCCCCGACAAGGTGTTGGCCCAGCTCTTCAGCAACAAGGACTTCCGCCACGCTATGTCCATCGCCATCAACCGCGAGGACGTCAACGAAACGATCTATGACGGGCTGTACGAGTGCCGGCAGATCTCCCCGATCAGCGGCTCCCCACAGTTTGACCCCGAATTCGAGACGAAGTGGATCGAATACGATCCCGACAAGGCCAATGAACTGCTGGACGGCATCGGCCTGGAGATGGGCCCCGACGGCGTTCGCAGGCGCCCCGATGGCAAGCCGCTGGAGGTGATCCTGGAAACCACGGCGGCGATAGGTTCCCCGGATCTAGACGCCTGGGAATTGGTCGTGAGGTACTTCGCCGACGTCGGCATCAAGGCCTCTGTGAAGCAGGTGGAGCGCTCACTGTACACGGAGCACTTTGAGAGCGGTGATGTCGAGATCGCCTGCTGGGGTGCGGATCGTAACGCCCTGCCTATGAAGGATCCGACCATCTACCTGGGCACATGCCGGGACCGGCCATGGATCACTATGTATGCTCTGTGGTACTTGACCGATGGCGCGGAGGGTATAGAGCCGCCGGCTGACCACCCGTGCCGCGAGATCTGGAAGATCTGGGAAGACGTCCAGACGACACCGGACCTGGACGAGGCCACCGAGAAGTTCCAGAAGATCATTGACATCCACAAGGAGAACGTCTTTAACATCGGCATCCTCGGCGAGGGCCCGGCGCTGATCATCGCCAAGAACAACTTCCGCAACGTGGTAGGCGGCTATATCTGTGACGACCCGCTGCGGGATGTGCATCTTCTGAAGGATCCGCAGTTCTTCATCCGGCAGACCTAGCTGGATACGCGGCCTCCCGAGGCCATGCCTGGAGGGCGGAAATGGGTGGGCCCGTTTCCGCCCTCCGAGTAATAATCATCTCATGTGCAATTGGGTTATCATAGCTTTCCGTACAGCATAGTCATGGCTTAGGGACCTGGTGGCCCTTTTCCTGGAGGAGGCATATGCTACAGTATATCTTTCGGCGAGTTCTTCTGACGATCCCCACGATCATCGTGATCTCGATGATCTCTTTTGTCATCATCCAGCTTCCCCCGGGCGACTATCTATCCTCGTACGCGGCTACCTTGTTGCAACAAGGCGATATCATAGATGCACAGATATTGGCTAACTTGAGGCAGCGCTACGGGCTGGGCCAGCCGATCTATGTGCAGTACACCAAGTGGATCTGGGGCATCCTACACGGCGATTTCGGGCAATCCCTGGAATGGCAGGTATCCGTTGCGAGCCTGATCTGGGAGCGCCTGGCGTTGACCCTCGCGCTTTCCCTCTTCACAATGCTCTTCACCTGGCTCCTGGCCATCCCCATCGGCATCTATTCCGCGACCCATCAATATTCCATCGGGGACTACCTGTTCACCTTTTTGGGGTTTGTGGGCCTGGGCGTGCCCAACTTTATGCTGGCTCTGGTCCTGATGTACATCGCCCTGACCTTCTTTGGCCAGAGCGTGGGAGGCCTCTTCTCGCCCGAGTACATGCGGGCGGCCTGGAGCTGGGCCAAATTTGTGGACATGCTCAAGCACCTGTGGATTCCCATGATCATCCTGGGCACCGGCGGCACAGCGGGGCTGATCCGCACCATGCGGGCCCAGATGTTGGACGAGCTGCACAAGCCATACGTTATCACGGCGCGATCTAAAGGCCTGACGGAGGGGAAACTGCTCTGGAAGTACCCGGTGCGGGTGGCGCTGAATCCCTTCTTCAGCACCGTAGGCTGGGCATTGCCCGGCCTCATTTCCGGCGCAACTATTGTCTCAGTAGTCCTGAGCTTGCAGACTACCGGCCCCCTTATGTTGAGGGCCTTGACATCTCAGGATATGTACCTGGCCGGCTCCTTCCTCTTCATGTTGAGCATCCTGACCATCATTGGAACCTTGATCTCAGATATTGTGCTGGCCGCCATGGACCCGCGCATTCGATACGTGGAATAGCAAATTCGCAGTGAGATCCTGGGCACCCCGAATGTAGACAAAAGTCCACACTATGGACCCTTGCAGTGCTGCATCTCGCGGGAAAGGACAGTTGTGGAAACTGAAGCAACCAGAGTAATGAGAGTTGGCGAAGAGGCGAAGGGGCAATTGGAAGAGGTCGGCGTCTCAGAGGAACGGATATTTGTCGCCTCCCAGTGGCAACTGATGTGGTGGAAATTCCGCAAGCACAAGATGGCCCTCGTCGGCGGTGTGATCACCATCCTTTTCTACATCGTGGCACTCTTCTGTGAGGTCATCGCCCCCTACGACCCTCAATCGTACAGCGCCGCCTACAAGTTCGTGGCACCGCAAAAGATCCATTTCTTTGATGCGGAGGGCAAGTTCCACCTGCGGCCCTTCGTGTATGGGTTGAATAGGGAGCGAGATCCTGAGACATTGCGGGCCACGTACACCGAGGACGAAACCAAGATCTACCCCATCTATCTCTTCGCCCCGGGCGATCCATACGAGTTCTGGGGGCTTCTCGAGACCGATATCCATTTGTTTGGCCTGAAAACCAACGAGAAGAATGCCACGCTCTTCCTGATAGGGGCGGACAGGTTGGGGCGGGATGTGTTCAGCAGGTTGGCTTATGGTGCTCGCATCTCGATGTCCATCGGCTTGGTGGGCGTGTTGCTAAGCCTGTTCTTGGGCATCATCCTGGGTGGCATTTCCGGCTATTACGGTGGCAGCATGGACATGGCCATCCAGAGAGCCATCGAGTTCATCCGCTCCATTCCGAGCATCCCGCTGTGGATGGCGCTCGCCGCGGCCCTGCCGCCCCATTGGCCTCCTACGCGGGTATATCTCAGCATCACTGTGATCCTCTCTTTCATCGGCTGGACAGGGCTGGCCCGCGTCGTTCGTGGCCGTTTCCTGGCCCTGCGTGAAGAAGATTTCGTCATGGCCGCCCGCCTTGTTGGCTCCAGCGAGCTGAGGATCATCCTGCGGCACATGGTGCCCTCTTTCCTCAGCTATATTATTGCCTCTATGACCCTTTCCATCCCCGGCATGATCCTCAGTGAGACAAGCCTCAGCTTCCTCGGCCTGGGCTTGCGACCGCCGGCCATCAGTTGGGGGGTGCTGCTGCAGGAGGCCCAGAACGTGCGCTCCGTTGCCCTGGCGCCCTGGCTTCTCTTGCCCGGTCTGGCCGTAGTTGCAGTAGTCTTGTCCTTCAATTTTCTGGGCGACGGCCTGCGGGATGCGGCCGACCCCTATGCTAGATAAGAGGTGCTCTTTCAGATGAATGAAGATCAGTTGCTCTTGGAAGTCAAGAATCTCAGGACCTACTTCTTTCTGGATGAAGGCACGGTCCGAGCGGTGGATGGGGCGGACTTCGAGATAGGGCGTGGGCACACGCTGGGGGTAGTGGGGGAGAGCGGTTGTGGAAAGAGCGTCACCGCCCAGTCTGTCCTGAGAATTGTCCCCCCTCCGGGGAGGATCGTGGAGGGGGAGATAATCTTCCATCGTTTTCTGCAGGGCGATGGCTCAAGCGTAACCCAGGTGGTGGACCTCACCGCGCTGAACCCCCGGGGAGGCGAGATCAGGAGCATCCGCGGGGCGGAGATAGCCATGGTGTTCCAGGAGCCCATGACCTCCCTCTCTCCCGTCCACACCATCGGCGACCAGATCATGGAGGCCATCACTCTGCACCAGGAAGTGTCCAAGGCGGAAGCGAGGGAGAAGACCATCGAGATGCTGGACCGGGTGGGGATGCCCAAGCCCACCCAGACCATAGACAGCTATTCCTTTGAGCTCAGTGGGGGGATGCGCCAGAGGGGGATGATCGCTATGGCTCTGTCCTGCAACCCCAGTTTGCTCATCGCCGATGAGCCCACCACGGCGCTGGATGTGACCACCGAGGCCCAGATCTTGGAGCTGATGAGAGATCTGCAGCAGGAGCTGGGCATGGCCATCATGTACATCACCCATGACCTGGGCGTTATTGCCGAGATGGCAGAGGATGTGGTGGTGATGTACCTGGGCAAAGTGGTGGAGAGGGCGGATGTGGATTCGATATTCCACAATCCCCAGCATCCCTATATGCGGGCCCTGTTGAAATCCATCCCCAGAATTGGCAAGAAATCGAGACAGAGATTGGAGTCCATCAAAGGCGTGGTCCCCGATCCCTATGCCATCCCCAGGGGGTGCCCCTTCCATCCCCGCTGCCCCGATTTCATTTCTGGTCTGTGCAACCGAGAGGAACCGGCGTTTTCCCGAGTGGGGCCAGGGCACAGCGCCAGATGCCATCTGTACACCTGAACTGCTTACGGCTTATCGCATATCCAGATGTTAGCTGCAATGCTCGAAAGAATTGACCAGCGATGAAGGTCCGGGATATCATCAAGATGATTGAGGCCAACGGCTGGTACTTGGTAGCGACAAAGGGCAGCCATCGCCAATACAAACATCCGACCAAGCTGGGGCGAGTGACCATCGCTGGTCATCCTTGTGACGATTTGGCTCCGGGCACGTTGAACAGCATTTTGAAGCAGGCGCAACTGAAGGGAAGGAGGAAGTAGGAATGTACCGGTTTCTTGTGGTGATTGAGAAGGCTGATGAGAACTACTCGGCATACGCGCCTGACTTGCCTGGCTGTGTGGCGACTGGGAAAACGGTGGAGGAAGTTGAGCACAATATGCACGAGGCCATCGAAATGCACATCCGAGGACTCTTGGAAGACAACTTGGCGGTGCCAGTATCGTATGCCTTGTCTGAATATATGGCCGTAGCCGTGCCGTGAGCCGATTCGAGCACTGCAGCTAGCACGCCGTGGCCGGTTCCAAATTGCCGCTTTGTTTGTCCGCCAGGGTGCAGGTGGCGGGAAAGTGGCTTGCCAGCGCGGAGCACCCCGGATGGCGAAGACCGGCGGGAACGTTGGGTGGGGAATCGCTCGCTTTTCAATCAGCGTATGAGGATACTATCGAGGGCACTTCGTTTTTGATCTCACTTGTGATTACAGCGCTGGCAAAGTGCAGTTGGAGCGTCATGATATAGGAGGGAGTAATGGCTGACAAACCAAGACGGGATGAGGTACTGCTAGAGGTCAACGATCTGAAGAAGCACTTCCCCATCCAGCGGGGCTTTCTGCAGAGAACAGCAGGCTATGTGAAGGCCGTGGATGGGATCAGCTTTTACATAAAAGAGGGGGAAACTCTCGGCCTGGTAGGGGAGAGCGGTTGTGGCAAGACCACCACCGGCCGATGCCTCCTGCGGGCCATCGAGCCCACCGCAGGGGAGATCCTATTCAAGGCCAGAGATGCTGGACGGGTCAATGTGCGGGAGCTGAGTAAAGGGGAGCTCAAGGGGCTCAGACAGAACATGCAGATGATATTCCAGGACCCCTACTCCTCTTTGAACCCCCGAATGACGCTGCTACAGATTGTGGGTGAGCCGCTGCTGGTCAACAAGGTAGCCAGGGGCAAGAAGCTGGAGGATCGGGTGGCGAATCTGCTGCGGGTGGTGGGACTGCGTCCGGAGTACATGAGGCGCTATCCCCACGCCTTCAGCGGGGGACAAAGGCAGCGCATCGGTGTGGCCCGCGCCCTGGCGCTGAACCCTCAGTTCATCGTGGCCGACGAGCCCGTCTCAGCGCTTGACGTCTCCATCCAGGCCCAGATCCTGAACCTGTTGCAAGACTTGCAAGCGGAGTTCGATCTGACCTATCTGTTCATCGCCCACGACCTGAGTGTGATCGAGCACATCTCCGACCGGGTGGCGGTGATGTACGTGGGCAAGCTGGTGGAGATGGCCGAGACGGAAGAGCTTTTCATGAACCCTAAGCATCCTTACACCGAGGCCTTGATGTCCGCTGTGCCCAAGCCTGACCCACGAGCTCGATCGGAGCGAATTGTATTGGCGGGAGAGGTAGCCGATCCAGCCAATCCGCCATCGGGCTGCTATTTCCATCCTCGGTGCAGGTACGCGCAAGAGATATGCGGGATTGGAGAGCCTGTACTCCGAGAGATCAACGAAGAACATTTTGTGAGCTGCCATCGTGCTGAGGAGCTCTCCCTGGCCGGAGTGGTGTAGAAGAGATCACCATTGGACATTCCCTGGCCAGCCTGTCCTGTGCGGCCAGGCACAGAGGATAGGCTGTTATCAAAGGGGCAGAGAAGCTCTCTGCCCTGTTCTTTTGGAAGGGGATGTGATGATGGCTGATAGCTGATGGCTGATGAAAGAGTGGAATTAGCATGAAACGGATTTTATCATATCTACTCTGCTATTTATTGTGGGTCATCAACGGTGCCCTGGGGCTACTGGGCATCCTCATCGCCAGGTCAGTGCTGGCTAAGGCTTACATTCGCCTCCGCCTGAACCCCTGGGCCTTGGGAGCAGTGGACAAATGGGGCTTCTTGCTCCTCGGCCTGGTGTGGCTTATATTCGTCGTCGCGTGCGAAGGCTACTATCGGGAGGGAGTGCCTCGGGGCAAGTTGTGGCCACGCTTCGCCCGGGTTACAGGGGTGGAGGGCTTCCTGGTGGGGATAGGCTACGGTGTGCAGCTCCTCATATAGCATATGCCGAGAGGGAACCCTGTGAAAGCCATGTTGCTCTTCCCGCCCCACTGGGAACCCATGATGCCCCACCTGGCTCTGCCCTCCTTAACCGCCTACCTTCGCTCCCACGGCGTGGAGGTCATCCAGCGGGACATCAATATCGAGGTCTTTGACCGGGTGCTCTCCAGAGGGCACCTGACCGTGCTTCTGCGCCAACTCCGGCGGAAGAGGAGGCTGATGGGGCGCAAAGGGCAGGGCACTCCCCTGATGAGGGCCAGAGTCCAGGCCATGGATTGGGCGCTGGAGAGGGGATGGGAGATCGCCGCCGATGTTGACTGGGCGAAGGAGATCATACGCAGCGAGCGCTTCTTTGAGCCGGAGCTGAGCCTGAGGGCATTCTTTACTCTGACCGAGGGGCTTCGGCTGGCCTCCGTCCCCTTCTTCCCCTCCGCGCTGCACCTCACGGGGTACGACTCGGCCTACCCACCCGATTCCAGCCAGGCTATCCTGTCCGCTGTGCAGGACCGCGATCTCAACCTATTCCGCGCCCTCTTCGAGCGCACTATCCTGCCCCAGATCCGCCGGGAACGCCCCGACCTGGTGGGCATCTCCCTGACCTCCGCCCATCAGGTCATCGCTGGCTTCACCCTGGCCTCTCTGATCAAAGAGGCGGGCGTCCGGGCCCACATCACCCTGGGGGGGAAGATGATCACCTGCTGGCGCGATCTGCTGCCCCACAGGGAGGGGCTGTGGAAGCTCTTCGACAGCGCGATCCTCTTCGAGGGGGAGGTGGCCCTGCTGCGGCTGATTGAGGCCCTGGAGCGGGGTGAGGATCTCGCCTCGGTGCCCAACCTTATCTACCGTGATGGCCCCCGCATTCGGGTGAATGCGCTCAAACCGCCCGAGCCAGCCGATGCCCTGCCCATCCCCGACTTTGAGGGATTGCCGTTGGATCGCTACCTGGCCCCGCTGAGGGTCCTGCCCGTCGCCGCTTCGCGCGGCTGCTACTGGGGGCGTTGCGCCTTCTGTAACGTGGGGTATGGTGAGTCGCTCCATTTCAGCGAGAGGCGTGCCGAGCGGGTCGCCGAGGAGATGATGGCCCTGGCCGAGGCCTACAACGCGCGTCATTTCTTCTTCGCCGACGAGGCGCTCTCCCCCCGCATGCTCAAGTTCCTCTCAGTGCAGCTCATCGAGGCTGGCGCGGATTTCAACTGGACCTGCTGCGCTCGCTTCGAGCCGGGGATCAGCGCGGAGCTGTTGAGACAGATGCGCCGGGCGGGTTGCCGCATGGTGCTCTACGGGCTTGAATCCGGTTCGCAGCGGGTGCTGGACTGGATGGACAAAGGCATAAGGATAGAGACCGCCCGGCGCATCCTGAAAGAGGGAGCGGAGGCGGGGATCTGGAACCATGCCTTCATCTTCTTCGGCTTCCCGGGGGAGACGGAGGAGGAGGCCTGGGAGACTGTTCGGTTCTTCAACGCCAACCGGGGTATCATCCATTCCGCCTGTACGGGCACCTTTCTGCTGGAACGATACGCGGGCGTGGCTGATGAGGCGGCAGGGTACGGAGTCTCGCGCCTCATCAGCCGCCCGGAGCGGGACCTGGCGTATTACTACGACTATGAGGTCTCCTCGGGGGTCAGCTCCGCCCGGGCTGAGGAGATCGAAGACCAATTTCTGGAGAGCCTGCCCGACAAGCCATTCCTCCAGTTCTATTTCCACGATATCTACCGGTTCCTCTACGCCAGCCGCTTCCGGGATTTGGAGCCCCTTCCGACCATGCTGGGGGAAGGATCTCCAGATTGAGGAGTAACGACGATGTCACAAAGGAGTTGGCGACAGGATAGGGGAGAAGCGTATCCCGGCGTGACGTGGGAGACGCGGAAACCTGAGCAAGTCGGGCTTTCAAGGGTGAGGCTCGACGCGCTGCGAGATCTGGTCAGCGGGCGCGGGTGTGTCGTGCGCCACGGCTATATGGTTTACACCTGGGGCGACCAGTCCAAAAGCGCTGATATCGCATCCGCAGTCAAGCCAATCATCAGCACCCTGCTCCTCTTCGCCCTGCAGGAAGGGGAACTCAAAATCGTTGACGACAAGGTGTCGGACTTCGAACCGAGACTGAAGAGCTTGAACGACGGCAAGGACGGAAACATAACGTGGCGACACCTGGCGTCGCAGACTTCTGGTTACGGCTTGGTGGAAGCACCTGGCGAGGCTTGGGCTTACAACGACTACGCCCTGGCCCTCTACTATGACACCCTCACCCAAAAGGTCTTCCAGGACAGCGGCACGAACATTCTCAAGACGCGACTAACGGATGTCCTCCAATTTGAGGACCCATATACTTTCCAAGCGTTTGGACCGGAGGACCGACCTGGCCGTCTCGCGATCTCGGTGCGAGACTTGGCGAGTTTCGGGCTCTTCCACCTGCGCGGCGCCAAATGGAAGGGGAAGCAGGTGCTCAGAGAAGATCTGGTCAAACTGGCGATTTCCAGCTCCCTTTCCGCCGACACGCCGCTGACCAGCGGGAAGGAAGCGGATATGCTGCCCGGTCAGCGCACCCTCGGCGGCGGCAAGAACATCACTCCCATCGGCCCCGGCTATTACAGTTTCAAGTGGTGGCTCAACGGTGTGGACAGGGAGGGCAGGCGACTGTTCGTGGGCGCGCCGCCGGATACCTGCGTCGCCAGTGGGCACGGTGGACGGAGGGTGCTCTGGGTGATTCCCAGCCTTGACCTTATCGTGTGCTGGAACGATTCTGAAGCGAATGATCGCGACGTCAGCCCTGGTAACCCAGCAATTCTAAATATGGCGGTCCCGCACGAAAATCTCTGAGCCATTCGCAAGAAAATCAAGCAGAGAGGCTCCAGAGCGTCCAAATGTCGATGTGGTGTTGAACTTTTCTCTTGCACCT
>Ga0114930_10003624_pt1 | contig 13415 bp, 4 predicted proteins | sample AnhtaG_FD_87300 | JGI IMG/M metagenome (GOLD analysis project Ga0114930, IMG submission 87300) | Deep subsurface microbial communities from Anholt, Denmark to uncover new lineages of life (NeLLi) - Anholt_01485 metaG | ecosystem: Environmental > Aquatic > Marine > Oceanic > Sediment | place... | reverse complement strand
AGGATGAACTCAGCAGCTGAGTGAAAGCTCTTGGGAATCGGATTGCCCAATTCAGAAAGGAAGCGCATCGGTGGGTAATGGTGCTCATACACTTGGTAGTAGGCAGCTTCAATCTCGGACAGGGCTGACTCCAGGATATTGCCCAACACTTTCCGCTGTTCATCCAGGAAAAGATTCTTGATGGAGTAGGTAGAAATGCCGAAGTTTTTGTCTAGGAGCCGAATGACCTCAGGGAAATCTGCACTTGAGAAGGTCTGGGTCATCTCTTGGAGCATTGTCTGGTAAGCCTCTTCTCCCTGGTACTTGCGGACACCGGCGTTTACATTGTGGTCGCCGAAATGCAAGACGCCAAAGCTCAGGGTAGCCCATTCCCTGGTTATGGTAGACATAACCTTGGCTCGTCCTGCCGCAAACTTAGCCTTCCCGCACTCAGAGGTCTGGTAATCTTCAAGGTCAATGTGGTAGCAATAAATCTCAGCTTGCTCACTATATTCTTCAAATAAGGAACTCACGGCAAAGTGGGCGGTAACCTTGGTCAGGTTGACCATAGCCGGTTTCACGAATTTGTCGTAAATGCGGTGGCCGTCACCATGCTCCGGAATATTGCTCTTGGCCTGTTCAAGGCGTTCCAAAAAATGCAGCTCAATGTCATCACCGAAGAGTTCTTCTGATAGTTGAACCGCCCGCCCTGCATATTGAATAACCTGCACCGTTTCAATACCGGATAGTTCATCAAAAAACCAGCCGCAACTGGTGTACATAAGCATGGTATGCCTCTGAAGCTCCAAAAGCTTGAGAACGGTTACCGTTTCTGCCTCGTTCAGTTCATGGGTACGGTGCCGTTCCAAGAACTGCTGGACATTCTCCGGTGAGCGGTCAAGAACTACCTCAATGTAATCATCACGGGCAGCCCAGGGGTCTTTCAGGAGTTGGGCTGCCATTTCTTCGTATTTAGGTGCTAGAGAGTCGCGGAGCCAGTCAAGTGCCTCACGCAGTGGGGTCCGCCAGGCCTGGTTCCATTTTGGATTCCTGCCAGCATTACATCCGCAGTCGCTCCGCCAACGTTCAATCCCATGGCTGCAACTCCAGGAGGTGTTTTCGATAATCTCCACTTCATGGGTGGGCGGATGCTTTTCCAAGTATTCACCGTAATTGGTGATTTGTGCTAAACCGTTGGTTTCAATATAGTGGAGAGCAAAAGCCAGTGCCATGTCCCCGAAGCGATGATGGTGACCATAGGTCTCACCATCAGTGGCAATGTGGACAAGCTGAGGCCAGGTACGTTTTTCTGAGAAGGCATCGGCGAGGCGATGAGCAAAGTTGTCACCACTGCTTAGAATATCCTCAAAGGCAACATTACGGGCGATAGGGCCGTCATAGGAGAAAATGGCTAACTTCCGACCTGACGGTAGGTTAAGCTCATAAGCCATCGTGGGATCAATACTGGCATTAGAGACATCATTCCAGGCATCAGTACCAATTTGGCGCACTCGTTTAGCCTGATGAGGAGCCAGAATGGTGAACCTGATTCCCTGGTCCGCCAGGATATCCAATGTCTCCAAGTCCACGGCAGTTTCAGGGAGCCACATTCCCTCTGGTCTCCACCCGAAGCGGTGTTCGAAGTCCCGAATCCCCCACAGCACCTGAGTATATTTGTCCCGGCGATTAGCCAGGGGCATAATCATATGGTTATAGGCTTGGGCTAGGGCTGACCCGTGTCCGGAGAAGTTCTTATGGCTTTCTTTGTCAGCATCAAGAATGGCTTGATAGACATCTGGTGCATTTTCTTCCATCCATGCAAGTAGGGTCGGCCCGAAGTTAAAGCTGATTCTAGCATAATTATTAACTATCTGGGTGATGTAGCCCTCGCTGTCTAGAATGCGCGAGGCTGTATTGGGCGCGTAACACTCGGCTGTAACTCTTTCATCCCAGTCATGGTAGGGATAAGCCGAATCCTGCATCTCAATATACTCCAGCCAAGCATTCTCTCGCGGTGGCTGGTAGAAATGACCATGAATACAAATGTAGCGCTCCATCTAAATCTCCTTTATAAAAAGAACAAATGCCCAGGGACTAAAACTAAAGGCGACTTCCCCTTTTGAGTCAATCTGTTCTGGAACAATGCTTCCCTTTCCCTGCCACCGCTCCTCTGCCGAGTCTAATCTTTTGTGCCAGCGTCCCGCTGGAAACGACATAGTGACTGACGTATTGTCTTGATTGAAGTTAAAGACCATGATGACCTCATTATCTTCACTCCAGCGGCGAAGAAAGAGGAGTTTACCATTGGCAAAGTCTCGTACCTCCAGAGTCTCCTTACTCAGGCAGGATAAAGCAGGAGTCTCCTTGCGAAGCTGAATTAGTTCTCTATAGAAATCAAGGAGGACGCGGTGCTTTCCTTCCCCGCGTAAGTTGTAGTTGACCTTTGCAAGTGAAAAAGTGGCTTCGTCCTGTGGATCTGGCAAATCGCCCTGCCACTGGAAAGCGGCAAACTCCTGCTGGCGACCCCTACGTACCGCCTCAACCAGCTCTGGCTCAGAGTGGCTGATAAAGTAGGGAAAGGGCGCCGTCTCCCCGTATTCCTCACCCATGAACAGAAGTGGAATAAATGGAGAAAGCAGGACAACGCCAGCAACCAGCTTGAGTGCCTCCAAGGAGACAAGCTGACTCAAGCGCTCACCACGCATGCGGTTGCCCACTTGGTCATGGTTCTGGGCAAAGACAACGAAGCAGTGAGCCGGGATATCTCGGGAAGAAACACCATGTCTCCGCTGTCGGTATTGGGAATATTGCCCAGAATAGACAAACCCTTCCCGAAATGCCTTAGCAAGATGTTCAAGCCGACCAAAGTCCTGATAATACCCATTTCGTTCACCGGTTAGCAGTGCGTGCACAGAGTGGTGAAAATCATCATTCCACTGGGCATCCAGGCCGTAACCTCCCAACTCCCGTGGCTTAATAAGGCGCGCATCGTTGGCGACGCTCTCACCAATAAGATAAGCCCGCCGTTTCAGTTGTTCCGCCTGCTCATGAAACGCTTCAGCAAGCTCCTGTAAGAATGGGTAAGACGAAATATCCAGTATGGCATGGAGGGCATCAAGCCGGAGGGCATCAATATGAAACTCGGTGAGCCAGTAGATGGCGTTTTCAATGAAAAAACGGCGAACCTCATCACTGTAGGACCCGTCAAAGTTGAGGGCAGTTCCCCACGGCGTTTTGTAGCGGTCAGTAAAATAGGGTCCAAAGTCAGTGATGTAATTCCCTTCCGGGCCTAGATGGTTGTAGATAACATCCAGGACAACCGCCAGTCCCTTCTGGTGACAGGTGTTTACCAAACGTTTAAGACCCTCTGGTCCACCATAAGAATTCTGCACAGCGAAGGGGTAGACACCATCATAACCCCAGTTACGGTTTCCTGGAAACTGGGCGACCGGCATCAGTTCCACGGCAGTAATGCCCAAATCTTTGAGCTCATCCAGATGGAGAATAATAGCATCGAAGGTACCTTGTTGTGTGAAAGTGCCTACATGGAGTTCGTGGATAATATACTCTTGGAGTGGCAGGCCAGACCACTGGCTATCCTCCCACAGGAAATGTGAGCCCACCACCTGTGAAGGACCGTGGACACCCTGGGGCTGGAACCGTGATGCCGGGTCGGGTCGCTCTTTTTGACCGTCCAGCCGGTAATAGTAAAGGCTTCCTGGCGCCACGCTATCAATAATTGCTTCATGATAGCCCTGGGTGTTTTTTGCCAGCGCAACTATCCGTTCCTGAGGAGCTACGATGTGCACGTCTACCTTTTTGGCTAGCGGTGCCCACACTAGGAACTGGCAGCGTCTGTCTCCCAAGTAAGTGGCTCCCAGGCAGCTTTCCGAATTCACTACTCTTGCCTCCCACTCTTGAAACATGCGACTGCCAGTGGCGGTAGAGTGATTTCAAGGGAGTAAGGCCGCCCATGAGTTGAAATTTTCAGCGCTTCTACCCTTGTCGGGTTACCCTGACCACTGCCGCCATATTCCTTGGCATCGCTATTCAATAGCTCTTTCCAGAAACCCCCACGCGGGACACCGACCCGATAATTAAAGTAAGGCATAGGGGTGAAGTTGCAGATGAGAAGTAAGATGTCATCTGTAGACTTGCCTTTACGGACAAAGCTGATAACGCTCTGCAAGGCATCGTTAGCATCAATCCACTCAAAGCCCGCCGGGTCGCAGTCAAGCTCATAAAGTGCCGGCTCACTCCGGTAAAGCTGGTTCAGAGCCTGCACCCACTTCTGAATTTCCGTGTGTTGCTGGTGCTCGAGAAAATGCCAGTCTGGGCTACCATCGTGGTCCCACTCCTGCCACTGACCCAATTCCGCACCCATAAAGAGCAACTTTTTCCCGGGCTGGGTGTACATGTAGCCCAGAAGAAGTCTCAGATTGGCAAACTTCTGCCAGTCGTCCCCGGGCATCTTGCCTAAAAGCGAGCCTTTTCCGTACACTACCTCATCGTGGGAAAGTGGCAGGACGAAGTTTTCGGTGAAAGCGTAGAGCATGCGAAAGGTCAAATTATTGTGGTGGTACTTCCGATATATGGGGTCTCGAGACATGTACTGCAACGTGTCGTGCATCCAGCCCATGTCCCATTTCATACCGAAACCCAGACCGCCCAGATATGTTGGCCGCGAGACTATGGGCCAGGCGGTTGATTCCTCGGCAATCATCTGCACATCGGGATAATTTTTGTAAACCTCTTCATTAAGTTTTCGAAGGAAAGCAATGGCTTCAAGGTTTTCCCTACCTCCATACTTGTTGGGAATCCACTCCCCTTCCTTTCGTGAGTAGTCTAGATAGAGCATAGAGGCGACCGCATCGACACGCAAACCGTCGGCGTGATACTTCTCCAGCCAGAACAGAGCGTTGCTGACGAGGAAGCTCTGTACTTCAGACCGTCCGTAGTTAAAAATATAGCTTTTCCAGTCAGGATGGAACCCTTTGTTAGGGTCAGCATGTTCATAAAGGTGGGTGCCATCGAAGAAGCCAAGCCCGTGCTCATCGTTGGGAAAGTGCGAAGGCACCCAGTCCAGAATTACCCCAATTCCGTGTTGGTGCAGGCAGTCAATCAAGTACATAAAATCCTGGGGGGTCCCGTAGCGGCTCGTGGGTGCGAAGTACCCTGTGGTTTGGTAACCCCAGGAGCCGAAGAAGGGGTGCTCCATGACCGGTAGAAACTCTACATGGGTAAACCCCATTTGCTGGACATACTCAGCTAGCTGCTCCGCTAGTTCTCGGTAGCTGAGGGAACGGTTTCACTCATTAGGTACACGTTTCCAGGAGCCCAGATGCACCTCATAAATAGCCACTGGGTCATCAAGTCCATTATGTCCAGGCCGCTTTTCCATCCACGCCTGGTCTCCCCAAGTGTATTCAATATCCCAGACAACAGAGGCGGTCTTGGGCGGTATTTCATTATAAGTCGCAAAAGGGTCAGCCTTATTTGCTTTGTAGCCCTTGTATCGAGAAGCAATGTGGTACTTGTAAAGAGCACCCTTACCTACCCCTGGAACAAATCCTTCCCAGATTCCTGACTGCCCCTGAGTCCGCAAAGGGTGGCTGGCTCTGTCCCAGCCGTTAAAGTCGCCAACAACGGATACCTGTTTGGCATCGGGTGCCCACACTGCAAAATAAGTACCACTGTGGTTTTTAACAGTCAGTGGATGCGCTCCCAGTTTCTCGTACAAGCGAAAGTGAGAGCCTTCATTAAAAAGGTAAAGGTCGTCTTCGGTCAGCAGGGTCACTTCCGATGACACCGGCTGACTTCTCGTCTTTACTTTGGAGCTTCGGTCGGATTTGCCGTGCACTTCCTTTTTTGCTGTCACTGATGCTTACCCTGCCTGCGGAGTTTGTTTACAGTCTGTAGTGTATCAACTACCTGAGGCATTTGACAAAACTGTTCAAGGCTGTAGCGTGCTTTGCGACGCCAGTTTGGGTATTCCGTCTTGGTACTGGGCACGTTCTGGGGTTGTGTCTCCAGCCACAGGTCTTCTAGGTTGACGAGAACTATTCGACTTCGGCTGGTAGCCAGAAATGATAAACAGGCATTAAGAACGGCAGGGATATTCTCCTCTGGTTCCTTGAGCCAACCGTTGCCCTTCAAAAAAGTAATCAAGGCTCTTTTCATATTCGCAAAATTCTTCTTCTCTTTTTTTGCGCCCACCGTGTCCAGCAGACCGAGTCTCAGTCGTTCTTTGATGTCCAGCATCTGCCAGAACGAGGCGAATGGAGGCATATCGTGTGTATTAAGGGTGGCTGCCGAATTGGGGGGAACAGGGGGAAGCCCCTTTTGTGAGTCGGAGGCAAGTTCGTAATGCACCACGTACATACAGTGGAAACCGTGTTTTCTCATAGTTGGCCTGACATATGGAGGCACAGTGCCCAAGTCCTCACCAACAATAATAGTCTTATTCCGGTGTGACTCGAGGGCTAAGATAGCGTAGAGCTCCTCGGCCCGGTAACGCAGGTAGACTCCCTGCCTGGCTTCCATGCCGTTTGGAATACAGAAGAGTCGGTGAAGGCCCATCACATGGTCGATACGAAGAATACCTGCGTGCTGGAGGTGATGGCGCAGATAGGCGATTGTGTATCGGTAACCCTGCTCTCTGATTCTGTCCGGATGCAGCGGTGGAAATCCCCAATTCTGTCCTTTGGTAAAAACGGCATCCGGCGGCGCACCGGCTGAAGCATCTAGAATAAACGCATTACGTTCCCGCCACACATCATAACCATCAGGATGAACTCCCAAGGGCAGGTCTAGATACAGCTGTAGACCTTTCTCTCTAGCCTTTTCCGAGACGCTTTCTATTTGCTGATAGGCTAACCACTGCACGTACACATGGTAGCGCCTGTTTTCCTCATTGTAATCACCTTCCCTTATGATACCTTCCCGAAGTGGCTGTGGCCATGACCGCCAGGGGCTATGCTGCTTTTCGAAGGTGGCGCGGAAGCGAGCGTAGCCCTCAACTACCGGATTCGCCTCAGTGAAACGCCGAAGGTCTTCAAGCCGCTGAGATTCCTCACCAAAGAAGCAACAGCTTAGCTCTTCCAGTGCCTTACGCTTTAATGCCATCTGCCGCTGGTAATCTACCAGTGGTAAATTACGCAGAGCCTTAATCTCGTTTTGAAATGTTGGCGATGCGAGGAGGCCCTGTGCTGAAGGACATTTCCGCAGCTCAGGTACCTTATTTATATCCAGATAGAACTCGTTCCATAATAAGCGGCTGGATGGAAGATAAGGACTGGGCTCACAAATATCGTTCAGGAAAGTAGCCAGCAGAGGTAAGGTGGCTACCACATGCCCCCCCATTCCATCGACCCAGTTCATTAGCTCTTCCAGGTCTGAGAAGTCGCCGCTTCCCCAGCTTCTTTGTGTACGCAGGGCATATAAGGGAAGAAAGGCTCCCCAAATCCGGTTATCCAGCTCTGCTTGAGGAGTGTAAGCCTTAAGGGGTGCTGAAATGATGAGGCTTTCTTCTTGTCTTCCTGCTACCTCCAAGACCAGCCAATGATATCCCCAAGGTAATCCACCAGGCAAGGAGACCTGTTTGACCACATATTGCCTCCCTTCTACCCCCGCAGTCTCAAGCGCTGGCAAATCAGCACACCGCCATTCCCATCGCAGCTCTTCGCCCGTCTCCAGCTTTAGGTGGCAGTTCAAAGTAGCATCGGCTGCACTACAAGGAAGCCGAACTTCCGCTAATGACGGCTCATTATTCCAAGCCACGACCACAGGCTCCAGCGGGTGCTGCCATAGCGCCTGTTGCCGCTCCCGCCATGCCGAGGGGGCATCTTGAAGAGTAGCGATTGGGGCTCCCAAAGAGCGAAGTACCGCCAGTAAAGATTCGGCAGAAGCCTGCTGCCGACAGTGGAATACATCGTAATAGGCTGTCTGTACGCCGTAGAGGCGGGCTAGACAATGGAGAAAGCGAATACCAGAGGGAGAGTTCATCCTTCGGCCTTCTTTTTGGCTTTTCTCTCAGCCTGTTCGGTTTTTTCCCCGGGCTTCTGCCTTGCTTCAGCCATAGTCTTGGCCGACTGCTCCTCAGTCTCCTTCACTGTCCTTTGCGGGGCTGCTTCTTCCTCAGTCCCTAGCACGTGCAAGATACCTTGAAGAGGTAATCCCACCCAATCGGGTCGGTTATTGATTTCGTAATTTACTTCGTAGATAGCCTTGTCAAGAAGATAAGCATCTAGAATAACTTTCATTTCTTCTCGGGTCTTAGGCAATACAGGGGTGCCTGCCATAAATTCCAGGTAGGACTTCAAGAAGGTCGCCGAGACCCACTGGTACCATGCCAGCGCCCACTCTTGGAGCCTAGGCAGGTCCTCGGGACGCAGTACGGTCGAGCGCAGGGCAGCATAGGCAGCGTAGTGAAACGAACGTATCATACTGGCAACATCCCTGAGAGGAGAGCGTTTGATTCTGCGCTCCCCCAAGTGGCGCGCTGGTTCCCCTTCAAAGTCAGTGATGACAAAGTCGTTACCGGTATACAGTACCTGCCCCAGATGGTAATCACCGTGGCAGCGGACACGCATTCCAGTAATCTTTCGCCTAGTTACATCTTGTAGGCGCTCTATGATGGCGTCCTCAAGGCTGAGAACCCTATGGGCATTTACTTTTACTTCGTCTGGTAAGTACCTTAGGCGCTGGCGCAACAGTTGCAAGACCTGGAGAGCAAAACTCCTCATCCCATGGTAGAGGGACCGCTGGTAGGTTACCGAAAAAGGCTCGGGGACGAAGTTCAGGTCGTCTACAGCCGAGGCCAGTGTTAAATGGAGTTCGGCAGTGCGCTGACCCAAAAGCTGAGCCGAGACCAAGTAAGTCCCAATACTCTCCGCAACTACCGGAGAGATACTCTCGTTACTGAGGTCTAACAAAGAACCCCTCAAGGGTAGCGGCGCCTCGATCCCTGGGCGCGCTAGAACATCCTCAAAGTAACGGCTCAGGGAGTCCAGAGTGTAGTGCCAGGCATCCCCTTCGTTTTGGACATACCCATGAAGTATACCTAAGGTCAATGGTTCACCCTTCCGCCGCCTTTGGTACTCGAGAACCCCCGCTACCGGAGGAGCATTGGGAAATGGCTCCTTCTCAGTGAGAAAGCGTCCAATCTCGAGTTCAGGGTTGACCCCTTCTTCCAGACGGCGAAAGAGCTTTAGTTTGAACCGACCCCCATAGACCACCGAGGTGTTAGTTTGCTCTCCTTTGAGAAGAGCAGACTCCAAGGTTTCTTCAACCGGTCCAAGTATCTTGCGAAATACCATCGGGGTGTGAGAGGCAACGAGCTCCCCCCTTTCTCCCCTAAAGCGGCGGCGCCGAGCCATGGCCTTAAGCAGGGCATTGCAGAAATCTTGTTCAAATAGGGCATCGTAGATAACCCCCTCCCTGTCGCCGTCCTTGCCCCCCAACTTCAGATGGGCGACGACGGCTTGAGGTAACCCGTTGATGACCTGGCTTGCCCGTTCTTCTAAAGCAAAGGTGATAGGGAGCAGGTAAGTCTCGGGTTCTCCCTCGGAGTACTCTATCTGGATAAGGATAAGGTGAGCAACCGAAGCTCCATAGGGTACGGCGATAACGTCTTGTATCTCCACTGAACGGGTGTACCGCGCCTTACCACCAAACCAGCGGCGCTGCCTTATGTAACCTAGCAGCGCTGCTTCTAGCACTATCCTCCTGCCGTGGTTATATAGGTCTTTCCATTCTCCTGTTAGCGTCAGGGTTGGCACTAAAACCTCCGCCGGCGCGGTGAGTAAATCGACCTGTTCCGGTTGCCTGGATTCTAAGGAAAACCAGTAAAAAGCGTATGGGCTCAGGGTGAAAGAGTATGGTGCCTCCCCGATGCGAGGGAACTCCGCCTGTCCAAATACCTCAACAGGCACCTTTCCGTTGAAGTCAGCAAGATTGAGACTGGTGTGCTGGGCTAGACGTGAGAGGTTAGCCACAACTAGGATAGCCTCGTCCTTGTAGCGGCGGACAAAAGCCAGCACCTTTCGATTCTCCGGGTAAAGGAACTCAAGGCCTCCCCGGCCAAAGGCCTTGAGGTGCTTCCTTAAGGCAATGAGGCGCTTCATCCACCAGAGAAGTGAGTCTGGGTTGTTCTGCTGGGTCTCCACATTGATGGCCTCATAGTGATACTCAGGGTCAATGATGATGGGGAGGTAGAGCCGCTGAGGGTTGGTGTGGGAGAAGCCGGCATTTCGGTCAGCACTCCACTGCATCGGAGTACGGACGCCATTACGATCACCCAAATAGAAGTTGTCCCCCATGCCAATCTCATCGCCGTAGTAAATCACTGGCGTCCCCGGTAGCGAAAAGAGAAGTCCGTTCATCAGCTCGATTTTCTTCCGGTCATTATTGAGGAGCGGTGCCAGGCGGCGACGAATGCCAAGGTTGAGTCGAGCCTGGGTGTCATGAGCATACACCCGGTACATATAGTCTCGCTCTTCATCAGTAACCATCTCCAGGGTTAGCTCATCGTGGTTGCGGAGAAAAAGAGCCCACTGGCAGGTCTCCGGGATGGGAGGTGTATGCTGCAGGATATCAATAATGGGGAAACGTTCTTCCATACGGATAGCCATAAACATACGGGGCATGAGGGGAAAGTGATAGGCCATATGACATTCGTCTCCCTCGCCAAAGTAGGCAACAGCGTCCTCAGACCACTGATTTGCCTCAGCCAGCAACATGCGGTTTTGGAATCTTTCGCCTACCTGGCGACGTAATTCCTTGAGAAAGACATGCGTCTCCGGCAGGTTCTCGCAGTTAGTGCCGTCCCGCTCATAAAGATAAGGCACCGCATCTAGGCGTAGCCCGGATACGCCCATACTGAGCCAGAAGTTCACCATACGCAGGATAGCCTGCCGAACGAGAGGACTATCAAAATTGAGGTCAGGCTGGTGCGAGTAGAAGCGGTGCCAGTAATAAGCTCTGGCTAACGGATCCCAAGTCCAGTTAGAAGTCTCGAAATCTTTAAAGATGACACGGGCTTCTTTGTATTTGTCCCGGGTATCACTCCACACATAGAACTCACGCCATTGGCTTCCCGGTGTCGCCCGCCGTGCTCGCTGAAACCACGGGTGCTGGTCTGAAGTGTGGTTAAGGATTAGCTCAGTAATCACACGAAGGCCACGATAATTAGCCTCCCTCAGGAAGTCCCTGAAGTCACGCAAAGTCCCATAGGTGGAATGGACGCCAGTGTAGTCTGAAATATCATAGCCGTCATCTTTGAGGGGGGAAGGGTAAAACGGAATGAGCCAGATGGTGTCAACCCCCAGGTCCTGAAGGTAGTCCAACTTCTGCACCAGACCAGGGAAATCTCCAATGCCATCCCCATCGCTATCATAAAAGGCACGGACGTGAAGCTCGTAGATGACGGCATCCTTGTACCACAGCGGGTCAGCATTTCGCCAGAAGTATTTTTTATCACTGGTTGCCATATTAATAGCCTCTTTTACGCATTATACGCTAATTCCTACTCTTAGTAATCCCCTGGTGTATCCGGAAGATATGGGCTGGTATCTTTTGGGGATTAAGTTCCACGTAGTTCCGTGGGCCCCGCCACTGGTAGCTGGCGTCGTTCAGGAGATCACGCATCTGGAAGGGCCGAGTAGAGTCAAGCCCTAATTCCTCAAGGGAGAGGTCTACCCAGCCCGACTGTTTGTATCGGTAATCCAGATTTACTATAACTAATATGATATTGGAAAGGTCTTCGGTGCGCTTGCTATAGCAAATAAGCTGGTCATTATCTACTGAATGGAAACTCAAACTTAAGTCGCTCTGAAGGGCCAGATTTTCCCTGCGGACACGATTTACCCGAGCAATGAAATCCTTCAGACTGTTAGGGCTCTCGATATCCCACTGCTTCAGTTCATATTTTTCTGAGTCCAGATATTCTTCGCTTTCCTTGTCTTTCCGGCGATTTTCGCAGAGTTCAAAGGCAGGACCGTAAATACCATAATTAGCACCCAAGGTTGCCGCTAGTACCAGCCGTGTCATGAATGCCGGTCGCCCACCATCTCTAAGATAGTCGCTCAGAATGTCAGGGGTATTGGGCCACAGGCTGGGACGAAAAAACTCGCAGACATCAGTTTGGGTCAGCTCGGTTAAGTACTGGGTCAGTTCCCATTTGACATTGCGCCAGGTAAAATAGGTGTAGGACTGGCTGAAACCTAGCTTGGCTAGGCGGTACATTATCTTGGGCCGGGTGAAAGCCTCGGATAGGAAAATGACGTCAGGATAATCCTTTTTGACTTCACTAATAACCCATTCCCAAAAGGCGAAGGGCTTGGTATGAGGATTATCCACGCGGAAGATGCGAACTCCCTGCCCTATCCAGAAGAGGACAACGCTCTTGAGTTCTTGCCATAGTTCCTGCCACTGCTCAGTCTCAAACTCAAGCGGGTAGATATCTTGGTATTTCTTGGGCGGATTTTCGGCATACTGCACCGTCCCGTCGGGACGCCACCGGAACCATTCTGGGTGTTCTTTGACGTAGGGATGGTCAGGGGAGCACTGGAAAGTGAGATCAAGGGCGGTCTCAATGCCGTATTCTCGAGCCTTGGTTATGAAGCTTCGGAAGTCCTCTAAAGTGCCAAGTTGAGGATGAACTGCCTTGTGCCCCCCTGGCTCTGACCCGATAGCCCAGGGAGTCCCCGGGGCGTCTGGCTCGGCTGTCGGAGTGTTGTTCTTTCCCTTCCGGCTGGTGTGGCCGATAGGGTGGATTGGAGGGAAATAGAGTACATCAAAGCCCATCTCCGAGACATAGGGAAGAAGTGTCTCGCAGTCCTTGAAGGTGCCATGTCGACCGGGCTCGGCGGCACAGGAGCGCGGGAACATCTCGTACCACGTGCTGAAACGTGCCTTCTCGCGGTCAACTATCACTACAAGTTCTTTGGGGTAAGTAACGGCAAACCGTCTGTCCGCATACTTTGTCATGAGTGTCGCCAGTTTCTTGCTCAGAGCGAGCCTAGCTTTGGTTGACGGACGCACTTTAGTTGAACGTAAGGACTCTGCCCATTCCCGCATGGTGCCCGCATCACGCTTTTTGGCACACTGGCTTGCTTCATCGATGAGATGAGCTCCTTCGAGGAAATCCACGGAAACATCTTGGTTAGCCTCGACTTTCTTCGCCAGATCCTGCCGCCAAGACTTGAAATAGTCAACCCAGGCCATAAGGGTGTACCGATAGCGCCCCAGTTCGCTGACCGCAAAAGACCCGCGCCAGCGGTCATTGACCAGAAACTCCATGGGAACTTCATTCCGGTTGGAGTCATCTTCCTTACGATACAGGAGGATAGCAGAGAGAACATCATGACCATCGGCAAAAATATCAGCCTCTACCACGACTTTGTCGCCAATGATTCGTTTGATAGGGAAACGACCGT
>Ga0114930_10003623_pt1 | contig 13417 bp, 13 predicted proteins | sample AnhtaG_FD_87300 | JGI IMG/M metagenome (GOLD analysis project Ga0114930, IMG submission 87300) | Deep subsurface microbial communities from Anholt, Denmark to uncover new lineages of life (NeLLi) - Anholt_01485 metaG | ecosystem: Environmental > Aquatic > Marine > Oceanic > Sediment | place... | reverse complement strand
TTTGAAGACTCCATTAATCAATTTAACGGTTTCGCTTTGCATAACAATATCTACAACGCCTTGTATTTATTAAAACTAGTCCAGTTCTTAATATCTGTAAATGACACTGGAAAGTAGTCTAATACATTTTAACCGGACACTAGTGATCATAAATAAACACTCATTGTATATCCAAAACAGGTCTTGGGAACCCGATTCAATCAGCTTGTGGAGCGAAAGTTTAGTAGGAAGACCAATACGTGATATTGTAACGACTTTTTATGGCTTTGTCAATAAAATTTTGGATCTATTAGCAAGACCCAATAAATAGAAAATTTCCCAGAAAATTTCAATAGATGTAATAAGTTCCGAGGTCAGATTTTTCGAGGTGACCAATTTTAAGTCTTCTCGTGCCAATCAGGGAGAGGAAACGTTGTCCGTGGACGGCGGCCGTAAAAGAGATCGTCACCGATCAGCGCAAAGCGGCGGGCAACGGTATTCCTGCGAATGATCCACCGGACCAGATCGTGCATCGGTGTCCTGGGGTGAGCGTAAGGACAGACCTTGATACAGACCGAACAGTCCGTACCCTGCGTCCGCCAGAACCGATAACAGGGTTCCTGTTGGCTCTGCCACTTCTCTACGCCATGATAAACCGTTTTCTCCTCCAATGCGATCGCTCCCGACGGACAGTTCGTTGCACATTTTTTACAGAAAGAACAAAAATCCTGCACACCAAAAGTAATCGGATTGTCCTGAACAAGGGGCAGGTTCGTCGTCACAACAGAAAGGCGAACACGAGGTCCAAACTCCGGAGTGATGAGCAGACCCAACCGCCCCAGCTCTCCCAGACCCGCATCCACGGCAACGGGCACGCACAACACGCGGTAGTTGCCATCCACATGGGCGCGGGCTTCGTAGCCTAACTGGTCGATGTACCGGGCCACCACCATGGCAATCTTTGCCGCTTCAAAATACTGAAAAGAGCTTTCCGTCGTCACAGGACTGTCGGGTGCATGGCGAATCATCCCGTGGCCCATCTCCACACCAATGGCGATGGCATGCGTATGATTCAGTTTAATCGGATCGCCCCATTTTCCTGGCGAGCGGCCAATGTGACTGTACACGTAAGCCGGATTCAGCTTCGTCGTCCCAACCAGATCAGCACCCAGGTAGCGCGCAAATCCCTTGATTCGACGCGTGAATTCTTCCGGCGTCGCTTGAACGGACGCTGCTCCCATCGGTTCGGGTTTCCAATCGATTTCTCGTGTGATCCGTTCGATGACATCGAATGTGGCAACCTGAAACGGTGAGCTCAGAGGATGGTACGTCTTCGATCCGGGGTGGCCGAGTTCAGGCATGCCCCGGACTTTCTCGTCACATTCGAACTTCTCCGGATGATCACGATAGTATGCCTCAAACTCCGGTGTAGCCGGTTCGAGACGGTAAAACCGGTGAAAGATGGCATCGCGTTCATCAATCCTCTCCTGTTTCCCAGTGATGCGGAGCCGGGGATGAGAACCCAGGGGGAATAGAATGAAGAGAGCCGTCACGCCACTGAAAAAGATAAGCCCCAAAACGATCCATTCCCGAAAAGGGATGTTCAGCAAAAGCAGCGTCGCAAACGATCCCAAAATCGGTACACACAGAACAAACGCCATTCCTGCAGCCCGTCGCTCTCTCTCGTACAGAGAGGTGACAACAAAAATCACAACACCCAACGCGACGATTGCAAAACCAACCCATCCGAGAATAAGTACCCAAACAGGCATCATCAATTTTCCTCTAAAGAAGAGCCTCTGAGAATAAATTCTCAGAATCTCTACATCCTAAGGATACACCTGAAATCTCTTAAAACGAAAACTATGGAGAAGAGGTCGGTTCCCATTCTCCGATCTTTTCCATTCTCAGTCGGACAGGACCCTCAGCACTCCAACGTTCAGAAGAATTGTAATCCCATCCCAAATATTCCGATCCTCCTCCCCCCTCCGTCGTGATAAGAAACTGGTTGGAAAGATGCCCGAAGGACATTGCCTGATCTCGCGGCCACGCACGATCCCCTCGGCTGGGATCCACAGGAATCCATCCGTACCCGGGAAGATAGACCTCGACCCAACGATGGTACACGTAGTCTAAACTGGCCTCGTCGCCTCGAACAGCCACAGCTCCCACGTAACGGGCCGGAAGACCCGCTGCCCGGCACATGGCAATATAAACAAAGGTGTACTCCGAACAGGAGCCAGAACCCCGCTCCAGTACGGTCGGTGCCACGTTCCACCCCCCCACGCGCTCGTACTCCATTCGTACACGAATGTAATCAAAAATATTCCGGGCGATCCAGTAGGGATTCCGAATGTCCCCCACAGCCTTTCTTACTGAACTCTGGATGAACGGATCGTTGATCCAGTACTTCGAGCCGTCCACTAAGTACTTCTGACGAATATCCTCAGGGATATCCTCCAGCTTCCCCACTCTCTCCGGAAAGATGTGGTACATGACCTCGTAACTCTTGACCTTCACCCGCATCACAGGCACGAACCGATCGCCCGGTTTCATATTTTCCACTCGAAAATGTGCCACGCGCTGCCCCCACCGATCCGTTAAGAACCCAAAAGGCTCTGAAGAATAGGAGACGTCCACAATCTCCTGACTGTCCCTGTTTCTGGGTTCAGCGATGTAGATATCCAGGTCCCGCACTGTACCCGGACCAAGATTCATCACATCATGGGTATACTCGACCGATGCAAATCGCTCGTTCTTTCTGGAATAAGGAATATCATCGAATACCTTAATCCGATAGACCGTGTCCGTCTGGTAATCCACATTCCAGAGTGTTTCCCCCATCCATGTCAGCCCTCGGGGATACGGACCCGGAGAAGACAGAATCATGACGACAAGGCCACTCTTCGGGTTCACCCGGTAGATTTCATCTTCCGTCCGGTCGGATACCCAGAGGTAGTGACCATCCCAGGCCAAGCCGTGCGGATCGGAAGCCGGGGAGCCAAATTCTGCAACCGTCGTCCCGTCCTCCGGGCTGATCCGGTAAATCTTGTCCTCCACGTTGTCCGACACCCAGAGGAATTCCCCGTCCCAAGTCAAACCTTGAGGATCCGCTGAGGGCGCCTCGATCATCTTCAGAGTTATGCCCGTCTTCGGACAGATCATGTAGATCTTTCCCGTATGGACCTCCGTTGAAGTATTCCGGAAATCTTGGTCCGTCATCCACAGGTGTTTTCCATCCCAAGCCACCCCCGTGGGGAAAAATCCAGGGGTCGGAAACCGCTTAACGACCTTGCCGCCTGAAAGCTCGATCTGATAGAGGGAATCGCTCTTCCGATCGGCAACCCACAGATGCTCCCCGTCAAAAGTGAGTCCTGTCGGACACGAACCCGGTGTCGGAAACTGCTTCAACACGTCTCCGGTAGCTCCCCAAAGAAGAGCAGGAACGAATAAAACGATCATTATCTTACCAAACATCTTTTTCATCGATCTATCCTCCTCCATGTTTATAAACAGACTTCTTCTATTGTCCCTCCCCATTTGTTGCATTCAACACGTGCTCCACAAACAGGTTTTCGGGTAGGGCTCCCTCAAAACTGTGTTTTTCGTTGATGACAATCTTCGGAACACCCATCACACCATACTTCTGTACTAAATGGGGAAACTCGGTGATCTCCACGACGTCTGTTTTGATGTGATCGCTTTCCAAAGCCAGCTGCTGTGCCGTAAGGGCTGCTCGGGTGCAGTAGGGACACGTGGGCGTCACAAACACCTGAATATGAACCGGTTTTGTTATCCCCTCTATTTGCGTTTTCAAGTTGTCCGGAAGACCCGACTCCCCTGAGGAGACCTTCAGAATGATTTCAAGAAAAGTCGCAAACTCGTACCCCGTCGGGATGCCGTAAAACCGAATGCCATAATCCTTCTCTTCTTCGGTCACCGTCACTGGAATTTTATCGATACCGTAGGCCTCTTTCTGATCTTTATCCGTGATAAAATTCAGAACCTTAAGTTCCAGCTTATCCGACAGATCCGAAACCTCTTTCAAGAGTCTTTCCGTTTCCTCACAATACTGACACGTTCCGGCCACCTTCTGTGTAAAAAAGAGCAGCTTCACAGGATTTGTCATTCCATTCAATCGAGTTTGGATTTGCTTCTTATCCTCTTCTTTTAACATGACATCTCCTCCTATTCACTGAAACTCTCATAGCCATCCATCTTTGCGGATACCTTAATCCCTCGACGGGTTGATCTTGTACGAGTGATGGATCTTGGTAGCTTGCCGCAGCATGGCCGTGACAGGACAGTATCTCTCCTGCGAAAGTTCAATCGCCTTCTCCACCTTCTCCGAATCGATCTTCTTTCCGAAGAAACGGTACTCCAAATGAATCTTCGTAAACACCTTGGGGTGATCTTCCGCCTGATCAGCGTCAATGGTTATCTCAAAATCGTCGAGCTTCACACGCATCTTCTGCAGAATCGACGCCACATCCATTCCGGTACATCCACCCAGAGCCATCAGGAACAGTTCCATCGGCCTGGATGCCCCCTCCAATCCTCCAAACTGTTCTTCACCGTCCATGACCATCCAGTGACGGGTCTCTCCCAATCCCGCAAAAGTTAAACCATCGATCTGTTTTACAGTAACATTCATTCCCGTTCTCCTGTTAAAACCGCCACAATGCGAAGAAACCAGGAATCATTCAATCTGGTTAAGCATAACGTTCCTGGTTCTTACCATTCCGTATCGAAAACAAAAACAACCAAGTCATTCCTTCAACAATGACGTGATGTCGCTCTCGAACACGCGCTTCTCCCGATACCCTACATATTTTTTCACGATCTGACCTTTTCGATTCACCACAAAGGTCGTCGGAATACCTGTTATGGGACCGTAATCTTCGTACAACTCCTGGGTCAGTAAAACTACAGGGTAGTTGATTTCGATATCTCTAACGAACTCGCGGACATTATCCAGTCCCAGTCGTCCCCCTGCTATCCCGATCATCATAAAACCTTGGTCCTTGTAGTCCTCGTAGAGCTGTATGAAATCCGGTATCTCAACACGACAAGGACCACACCAGGTGTCCCAAAAATTGAGTATGACGACCTTACCCCTGTAATCGGCAAGGTGGATGGTATCTCCTTCTAAATCCGTGAGAATAAAGTCGGGTGCGAGACGATAGTCCTCTCCCGCCTCGTTTTTTGTCTCGGCACTCCCTTGACAACTCCATATCCCCACGAACAACAACACAATGCTTAATAATAAAACAAACTTGGCTTTCATAATCTATCCTCTTTATCCTTTCGCCTCCTCAAAAACATCACAGGATCGCATCCAACTTCTTCATGATCACATTCTTGGGCACGGCACCGATGATTTGGTCTGCCGGTTTTCCATCCTTAAAAATAATGAGCGTCGGTATGCTAATAATCCCATACTCACCCGTGATCTTTGGATTCTCCTCAACATTCAACTTCCCGACCTTCACCTTTCCCTCATACTCTTTGCCAACTTCTTCGACAATAGGACTCACCATCCGACACGGCGCACACCACGAAGCCCAGAAATCCACCAACACCGGAATGTCGGATTCCAAGACCTCTTTCTTAAAATTGGCGTCTGTAAAAGTCACTTCTTTTCCCATAAACAAGGCCTCCTTCCTAGCTCAATTCAACAGAGCGTCTAAAATTTTTAAGACTGTTTGATTCTTAATCCGATAACAAACCTGATTCCCTTCCCTCTCCGCTTCCACAATACCCAGATTTCTCAGAAGAGATAAATGCTGAGAGATATTAGGTTGCGAAACGCCTAAAACTTCCTCCATGACCTTCACGCAGGGACGTTTTTCCCTGATGAGATCGACGAGTTGCAACCGAGTCGGATGAGCCAGCGCTTTTAAAATTTTTGCGTTTTCGTCGTAATCTAACTTTGCCATCAATCTATCCCCCGTTTTCTTCGAATTCTTCGATCCTCTTCAGAGCAGACTGAGCGGCAATCGTTCCATCTCCCACCGCTGTGGTAATCTGACGAACGCTCTTATCTCTCACATCACCCACAGCAAAAACACCGGGTACTGATGTCTCCATCTCCTTATTGGTCACCACATAGCCCCATCGATTCAACTCCACTTTTCCTTCAAGAAAATCCGTGTTGGGAATTAACCCTACCCAGATGAAGACGCCATCGGCGCTGAGCACCTCTTCTTCGCGAGTCGCTCGGTCTTTGACCGTCACAGAGGATACCGTCTGTTCACCGTTGATGGAAACCACTTCGTGATTCAGATAGAACGTAAATTTTGAGTCCTCGCGCGCCCTCTTTTCCAGAATCTTCTCGGCGTTGAGGTGATCCATGAACTCGACCAATCGGATTGAGCGGACGAAACGGCTCAAGTAAAGACTCTCCTGAATGCCGGAATTCCCCCCTCCCACAACGACTACATCCTTGTCTTTGAAAAAGGGACCGTCGCACGTGGCACAGTACGAAACCCCCCTCCCCTTGAACTCTTTCTCACCCGGTACGTTGAGCAACTTCGGGTCGGTTCCTGTGGCAATCACCACAGTCTTAGCGAAATACTCAATACCATTCGACACAACCTTCTTCGGACTCGAATCCAGTTGGACGTCCTCCACTGCACCCGACAAAATTTCCAACCCAAACTTTCGTGCTTGCTTTTCCATCCGCTGCATGAGGTCGACACCACCGATACCCTCCTCAAAACCAGGGTAATTTTCCACCCATTCCGTACTCGCGACCTGCCCACCGGGCATCAACCTTTCGAGCATGGCGACCTTGAGTTGGGCACGTCCAGCGTATATTCCCGTCGTGATCCCACCCGGTCCTCCACCGATGATCAGAACATCGTAAGCGGACATAAAACCCTCCACACGTATAGTGGTATTAGCATATTCGCATAGTTGAATATACCAAATAAAATTTTAAGACGCAAGGTTTTTTTCTGTTTTCGTTCTCTGGAAAGACTTCTACTGCGGGTGGCACACAGGACTATAGAAGATTGATCCGAAGGTAAATACTATGGAGTTCTTGCAATCGGTTCTTTTTCCAAACGTCCCTTCGGCCGAACTCCAAATTTAGGTAAAAAACGATCTATCTCGCTGGCATACTTCTGAGCGCTCTCTCGATTAATCCGACCGCTCTGCATGAGATGGAGAAGGCTGTCATCCATCGTTTGCATTCCCGCTGATGTACTGGACTGCATGATGGAAAGAATCTGATGAACCTTCCTCTCGCGAATGAGGTTTCGTATGGCGGAATTGGCAACCATGACCTCGACTGCGGCTACCCTACCCGATCCTGAGGCCATTGGCAAGAGACGTTGCGAGATAATTCCCAACAAGGAACTGGCGATTTGGGTCAAAATCTGCCTCTGCTGTTCTGCAGGAAATACATCGATGATTCTATTCACCGTATCGGGTGCATTTCTCGTATGGAGTGTGGATAGAACGAGGTGACCGGTCTCGGCAGCCGTCAGAGCCAGGGAGATCGTCTCCAAGTCCCTCATCTCTCCAACGAGGATGATATCAGGATCTTCCCTCAACGTACTCCGTAGGGCAGCGGCAAAAGAGTGAGTGTGCTGCCCCAACTCCCGTTGTTGAATCAAGCAATTCTTCGGAGAATGGACGTACTCGATGGGATCTTCAATCGTTATGATATGCCAGTTCCTTTCAGAGTTCATGAGGTCAATCATTCCAGCCAAAGTCGTCGATTTTCCATGCCCAGTCGGTCCCGTCACGAGAATAAGTCCCTCTAACCCCCGTGCCAGCTGCACAACCCCCTTGGGCATACCCAACTCCTGGAGGCTCCGAATATGGTCGGGGATGATACGAAAAGCCATGCCGTATCCACCTAACTTCGTGAAAACGTTTGCCCTGAAATGGGCCAAACCAGGAATTTCATACCCAAAATCCAGCTCCATTCTCTCCTTGAACTTCTCCATCTGGTAGTCGTCAAGAATCTGAACAACAACATCCTCCATATCGTGCTTGGTCAGCACCTTCCCTTTGATAGGTTGAAGTTTACCGTCTATCCGTAAAATGGGAGGATAGCCTTCACTCAAATGGATGTCCGACGCCTGGTTTCGTACAGCAGCGGTCAGAAGTTGTTGGATCTTTTCCGTTCCGATCATCCACTACCCCGCTTGAACGATCGTTGGAGTGATGAAAATCATCAGGTCTGTCTGTTTATCCTCGTACTTCTCGTGCTGAAAAAGTTTGCCCAACAGAGGCAGACTCCCCAACAACCAAACCTTCTGGGTCGTCCGCACCCGCTGACTCTTGATCAACCCTCCGATAACCACGGTCTCCCCATTCTTTACCGTCACAATACTGTTCACGGACCGCTTATCAGTAATCGGGGCCCTGTGCTGCAGATACTCCACCCAACCCGAGATCTCCTCGATAACAGGATTGACGTACATCGTAATCTCATCGGATCCCACACTATGGGGAGTCACATTCAGCTGAATGTTGACCTCCTTGTACTCAAAGGTGACCATGTCGCCTTGTCCACCAAGTCCCCTCTGAATCCGGGGCACAGGAACTGTCGTCCCCACACTGATGGAGGACTCCTCGTTATCCATAGCCAAGAGCCGTGGATTGGATTTCAACTTTGAATCGGTCTTCTCCTTGAGAAAATCCAATACGGCCGCATACTTACTCGCTGTGAGGCTTCCCATGCGCCATTCCCCACCCCTATCAGGTTCGGTGTTAATCACGGAGTAATCTTGTAATCCACCACCATCGAGTATATTCTGTTGCCAAAGGGCAGCCGTAAGGGTCTTGTCCCAGTTGATCCCTAATTGGTCTGTATGAATAGGTGACAGCTCCACGAGTTTCGACTCGATCATGATCTGAACCGGCTGTATATCCAACTCCCGAATAACCCGGTCGACTTCCCGAATTTTCTCCGGCCGATCCGTCACCACGAGCACGCTCGACCTCCGAATCCCCTGAATCGCCACTTCCCTACTCTTTATCCTGCTTTTGGCCGCAACATCAAAATTAAGAAACTCTGAATAAAATACTTGAACGAGCGAGTCGTTGGTAACCACCTGACGGACGACCTTTGCGACATTGACAGCATCCGCATACTTCAGCCGGTAAACTTTCGTCACCCTCCCCCCGGAAAATTGAACCGACACAGGCTTCACTGTAATGACACTCCTGTCCACAATGTAGTCGCAATCGTGCGTGTGGACGATCATGTCCAACGCCTGCTTCAAGGTAACTCCGTCCAGGTTCATCGTCACCCCCCCTTCTACTCCTTCCCCGATGACCATATTCAGCTCATTGGACGCGGCTAAAAGACGAAGCGCATCCTTAATGGGTGTCGAGCGAAAGTCAAAGGAGACCTCCCTGTCCCACGGAATCTCGTCCGCCTTCTCCTCTTCTGTCCTCTTCTCCTCGGCCGTTCTCTCCTCCACAGATTCTTCACCTTTTGCTTCCACCGGAACTTTTTGTTCTAACGCTTCACCCCTCGACTCTTCTGTTCTGGGCTCCTTCACCTCCTGCTCCGAAATCGCGACCTCCGGTGGAGCCTCCCTCTCTTCCACTCGTCTCGCCTGCCGGGTGCGTACGTAAGGCGTTTCGACCATAAGAACTCGGGCCTTTCGGACAATCGAAAACGAAGACCGGGGAATAAAAATCATTTCTGCCTTAATATCAAGATCCCTTCCCTCTTCGGAAGAAAGCCGCACAGCCCGCAGGGAACCGTCTGCAAACGAAAAGTCACTCTTCGAAGTAAGACGCCTGGCTCCACGGATCAGAAGAACCGCTTTATCACGTGAAGGCCGGAGGTAGCCGACCCAGTCGTAGCTTCCATCAAACTCAAACAAAGTCATCACCCGATCATCTCGTATAACTGGGGTCACATTCACCAAACGGCCAGGAGTGGGAGACACGTCTTCAGCAAACTCCGCCATTTTGCCTGTCGATAACCGCTCATCGTTGAAAGCCACGAGGAGGTATCTGTTCTTCTTCAACACAGTTATGGGAATATCCTCATCGTAAACGATGTCCGCCCGAAAAACAGACGGAGTTCGGCTCATCGACTTGATCGAGATGTTCTTAGCCGATACAGGATCAAGGGGTACCGTAGAACCCTCCAATGCTCCAGCCTTTCCCAGAAAATAGAGGGAAAGTTTATTCCCTTCCGACTGGGAAATACCGAACCAGAGGGCTTTCTCGTCAAAGGTAAAAACAGCCCAGGATTTATCTCCCTCCGCTCCTTTTTTGATGGATAAAAGGGTCGCCTCTCCCATAACATCCGGTGTGAAGAAAAGCAAACCACACACCAGACATATCCAAAGGATAGGTAATTTTTTCACTCTCATGGCGATTCTCTCCAGTGTAACGTGAACGAACGACTACCCTGACTACAGAGAACCTCCGTTCCATTAATCTTCTCAACTCTGAGCCCCTGTTTCTCTTCCCCTTCGCTCAGGACGAATTCGTTTATGAGTACATAGGGTTTCCCTTGCTTCCAAAAAATACCCTTCAACTCGGGTTTCGACTTTCCGATTTTGCCGGTCGACGTGGAGTGATTCCCACCCGACCTTGAAATCGAAAACGGATCCCTGCCCCAGGTCTCAAACCGCCTTTGCATCGCGTCCGGATTGAGTCTGAGCAGATTTCCAGACAACGTCGCTCTTTGAGGTACAGTTTTCGCTGCCTGAGCCGCCGGACTCTCCTCATCCGCCTCCGCCTTCTTCCCTAATGGTATTCCCACAAGCTGGTCGAAAAGAAACATAACAACCGCAATACCCAAAACCACGAGCAATCTCTTTTCTTTCTTTTTTAAAGCCATTTCAACACACTCTTCAATCTATACTTAACTGTTGACCTTACCATTCGGCAAAACCCGTTTGGCAAATGCCCACCATCACTTGGTAATTCTCCTCGTTAAAGACAAGAGACTCAATACATATCGAATACCTCTGGGGAAGAAGAAATTCCACCCCAAAAACGCCTCCTGTCCATGCCCCGCTCCGATACTCCCCTTCAACCTCCCCCACAAAACCCCTAAAATTTCCGTACTGCAGATACTCCTGTTTCGTCTCCAACCGCTGTACAGCCCAGAGTACACCCGCGGCGTAGAAGCGTAGAGAACGATACGGGAATACAAACCCCAAATGCCCCTGAAACTCTCTCCAATCATACGTCATCTCAAACTCTCGATAATCACTCTCCCCACCGGTGTCGAAATATTCTAAGAAGGATCCCTGCGACGGAAAACGCAACGCCTGTCCCCCACCCCAGAGCCAAGCATTGAATTCAAGCTTCAGACTAAGATTGAATCCCAAACCATAACCGAACCGGTACTTGCCTTTGTAATCAACCACATTCGCCTCGGAACGGTTCAAATCGACTTGAACTCCTCCCCCTGTACAAAACACATCCAGCCAGGGAGTCAGACCCCAGCTACTCTTCAGGAAGATTCTCCTCGAAACCGCCGTCTCGTAGCCCAATTGCTGGTTTACGTACGTTCCGATGGCACTGACCGTCCACTCCCCCTCTCCCCTCACCCCTACAGGGTTTCCTGCCATCTGACCATTCAGGAGTGACGGACCTCCCACAGACAGAAAAAAGTACAGGATCGCTTTACGTATCTTCACGATAAAACTCCTCTAATTGACACCCATGTAGATGGGCCCTATTGAATTTTTAGCAGACCCATTCGTGCTTGCTATCTCAATTGTTATGTACGCACCGATGATCATGAACTGAGGTTCCTCAGGATCAATGGAATTCACAATCGTCAGACTGTAGTAACACTGTCCCGGGTCAAGAGTCTCTAGAGTTTTCCATTCCAGTCCGACCTGGGCATCTTCTGGGAAAACCGACGCACTTAAAGTCGAACCGCCGACGATGGGATTCCCGTTTCTATCCCATATTTCAATCATAATCGTAGTGCTCTCACCAACACTCAGCGTATCCCCAACATCATCACACAAAAGTACGAAATGATCAACGGCTTCCGAAAAGACGACTTGGCCCCAATCCCACGGACGTGCCGAATTGCCAGGAGAATCCACTCCCTCTGTGTAAGCGATGATTCGTGCAATCCCGTCGTTTTCCCCGAAGTCTCCCTCAGAGTTCTGCACCCGGCTGAATTCAAAATCTGGTATAAGTGGATTCAAAATGTGATCGCCGATCGATTCACCTGTATTCGGATCCTGCATCCCGATGTAGTTGTAGAACCTGTCGATGGTGGGCAGAGGATTCCCGCTCTGCAGGAGCGCCTGGGCGACGCCGTTCTCATCGGTATAGGCCGTGTGCGTGGTCATCACACCGCCAGACGTCGTCAGATAGACCGCCGTCCCCTGCTGGGCTGGATTGTTGTACTTATCGCCCACGAGGACTGTAATTTTAGAAGTTTCCATTTGGGATACACAGATATTCAATCGCTCCGTGGCAATCGTCAGATGCGTGGTCAGCGGATTATTGACATCCTCGATGTACGGTGGCCCGGCATGGATAATCAGCTCCGTCGAGATAGCCTTGACAGAGGGTACGAACGGAGTTCCTTCGGAATCCGTCACCTCGGCCTGAATACGGGAAGATCCCGACCGGATGCCACTGGAAAAAGAGACATGTGCTACGCCGTTTACCGTGGGAATAGGTTCCACAGGACTCAGGAATTCCCCCCCTCCCGGACCGTGATAAATGGTAAACAGCACATGCGTACCATCTTTCGCCGGATTATTCTTATCGTCCCTCACCTCTGCGTAACAGGTTACTGTCTGATTCTGCCCCGTTTCTTTCACACCCATCGAGGTTGGATTAAACCACAAGCGAATTGTAGCGGGATCTCCGGGTAGAAGCCAAATGATCGTCGTATTCGACACGCTACCACCACCCGGAACATCAACAGAAGCTGTAATAACTGCCATACCCATAGTGCTGCTGGAGTACTGAGCAGTAGCGATGCCTTCTGAGTTGGTTATGGCGTTCTGTGTGATATCCCCAATAGATGCCGAGAAATTCACAGTGAGACCCTCCAGCGCATGCCCTTGAGCATCCAGTACTTTTGCTTCAACGGTTGCCGTACTCATACCATCAGCGGGCAGGCTGTCGCGATCTGCCGATACGAGTATCTGACTCGCTTCTCCCACAGTGTAGTACACCACCACGGTATCGGAAAGGCTTCCGGAAGTCACCATTACTTTTGTCGTATCCGGGAATGTACTGCTCGTCAGAATGCTCTCCGCCACTCCATCGTTCGTCTCTCTGTAGCTCCCAATAGTACCCGATCCCTCCACGATATGAAACACAACAGGCGTTCCGTCGGGCACAGGATTCCGATTGGCATCGGTAATGGTCGCCATGATCGTCGACTGACTCTGGCCATCAGCTTGAATGACAGGAGGCGTTGCCGAGACTACAAGATAAGTCGGAACCGATGCCATGAATGCCACCT
>Ga0114930_10003619_pt1 | contig 13421 bp, 10 predicted proteins | sample AnhtaG_FD_87300 | JGI IMG/M metagenome (GOLD analysis project Ga0114930, IMG submission 87300) | Deep subsurface microbial communities from Anholt, Denmark to uncover new lineages of life (NeLLi) - Anholt_01485 metaG | ecosystem: Environmental > Aquatic > Marine > Oceanic > Sediment | place... | reverse complement strand
TTGATCATTCCAACCTGGACACGACGCTCTACCGTAACAAGTTGCGTCACGAGTTGTTGCCCTACCTGGAACGGGAGTATAAGCCTCGTTTCAGAGAGATATTGCGTCGCAGCGCGAGGGTGATCCGCGAGGACTATGATCTGCTCTCCAATCTGCGCAGTGATGCCTGGGAGCAGGTGGTGCGCCAGGCGTCCGACCGTGCGGTGACGTTTGACCGGGAAGCCTGGCGCGCGCTACATCTCTCTTTGCAGCGGGCGACGTTGCGCCTGGCTGTGCAACGCCTGCGTTGGAACCTGCGCGACGTGAGCTTTGAGCACGTCGATGCGGCTGTGGACGTAGGACGCAAGGGAGTCGCTGGCGCACAGGCCACTCTGCCTCGGGGAGTGATGTTCACCGTGGGGTATACGACGCTCACCGTAGCCGATACGGGGTACGTGCCCCCTCCCGATTTCCCGGCGTTGGGGGTGTGCGGACGCAGCCCACACAGAACGAGAGCGGACGTGTCGCGCTCGCTCGGCATAACCCCGCCCGACCCATGCGATCGCATCCCTCTTGTCGTGCCCGGTGTAACCTCCTTGCCTGGAAGGGGACAGGTGCAGGTCCAGATCGTCTCCAGGGAAGAGTTGCCTTTTGACTGGTCGCGGAATGCCGATCCTTGGCGGGCTTGTTTGGACGCTAGAGTAGTGGGGAAAGAGCTGTGGCTCCGTCGGAGGCGGGCTGGCGACCGGTTCTGTCCTCTGGGACTAGGCAACAGACACAAGCTGGTCAGTGAACTACTGGTCAACGAAAAAGTGCCTGCCTGGTGGCGAGATCGGGTTCCATTGCTGGTGCGGGAGGACGACGAAGTGATGTGGGTGTGCGGATGGCGTCTGGATGAACGAGCCAAAGTGACAGACGGTACATCGTGGGTGGCGGTGATCCACTTGCACACACAAAGCCCCGAGTCGTCTCCTGGATCGCCAGAGCCGATGACTGACGGCTGAACTCTCGGAAGCCTCGAGTTTTCTTAGATGGCTGCGGTTTCTCACCAGGGAGACTGAGAACACGGAGAACACTGTGGAAGGCTCCCGAGGATCTCTGTGTGTCTGTGGTTAGACTCGTCGGTTTGAGGCCAAGCTTCACCAGACGCCTATAGCCAGAAGCAGGGGAAAGCGCGCATGTCCAAAGAGCAAATCGGACCACTCAGCGAACGCGAGTTGGAGCTGGTCGCTCTGTTGAGCCAGGGACTCAGCAACAGACAAATCGCTGCTGAACTCTACATCAGTCCGAACACAGTCAAGGTTCACTTGCGCAACATCTACAACAAGCTTAAGGTCCGTTCGCGTACCGAGGCGACGATCGTGGCGGTGAGAATGGGCTGGGTGGCAATAGATATGCCTCAGAGTGAGGGTGCTGCCATCGAGCCGAAGTCCATCTTGCCAGAGGTTGCACCGGATACGTCCGTGCCCGGAGAGATATTGCTATCCACAGAGCTAGCCAGGCCACCCTTGGCCCGCTGGCAGCGCATCTACCTGGCCCTCTCGGCAGTGCTGGTGGTGTTTGGGCTGTGGCTAATCTGGCCGAGGAAGACTGAACGCTCTGAGCCGTTTACCGATCGTCCGGTGCACGCCTCCAAGTCGAGCCTGGGTCAGGTGTCCCGCTGGAAGGCCCTGGCTCAGATGCCGACGCCGCGCGGCAGGTTGGCCGTGGTTGCACATCAAGGGCACATCTATGCGATCGCTGGAGAGGCGGCTTCCGGTGTCAGTGGCGCGGTAGAGGTCTATTTGGCGGACGCAGACAGTTGGATCCGCGGGGCAGACAAGCCTACCCCAGTGACGAACGTGGGGGCTGTGGCGCTGGATGGCAAGATCTATGTGCCGGGAGGCAGCGTGAGCGGTGGGCAGATCAGCGGTCAGCTTGAGGTGTACGACCCGGATGCGGGCCAGCCAGGGGTCTGGACCAGGGCAAAACCGATGCCAAGAGCTGTGTTTGCATACGCCATAGCGGCCCACGAGGCCAAGTTGTACCTTTTTGGGGGTTGGGATGGCAGCTCGTACGTTCCAGACTCATACCGATACGATCCTCAAGAGGACGCCTGGTATCCGCTGGACTCAATGTCCACTCCTCGTGCCTTTGCCGGGGCAGGGACGATCCGCGATCGCATCTATGTCGTCGGCGGCTATGACGGGCAAACGGAACTGGCTACCTGCGAGGTGTACGATCCCAGGGAGGATACCTGGGAGATGTGTCCTCCATTGAATGCTGCGCGAGGTGGGGCGGGGGTGGCGGTCATCGCGGATACGTTGTACGTGATTGGCGGCGGATGGGAGAGCTACCTGGTGGAGAACGAGTATTTTAGTCCCGCACAGGGAACCTGGAAAACCTTCCCGTCGCCTCTCCTCCAGGAGTGGCGGAATCTGGGGGTCGCATCGAACGGGACCTTCCTGTATGCTATTGGCGGATGGGATGGCGAGTTCCTGGCAGTCAATCAAGCCTACCGGGCGCTCTACCGCCTCTATATGCCCAGCGCGATAGGAGGCGATAGCAGCGGATCGGCCGAGTAGTCCGTGACAAGGGCGGCACTCGATTCTATGGAGGCGTTATGCGAGTCGGCATTGTCGGCGCGGGGGTGACTGGGCTCACCGCTGCCTATGAACTGAGCAGGCGAGGGCACCAGGTGACGGTGTACGAGGCGGAACCGATTGCCGGGGGTTTGTCCTCTGGGTTCCGCACACTGGAATGGGAGTGGACGTTGGATCGGTTCTACCGTCACGTGTTCGTTGGTGACAGAGAGCTCGTTGCCCTGGCCAAAGAGCTAGGGGTCCGATTGACCTTTACCTCGCCAAAGACCTCGATTTGGGTCAACGGGCGTCCTTATGTGTATGATAACCCGGTGGGCGTAGCCCTTTATCCAAACCTACCTTTTTATGTGAACATCCGGATCGGAATTGTGATTGCCTATCTCAAGTACGTGCTGCGCGACGGAACCAAGTTGGAGCATACCACAGCGCACGAATGGGCGCGCCGGGCGATGGGCGAGCGGGGATACCATAGAGTGTGGGCGCCAATGCTGCGCGGCAAGTTTAAGGCCGATTTCGACAAGGTGAACATGGCCTGGTTTTGGGCGCGCTTTGCCGCTCGCACGCCGCGTTTGGGGTATTTCGAGGGGGGATTCCAGGTGTTTGCTGACCGGTTGGTCGACGCAGTGCGCGAACACCGTGGGGAGATCCACCTTTCCACGCCAGTCAGCCAGATCGCACAGGTGGAGGATCGGGTGGCGCTGATGTTGCCACACAGTGAGGCCGCAACGTTCGATCGGGTACTGACCACCACCTCGCCGCAAGAACTAGGCAAGATGGTCATTGGCCTCCCGCAAAGCCACGGTCAAGATCTGTCTGCGCTCAAATCGACCGGGGCCGTGGTCCTCATCCTGGCGCTCAAGCACTCTGTCCTCACCGACGGCACCTATTGGCTAAACTTGCCAGAGGGCGAGTTTCCCTGCCTGTCGATGGTGGAACACACCAATTATCAGGACAAAGTCCATTACGGTGGCGATGTGATCGTCTACCTGGGAGATTACCTGCCTGTAGAAGCGCCAGAGATGCATATGGACACCAGAGAGTTGTACGCTTGCTATCGGCCGGCATTGGTCAAAGTGCGACCAGAGTTCGAGGATAGTTGGGTACGTGAGATGTGGTCTTTTCGGGAGTCCTACGCACAGCCTGTCCCCGAGGTCAACCACTCGCTGCGGGTCCCTGCGCTGGAAATGCCCATTATCCCCAACCTCCATTGGGCGTGTATGCACCACGTTTATCCTTGGGATCGGGGCACCAATTTCGCTGTCGAGCTGGGAAAGCGAGCCGTCAGAGCGATGGGGGGATAGCTCGATCAGCGGCCGCTCCCTTTCGCCCATTGGTAGATGGGGCGATGGCAATGTGAAGAAAGAAAGAGGGCACCTTGGAAAAGAGAATCTGTGTCATTGGAACGGGATATGCTGGACTGGCGAACAGCGCGTGCCTGGCCGATCTGGGCAACGGCGTGATCGGTATAGATCGCGACCAGGGGAAAATCGACGAACTCAACCAGGGCATCCTGCCGATCTATGAACCCGGCCTGGCAGAGATCATCCAGCGAAATGTGGAGGCCGGGCGGTTGATCTTTTCGACGTCCTACGATGAGGGGATGGAGGATGCTGAATTCGTCTTTGTGTGCGTTGGTACGCCTTCTGGGGTCGAGGGCGAGGCGGATCTGGCCGACGTGGAGCAGGCGGCGATCGAGATCGCATCCCGGATTCACCGGCCCGTGGTGATCGTCAACCGGAGCACGGTGCCTATCGGTACAGGCGACTGGATGTTCGAAGTCATCAGCAACCATCTCCCAGGCCGCGGCACGTCATTTTCGGTGGTCAGTAACCCCGACTTTATGCGTGAAGGGTCGGCGGTATATGACTGGTTGCATCCCGATCGCATTGTGCTGGGCACGACCGAGCCATCAGCGGCAGAAAGCGTGTCCCGGCTCTATCGTACGCTGGGGTCGGAGCTGATCGTCACCAATCCGCGTACGGCCGAGATGATCAAATATGCAACTAACGCTTTCCTGGCCTCCAAGATCTCGTTCATCAACGAGATCGCCAATATCTGTGAGGCACTGGGGGCCGATGTACGCACCGTGGCGCACGGCATGGGCACGGACCGGCGCATCTCGCCTCAATTCTTGGAAGCCGGCATCGGCTGGGGAGGGTCGTGTTTCCCCAAAGATGTCAGTGCGCTGGCCTACATCGCCGCCGTACACGGCCAACATCCGCAGATGTTGCGTGCAGTGATGGAGATCAACACGGATCAGCGCAAACGAGTGGTGACCAAAGTGCGCGAGATTCTGGGTGGTTTTCGGGGCAAAGTGATCGGCGTGTGGGGTCTGTCCTTCAAGCCCAGCACGGACGACCTGCGCAACGCGCCATCGGTCAGCATCATCCGTATGCTGCTCAACGAAGGGGCGCACGTGCGTGCCTATGACCCTGTGGCCATGGAGAACGCCAGGCAGGTGTTGCCCAAGGTGGTGTACTGTGACAGTCCCTATGTCGCGGTCGAGGATGCTGACGCTGCGTTGTTGCTCACCGAGTGGAACGAGTTCAAGCAACTCGACATGGTGCGCGTGCGCGATCTGATGCGCCAACCCATCTTGTTGGACGGACGCAACGTGTACGATCCACAGCGCATGAAAGAGATGGGCTTTATCTATCGTGGGATGGGACGTGGCTACAGCGGAGAAGCGTTGTAGTGGATCGGATGCCTGGGATGGGTCAAGTGCCTCTGGCCGTTGGCGTGGATATGGTCGAGATCTCGCGCATTGCGAGCGCGGTTGAGCGCTGGGGAGAGCGGTTCTTGCGCCGGATCTATACGCCACAAGAGATCGCCCACTGCCGAGACCGGGTACCCGAGTTGGCGGCTCGCTTTGCGGCCAAGGAGGCGGTCTCCAAGGCGCTGGGCGTGGGTATCTGGTGGCGCGAGGGTATTGACTGGAAGGACGTGGAGGTGCGTTCCAATCCGCTGGGCAAGCCAGAGGTGTTCCTCCATGGGCGCGCAGTAGACCTCGCCCGGGCATTGGGTCTCGATCACTGGGCGGTCAGCCTGTCTCATACTGGAGAACACGCCATCGCGATGGTCGTTGCTGCGCACCTTGATGGCGCAACTGCACAACGTTGACAAGTGGCTGAACTACTGCTATGATGAAGCGAGTTATCATCCGTCGAGCAACGCTCGCTGACGAAAACGCCATAAGCGACCTGGCGTTCAGGGCCGAGAGAAGGGTCTTGCGAATCCCTTGGGGCAACCTGCATCAGGTGATCGAGGTTCACGCGGAACGTGGGCTGCACGATTTGTTTCTCGGTGAGGGGGATGGGCAGTTGGTGTGTATCTGTGGCTCGTCTGTCGGCCCTGACACCGTGGCCCAGATTCGGATCTTTGCTTTGCGTGACGACTGGCCCGTCTGTGGGACGCTAGCCGCTGTGCTGACTCGTGTTCGGGGAGCGCTGCGCGAGAAAAACGTCAGGACGCTGGCGTTTGTCGGCGGGGAGGAGTGGCTGCTGAACGGCCTCATGGCAAATGGCTTTCGACAGGTGAACACGATCGTGGCCCTGCAAAAGACGGACTTTTCCATCCCTGACGCTGGCAACCGCCGAGTCACCGTTCGCCGTGCGCACCGATCCGATTTTGGAGCTATCCTCGGCATTGACCAAGCTGCGTTTGAGCCGTTGTGGCGCAATACGGTGCATACGTTGACGGAATATCTCAAGAGTTGTCCCTACTTTGTGGTCAGCGAATCGGATGGCGAGGTGGTAGGATATGGATGTGGCCACCTGAATGGGCGGCACGGGCACCTGGCGCGCATCGCTGTGCATCCCAGGTACCACGGACAGCGCATCGGCGTGCGCCTGTTGGCCGAGGCGATAAGGTTTCTTCACGGACGGCGAGCACTTGGGGTGACCCTCAACACCCATCAGGACAACGTTCGGGCGCGTCGCCTGTACGGATGGTTTGGATTCAAGACCTTGGGCAAAGAAGCGGACGTATTGGTCTACACGTTGTCTTGCCAGTCAGCTAGAAATAACGTATAATGAGTCAAGACCTTGTATGATGAGTGACGATGTGCTTGACAGACTTTCTCCGGCCGCTCTGGGGAGTTCTGACGCTCTAGAAAGGAGTGACATGGATGACCCGACGGGGCGTTTCTGGTCTTCTGCCGGTGGATTGTTTAACCTACTGAACGACTACGTTCCGGTCATAGACGGGACCGCATCGGCGAAAGGAGGGAACATGATCGAAAAGGTGGCCTACGGTGGGTGGCCGGACTGTTATCGCGTCAGCGATGGCAAGTGGGAGTTGATTGTTGTCTCTGATGTGGGGCCGCGCGCGATCCGGTTTGGATTTGTAGGCGGCGATAACGTATTCTGCGAGTTCGAGGAGTTGCTGGGGCTCAGCGGCGGAAGCGAATGGCGAGTCTATGGAGGGCATCGCCTGTGGCACTCGCCGGAAGCTATGCCTCGGTCCTATATACCAGATAACAAGCCGGCAGATGTAGTGGTCGAGGGCGGCGAGCTACGCGTCATCCAGCCTCTGGAAACGGAGACTGGCATCCGGAAGGAGATGCTCTTTGCTCTAGCGCAGGGACGCTTGACCGTCACGCACGTGCTGCGGAACAGGGGAGTGTGGCCTGTCACCTTGGCACCGTGGGCGCTTTCGGTGATGGCCCCAGGCGGAATGGGAATTATCCCGCAACCGACCACACATCATCCGGATAACCTGCTTCCTAACCGCACGCTTGCGTTGTGGCCCTATACTGATATGAGCGATGAACGTCTTCGGTGGGGGGCCAGGTATATCAGCATGCGCCAGGACACGAGTGCCGGGCCGGCCAAGATAGGACTCAACGCTGACGATGGGTGGCTGGCGTATCTGAACAAGGACCTGTTGTTCGTCAAACGTTTCAACTACCAGCCCTGCTGTGGTTACCCGGACGGTGGTTGCTCGGTGGAGATGTATACCAACGAGCGCATGTTAGAGTTAGAGACGCTCGGGCCGCTGACATCCCTGGAGCCAGGGGAGTCGGTGAAACACGTTGAGCGCTGGTATCTCTTTGCCGACGTGACCCTGGAGGATGAAAGCGAGGAGGCCATCGATCAGGCTGTCAGGTCGCGGGCGACGAGCGTCGAGTAGCTGACCGGCATCCGTCCACTCGGGTGAACCCTTGCCGAGAGTGGTCAGGAGGGAGTGTGTGTGAGTTCGTTGTCTCGCAGGAATGGCACGGTTACCGCTGTTCTGATCGTCGTGGTCGTCGTTCTGATTGCACTGTTCTCATGCCTTTTTTGTTGCGGGATAGGTGCGGCACTGAGCACCTTTCTGTTCGTAGAGCAGGATAGAATCCAGTCAGAGCCCACTCCCTCCCTATCTGATTTCCAGCCCACGCTTTCGGGGACTGCTCGGGGCGATCTGGATCAGGCGCTTGTGCAACGTCTGTCCGATACCGCTACGAATGATACCAACTATTGGGTACTTTATGGGCAATTGCGAAGCGAGACGGGTGAGGCGATAGCTCGCATGCCGGTTCAGGGTCCGACAGAGTATCAAGTTGGGGATGCGCACACCTTTTGGATGTCCGACGAGGAGCAGTACCGCTACTGGCAGATCGATGCCGAGTTGCACATCAAGACTGAACACACCTACCTGTACGTGGACCAAGGGACCACGTTCGACATGGACAGGCTGAGCGCAGCGGCCGAGCTGTTCGAATCCAGGATTTATCCCACCAACCGTCGTATCTTTGGTTCAGAATGGACACCCGGGATCGACAACGACCCTCGGGTGACTATCCTGGTCACCCATCAGATGCCTGCGGGCATCGCCGGTTACTTTAGCAGCTCTGACGAGTATCCACGAACGATGAAGCTGCACAGCAACGAGCGCGAGATGGTCTATGTCACGTCCAGCTATCTCGCGGACCTGGCGTTGTTTGGTCAGTTGTTGAGCCACGAGTTCCAGCATATGATCCATTGGAACCAGGATCAGAGCGAGTCGCTATGGGTCAATGAAGGGCTCTCGCTGCTGGCTGAAGAGATCAACGGGTACAAGAGCGTGCTGGGCGGCCCGCAATTCTGGCGTGACTCCGATGTCCAGTTGACCAACTGGGCCGAGGAGCCAGACGATCGCTATCGTGACTATGCTGCCAGTAAGCTTTTTCTCAGCTACCTGGGCGAGCACTATGGTGGATACGAGATCATGGCCACACTGACCGCCGACGACGCTTACGGTGTGGACGGCATCGACAATCTACTGCGGGCAGGAGGATATGATGCCGGTTTCGTCGATGTGTTCACTGACTGGGTGGTCGCCAATTTGATCAATGACAGCAGCGTGGACGGTGGGCGGTATAGCTATTCGCTTTTGAATAGCAGCAAGCCCAAGATGCGGGCCACGGTGGAACGAGGTACCGATTATGCCGGTTGGGTCAGTCAGTTTGGTACGGATTACATAGAGATCGATACAGGCGCGGGCAATCGGGTGACGTTTCAAGGATCAGGGCGAGTGCGATTGACAGGAACGGACCCACACGGTGGTGAGTTTGCCTGGTGGGCAAACCGACGCAACATGTTGAGTAGTAGCCTGACCCGCGAGGTGGATCTCCGGGCCGTCAAAGGGGCCACGTTCCGTTTCTGGACGTGGTACGACATTGAGGAGCACTTTGACTACGGCTATGTGGCGGTTTCCACTGACAGTGGTGTCACCTGGAAGACGTTGGCAGGAACGCACACGACTTCAGAAGAGCCGAACAAAGCCAACTATGGGCACGGATATACGGGGAAAAGCCAGGTCTGGCTAGAGGAGCGCATCGATCTGGGCGCATATGCCGGGCAAACGATCCTGATCCGCTTCTGGTACATTAGCGATCCGGGTCTGAACCAACCTGGCTGGCTGGTGGACGACATTTCCATTCCTGAGATCGGGTTCTTTGACGATGGCGAGCAGGAAAACAGCGGCTGGAGGGTGGATGGCTTTGCTCGATCTTCGAATTACGTCCCACAGTCGTACATCTTGCAACTGGTAGAATACGGTCCACAGATCAGGATTCGTCGTATAGACCTGGATGGTGGAAACAGAGCTGAATTCCAGCTAGGGGACCAAACCGATCGTGCGACGTTGATTGTTTCGGGGGTGACGCGCTGGACCTCAGAGGCTACGCCATATCGTATTGAGGTCAAGTAGTCAGGCTCGGCTGTTTGACAGAGCTTTCTCCGAGGCTCCATTGCGTGTTCGTCGAGACGAATGGACATTTGAGCGAGGTGCTCCTGCGCTCCAAGCTCTGCAAAGCCCCGAGGAGGGTAGCGTCCGGGAGTCTTGTCATATCTCTGGCACCGATTTCCTGGCTCGATGCGTGGGTTTGTGTGTTAGGAGGCAAGGATGTGTGGCAATAAGAATCGTGCGGACGATGTTTCTGCGCCGCCCGAGATGTTAGCGAGGATTCGTGACAGATTGGCTGTGCTCTCGGGCGAAGAAAAGCTGTTGGCTGAATACATCATGCTCAACTACGAAGTGGTTCCAGCGTTGTCTTTGGTTCAACTGGCTGAGAAAGCTCGAGTCAGCCCGAGTGCGGTTGTACGGTTTTGCGATGTTATCGGATGTGATGGATTTCAAGCTCTGCATACTGCTTTGGCCGAGATCGACTCGGTGGCGGCCAGCGTCTTTTTCGAGCAGGTCCACGCGTTCGACCTGGAGCACATTGTCAAGGGCGTGTTCAAAGACGTCACGCAGATGCTGGATCAGACGTTGGAATCACTGGAATTGCAGAGCATCCAGGAAGCCGTGGACGCGATCTTGGCGGCTGATCAGATCCTGGTTTTGGGAATGGGCACGTCAGGGAGCACTGCGCAAGAGTTTGTCTATCGGCTGCAGTGGATCGGTGTTGGATGTAAGCAGCACGTCGATCCTCACCGGCAGTTGATGGCGGTTGCGCTCTCGGGTGAGAATGACTTGGTCATTGGAGTTTCCCATTCTGGTCGTACCAAGAACGTGGTCGACGCGCTCAAGCTGGCCAAGGAGCGCGGTGCCAAGACGATGTGCATCACCGATTTCCCTCATTCGCCGATTACCGAGTACGCTGACATCTGCCTGTATGCGGTGCACGTGGAGAGCAGCTTGGGCGTGGAGATGGTCGCTACGCGGGCCGCGCACCTGACGATTGTGGATGCGATTATGGTAGCTGTGGCCTTGCGCGACAGGGAGCAGGCGATCAAGAGCATCAAGCTCAACGAACGGTTGCTCGTCAATCTGCGGTACTAGGCACACGATAGTCGGTCTAGCGTTGGGGGCTTGCGGCGGCAGGGCTGGTTTCTGTGCCCGGGGGTGCCATCGGGTCGGTCTCGGCATCCGAGCACGTCTCGTGTCTAGACAGGAGTGGGGTATGGAGTTGCTGTCCGTTGAATACGGCGATTTTTCAGAGGTATTCGACGGCGAACCTCTGGAAGGGGAGCGGAGCGCGTGTCTAAAGGTCAGGCTGGCCATTGATCCGGCGTTGGCAGAGGACAGTGAGCTCTCTAGCAGAATCGTCGGTGATCTGGCTTTGGTTTTCCCGGCGGTGCAAAATCTCTGCTTTGCCGACTTGGACCTAGATGCAAAGTTGGGCGCGATTGCTCAACTGACAGGAGCTCTGATCCTGGATCTGCAGCGCGATCTCTGTGAGTGGCCTGCTGGCCATTACTGTCATTGCCGTCCTTTGGATGTTGAACATGAATACGAAGTATATGTGGAGACCATTGATGAGCGTGTGGGGCGTTTTTCAGCGCAGTTAGCGGTTGAGGTGATGCGCATGATGATGCTCCAGGAGAGCTTTGATCCGCGCATGATCTGGATCATAGACCTGGTCCGGCGCCTGCGTCGTCAGTCGCGATGGCGGCTGTCTACCAAGCGAGTTGCGAACCTGTTGGGGTGCTCACGGAGCAGTGCCGAGTGGGCGATCCGGGAGTTGGAGCGTTATGGCTTTCTCCTGGCGTCCGAGGTGCGTCGCACTCGGCGTTCGACAGGGGGGCGGGTTCTGGTCATTGATGACAGTGCACAAATTCGAGACCTGTTGACGCGCACGCTGGAAGTGCTCGGCTATGATGTGATCACCGCTGTGGACGGCGAGGAGGGGTTGATCCTTCTAGATTGGGCGAGTTATGAAGCCATCTTTGTCGACTTGATCATGCCTGGTTTGGACGGGTTGGCATTTCTGCAGCGCGCCAGGGCTGAGGGACTAACCTGCCCGATTTTCGTCATCTCTGCATATGACCATCGTTGGGGCCCGGACGATGCCCGGGCTCTAGGGGCCACGGCCTACGTTCGAAAGCCGGTCTCGACTACCGAGATCGAATCGCTGATCAAGAAACACCTCACGCAACGAAAAAGGTGAGCCGTGCAGGATTTGAACCTGCGACACCCTGCTTAAAAGGCAGGTGCTCTGCCAGACTGAGCTAACGGCCCACATTTTCAAGTATACCACAGCCCGACCGGTTTGTCAAGCCCCAAAAATCAAATCATGGTGCGAGTTTTGCAGTTAATTTCACAACTATGCCCTTGTAATTATGGCTTGTTTGGCACACACATTCGGGTGGGGAGTGTACAACTGCTCGGGCCTATCGTGCGCTGGGAGCGTCCGGGTCAAAGGGCTGTCTGTTCCTGATGACGTGAGACAGAACCTTGACTTTGCAGAAGGAGTGAGGTATAGTATTCACGTTCCGTGTCGCCTTTGCTAGAAGATGACCTATCCTGGATCGTTGACCCGGGGCCCCGCGTGGTTGAAACGCGCTGAGGAGGAAAAAGATGACGCCCCCCAAAAACCCACGGCTGCTCCTAGGGATGCAGTTTGTGGGCATCGTTGTGCTTACGATAGCTGTCTTTTTCATCGTGGACTTTGGGCGTCGGACTACGGCGGGCTACTATGTTTCGCAGGCTGAAAAGGATCTCGAGGCCGAAATCCAGGTCGAGTTCAGCCTTCGGAAGGAACTCGAGGAACGTCGGGACTATATCAGGAGCGATGAGCATGTCGAGGAATGGGCCCGAGAGGAGGCCCATATGATTCGTCCTGGCGATCAGTCGATGATTCTCATCACGTCTGAAGCGCCACAGAAGGTATTGAATGTGCCGCAATTACCAGATTCGCCAGCAACGCCTAGCCCTGTGCCACACTGGCACCGTTGGTGGCGGCTGTTCTTTGATACAGAGCCAGGGAGGTTCAGAGCAGGGTAGGTGATGGTCTGCCCTATGTGGACGTGGTCAAGAGCTCTTTGAGGGTCGCCATGGACTCGATTGCACAGGTGTCGGCGTCGGGAGCGGGCATCGCTTCGACCGAGATGTAGCCGCTGTAGTTGATACGACGCAGTGCGTGGATGATGCAGGCAAAGTCAATGTGGCCTGCACCCGGGTACCAGCGGTTCGAGTCGGCCACGTGGACGTGAAAGATACGCGGGCTAGCTTGGCGCAGACTATCGGCGATCGACGGCTCCTCGATGTTCATATGGAACGTGTCGGGTAGGACGCCGAGGTTAGGTGCGCCGATGGCCCGGATCAGATCCAGGCATTGAGTGACGTTGTTGATCAGCGTCGTCTCGTACCGGTTGATCGGCTCCAGGACCAGGCGCACGCCGTGCGGAGCAGCAGCCGCCGAACAGCGTTGCAGCGCCCCAATCAACCACTCCTTGGCCTGAGAGTAGTCGACGCCGGGCTTGACGATACCTCGTATCAGACCGATGATGATCACAGCTCTTGTACGTGTAGCAAAGGGAATGTGATCGTACACGCGGCGAATGGCAGCCTCGCGTACCCGTTCATCGGGATCGGTGAACGACAAACCCTCTTCACCCCACGCCTGTCCGGTGCCAATCGCCGGCACGCTCAGTCCGCAGGCTCCGACGACGG
>Ga0114930_10003618_pt1 | contig 13424 bp, 15 predicted proteins | sample AnhtaG_FD_87300 | JGI IMG/M metagenome (GOLD analysis project Ga0114930, IMG submission 87300) | Deep subsurface microbial communities from Anholt, Denmark to uncover new lineages of life (NeLLi) - Anholt_01485 metaG | ecosystem: Environmental > Aquatic > Marine > Oceanic > Sediment | place... | reverse complement strand
GGAGGTGCGCCCGATGGCCCGGCTCATCAAGGCTGACGACAGCCGTAACCTCGCCCACCAGGTCCGGCCCCTTGGGCCGCGCGCGCGCCCATCGGTGGCCATCCGGAGGCGACCACAAACTCGTGTGCACCTGCGCCCTGCTGAGGAGAAGCACCGCAATGCAGAGGCTTGGCCCGAGTCATCGGGCCGCACTGACGAAACGAAGAGCTTTGTGGCGCTGCACGGTCCCGAGGGCGTTGAGGCGGCCGATCTCGCCGCTCGGCAGCTCCCGCCGGCGCCAGATGAGGAAGAGGCGGCACAGATGGAGCGGGCTGAGTACGCCCGGGAGGCGGAGCGACTCCGGCGCCTGGTGCAGCGCATTGTGGAGCGAGTGTTGAGTGAGCGGCAGAACATGGTGCATGCAGCCCGAGCACAGATCGTGGAACTCGCCATGGCCATCGCCGAGCGCGTCGTGCGACAGGCCGTGAGCTGTGACCCTGCGGCTGCTGAACGAGCTGTCACCGAGGCGCTCACGCATGTGCACAGCAGCGAACGAGTGCGTGTGCGGTTGAACCCGAGCGACTTGGACCATGTCCGCAATGTGGACCTGGAAACGGCAGCGGGCTTTACAGGCATTGAGCGGCTCCAACTGATCGAGGACGCCGATGTGGACGTGGGCGGGTGTGTCGTGGAGACGGAGATGGGGGCGATAGATGGCCGGATCGCCACGCAGCTCGCGCAGGTGCAGCACGCTCTACTTGAGGCGCTCAGGACGGGCCGAGTAGACCCGCCCGGCGAATCGGCACTGTGACATACACCTCTGCCCGCGGAGCCGGCGATCGGCAGCCGAACGCGGTCTGCTACTGACAGCCGATGGAGGACTTGCGGTGGCTGCATCACCGGTGTGGAACGGACCCGGGCTTGACTTGGAGCCGGCCTTCAGAGCGGTGCGCGGCGCGGCGCCGTTCCGCCGGACGGGCCGCGTCCGGCAAGTGGTGGGGCTGGCGGTAGAGTCCACGGGCCCTCATGCCCGAATCGGCGAGGTGTGCTCGATCCGCACCGCAGGGGGCAGTCACCTACGCGCCAAAGCCGCTTCGGCGACGGGGCGAGGCGAGCTACTGGCGGAAGTCGTCGGGTTTCGCGACCGAAACGTGCTATTGCTGCCCCTTGGAGAGATGGAGGGCATCGAGGCGGGCAGCGAAGTCATCGCTCATGGCAGACCGCTGCAGGTGGGCGTTGGGCCGGGCCTTCTCGGGCGAGTAGTGAACGCCTTTGGTCAACCCATCGACAACAGAGGCCCGATCCCGGTCGAACGCTTCCAGTCGCTTTCGGGCAGCGCGCCCGGCCCGTTGGACAGGACTCGTGTGGCCGAGGTGCTGGGGCTGGGTGTGCGGGCCATCGACGGACCGCTGACATGTGGCAAAGGCCAGCGGATCGGCATTTTCGCCGGAAGCGGCGTGGGCAAAAGCGCGCTGCTGGGCATGATCGCCTGTAATACGAGCGCCGACGCGAACGTCATTGCGCTCGTGGGAGAACGGGGCCGGGAGGTACGAGAGTTCATCGAGCGCGACCTCGGCGATGGCCTGGCGCGTTCCATCGTCGTCGTGGCAACGGCAGAGCAGCCGCCACTGGTCCGCCTGAAGGCCGCCTTCACGGCTACGACGATGGCGGAGTACTTCCGCGATGAGGGTTGCGACGTGATGTTGATGATGGACTCCATCACCCGGGCGGCCACCGCCCGCAGGGAGGTCGGCCTTGCCGTCGGAGAGCCGCCAACGACGCGCGGCTACACGCCCTCGGTATTCGCCATGCTGCCGCAACTGCTCGAGCGTGCCGGCACCTCCCGCACCGGTACCATCACCGGGGTGTACGCCGTCTTGGTCGAGGCAGACGATCTGACCGAGCCCATCGCCGACGCCCTGAAGGCGATACTTGACGGACACGTCGTACTCAGTCGGCGTATTGCGTCCGGGGGACGATACCCGGCCGTGGATGTTCTGGCGAGCGTCTCGCGAGTGATGAACGATATCGTCTCCCCCGAACACACGGCGGCAGCCAACGCCCTGCGCCGTGTCCTGGCGACATACGCTGAGAACGAGGACCTTATCGCCATCGGCGCCTACCAGCGCGGAACGAATCCCAATATCGACGCTGCGCTGGACCGCATTGGTGACGTGCGGCGTTACCTGGCGCAAGGGCTGGATGAGGAAGCTTCGTTGGAGGACTCGATCCGGATGCTGGTAGAGCTGTTTCCCCAGGCCTGCAACGACGCCCGGGGCAGCACGCTCTCCGGGACACGCTCCACGGCCGGCGAAGCATGAGGCGGCCGGCTGAGTCAGCCAGTCATTACGGGAAGCTACAGCAATGCGACCGAAGCGAGCCGGCTTGGCGAAAGTGCTCGAGCATCGGCGTCGGGACCAACGGCATCGGCAGATCGCCGTCGGCAAAGCGGAGGCACGATTGGCCCGCGCGTTGCGCTGCGAGCGCGCCGGGCAGCAGCAGTTGCGCGACAGCGTGACCGACTTGGGCTGTGGGGCCAACGACGGTGCATCGCTGCGCATCGCGGGTCGCTACGTGACCCATCTGCGCCGATGCCTTCAGGACGAACAGTGGCGCGTGTCGGCCGCGCGGGCGCAGTTGAGACGAGCCCGGGAGCGACTCGTGACCGGAGCGCGAGAACAGGCGGCCATCGAGCGCCTGCTGGCGAGCCGGCGCCGGGAACGGGAGGCCGATGAGGCCCGTGCCGACCGGGCCATGCATGATGAGCACGGGGCGCAAGCGGCGCGCCTGCGTACCGCACTGCGCCCTGAGAACGCCGACGGCCGCCCTGCCGAGTAGATCCTAATGCTGCTTCCGAAGTCGGCACACACCGAAGCTCTGCAGTTACCCGACGCTGAGGCCCTGGGAAACTGGGCTCTCAGAGCGTTGGAAACGCACTTGCGGCGGGCGCTGCGACGAGCCGACGACCTGGTGGCTGACGGCGGCGCATCACGCGAACTGCGCGTGGCGAGGGTGTCGGCGGCGAGGGATGCGTCGGGGCCACGAGGCCCGATCGTGCTCTGGCGTGTGCCCCTGCGGGCAGACATGGGGGAGGCCGTGCACGCGGTGGAGACGGCAACCGCCTCCGCGCTCGTGGATGCTCTCCTCGGCTCGCCCACGGCCGACACGAGTGACCAGGGGCTCACGGCCCTTGATTGCGCGATACTGGGCGCGTGGGCGGCACAGCTCGCCAGCCGACTGCTCGGACCCGTGCTCGACCCTGGCTCGCACGGCGCCGTCCAGGTGGAGCAGGCGGAGAAGTGGCGCATGCGGCTGGCCGGCGAAGATGGCGTCGCAGTGCTTCTCGAGCTGCGGGCGGGCGAGGCGTGCGGGTCTCTGGCGATATTGCTGCCCACGCGGGCGGCGTTGAAGCTGGCCGCATCGGCACTGCCCGTCAGTCGGTCACGAGAAGTGATCGCGGTGCAGCTCCGATCGGCGCGGGTCCACGTGCAAGCACGACTCATCACAACAACGCTGTCGCTCGCGGAAGTCGCCTCGCTGCGCTCAGGAGACATACTGGTGCTCGACGTAGCGCCTGGCGATGGCGCAGAATTGCTCATCAACGGCCGTGGCAAGTTCGTGGGCAAGGCGGGATTCATGGATGGGCGGATCGCCTTTCAAGTCGGCAGCAGAACAGCCCCGGGGGCCGGGCACGCAGGGGCGAAAAGCGGTGAAGCAACATGACAGCCGCGTCCCATGAGTTAGTGCCGTCCGAGGGGGCTTCGGATCTTCCCCAGCCTGAGGGCGCCGACGGCAGCCACGAAATCAGCACAGAGCAGGGAGCGCTCCCTGAGGTCACCGGCCAGGAGGCCGGCCCGGCGGGCTCGCTCGGATTTCTCGGGGACGTGCCAATGCAGTTGGAGATACGCCTCGGCGGCGCGGAGCTCGCCATCGAAGAGCTGCTCAAGCTGGCAACGGGGGATGTCGTCGCCTTGGAGCGCCGGGCCGATGATCCCGTGGAAATCGTCGCGGGCGGGCGGGTCATCGCACGCGGGGAGATGGTCGTCGTGGATGGCGGACTCGGCGTGCGCATTACGGAACTGTGCGGGGGTGGGGGTGGCGCCTCGGACTGATGCACGCCTACCCACGTCTCCTGGCCATTGCAATGGCGCTTGCAGCGGCGTTTCGCTGGGGTGCGGCGTCGTCCGGGCAGGACGATGCCGCGGCCCCATCGGCGACCGCGGGGCGAGATCGCGACGCACTGGCATCCGACGGCAGAGCAGCCCCGCAGGCAGCAGAGGATCTCCCTCTGGACTTGCGCGAGGCTGATTCTGCGAAGGCCACTGCCCCGGCGGCCAGTCCGGGCAAGTACCTGCTCCGCGCAGTGTTGAGCCTGGCCATCGTGGTGGCGCTGATCTACGGGATCTTTTTTGGCGCCCGTCTGTGGCGCCAGGCACGCAGCCCCCAGCGCGGGGGCGGGGCGATAATCGAGGTACTGGATGCTGCCAACATCGACGCTGACAAGACCGTCTACATCGTCGCGCTGGGGGCTAAAACCGTCGTGTTGGGCGGCAGCGGCACCCAACTGACCCTTATCTGCGAGTTGGACGACGCGGAGGCGGCCTGCTTCCGGAAGGACGCCGAACGGACGGCGCTTCCCGATGGCGCGGATGCGTAATGATGTATCTCCCCTCGAGGACAGTTAGGGACGCGGTGAAGCAGGCCACGCGTGCGTCAGGGCTTCCCTCCTGCGGGCCGGTCGGTGCCGAGCACACCGAGGCCTCAGGCCGAGGCTCTGGGCCCGCAGGCGCACCGGGCACGAGGCGTGTGCCACTCGTGGCAGCCACGCTCGGGGCGCTCCTCATGCTCCTACCCCAGCCGGCAGGCGCGCAGGAGGGCTGGGAGCAACTCCTGCCCGACCTCACCTCATCGGGCGAAGCTTTCGGCGCCAAGCTCATCCTCCTCGTCACCATCATAGCCGTTGCGCCCGCTTTCCTGGCCATGGTCACCTCCTTTACCCGCATCGTCGTCGTGCTCTATTTCCTGCGCAGCGGCCTCGGCGCCCATGACATTCCACCAGCCCAGGTCCTACTTGGCCTGGCGTTGTTTCTGACGTTCTTCACCATGCGACCGACGCTGGAGGAGATCAACGACAAAGCGCTGCAGCCATATTTCAGCCACACCATCACCGCCGAGACGGCGCTTCGCCACGCTGAGACGCCGCTGCGCGCCTTCATGTTCCGGCACGCCCGCACGGCCGACATCGCACTGTTCGCACGACTGGCCAAGCTCCAGAACATCAAGCGGCGCGGCGACGTCCCGACGTCACTGCTCATACCGGCGTTCATCATCAGCGAATTGAAGACCGCCTTTCAGATCGGCTTCATCATCTACCTGCCCTTCCTGGTGATTGATCTGGTGGTGACGAGCACACTGGTATCGGTCGGCGTGTTCATGCTCCCGCCGATGCTCTTGTCGCTGCCATTCAAAGTGCTGCTATTCATCCTGGTTGACGGCTGGCGACTGCTCACGGTGTCGCTGGTCCAGGGCTTCTACTGAGCTGCGGGCCCGGGTGGCACACTACCCGTGCCACATCGCAGATTAGCCCGGGGAGTCGGCACGGCGAATAGACCGACGGAGGAGGGCAATGGGTGACACGCTGTTCGTGGACTTAGCGCGTGAGTCCGTTCTTGCCGCAGTCCAGGTGGCCGCTCCGGTGCTCGGATGTGTCCTGCTGGTTTCGGTGGTGATCAGTCTGTTGCAGGCGGCCACGCAGATGCACGACCCGACGACGAGCGCCGTGCCTCGTCTGGCCGCGGCCGCCATCGGCACGCTGCTCTTTGGGCCGTGGATGATCGCCGCGCTTCTCGCCTTCAGCGCCGACCTGTGGGCGAACATCCCGCGAATGATCCGCTGAGGCTGTCCGCGTGCCCGAGGCGACATCGGGCGAATGTGAGCGAGGGGCAGGAGGGCAGGCACGAACGTGCAGCCTCTGACACTGGGAGTGCTCGTCTTCGCGCGGGCAGCGGGCATGACGGCCGCGGCGCCGGGTTTCGGCCTGTCCGAGGTGCCGCTGAAAGTCCGATTCGCCTTGGCAGCCATACTCGTGCCAGTGATGAGCCCAGTGGCGCAGGCGCACGTCGCCGCTGGATCAGTGGCCCTCGAGCATCTGCCGCTGTTTGCCGCCAAGGAGGCCGCCGTCGGGCTCGCCCTTGGCTTTGCCGCCTCACTGCTGTTCCACGGCATCGGCATGGCAGGTCAACTCGTCGGGAGCCAGATCGGATTCTTGAGCGCAGCGCATGGACTTCCGGCCCCTATTGGCGGCTCACGGCCATCGCTGGGCAGTGGCGCTCCGATTGCGCGGCTTTACTATCTGTTAGGCATTCTTACGTACTTCATGATCGATGGACATCATTCGCTCTTGGCGGCCGCCGCGCGCGCATATGCGCGACTACCGGTGGATGCAATGCTCCCGCGGGCCGGTGCGGGAGAGCCACTTACCGGACTGGCGGCGGACATGTTCGTCGTCGCGCTGCAAGTGAGCGCTCCCGCGCTGGCGGCCCTCTTCTTCACGGACATCGTCCTTGCCATGGCGGGTCGCGCTATTCCCGCGCTCAGCCCGTTCACCGTTTGGCTCCCGGCGCGCTGCCTGGTCGGCCTTGTCGCGGTGGCTCTCTCAGCTCCGCTGATTGGCGCGGCAGTGGTCGGCTACGCACAGCGACTCCACCGGGCACTGCTCGAGCTCGCGAGCGCCTTGTGACGTCACCCGACCGGCCATGGCGTGGCTCGGGCGGGCCTCACGCCCGCGGTACCGCCCGACTCAAGGCCCGGGGTCGGCCTTGCCCGGTTCTCCCGGGCCGCCGGCCCGAGCCACACGGCAGCGTGCGCCGCGCGAATGAGCACTCTCGGAATACACCAGCACCATCGCAATGGCTGACGAACTGAAAAGCTATCCGGCGACGCCGCGGCGGCGACAGCAACTTCGAGAAGCAGGCGATGTAGCCTGCAGCGGCGTACTCACTGGAGCAGTGGTGGTCGGCATCACTGCGGTCCTGGCCGCCGCGTTCGCAGAGCATGCCATCACCCGGCTGGCGGACTTCGTCCGGTTCGCCCTCGGGGCGGCAGGTTCCCCGGCGAGCTTGAAGCGCGCGGCTGCCGAGGCGACCGGCACGCTGCTTTGGGCGACCGTGCCGGTGGCCGGCGTGGCGCTTCTGGTCTCCCTGGTGGCTCAAGGGCTGCAGACCGGCTTTCTATGGGCGCCGAAAGGCATCTCCCCCGCCCTGCCACGCGGAGGCCTGGCCCGCATGCTGCGGGACGCTGTGGGTGCGCACGGCCTGGCGCTGGTTGCTCAGGCGGGTCTGGTCGCCGCGGGGACCGCAGCGGTACTGTACCGCGGAGTCTGCGGCATCGTGGCCGACCCCGTGGCTTTCGCCGGCGCAACGCCAACGGCAGTGGCGCACGCCGTGGGATCCGCGAGCATGAACGTGCTGCTCGGCACATGTTGTGTGCTTCTGGTCGTGGGCGGCCTGGATGCCCTCTACCAGTGGTGGAGCCGGGAGCGGCGCATTCGGATGAGCCGGCGGGAGATACTTGCGGAGCTGAGAGAGCTCGAAGCGCATCCCGCCATACGAGGCCGGCGCGCCAGAGAAGCGCGGCGGCTGCGCCATCGTGCCTAGAAGGCGCGCGGCATTGCTTGCCGGACGGCGGCCTCCGCAGTGGCAGCGCGGGCTTGTCCGTCCCTGACGAGCTCTCGCAGGAACATGCAGATGGCCGACTTCAGGACTGAGCAGACAGGCGAGTCTTTCTGGCGCCGTCACGGCGCCATAGCCCTCGGCGGCGCCGTCCTTGTCGTCATCCTCATGGTGATTCTGCCCGCCTCGCCCCTGGCCCTGGACATATTGCTCGCGGTCAACCTGTTTGCCGCGTTTCTACTGCTGCTGCTCGTGCTGTCGGCACGCGCACCTCTTGAGCTATCCTCCTTTCCCACTCTGATGCTCCTGAGCGGCCTCTTTCGACTGGCGCTGTGCATCGCGGCTGCCCGGCTCATCGTTGGCGGAGCGTGGGGTGGGGCACTCATCGAGATGATCGGCTCCCTTGCCGACACGGGGGGCCGCACCGGGGCAGGTGGCCCGGCGGCCGCCATGAGCGTGGCGCTCGTACTTGCCATTGTGTACCTCGTAGTGATATCTGCCGGCACCGGGCGGGCCGCCGAGGTGGCAGCGCGCTTCTCGCTCGACGCCCTTCCGGGCAAGCAGTTGGCAGTGGACAGCGCACTGGCAGCGGGGAGCCTCGACGATGCTGAGGCGCAGGCGCGGCGGCGACGTCTCCAGGCGGAGGCTGAGTTCTATGCAGCAATGGACGGCGCATCGCGCTTCGCGCGCGGTGAAGCGATAGCCTGCGTCGCCATGATAGCGCTCTGCCTTGTGGGGGGTGTCGCCACCGGATTGGCAGCCGCCGGAGCAGGCGGCCTCGGCCAGGTCTGGGCACGCCAGGCCCAGCTCTGCGCCGGGTTGGCAGTCGTTATCCTGGTGCCCGGGCTCTTGACATGCGTGAGCGCGGCCCTGCTCGTGACCAAGGGCAGCGAGGCTCTGGCGCCGGGCGAGGACGTAATCGCGCAGGCGCGCATTCGCCCGAACGCCCTGTGGGTCGCTGTGATCGTATTGGTCGTGCTCGCGGCGGCCGCACCTTTTTTCGGCGTCGGCGCCACGGGTGTCCTGCCGCTGCTGATCGTCGCGGCTGCCGCCGTTGTGTGGGCGCTGTGGGCGCCCAGACGGCGATCGCACGCACTCATGTTGGCTGAGCCGGGCACATCTGCTGCGACACCGACCACAGAGCAACACCTAACATCGCCGGCATCGGGCATCGAAATCCGCCTCGGGTTCGGCCTCGTTGGGCTGATTCCCGTGGATGGCCCCGGGGGATTATTGCAGGAAGCCTCAAGTATACGCAGCAGAATAGCCAATGAGATAAGTGTAGCTATGCCGTGCGTCCTGGTGCGTGACTCTGAGCAGCTCCACCCGTCTGAGTATGCCGTCACCATACGCGGGCAGGAGCTCGCACGTGGCCGGCTCATGTTCTCCAAGCTACTCGCCGTGCCGAAGGGACCGCACGCTCTGGCGTCAGGCACACATCCACGTCCGCGGTGGATTGACCCGGCGCAGGCGGCACAGTGGCAGGCGGCCGAGTTCACCGTGCTGACGCCGTGCGCCGCGCTGCTCAGGCATTTTGAGCTCACGCTGCGGCGACATGCGGCGGCGCTCATCGATAGGCAGTCGGCGCGGGCTCTCATCGAAACGGTCCGAGCGACGCGGCCGGCGGTGGTCGCCGAACTCGAGGCACGCCATGTCTCGCTCGGCACAGTGCGCGCAACTGTCGCCGATCTTGTCGATGAGGGGCTGCCCATCAGCGACCCGGTCGGGCTGCTAGAAGGCATCGTCGATGCGGCCGAGGAACGTGGCGCCATCAGCGAAGAAGGGGGGCAAGCCGCGTATTTCGCTGAGGCCGTACGCCGTCGCCTCATCCCTACCATCACGGCATCATGCCGCAGCCCGGACGGGAGAGTGTACGTGCTCACCCTTGGACCCAATGCCGAGCAATCAATAGCTGATGCCGCTGCTCACACCGTCGCGGCGCTGGCCCCAGCAGCAGTGGAGGCGCTGCGCGCCCACATCGAGCGCCGTCAGAACCGGCTGAACGTGCCCGGAGCCAGACTGTGTGTTGTGTGCTCGCCCGCCGCCCGTCGCCCACTCCGCGCGGCCCTGCGGGAGGCGTGCCCGGGCGTTTACGTGATATCGTGGGAGGAATTGCTCCCAGACGCGCAGATTGAACGCCTCGGTTCCGTCGATGTGCCGCGCGGAAGCTCCTCGCTTCCGCAAGGAGATGCCGATGCCGCCAGCACTCAATAACAGCGCCCCGGAGCAGAATGGGCTCACGCCACCTGGCACGGTGCCAGACGAAAGGCCGTCCGAGGCTGACCGACAGGCGCTCATAACGCAGCACGTATCGCTGGTCGAGTCCGTCGTGGGCAGGATCATGGTAACGCTTCCGGAGAGCGTGGATCGGGAAGACCTGGTGAGCTGCGGCATCCTGGGATTGATTCAGGCTGTTGACAGGTTCGAGCCAGGCCGTGGGGTCAAGTTCGACACGTACGCCACGTCGGTCATCCGCGGAGCAGTGATGGACGAACTGCGCTGCCAGGACTGGGCGCCTCGGAGTGTGCGCGAGAAGTGCCGTCGCATCGAGCGCAGCCTGGCACAGCTCGAGGCACAGCTCGGGCGTTCGCCTGATGACGACGAGATGGCCGCGAGCCTGCAGATGTCGATGGACGAATACCACGAACTGCTGTCGGAGGCCAGCGGCGTGGCTCTGGTGTCGCTCGAGGCCCTGCTCGCGAGCGGCGAGGTGTCGGGGCAGGAGCCGGCGGTGGCGCTGAGCGACAACCATGTCCAGGATCCCGAACGCCTCGCGCAGCGCCGCGAGCTGAAGCACGCCCTCGCCGCGGCCATTGAAAGGCTTCCCCAGTCCGAGCGTCTGGTGATTGCACTCTACTACCACGAGGAGTTGACGCTGCGCGAGATCGGCGAAGTGCTCGGCGTCACCGAGTCGCGCGTGTGTCAGATCCACACCCAGGCTGTGCTGCGTCTCCGCGGCAAGTTATCCCGCGAACTCGAGATGTTCTGAAGCGCGCCAGCCAACGCAGCGCGGCAGCCTCACCCGCACGGGAACCACCCCTGCCGCCGTACCGTTCTCTCCTCTGGGTACGGGGCGACGCGTTGGCGTCGCCGGTCGCATTTATGCCCCATCTGGGAAGCTTTCGCGTCCCCGTGATGCTCTGGTATTCCCGGATACATCTATGCTATAATACGCCGCTGAGCAAGCGCGGCATCGAGCGGGCCGTGCGGCGGCCGAAAAGGGGTTGTGCGCCTTGCGAGGATACGGTATTTCAGTGCTCTGCCTATTGGCTGGCGCCCTTACGATCAGCTCCCTCGCAGGCTGTGGGAGAGGCACGGTGGCCGTCGTTAACGGCCGCAAGATCACGGAAAAGGAATTCCACCAGCGTCTGGAAACGATGGGCGGGGGCCGGACGCTCCGCGACATGATCAGGCGCGAGATACTGACGCAGGAGGCGGAGGCGCAGGGCATCACCGTATCGCCCCAGCGAGTGGACGAGGACGTGGCCCGGGCGGAGCGAGATGTCGGATCCCACGATGAGTTGCTCAGATTCCTGGCGTTCCGAGGCCAAACCCTCGAGCAGTTTCGCGACGAAAGAGCCTTCATTCTCATGCTCGAGGAGCTCGGCAGCAAGGACGTCAAGGTAACGGACGAGGACGTGCGAGCGTATTTCGACGAGTACCGCGGTGAGTTCGATAAGCCGGAGATGTATCGAGTGGCGGAGATACTTGTCGGCACGGAAACGGAGGCGAAGGAGCTCCGCGCTCAACTCAACGATCCGCGGGCGAGCTTCAATGCACTGGCGCGTGAGCGATCCAAATCGCCCACTGCTTCCATGGGCGGCACCCTACCTCCTCGCCCGCTCGACAGCTTCCCCCCTGAGCTGCAACCTGAGCTGCAGGGCCTGAAGCTGGCTGGCCTGTTGGGGCCCTTTGAGATGGAGGAGGGCTGGCGCATCATCAAACTCCTGGGCAAGGACCCTGGGCAACCTGGGAGCCTCGACGACCCGACGATCCGCGACGCGGTCTATCAACGCCTCCGAGCGGGGCAGTCGAAAAACGCCACTGAGCTGCTGGACGAGATGACCCGACAGGGCAAGTACCGGGTCAGCATTCGCTGGCCCCGATACAAGGAGCTCCAGCGCGAGTTTGAGACAGCGCCGGCGTTGCCGGAGTTTGGCGCTCCCGGTGCGCCACAGCCGGAGGCTCGTCCCGAGGGCGGCGAGCGCCCCGCAGCAAAGGAGCCGTCCGCGGAAAAGCCCGAGCGCGACCAGCCCCAGGGCAAAGCAGGAGCGGACCAGCCGCGGGAATCCAAGTCCACCAACAAGCAAGCGAGCCAAACGAACCAGTGACCGCAGTGGAGAAGCTAGTTCGCGCCATGGCGCGCCTTCGGGGCCCTTCAGGCTGCCCCTGGGATCGGGAGCAAACGCACGAGAGTCTGAAGCCGTACGTCCTCGAGGAGACCTACGAGCTCCTGGAGGCGATTGACAGCAACGATCCCGCGAAGATCGCCAATGAGCTTGGCGATCTATTGCTGCAGGTCGTCTTCCACGCGCAGCTCGGCGCCGAGCGCGGCGAGTTCGATCTCGAATCGGTCGCGGAACGCATCATATCGAAGCTCGTTCACCGGCACCCGCACGTCTTCGGAACGGCGACGGTTGAGGACGCCGACGAAGTCCTGAAGAACTGGGAGCTGCTGAAGGCCCAAGAGCCGGAGACGAACGACCGTACCTCTGTGCTCGACGGCGTGCCTGCTGCTCTGCCGGCCTTGAGGCGGGCCACCAAGATTCAGAAGCGTGCGGCCCACGTTGGCTTCGACTGGGAGGACGTCACCGGGCCACTCGCCAAGATCGACGAGGAGACGCGCGAGCTCCGTGCCGCAGGTACCGATGCCCCGCGGGCGAAGCTGGCCGAGGAGATCGGCGACCTGCTCTTTGCCGTGGCGAACGCATCGCGCTTCTACGGCGTTGATCCCGAGGAGGCGCTGCGCCAAACGATAGAGAAGTTCTGCCGTCGGTTTCAGCACATCGAAGAGAGCGCGCGGCGCGCCGGCCGCGACGTGCGGGAGATGTCGCTGGAGGAAATGGACGCCCTCTGGGAGGAAGCCAAGGCGGGCGGATAGATGCCGGCCCAACGGTGAGAATGTGCCGTGCGTTTGGATAAGCTGCTGCAGGCCACTGGGATCGTCAAACGCCGCGCCCGAGCTCAGGAGCTATGTCGGGCTGGGTATGTGCAGCTTGACGGTGTGGACGCCAAGGCCGGCAAAGAGGTCAAGGTCGGCCAGGAGCTCAGCGTGCAGCTTGGACGGCAAGTACTGGTATTCGAGGTGCGGGAGATCCCGCGGGGAGTGGTGACGAAGCAGCGGCGGGGCGAAGTTGTGCAGTTGCTGCAGAGACACACGATCGACGACGGCGCGTGACCTGCGCCGAATGGCGGGCGGCCGATGTCGCCGTCCCCGCTTGCGGCCGTTCCAGGTACAACATAGTGCTCGCAGCGGTGCCATACGGGGCACCTAATCGCGAGCTCGTTCACATCCTCTGAGGGGGATAGGGAATGCCAACGGAGTACGTGCTCAAGTTCAGCGAAGGCAGTCGGTTCATGCGGGATCTGCTTGGCGGCAAAGGCGCCAACCTGGCGGAGATGACGGTAGCCGGGCTGCCGGTGCCGCCGGGATTCATCATCACGACCGAAGCCTGCATGGAGTACATCCGCCTCGGTCGGCAGTTTCCCGCAGGGCTCGCAGACGGGATAAGGGGGCACATGCAGGCGCTGGAGGAGCAAACGGGCAAGGCGTTT
>Ga0114930_10003617_pt1 | contig 13427 bp, 10 predicted proteins | sample AnhtaG_FD_87300 | JGI IMG/M metagenome (GOLD analysis project Ga0114930, IMG submission 87300) | Deep subsurface microbial communities from Anholt, Denmark to uncover new lineages of life (NeLLi) - Anholt_01485 metaG | ecosystem: Environmental > Aquatic > Marine > Oceanic > Sediment | place... | reverse complement strand
GTCTGTGTCGATCATGGTGCTGGTGATGGCGGGCGGCAGCAAGGATGGCAGTAAGGATGGCAGCAAGGATGGCAGCAAGGATGGCAGCAAGGATGGCAGCAAGGATGGCAGCAAGGATGGCAGCAAGGATGGCAGCAAGGATGGCGCCGATGGCGCTCCGTCTGTGCAGGAATCGCGACGTAACAGTCTGAAGGGTCTGGTCGCCGTGTATCTTCTGATGGATCCTTTGGACCTGGACGCCCAGAAGGCCGGTTTGTCAGCCAGCCAATTGCGGACGGATGTGGAACTTCGCCTCCGTGCGGCGGGGATTCCTGTTCTTACGGAGAAGCAAGGACGTGAGCGGCCCGGGGACCCGTACTTGTACCTGGATGTCAGCCATATCAGGGCCAAGGAAGGCTTCTGCGCATTCAGTATCCGCCTGGCGCTTATCCAGAACGTATTCCCTCAACGAAATCCCACTCAACTTCTTCGCGCCTCCACCTGGTCTGTCAGCACCTCCGGTTACGTCCTGGGAAACAAGCTCTCCATGGTCCGACAAACCGTGCGAGATTTTGCGGACCGCTTCTGCAACGACTACCTGGCGGTCAATCAGAAAGACCCCTCCGGAAAGGCTGTCCCTTTCGACTTCAAGTACGCAGGCCCGCTCGAGGCGTGCAAACGTTGGGGCAAGCCTGAGAACTACATCCACCAACTCATTTGGGATTACAAGAAGCTAAGATCGCATTTTTCGGAGGAAGAGGTGCTTCACGCTGCCGGGCAGGCCTGCAAGGAACGGGTCAACAGCGAGAGCGAGTTGGCGGACTGCCGGGCTTGTGTGCAGGAGATCATTACGGTGCTTTACACAGACAAGGAAGGCCTCTAACGCCTGCTGCCCTTCGATTTTTTCAGCGCTGTCTTGCGCAGTTTGTGCAAGTCAGGAGTTCCCGGGCCAAAGCAAATCCGTCTGAGGCAGGCCCCTGGCGCGTGGAACTTGGATGACCGGTGATTTTGGGAACGGCCGGCCTGGAGGACCCGCGAACTGAGTTGAGGACCAAAGTGGCCCGCCGGGAACCGGCGGGCCACTTTGACCGGTCGATCACTTCGGCTCAACAGGAGGATTCTTGGACAGGCGAGAATCCCAATCCTTGACCGCAGCCCGCTGCAGGCTCTCCTGATGGCTGACCAATCGGGCCATCCGCTCCTTGGTCTTTTCACGAGAGGCCTTGGCCTTGGACAGGATGGTCTCGGCATTCGCCCGCTCACGGGACCCGGTTACAAGGGCTTCCGCCTTCCGCTTGACTCGCTCAGCGTCCACTTCAACCAGGCGGGTGTTAAACAGCGACTTGACCATGTTGGCACGCGCCGCGGCTATGCGTCGTTGGGCCTCTACGGCCGCGGTCGCAATGTCGGCGTGCGCCCCGATGGCGACCTGCTCGGCATCGCTGGCGGCGTCGGAGTTGGTGCGCTTGGCTAGCGCTGTGGCCAGGCGACGCTCGACTTCCGCCTCTCCTTTCATTGAGTTCACAAAATGCAGATCGTGAAGCCTCTCTACCTCGCTCTGGGCGATCGCCTTCTCGAGGTCGTTGCGCGCTGCCAGGCGTTTGATATCCATCTCGGCCTGCAACCCAATAGCCTCCGCCTGAGCCAGCATCTCCTTGTAATTGGTCTCGGCTATGGCGGTGCTACTCTCGATCTGGCGATCGAGGTTGGCCAGTTCCGCGACAAGCTCCTGATCGGCTGCGTTGATCTGCGCGTCGATCTGCTCGGCCAGGGCAGCCTCGCTTTGTTCGACACTGTGGGCTTCGGCCAGCAGGCGACTTGCCACGGCTTCCCCCTGCTCTTCGGTGGAGCGCAAGGAAGCCTGGATCGCATCGACTTCACTCTGCCCGTTTTCCATGGTCGCCTGGGCTTCTTTGCGAAGCGCCTGGGTGCGGGCGGCAGCATCGTCGAGAGTACCCTTCGCCAGCGCCCGCAGCTCGGCGACATCTGCGAGGGTTCTTCTTCGGAACGTCTCGGCCTCCACCATCGAGCGGTCGTGCCCCGACCTGGCGGCTGCGAGCTCCGCGGTGATGTTGGCGTTGGACTCAGCCAGTCCGGCGACAGCATGCAAATGTACGGCGTCGGCCGTAGCGAGCTGTTCGTTGCCGACGGCGATTCGCTGGTCTCTCACCGAATCGATGTTGGTCTTTTGTTCGTTGTAGCTTGCTTCCAGAGAACTGAACTGTGCGCCGGCCGAGATGCGGTCGTGCACCACCTTCGCCAGAGTGGACCGGAATGCTGCAATGGTGTCGGGATCGATGCTTTTGGCCACGGCGGCGACTTTGGGGGACGAAACTACCTCCAAGTTCATGGACTCATTGGTCGCCGCGGTTTTCCCTGGAAGATCAACCTTCCCTGCCTGTGTTTGGCGCTCCAACTCGTTCATAAGGTGCTCATGCACTATTGCGGCTTTGGCTTCCACCTCGGCGATCGTCGTTTTCATTTGGGCTTCGGAGAGAACCTCTTGATGCTCATTCGTCTCCCGGACCGCGTCGGCGGCGTGTCTGGCCAGCGCTTTGACAAACTCGGCACGGGCAAACTTCTCGAGTCGATCGGCGGCGGAACGCAACCTGTCAATGTCCGCTTTTGAGCGTTTGAACCACGCGTTCAGCTCTCCGAACTGCCTGGTCGATTCAGATTGGGCGCTCTGGATCGTCAGATGCGCGTCGCCACGCAACTGCTCGACCCCGATAGCCGCCCGCTCGTAAGCGGTCCTCGACTCAACACTCTTGCGTTCCGCCTCAATCTGGGCCTGCTGACGCTCCGTCTTGGTGACGGAAACCATCAGGTTGTACTTATGCTCGGCGGACTGCTTTTCCATGGCCGTGGCACGGGCCTGCAACTCGGCGGCTTTGGCACGCGCCTGGTCTTCAACAGAAGTAGCTTTCGTCTTGAGCTGAGTGGCCTTGGCCTGAAACTGCTTCGGGATCGTGGCGAGTCTGGTGCAAAGCTCCGCCACTCGCGCCGTGGTCTTATTAGTGGCGGTTTGGGCCTCCTGGCGCAATGCATCTACGGTCGCCGCCGCCCGAGTGCGGGTTGCCTGGGCGTTCTTCCGCGCCTGTTCTATTGCAGCCGCACCCTCCTTTTCCGTCGCCAGGCGAATCACACGGAGTTCTTCGATTTGGGCTCTCGATTCGTTGAAGTCCTTTTCGGCCTGGCTAATCAAATCCTGCTGAACCGTACGCTGCTCCTTGGCCAGCGCCTCAGCCATTCGAGCGTTCTTGGCGACGGTCGCTTTCGCCTGACGCTCGTGCGCCGTGAGCTGGGCCACGAGCTCCGCCTGCATGGCCTCCTGTTCTTTCTTGAGCCTGTCGAGTTCGGCCAGTTCGGTCTCTTCCTGGGCCGCCGCGTTGACGCGCTTGTTCTTAATTCTGGCGCTTTCTTTCCGGACAGTCGCGTTGCGTTCGATCTCGGTTGCGCGTGCTTCGGCGAGCTTCGTGTCAACTTCAGTCATCCCAATACGTGCTTCACTCAGGTACTTCTCCGGCAGTTTGTTATTCTTTGCCTTCTCCGTGAAATACTCCTGCGCGCTAGCGGTTTGACCGTACGTCCTGGTCTGGTCAACCGAGGGAATCTGTTTGAAGGTTTGCCGGTACTGACTGTTTGTTCCGGGTGTCTGTTTGTGTTGGCTGTCCGTTGACCAGCCGGTACTCGGTCTGTTTGTTCTGGGTGTTCGTTTGTGTTGGCTGTCCGTTGACCAGGCGGTACTCGGTTTGCTTGCGCACCCGGCGAATGGCATTAACATCATGGCGGCGAGCGCGGCACGGGGCCATACTCGGCGCCTTTCATTCTGTGCGGCCGATAAGGGTGCGGGGTTGTTCAACATTTTAGCATCTCCAAAAAAGTCCTAACGACGAGACATGCAATGCCCGTGACGAGGCATTCCACAGTATACGTGTTCCGTTGGCATCTGGATCTTCAAACCTGCGCTCGCAAACCGGAACGGTTTGTGACTTCGCTAGGCAGCATCTCGGCAATCGGGCAAATGAAATTTAGGAAAGTCTTACGGCGGATAATAGGGCCGCCCACGCTGAGATCTGCGGTCGATTATCGAATCACAAAGCCGTGACCGCGAGTGCCTGGCACAGTTTCGGCGGACTTGGCTGTGCCACCCGGCCGAGACTGGCAGTGATCGCGGAGAGTCGGTCATGCAACTTCAGTCCACTGGCTTGCAAGGGCGGCCGACCGTCATCGGTGATCGCCGAACGCACCGCGGAGCAATATCCCCGGATGGCCTGGGCCTCTCGGTCAGCTCGGCCTTCTACCTGCCGTTCAATCGGCTGGATCCCACTAACACGCTTCTTGAGTTCTTTCTTGGCGTGACGATCCGCTTCATATATGGGACTCGCCGCCTCGAGAAGGTAACGCTGATTTTCGTGGCCGGCTGTGGCTGTGACAATTCAGCCTAACACTTTTTTGGAAAAACGATCTTCTTGGGCCATTGGTGGCCCATGATCCACGGCCATATTCATACCTATTAGGATAACCAGGTGCTGCCGGAATAGGCGGGCCTGAACGTCTTGCCCAAGAGCATCTATGCCACGGACTATTCCTACAAGACACAGCGCCGGATGAACGAGAAAGGGCTCCGGACGCGCAGATGTTGGCAGCTCTCCCCGATCCCGCCCAATATCGTGGCGTTCCGCTTGGCGATCCGCGCCACTGTCGGCCCGCCCCACGCCTTGCAAACGAAACTGCGCGTTCTACAAATCGTCGCCACATTCGACCTCACTCCTCGGACGCTCCAACCGGAACCGTCGCATACACGATGCTCGCCTTGGCCCGAAGATCTCGCTCGGTTTTCTCTCGAAGCTCCTCGATCTTTGCGTTCTTCAAGATCTCCATGACTGTTGCCTTGACGCTTTCGAAGGTGATGTCCGGGGGCTCGCGCTTGTCGATCAGCTTGATGATCCAGAAGCGGTTGTTCGGGCCCCGAATGACGCCACTCACTTCACCCTTCTTTAGATCATAGACGACGTTCCGCCATGGCTTCGGCACCTGTTTCCATCTCAAGTACCCCAGATCCCAGGGCTCCCCAGCCGTTTTCGGCAAGTTCGGGAATAGTTTCCTGGCTACCTCCTCAAAGGATGTCCCATGCTGGAGATCGTTCAGGACTTGCTCGATCAAGCCTTCCTTTCTCCGTAGGATCTGCCACACGTGGACTTCGGTTCCGATCCGTGCGGCGTTTTCCGCGAAGTACTTGTTCGCGTCCGCTTCGCTGACTTCTACCCTTCTGCCGATTTCCCGCCAGAACAGCTCGGAGAGCTCCTTTCTCTTGAAGGCATTGATCTGCGCCTCCATTCGGCGCAGCTTGTCCAGATATGTGGGGTTGGCGTCCAGGCCAAGCTCGACAGCTCTTTGGGAAATGAGTTCCTCTTGGATGATAACCTCGAGAACGTTCTTAATGTGCCCCGGAGGAATCTCCCTGTCATGGCTGCGGTTCTTCATCGCGAAGCGAACGTCCGCTTTGCCAATCGGAGTGCCGTTGACCGTAGCTAGAACGTTCTCGGTTGACTTGGGCGGTTGACCTGGCGTGCTGGTGCCCTGGTTTGCAGTCGACGTTGATTGATTCTGACCATACGTGAGAGTGGGGCCAAAAGCCGCCGTGGCCAGCAGCGGAAGTAGGGTGAGTGCAATCCTGTACATGGCTATTCCCTCCAACAACGAGTGAAACTGCCTAACGAAACGAGCCGCGGACTCCAGTCCGCGCGGTCTCTCAGGGGCTCAGGGATTGGTTTTGTCCGGCGCTCGAGATTACGCGCCAAAAAAACGGGGAAGGCGGTACCGATAGAGTCCGCCTTCCCCGTTGGTCATTCTACTTGGCTGACAATCAGTGGCAAGCCTGGCAAGATTCCTCCTCATCGCCACTGAACGGATCTAGCGGTGTCGGGTCCCAGGTCATGATGTCCATGTGGGCCGTGGCCTCAAGGGAGTCATGACATCCGCTGCAGGGGATTCGGGCAGCGTTGGTTGCCCAGGTTCCACTGCTGGCGCTGGAGTGGCAGGCCTCACAGTGCCGAATATCCTGCGGGAAAGTGATATCCCAGTCTCTCCCCTCGACGGTCTCCTCATGCGCAACGGTGGTAAGAGGATAGTTCAGGATGGAACCGAAGTGGACGGCGTGGGTCCGCCTGGAAATCGGTTGGCCGCCGGCCCATTCACCGGTCGCATTGCGGTTCTGGTAGTCGTGGCAGGCGGCGCACCCATCCACGGCGTCATTGGGGAATGGCTTGTGGTGACGCGGGAAGTCGAGCACATACCCTTCGCCATCAGGCCCCTGATGGCATTTGTCGCAGCTATCGGCTACCAGTGGTTGCTCAGTCGCCGTGCCCACCTGGAATGTCACCCAGCCGACAGAAGGGGTCTGGTAGTCGGTCATGCTCACCCGACCGCGGTCGGCCATCTCGACGCTGGCTACGTAGGTGCCGGGCGCCAGGTCGTCAACCGGATCCAGGGTGTAGGTGATTGCGCCGGTCGCCCAGGCGGCTTTCGGATCGTTGTCGGCGGGGTTGGTCCATTGGTAGATCCTGTTGCTCGGAGTAGAACCGCCGACCACTTGCACGTCCGTATTGCCGGCGAATACCGCGGTGGTCACTTCACTGGCCTGCAATTGGAGCGAGTAGAAATCACCGAGGTTCCTGCTGCGGATGGCCACCTTGCCTCCCTCGAGGTAGGCGATGGCGCGGGCTGAAAATGCGTCATCCCATTCGCCTTCATAAACTGAAGCAGTGTCGGCATTGAGCCAGTCCACAATTTCCGCGGCCGTTGCTGCCGACGTGTCGGCGAAGGTTCCGTCCGCCACCGCCACGCTGATGGTGGCGGGAAGGACCTCGGAGCCTGAACCGGCATCCATGACGAACAGGTCCTTGCCGCCGTCGACCACGAGGTCCAGTGTCGCGTCCGCGGCGCTGATGTCCCACGGGCCGGTAGTCTCGCTCAGGATCTCCACGCGCGCCAGCGTGGAGAGCACTGGATTGCGCTTGGCCCGAGGTCCCTGAACGAACAGGTTGGCGTTTCTGAACTTGCCGTCCGCCGGCGGGCAGGGTCCGCCTTCCGGGCACCCCTCGGCGTCGTCGTCTTGCACCACGGTGGTGTGGTCGATTAGCTCACCCGTTTCGACGTCGGTGAGGGCGATGGAGATAACCGGGCTTTCTCCGGCCACGAAGTACTCGCCGTTTGCCGGCGTGGAAACCGTGAGGTTGACATCAAACTCCGGGATGTTCCGGGGGTCCTTGGTGGTCCAGTCGTGCGCTTCGGTAACCGCGTCGTCCGTCCCGGACGCCGGATGGCAGGCCGCACAAAGATTATCGTTGGCCTGTGGCCCGGCGGCGTGGTTAGTGCCGGTCGCGAAGTCCACGTCATCGTGACAGGAGTCGCATGCGGTTCGCGAAGGCACGTTCTTCCAGTTATCCATGTCCTCGCCCGACCCCTGGTGGCAACTCATACAGTTCGAGAGGACCGCCGGGAAGCCAACCTTCCACCAGGTATGCTTGTTGTTGCGGTTGCCCCAGATGGCATACTCGCCGTTGTCGGCGGACTCGTCCTCCGGCGTGGCGGGATCGTCCCACACGATACCGTCGGGGCCAGGAATAGAGGCCAGCTCGCCGCCGGCGTGAATCTTGTGGATCATGGGGGCCATGTCCACAGTTTCACCGCTCTGAGCGTCAAGGCTGCCCGGCAGGTGGCAGGTTACGCAGTTTTCTACGGTGAGTCGGTCACCGCCGTGGCCGGCGAACTCGACACCATGGCAGTTCTTGCACGTGGCGGTTTCGACGATGTTCCGAGTCTCCGTAACGGCGGAGCCATCGGGGACGAAGTCGTAATTCGCATCGGCCGTCGGACCACTGTGTCCTCCAATCATAATCGACACGCGATGGGTCAGGCTTCGATCGTAAGGAATGGGCGTCCCATCCATCGTGGCATTGGCCAGATTGGTCTCGAAGACATACGAATAGGATCCGTCATCGTTGTCGGTGAACGTTCCGCCGCTTTCCCGGTACGCCTGGAAAGCCGTGGTCCCATCTGGATTGGGCCAATCGCCGTCCGCGGAACCTTCCACCGTCTCGGTGCGAAACATGTACGGAACCCACTTGTTGAAACTTTCATCCCCACTCGCCGGGGCGAGGGTGACGATGGTGAAGTCGACGCCCGTGACTCCGGTAACCGGTTCTCCCTCGGCATCCTCCACCGTAAAATCCACGGTAACGGTGCCGTCGGCATCTGCATTCGCTGACGTGATCGTGGCAGTGGCGAAGAACTTGCCTGCCTCCTCGAACTCCCCGGTCGATAGCAGCATGTCAGTACCATGGCGGTCGGTGGTTTTTACACCCAAGCCGTCCGCGCCGCGTGGGCCGGCCGGTCCGGGGGACGCACACGCAATCGGATCGTTGACGCAGACGCCGGCTGGGTTACACGCATCCATCGTGCATGCGTTGCCGTCGTCGCAGTCTGCGTCCGCCGTGCAGCCGGCAGCCGGTGGTCGTAACATCGGGCAACCCACCACAAGTCCCATGAAGACAACTGCCACCATCGCCGCAGTGGCTGACCGCAGACGCTTCCACTCTGAGCTATGCTTTCTCATTACAGATTCTCCTTAAGGTTCTTGATCAACGCCGCGCTGGCGCCGATATCCACACTCAACAGTCATTTACCGCTTGGCCACAAGACGGGTGGCCCAGGTTCTTTGAACCTGGTGGGACGATTGCCTCCGGCCACGAGGTCAGTCTGGTTGCCCGCCGCCACGTCCCGATCGAATCGAGCCCCCAAGTCTGAAGACTTGGGCCACCCCTCTTACCACACGATGGGCCACACGCCGTCCCAGTCCATCTTCAGCACCGACGAGTCGTCCAGTTCGTAATATCGATCCGCCTACGGCGGACTCCAAGGCCAATCCCCTGGCCGATCCACCAAGCCGCGCGTGATCGGGTTCTTGTTACCGTAATCGATCTTCTCCAGCAAGGTCTTCTGTCGATCGATGTTAAAGGCATAACCCCGCGTGTTCGTGATGATCTGCCTGTCAAAGTTACCGTGGGCGACACCGAGCAGGCCGCCCTGGGCATCACCGTGCCGGACACCGTACGGCGCCAGTGCCCTACCGGCTGTGAACCCGGCTGGACGGCCGGCCACAGATCGGGCAGGCCGCAGCCGGCGTCATCGTCTCGACCACGATCGTAACCGCGTTGGGATTGATTATGATTTGGCGACAGCGAAGGCGGGCGGGCTGCGGTAGATAGGGGTCGATCATTTGAGCGGACTCCGTTCCGCAGACTTGGGACCCATCTGTGGGTCCACACAACGCCCATTCTACCACTCAATCCGGCCACTGGACCTTCACCAAAAGTGCGGGAGAACCGGTTTTTGACCGATCGCTGACAACGATCGCTTTCCCGACAAGCACTTCCGTGACTGGGCCTGGAGGGATTCGAACCCCCGACCAAGCGATTATGAGTCGCCTGCTCTAACCGCTGAGCTACAGGCCCTGCGCCCCCGACATTGCACCATCATGCCTCGATGGCGTCAACGCCTACAACTTTGCAGTCCCGAGCGCTTGAGGCTGGTCAATGTGGTATCGACAACAGTTTCTACTATGGCTTTCGGCAAAACCGTTGGCCCGTCGCGATCCGCAAGCCGAGCCTCCCAGCGACATCCTCGCCGACCCCCAATCCGGTGATCCCCAACGCCGCGGCTTTTGCCCGATCTGCGGCACGGGCCAGATGGTGCTTGTCGACGACCCATTTTTGCTGCATGATATCCAGTTCCACGGCCACTCGCGGGCGATCGCGGCCCCACGTCGGCGTGTGGAAACAGGCAAGAAGGAGCTGCCGGACGATGGCGAAGCGTGGAGCCCATAAGGCGACGAAGAAGGGGGCGACCAAGAAGCCCATCAAGTCCTACAAACACGCCCACGGTTGGAGCAACCGACTGATCGCGGGCGACTCGCTGCTGGTCATGAACTCCCTGCTGGAAAAGGAAGGCATGGCTGGCAAGGTGCAGATGATCTACATCGATCCGCCCTACGGCATCCGCTACGGCAGCAACTTCCAGCCCTTCGTCAACAAGCGGGATGTCAAGGACGGGAAAGACGAGGACCTGACCCGGTAGCCGCAAGTGGTCCGGGTGTCGCGCGATGGGTGGGACATTAGATGCCGAGCGCCGATAGCGCAGCACATGGCTGAATTGCCCCTCGTGCCGGACCTGACCATGAGCGAGACGGACTGTCCGAACCGATGCAAAACGTGGTGAACTCTCAAGGAGAGCGACCGTGGATTCGCAAGATCTGAACTCTGATGCGTTCAAGCACGCGGTAGTGAGTATCCAAAAACGCGCCGAGAAGATTACTGAATGGCGAAGACTCGCTGAGATCTTCGTACCTTTGGACGCACGCGCCCGGGTTGAGACTTCCGACGCGCAACTTGTCCTTGGGAGGAGGGGGACAGGGAAGACCCATCTGATTCGGGCCTTTCAAGGCGACGCCGAGCGCCATGGTCAGGTGGTCTTCTATTACGATTGTACACGTCTTGGAAGCGGGTACAGCGGGCTGAAAGTCAGTCCACAGGCTGCTGCAAGCAAGTATTTCGCCGCCTTACTAAACGAAATCGGCACCGACCTGCATAATCTGTCAATCGACATGGAGAGACCACGTGCATCGATCCAGCACGACGTGATGAGAGAACTCGTGGAGTCCTTCGTGCCGCTGATGAGCCCAGGCCCGGCAGGCGCGGAGCAATCGCTTTTCAACTATGCACAAATCGCGCGGACAATCGAGCATGTGTTGACTGCGTTAGACTTGTCACGTCTTTTCGTGATTCTTGATGAATGGGCACAGGTTCCGTTCGATGCCCAGCCCCACTTTGCGGAGTTCATCAAACGCTCCCTGGCGGTTATTCCGCGCCTGTCGCTAAAGTTGATCGCCGTCAATTACCAGTGCAAGTTCAGTACTTCGGTCGCTGGAAATGTCATCGGCTTACAGCGGGGAGCGGACATTCCAGACATAGTGGATCTGGACGGGTATTTGATTCTCTCCGAGCGAGGTGATGTCGTGACCGATTTCTTTTCGCAGGTCCTTTACAATCATCTTGGTGTTGAATTGGGATGGGACCTGACCGCCAACGCTCGACACAAGCGCGACACAGTCGAGGGTCTGTTCACCCAACGCGATACCTTCGTCGAGCTCGTTCGCGCCGCGGAGGGAAACTGTCGCGATTTATTGTGCATTTTCGCCAAGGCGTACTTTGATGAATTCCGCGGATCGACCATAAGCAAGTCTGTGAGCAAGCCCAACATTGTCCATGCCGCAACTGAGTGGTTTGATTCTGAGAAGCTCGCGAGTATCAAGGCGGAGCGCGACGTCGTCGATACGCTGACGTACATCATGGATACCGTCTTAAAAGACTACAAAGCGCGGACGTTTATGGTTGAGACGGGTCGTGCCAATCATCAGCGGATGATTCGTCTGCTTAACGAGCGCGTACTTCATAAACTCAGTGGAACGTATGCGACGAAGGACCGGCCCGGCGTGCGTTATGAGCTGTTCACTGTCGACTATGGAGCGTTCGTGAGGTTCCGTGGCACAGCGTGCCAGGTGGACGAAGAAGTTTTCATAGAGAATGCGGGTACTGAGCAGTCTGACGGACGATCCCTGGTTCCGGTCGATGACCGTCGGAGCATTCGTCGCATCATCTTCGACCCGGAGGAGGTCAGGATTCGTGACTATTCCCGGTCATACAGAGTCACCGAAAGCGACCTACCGTTGTGGCGCGCGGCGGGCGCGGATCCTTGATAATACGGCAGCGGGGGTAACGACAATGGCAATGGCGGCAAGGCGAGGAAGAAGCTGACCATGCAGGAGCAGGCGGAGCTTCTGCGCCAGATGGTGGACACCGTGGGGCAGCCCGGCAAGCCCGGCGCGGCCATCGTCAAGTACGCCGATCAGGAGACGCTCTACGATCAGCCGTTCATCGACAACAAGAGGGCCCGCGTGTCCGGGCCGTTCACGGTCGAGGCGGTTCCGGCGCCAGCGGTACGCTCCATTGCGGATGTGACAGCCGATCGTCCCTCTTATCAGAGCCCGGAGCGCGAGCGACGGGTCATCGACGCCGAGGAAAAAGACCCCGTGCTTGCGCGTGGGGCTCCGTTGGCGGACTCGTCCGTGGGACGATCCGGGGAGACGCTGCGTCAGGACGAATGGCGGAACGAGCTGCTCAAGTGCGGCATCCGGGGCAAAAAGAAACAGCACATTCACTTCTCGCGTGTCGAGACGCTATCCGGCACGCGCTGGCTGCACGCGGACGCTGAAACTAAGGACGACGCTCCGGAGCGCGTGATCGTCTCGTTCGGTCCGGAGCACGCCCCGCTGGAGTAACGGCAGGTGCCGGTTAGGCAGATACGTCGAGCTGGCCACCAGGAGATTCGACCGGCTCGCCGTTGAAGCCGGAGGCGTAGCCATCCGCGGTTTGCAGGACCATCGTCGTGATCGTCTGTTGAATCGAGATTGTGGTCGATGAGTAGGAGATACTGACAAATTGTGGTTGGCCCACCCCACCTGCGCCCAGCGACGCCAGGGCATTCCGTGAGGACGCGACGCCGTTTTGTGAGCTCTCTAACAGGGCGAGGAGTATAATGAGGGCGATTAACATGCGCAGAGTCTTATCGTCCTCGATGCCGCCACCGATGCTCTGCAACAGTCCTGATACGGCGGAGTGCACGCGCGTGAGGGCGAGCATATTGGCCGTCACCGGGGGCGGGGTGGTCTCCACGCCTTGTATGCCCGCATTAGTCGCCGCGGTTCCGGCGGAGCGGTTCGAGCTCAACGGCAGGCTTCCCGACAGGCTTCCCGGGCCAACGTTTACCGGTGGAATCGGCCCCACGATCTTCTTCTCCTTGAAACCTCCTGCGACCGTCGCTCGCGCACAAAACGGTCCATCTGACTTATGGCAAAGGGACGCCCTTCCGAATACCAGGGGAGCGATCTGATGTAAGCTTCGTTGTAGCAATGGATTATGAGCAGAACAGGGCGCACCCGATCATACCGGTTTTGCCGCCATGTCTGCCTAGCGCCTCAGTCTCGTTTCCGAGAAGCAGCACAGCCCCAGCCAGTCCCAGACGCAACTGTCCGATATTGCCACATCGCCTCGTGGCCGGGAGCTGGCGGCCAGGCAACAGCCTCTATCTGGCTTCCTTGAGCCTCGCTGCACGGGAGTTGGATGAAGCGAAGCCCCTGTACCGTTCGTAGTCGGTTTCCGGAGCGTCCACGTTGTCTCCGGCCCGCACCCAGGTCATGGTCGGTTGACAGGCCTGCCAGTCAATCTAGTATGAGGACTTGGCCATGGTCATATGCGCGCTACGGTGCCCGGTCAGTTCGGCAGTGGCTTGTGGCGCGCCGTGGTGGGTACGTGCATCGAAGCATCTAG
>Ga0114930_10003616_pt1 | contig 13428 bp, 12 predicted proteins | sample AnhtaG_FD_87300 | JGI IMG/M metagenome (GOLD analysis project Ga0114930, IMG submission 87300) | Deep subsurface microbial communities from Anholt, Denmark to uncover new lineages of life (NeLLi) - Anholt_01485 metaG | ecosystem: Environmental > Aquatic > Marine > Oceanic > Sediment | place... | reverse complement strand
CTTCATGATTTCGGACGGCTGGGTCGGAATCTCTCCATCCAGAACCTCTCCCAATGTCCCCTCGATGGAAATCCAATCGCCCTCTGAAAACTTTTTGTCTCCGATCGCGAAAAATCTTTGCTCCTCATTCAGGTTGACATCTACGCATCCCACGACAGCAGGCTTTCCCATCTGCCGTCCGACAACCGCAGCATGGGATGTCATGCCACCGGTAGCCGTCAGTATCCCCTGCGCAGCACTCATCCCGTGTATGTCATCCGGGGAGGTTTCATCCCGAACAAGAATGACTCGTTTTCCCTCTTTTTCCCCGGCGACGGCCTCCTCAGCTGTAAACACGACCTGCCCTGCGGCCGCTCCTGGAGAAGCAGCCAACCCTTTGGCTAACAAATCATGGCTTTTCTTTTCTTTGGCATCGAACACGGGGTGGAGCAATTGATTCAAAGCCTCCGGTTCGACCATCATCAGGGCTTTTTCTTGATCGATAAGGCCCTCTTCCACCATGTCTACGGCAATCTTAACGGCTGCAAAGCCCGTTCTTTTGCCGCTCCGGGTCTGGAGCATATAGAGAGTATCATCTTGAATGGTAAACTCAAAATCTTGCATATCACTGTAGTGTTTTTCCAGATTGTCGGTAAAATCCTTCAATTCTTTATAACTCTCGGGCATCTGCATCTCTAAAGATTTAAGTGGAGATGGAGTTCGGACACCGGCCACAACATCCTCTCCCTGAGCATTGACTATAAACTCACCGAATAATTCTTTCTCCCCAGTCGCAGGATTTCTAGTAAAGCCCACGCCTGTGGCTGAATTCTCTCCGGAGTTCCCGAACACCATCAGCTGAACATTGATGGCCGTCCCCAGATCATCGGGGATGTGGTTCAAACGGCGGTAAGTTTTGGCCCGAGGGTTGTTCCAAGACTTAAAAACGGCAGAAATGGCCAGGAATAGTTGTTCTTTTACATCTTGAGGGAATTCTCTTCCCGTCTCCTCTTTTACCAATTCTTTATATTCCGATACAAGCTCTTCTAAGAATTTTTCCGTGAGCTCTAAATCGTTGACAATCCCAATATCCTTCTTTTTTTTCCTGAGAATATCCTCGAATTTTTTCTTCGGAATCTCTAGGACGACATCTCCGAACATTTGAATCAATCGCCTGTAACAATCCCAAACGAACCTTCTGTTTTCCGTTTTTTGGACCAATCCTTCGAGCGTTCGGTCGTTCAGGCCGAGATTTAAAACCGTATCCATCATTCCCGGCATGGAAAATTTTGCCCCAGAACGCACAGAAACCAAGAGGGGATTATCCTTATCCCCAAACTTTTGTTGCGTGATGGTCTCCAATTTTTTCAAATGCTGAAGAATTTCCTTCTCGATGGCAGGAGGAATTTTGTTTCCTTCTTGAGTAAACAGGTTGCAGACCTCTGTAGAAACGGTGAATCCAGCAGGAACAGGCAGCCCGATGCCAGACATCTCAGCCAGATTTGCTCCTTTTCCGCCAAGGATATCCTTCATATCCCTGTTGCCTTCTGCGCTTCCTCCTCCGAAGAAGTACACGTATTTCTTATCCACGGTTCAACTCCTTTTCTCTAGATTTTTTGTAATCCGAAAATATACACACAACCCTCAAAAAATTCAAGGGCTCACTATAGTCAGATAATCTTTCCGTTAAAAATCGGCGATTTTCAGGCCCGTTTCAAGTATTCCTGGAGACCTGCTTTGAAAACGATGATGGCTCTCTTGAGATCATCCTCTTTGAGAACATAGGCAATCCTGACCTCATTTGTGCCCTTTCCCGGTGTTGAATAAAATCCCTGGGCAGGGGCGACCATGACCGTCTCGTTGTCCAGCTGGAAATCTGTGAGCATCCAGCGCACAAAATGTTCAGAATCTTCGATAGGAAGTCTGACAATATAGTAAAATGCGCCCTGCGGTTTTCGGATCACGATTCCCGGAATGTCTTTCAAACCCTCGTACAAAACATCTCGTCTGCGTTGGTATTCTTTCTGGATCGGATCAAAATATTCTCCCCCCATCCGGTAGGCAGCCAGGGCCATTTTTTGCTCGATCGTCGGGGGACATAGCCTGGCCTGGGCAAACTTGAGCACGGACTGGTAGACCTGTTCATTTCTCGTGATCAGAGCGCCTATCCTCGCTCCGCAACAACTGAAACGTTTGGATATGCTGTCCACGACGATAGCTCGATCCTTTATCTCTTCGTACTCCAGAATGCTCTTGTGGGTAGCCCCGTCATACACGAATTCCTTGTAGACTTCGTCTGCGATGATGAACAAATCATTTTCAAGAGCCAAGGTGACAACCCGCTCCAGTTCTTCAGGCGTGTACACCGTGCCTGTTGGATTGCTCGGGGAATTCAACAGGATGGCTCTAGTTTCAGGGGATATTTTTTCTGCGATAGTTTCGATGGAGGGTAGGCGAAATCCGTCCTCCACGCTCAAGGTTAACGGAACGATATTCACATCGGCACATGCGGCAAATCCGTTATAGTTGGTGTAAAAGGGTTCAGGGATGATAATTTCTCCACCTGGATCAGACACGACACTGAAAGCAAAATGAATGGCTTCAGACCCTCCCACAGTGACAACGACATTTTCGGAATTTATTTCAATATCATACGAGCCGAAGTAATCGGCAATGGCTTGCCTCAGGTCCAAAAACCCCTGGGCAGGACCATAGCTGAGAACCTCCTCATCAAACTGCTTGAGGGCATCCCAGACAGGCTGAGGCGTCGCGATGTCAGGTTGGCCGATATTGATGAAATAAACGTGGATCCCCCGCTCCTTGGCCCGGTCGGCAAACGGCTTCAGTTTCCTGATAGGAGATTCTTGGATATCCAGACCCCTTTGAGATATATCCATATTCGATTCCTCCTCAACAAATATTAATAGAAATATGAGGAAATTTGATTATTCCAGAATCACAAAGTTATGTCAAAAAGAAACAGCCAGACTGCGATTCATTCAGATTGTCTTGCTGTTGTTGAATTTGTTCCGGTATTCTGATATTTTGGTCGTGGCAAAATTGCCATACGAATGCACAAAGAACCTAAGGCACTTATCATTCATAAAACGACCTGGGGGGATTACTGCCTCCTCGGCTTTCGAGCAGAAAGGATAGCCACAGAGGCTCGACCCGGTCAGTTCATCATGGTACGACCGGGCGACAACCTCCATCCCTTGCTTCGCCGGCCTATCAGCATCCACTCTGTCCTGGATGGCGTAGTCGAAATCTATTTCCAACAGGCCGGGATCGGGACAAAACTCTTGGGTCAAAAGGAAAAGAACGAGTATTTGGATGTCATTGGTCCTCTGGGAAAAGGGTTTCACCTGGATGACTCCCTCCAGGGAAAATCCGTTGCTCTCATCGGGGGCGGGAGGGGCATTGCTCCGCTTTATTTTCTTGCCCATAAGCTGCGCGATCTGGAAGCTCTTCCTCGCATTTATTATGGAGGAAGGACCATAAACGACATCCCTCTCCGGAAAAAATTCGAAGAGGAGGAATTCGAAATTCTTCTGACAACCGATGATGGTTCATTCGGGTCAAAGGGCCAAGTCACAGACCTTTTTCATGTTTCCCTCCAAGATTTTTCCCCTGCCCGAATCTTCGCCTGCGGGCCGGAGGCCATGATGCAAAAAGTCTCCCGAATAGCCCTGGAGAAAAACATCGCCGCAGAATTTTCCCTGGAGGCCATCATGGGATGCGGATTTGGCGCATGTTGGGGGTGTGTGCGGAAGCTCAAAAACGACACTCAAGAAGAATGGTCCAAGATTTGTGAAGAGGGCCCCGTTTTCCCCGGGGAAAAGATCATCTGGCAGGAAGAGGAACAATGACAGACCTATCGGTCGATCTGGGCTTCCTGCAACTTAAAAATCCTGTGCTCACGGCCAGCGGGACGTTTGGCTATGGGGTGGAATTCACTCCGTTTGTGGATTTGAATGAACTCGGTGGATTTGTCGTCAAGGGGCTTTATTTCCATCCCCGCCCCGGCAATCCTCCTCCCCGCCTTGTCGAGACCGCCAGCGGATTGATCAATGCCATCGGCCTCCAAGGGATCGGCGTCAAAAGATTTTCAGAGGAAATATTGCCTCGACTCAAAGACTTTGACACGGCTCTTATCGTCAATGTGTGCGGAAACGAGGACGAGGAATACGCGGCCGTCACAGAATACCTCGATAAGCAGGAAGGCATCGCTGCCTACGAGCTAAACATATCCTGCCCGAACACAAAAAGGGATGGTCGATGTCCAGCCCTCAGCCCGGATACCACGCATGCTGTTGTCAGCTTGGTCAAAAAGACAAGCAAGCGCCCGGTAATCACAAAGCTATCTCCGAATGTCACGGATATCACAGAAATTGCATTGGCCGCACAGGAGGGGGGATCGGATGGCCTTGCACTGGCCAACACTTTTTTGGCCATGGCCATAGATGTGGAAACCCGAACACCCAGGCCGGCCAATGTATTCGGTGGACTCAGTGGACCGGCCATCAAACCCCTCACTCTCCGGATGGTTTACCAGGTGGCCCAGCGTGTCCAGATTCCGATCGTCGGCATCGGCGGGATCGTTTCTGGAAATGACGCACTGGAGTATATGATCGCCGGTGCAAGTGCCATCGAGGTGGGGACAGCCAATTTTGTCGATCCTGAATCAACGAAAAATATCATCCGAGACCTTGAAGCTTATTGCCGAAAAAACGGAATCCAAAGCATAGAGCAAATCATCGGCACGTTGAAGGTCTGAACAGGAATTTTCGAAAGGACAACAAGAAAATGACTAAAAATGACAACCTCGCCGGAAGGATCATCATAGCTTTGGATGTCAAAACGAGAGGGGAGGCTTTATCCCTGGTCCAGGAACTTCCGGATGCGGAAATATTCAAAGTGGGGCTCACACTTTTCACTTCCGAAGGTCCTTCCCTGCTGCAAGAAATACAGAAGCAGGGAAAAAAGATTTTTCTGGACCTCAAACTGCACGACATTCCTCATCAAATAGCTGGAGCTGTCAAGGCAGGAATCGGGCATAGGATTCACATGATGACCCTTCATGCTTCGGGCGGCCGAGAGATGATGGCGCAGGCGGCCGAAGCAACAGAACAGGAAGTCCAAAAAAGCGGCCAAACCAAGCCCCTACTTTTAGCCGTAACCGTCCTCACCAGTCTCAGGGGAGAACAACTCCGAGACATCGGGATGGATGATAGTGTAAACGAACAGGTTTTGCGCTTGGCAAGATTGGCCAAGGATAACAGGATGGACGGAGTGGTCTGTTCACCTCAGGAAATCGACCTTATCAAGAAAGAATTCGGTCAAGATTTTCTGGTTGTCTCTCCAGGTATCCGTCCTGTATGGGCGGCGGCACAGGACCAAAAGAGGATATTGACACCTGGTGAAGCTATAGCGAAAGGCGTGGATTATATGGTGATCGGCAGGCCGATCACAAAAGCCGCTACTCCTTCTGAAGCATTCCTCAAAATCGTTGAGGAACTAAATCGTGCGGTAAACTCCTCCGACAGCAAAAATAGCTCCTAGAATCACAGCCACAACCACCCATACGATAACAGCCACGATCAGACTCACGATCATGTAGGTAATAACCTTGTCTTTCGGGGTATCCATCATCGGGCATACAAATCCGAGATACAAAATATAGATTCCGTACAGGCTGGCCAGAACAACCAAAACATTCAGTAAAGGAATGATGTAGAGAACTCCTGCCACCCAAGCAGGAGTCATGCTGTAGACAGCCAGTTTCATCGCAGCGGTCGCGTCGGGCTTGGATGAAAATGTCGGAGCGAGCGCATTGATGATAATGCCGAACACGTACACGGAAACAAGAGTAAGAACATAAAAAAGGATGGCACGCAAAAAACCCGTGCCGATGCCCATCCGATACGACCCAACAAACGGAATCCTACGTCCGATCAGGCTCCATCCGATAAACTGAGCCACTGCCGGAATAGCCAACAAGATCATCGCGTAAGACGTGAAGAGTTCTGCAATGGTGATCTTTTCTTCCTTTATTTTTATCCATTCCTCTTTGGGCTTTAAAATGAGCTGTTGAACTCGATTGACAATTTCCATCTGTGTCCTCCTTCCAGGTTTGATTGCCAAAACTATATAATTTTTAAATTCTGATGTCAAATGAAACGGCACATCTATTTGTGGAAAGCAGGGAATTTAAGGTTTATGCTGGAGGCGCGGGTCGGATTCGAACCGACGAATCGAGGTTTTGCAGACCCCTCCCTTAGCCACTTGGGTACCGCGCCCTGTGTTTCATAATTCCACACAAAAAAAATGGAGCGGACGATGGGATTTGAACCCACGACCTTCTGCTTGGCAAGCAGACGTTCTACCACTGAACTACGCCCGCTCTCTGAGACCTTTAAACAAAAGCTCTGGGGCTAAACTACCAAAATTGATAAATTCTGTCAATAATGCTACTCCCTCAGCCGGATACAATTCCACTCGAAAAGGCCAATATGGAGACGAGGTGTCAGATGATAAAGGACGTAAAACTAAAAAAAATGTCGAGAAGATTTGCCTGTTTAATGATTTCTCGATTGGACCAGATCTCCAATCATCAGAACATCCTTAGAGGAAAGAATCTTCACCGTGCACGTTGTCTTCTGCGTGTCGATGACCACCATATTTCCAAATACAAAAAGAGGGGTTCCCTCATAGAACTTTCTGTAGGCAACAAGCTGCTGACCCAACTGAATACCATCGATTTCACCCAGATTTAAAAGCCCCCAGGCTCCCCTTCCCGCTTGGACAAAATCATCTTTCAAATAAAGGATCTCTCCTCTCAGGCCGTTGTTTTCATACGGGGGGACATTGTAACCCAGGTCCTTGCCCATCCGTCCCTCTTTTTCTTCGAACGGGATCAAGTAGTTTCCGATCATAACCGGACCGCACACTTTTTCGACACGAGCCGAAGAGGTGTTTTCTTCAAGAGCCACGACACGCACTCTTCCACGCCGGTGGACAAGGGGGTCATATCCATAAATCGGCTCTCCCACTTCAAGCACCATGAACATCTGCCCTTCTTCGAACCCATCATTCCGCCCCTTGTTGATGTAAATAATATCTCCGTTGTTGAACTGAACCTTCTCGTAAGCTTTTGCGGCTCCGAATATCTTTGTTTCCGGCAAGCCTTCATCCATGATAAAAAAGGAACAATACAGATCCGTCTCATTAAGAAGATCGTATATCTCTTGGTATATCTTAGCTTTTTGGACTTCATATTCATCTTGGGCTTCTTGCTCCTGTTCTGGCACTTCGGCAAACTCCAAATCTCCAGAGACGTCAGGGGATGCCATTTCCACTCTTTGGAGCGAAATGTTCCCGCAGGCTTTGGGCATGATTAATTCGTAATGCTTGTCCCCGGTTATAACGGTAAAGGAATAGACAGATAAGGGATTATTCCCCGCCCATTCCAGATCGTGGACGACTTTGACCTTGCCTCCCGAGCGGAACAGCATCCACACAATTTTGTCTCCGACCGCTAATTCTTTTTCCGTATAGGCAGATTGCTTTACCTGATCGATAAACGGAACGGACAAATTGCTGTATCCGGCCAAGTTAAATCCGTTTTGTATGTCGGCGGAAAATTTATCCAACAGACTCTGAAAAATTTCTCCGGTTGTCATATCTTTTTGGATGTTCACCAGCTTGTATTGTCCGATATTTCTGAGTTTTTTGGTCTCGGCTTGAGCTCCCATACAGAAAAGAACAAAAACTCCTATTATGAAAAATACGCATTTTTTGTTATTCATCCAAGCCTCCTTTATTACCCAGATGGAACCTTTCATCCAAGGGAAAGATTCGATTAAAGATTCTCACTTTTTGGCCTATTGCTAATAGTAGTTAATCCAAAATTTTGCCCTTATTATATTCTCTGCATACTGCCCTGTCAACAGCATTCGCTTTTTTCCTATTTAGAGACGCACAAATCCACTCAGGTCTCTCACTCTTTTGAGTCGAACAGAGAAAGAATTTATTGAACAGAAGTGATAATTCCTGCCGGCCAACAGCGTCTATATCCATGGAGGTCAAAAATGTCACAATCACCGGACAAACAACCGTATTCCTATCTGGAAAACCTAGAATGCTGGCAACAGGCGAAAAAGCTTGCCGTGGACATGTATCAGTTTTCCACAGACGGAAACCTCAACCACGACTTCGTTTTGCGCGATCAACTGAGGAAATCAGCCATAGCGATCGCCTCACAAATCGCTTGCGGAAAGGAACAGGGAAGTGCAACCGAGTTCATCAAATTTTTGGGGGCAGCCAAAGCTTCCGCCGCTGAGCTCCGCACCCAACTTGTGATATCAAGAGAAATCGGCTACCTGTCTGAGGGAGATTTCCTGGATTTTGAAGACAAAATCAACCGCATTTCTGCCATGCTTGGAGGATTGATACGAGCCATCCGGAAGCGCCGGGAAAGCCAAAAATAGACAAGATCAATCCATTCCGATACAATGAGCCCGTACGGAAAAACTCAGAATGGCACAAAAACTCAAAGTGGCTCTTCTATTTGGGGGCCGTTCGGCAGAGCATGAAGTATCCATCATCTCTGCCGGTTCGGTTTACAAAAACCTGGACAAACAGAAATATGCTCCTTCCTGCATCTACATCAATAAACAGGGATTATGGCGGGTTGCGGAATCGCCATTCGTTCCGCAGGCCAAACTGGAAAAAGGTCCGTTTTTAACCTTTTTACCCTGGGGAAATAAATCCTCATTTTCCCCTATCGATGCAGACATATTTTTTCCCGTCCTTCATGGCCCCTACGGGGAAGATGGCACCATCCAAGGCCTCTTTGAAATGGCCGATGTCCCCTATGTGGGAGCAACGGTTCTTGCCTCGGCGACGGGGATGGATAAGGCGGTAGCAAAGAGTCTTTTTCAGGATAAAAACTTACCGGTAGCAAAGCATTTTGTGCTCTCAGAGTTCTTTTGGAACGAGAAATCCACCAAAATCCTTGATCGGATTCACAGGGATTTCTCTTTTCCCTTTTTTGTCAAACCCGCCAACATGGGATCAAGTGTGGGGATCACTAAAGTCATGGATAGCGAACAGACCCGATCAGCCCTTCAAACCGCCTTCCAGTATGATGCTAAAATATTGATCGAGCAAGGCATCGAGGGACTGGAAATCGAATGCAGCGTACTGGGAAACACCAATCCCGAGGCCTCGCTTCCCGGAGAAATCATTCCTCACAGGGACTTTTATGACTACAGGGACAAATACATCGATGGCAAGACGTCCTTTAAAATCCCGGCGGAACTGCCTCAGGATGTCACCGAAAAAGTCCGAAACATGGCCATCGCGGCTTTTCGGGCCATCGATTGTTCGGGCATGGCCCGGGTGGATTTTTTTCTCCAGGAAGGAACGGAGAAGCTATTCCTGAACGAAATCAACACCATTCCCGGATTCACGGAAATCAGCATGTACCCTAAACTGTGGGAGGTAAGCGGTCTTTCCTATCCCCAGCTTCTGGATAAATTGATCGACCTCGGGTTCGAGCAGCATAAAAACAAAAAAAGAAAAGGAGTCAATTTCAAGCCTTGAGAGTATTGGGAATAGATTACGGAGATCGAAAGATCGGTTTGGCCGTAAGTGACCAGCTGGGGATTACGGCTCAACCTCTGATAAGTTATCGGCGAAAAACCAAAAAACAGGACGCGGACTATTTCAAACACGTGGTCTCGGAATACGAAATCAAAGAAGTCATCGTTGGTTTGCCCCTGAGGATGGACGGAAGTTCCGGGACCAGGGCTGAAAAAACGCGGGAATTTGCGCACTGGTTAGAGCAAATCCTGAATCTTCCGGTTTACTTCTGGGATGAACGTTTGACGACCAAACAGGCAAACAAAATCCTCCGCCAGCAAAAAGTCGCCCCTAAAGCCAAAAAAGACATCGAGGACCAGATCTCGGCCATGATCATTCTGTCCACATATTTGGAGAGCAAAAGAGCAAGATCGGATGCTGGTCAAAATAGTTAGATTAGGACTGATATCGGCTGCATTGCTGCTGCTCCTTTTCATTTCATGGTTTTCCTTGGAATTTTACCGTCCGATGGAAACACTGCCAAACACCGTCGTTTTTGAGGTCGAAAAGGGACAAACCGCCAAGGAGATCGCCCTCAACCTGAAAAAAAACGGGATCATAAAAAAAAGATGGCCATTCCTCGTGGGATACAGGATCTTCTTCTCCGCTCAAAGCTTGAAAGCAGGGGAGTATGCCATCGCGATCCCCGACTCACCCAAGAATATTCTGCAGGCCCTTTCCGAAGGAAGTGTGTATCTTCATTCCATCACAATTCCCGAGGGATTGATTATCCAGGAGATAGCCGGACTTTTGGATTCAGAGGGTTTTGCGGCCAAACAGGATTTTCTGCAGGACGTGGCAGAAACATCCCTCATTTCTTCCCTGGACAAGGACGCCCCAAACCTTGAAGGGTATCTTTTTCCGGAAACCTATCGCTTTGCCAAAGGAACCCCTTCAGAAGAAATCGTCGCGGCTATGGTTTTTCAGTTCACAAAGGTCTTTGCCCAAGAGTGGATCGAACGGGCCGTGGAACTGGGAATGTCCATCCGTGATATCGTGACGTTGGCCTCTCTGATAGAAAAGGAAACTTCCCTTCGCGAAGAGAAAAAGATCATCTCTGCTGTTTTTCATAATCGCTTAAAAATTGGCATGAAGCTGGATTGTGATCCCACGATTATCTACGTTCTCAAGCTCGAAGGAAGGTTCAAAGACCGCTTGCGCACCAGAGACCTCAAGTACGATTCTCCTTTCAACACCTATCTCTACTCCGGTTTACCGCCAGGACCGATCGCCAATCCCGGGAGAGGTTCTCTTCAAGCCGCTCTTTATCCCACAGACGAAAAATTCCTGTATTTTGTCTCGAAAAACGACGGGAGTCACCATTTCAGCCAAACCTTCCGCGAACACCAGAACGCGGTCAACAAATACCAACGGCGCTAACAACCTCCCCCCAGCCTCAAAGCTATAATTGCAACGTATTGCCGAAATCGGCAAATCCAACCGACTAAACAGACAGACACGACAAAAATAATCCGCTGAATGACGGGTTGTGATCAGGATATTTTACCGTTTTTTTTGTAGAAATAAATCTTGAGTTTTGATATAGTATTTGATTGAAACAGACTAGAGACACCATCGAAGGAGCACTAACCAAAAGAAGAGAAAACCAAACGGTTGATCTCGAGGAGGAAACATGAAATTAAAAGCCTTTTTTTTCACCGTTCTAATATCAGGGATCATTCTGTGTTTATTCTCTGCACCTCTCTCGTTTGCTCAGGGAGAACAGAGAACAGCAGTCATAATCCCTCCCCAAGTCAAAACGGCTTTTCAAGAAGGGATGCAATCCCGGGAAGCTCGAGTCGATATCCCATTCCAAATCACCAACAGCCTTTATCTCCCCGCCATTCCGAACCTGCATGCTGTCATTTTTTTCAAGGTCAAAAACATCGACCTTGGATTTGCTCCTCCCGCTGTCATACCCCAAGCTGAAACCCAGGAGGAACAACCCGCACCGACAAACCTGATCGCGCAGAACTATGTCTTTCTTCAATTCAACAAACTCGAAACCCAAACTCCTGGCGAACTGGTGAAAGAAGTCTACATCCCGATGCGTATCGAAGAAGAAAGCGCCTCGTACGACCCGGAACAAGAAGGAACATACACCACAGGATATCCCCTTCCGCCCGGAAGTTACCTCCTGTCCATGGCAGTCACCTCCCAAGATTTACAGAAGATCGGGACTCAGTATCTTGAAATCACCCTTCCCGATCCTCTTTCTTTCACGGACACAATCGATACGACACCGGTCATTTTCGCAAAAAATATAAAGCAGGTCGCCACTCCCGAGACAACGGCCGAAATCCATGAAGATTTTTTCGTTTATTCTATCCTTCAGATCGAACCAAACATCGAACGAATTTTTACCCCCCAGGACAACCTGGACATTTTTTTCTTTATTTTTGGAGCACAGGCCAACGCCCAGGGACAATCGGATATCGACGTCCACTTTGAAGTCTTTAGAGGAGAGGAGCTCGTCATCAATTTTGCCAACCAAAAATATTCTAATCCTCTTGTGAGCCAACCATTGCCGATGAAAAAAACGATTATCGTCCGAACGACCAAAGGCACCGAAACAAGCGAGGCAAGAGAACAGAGAAACCTGGAGGCCGGAGGTTATACGTTATCCATCACAATCAAAGATAACATTTCGACAAAGACATTCAAAAAGACAATCGATTTTGAAGTCAGAGGCTGATCTGTAGCGTTTATTTCAAATCAAACACTTCGATCTGTTGAGAAGTGGGCTGGAAATCGGATTTGCCGATATCGCTTGCCAGAAAACGAAGCTTAACGTAAAACTTATCCGGCCAACGCAGTCCATCTCCCGATCCGGAAAGCTCCATCGAAAAGCTGCTTGCGTATCCATTCTATCTGATTGATCATGTCCGCTACGGCATCGATATTCTGGGAGAGGTCCAAAAGAACTTTTGTCTGTGCAAGGATGTCCGCCTCCGGTACCTACTCATATCACATTGGGATCAGATGGGGCTATTGCCAAAGATCCGACCGATGAGACAGGTTGCTTGTCGAAAATCGGTTTCCAGCTGATCCCTCCAGAGGCGGCTTCGGCGATCAGGCGGTCTTGTTCTGAGGAAGGAAGCCGGCTATAAAATTTCTCTTTGCATAAATTCAAAATTTTCGATGCTTCTGATTTGTTCCCAATCTGGAGGTATGTGATCCCGAGATTACAATACACATCCACAAGCTCATTGACGTTCAACGAGTCATCGTAAACAAAAAAACCCTGGTTCAACTATCCCTCACACGGTGGCCAAGGGGATAGCGACCGGTGAATAACAATCGGCAAACATGATCCCGTTTTTTGCCAGATCATCCAGATGGGGCGTATTGGCCTTTTCATACCCTTAAGCTCCGATACGGTCCGCTCTCATGGTATCGAGGGTAATGATCAGAAGGTTCATTCCCTCGGCTCCCTTCTCGTCTCTGGAGTGGGATGAAGGATATCATTCTTTTTCGATTTCTTGGATGAAGTTTTTGATTTCTTGTTGATCGGGACTCAAACGCAGAGAAGCCCGAAGGATTTCCAAAGCTCCTTGCTTGTCTCCTGTTTTGTACATGCAATAGCCGAGGGAATTGAGAAGCCGGATATCGCTGTTGTAGATCTTGTTTCCCTCCAGGAAATTTTCCACGGCGGTAAAATACTTTTCCATCCCCATGTAGGCTTTCCCCTTGACCAGGAAATACTCAAATCTCAGATCTTGGTTATTTCTCACATTCTCTATCAGATCCAAGCAATGTTGGAATTTCCGAATCTTTAAGAAAAAATGGGCATACTCAATAATT
>Ga0114930_10003614_pt1 | contig 13432 bp, 11 predicted proteins | sample AnhtaG_FD_87300 | JGI IMG/M metagenome (GOLD analysis project Ga0114930, IMG submission 87300) | Deep subsurface microbial communities from Anholt, Denmark to uncover new lineages of life (NeLLi) - Anholt_01485 metaG | ecosystem: Environmental > Aquatic > Marine > Oceanic > Sediment | place... | reverse complement strand
AATTGTTAACGTTTATAACCACTTAAACAATACCCACGGTGTTACGTGTGTCCAATAGTCAGCCCCTGGAGGGAGGGGATTAAGGGGAGGGGGATGTAAGTACCTGAAATGCTGCCTTATTCACCCTCACCCCAACCCTCTCCCATCGAGGGAGAGAGGGTTTTTCGACTTTTTACGAAGCCATCAAAAATGATTCTTAAGGTAACAAAATGAAACTCTGACCAAAAAAAGTATTGCACTTGACTAGAGCAAAATCGCTCCATGATCGCTCATAAAAGTAACTCTAAGAAATTTGAAATAATTGATGTCTTAACTTTTATAGGTCGAATGGTTCAGCATATTATGCCAAAGTGGTTTCAGAGAGTGCGTTATTTCGGTCTACAGGCAACGAGAACCTTTAGGAAATGGGCCAAAGCAATCCGAAAAGGAGTCCAAGAAATAGGGCATATTGTTAAAGGAGCTTATCAAATCGTAAGGAGTGAGAAATATAGGGAACGTTATAAAGAAATTAGTGGACATGACCCAATGAAATGCCGCTATTGTGGTTGTGAAATGGATCTATGGAAGATATGGCATCCTAAATATGGGGTTATCTATGAGGAGTATGAAAACCTTAAAGCCGGAAGATATGGACAAGCATCAGAGCAAAATAGAGGGAGTGGATGTTCCCTTCGGTCCTCCGCCGGAGCAGTACAGTTATCGTTGTTCCCAATGCAAGTATGAAATGGAAGTCAATGAAGCAATTATTGATGTTGAAATTGCAAAGGCTGAGTTTGAAGGACCATACTTCGAAGGTTTTATGCCAATTTTGGTTTGCCCCAATTGTAACCAAGAAACAATGGAATATTTCGAGGCCTAAAAGTCCGCCGAAGGGCGCTAAGTTCTTTGATTGTAGTATTTTATTGTAAGATCTTTCACCTATCCCAGTATCAATACTGACAAAATCTAGGGGCTGAAACTGATGCAGTCAGGCATGTAACTCTGAACCTTAGGAGCCACAGGCACATAACCGATATCAGGGAGTTTCTTAGGATCCCATAGAGGTGTCTCCCAATCCACAAGGGCTCGCTTATATGCAGGCGCTTTGTCTGAAACCATTTTTCCTATGCAATACCTAATCTTCCATAATACCATTGAATCCACTTTATCGAACCTGATCGTTCCAGCATCTGCCCCAAACGACCTGTAAACCTTTCCGCTTATGTTGACCATCTTGTTCAGCCATCCAGCAACAGCATACCTTGGCATCTGATATGAGTCGCAGAGAAGAGTGAGATATTCCACGTCCTGCTGCCCACGGGTGAATGCCTTGAGACGGACTGAGGGTTTAGGGTCTTTGGGGCGAGGATAAAACAATGCCGTTTCTTCAGCGATATTCCAGCAATTCTTACTTCCTATCGTTTGCCATGGAAGAACACCAATGGCTCCTTTCGACCAGGCAGAAAGGCACCACACCACTGGTTGCATATTTGATGCTTCGATTTTATTTGCTGTCCCATATTCTGCAAAATGAGACTTTCCGAATAAAACCTGCTCATCGTGCTTCATCCTGGTCTTTTGGGCATTGTTACCACCAAGATATTCCACATCCATAACCCCCCAAAGGATATTTCGCTCAAACTGACTATAGGAGATATCTCCTCGATACCACATCTTTGCGTCACCCATCACCGAATCAACTGCCAAATGCCACAAAATCCCATACCAGCGAAGCGCCCAGAAATCCTGTGTATTTACCGGTTCATCAAGAATCCAGGGGGCAGAACTTTTATGGAACTTTGTTCGATAGTAAACTTTATTATTGAGATAAAATTGAAAAATCGTATCATGCCATTGTTTTTCATCGCAGTGCTTAGCAAATGCAGCAAATGATTTCTTAAGCTCTTCGCTATATCGAGGACTGAAGGCCTCATCAGCCCAATATGAGGGCTTATAGTGCATAAAAACGCTCACAGGCCAGTTTTCGTTAAATGGCAAGTAAAACACATCAACCGGTTCGTTATTGCGCGGCAAATCTTTAAATGCTGATCCATCTAACAATGGACCAACTTCTTGATCCCACTGCGACCAATCAAAATCATCCGCCTTCCAGTTAGGCGTAAAAGAAGGTTTACCGTGCCATCCATAAGGAAGCCAGTTGATGCAGGTCCGATGTTCATGCGCCAGTCGATAGTACTCATAACCTCTGAAAGGGTATACTGTCCCATAGGCATTCATCTCCGGGACAAAAGACAGTTTGTTCGGCAATGTGAAGTTCCATACGGTGAGATACACCTCAAGCTCAAGACTTTCTCCGCCTACTGAAATACTCACCTTGCCCCTTTTCCTGCCAGGAGTTTCTTCATGAGGAACATAAAGCTCGCATATCAAAGAGTGGTTTGCTTGATCTGGAACCCGGACTTTGCCGGCTATTGAAGGAATGGAACAGACACCCTTCAAAGGTAGAAGTGGGTCTGGAAGAATGGAAATCACTTTTTTATGCTCATCCACCACATTTACATAGGCAAATTGATAAATCTTTGGCTTGAGATTCGGGTTTTGGTCAAAGGTATAATTAACGGAAATGTTTTGTGCTTTGCCCTCCAGGTTGAGTTGGAAAACCACAGTTTCATTTCGGGCAGATTGCAAGCGAATAAGTTTCTTCCGTGCAGAAAAGATATGGTTTCCCCCTTTGTAGCCCTCTTTCCGGGCAGGGATTATTTTTCCACTCTTTGGATCGATCTTATCCAGCAGATCCACAACGGCCACCTTGAGACCTCCCACCGTTGGAAGGCGCGTGCGGGGGGGGAAAGGTTTAATGTCGGCTTCTGGAATGCGCACCATACGTAAATTGGAGGATAACCCGATCGCTCTGGTGAAGGGTTGTCCGACATTCCCGGCGCTGTCAACCGGTTTGATAGTCAGGACGATCGCTTCGCCCCCTTTAAAGGGTAAATCCTGTATATGCATCCGGACTTCCTCACCCGGTCTGCCAGCCATAGGTATTAGGTAGCGTGGCATTGGCCTTTCCTCGGTATCCATTTTATAGCTGACCTGGAAACCAAGGGTTTTTCCACCACCGTAATCCACAGGGGTTATCCAGCGGACCAGGGCCTCACCAGCCGGAAACTGGTCAGTCTCAATCCCGATAGATTTGACTGGCTCAGGGGGAATAGAATCTCTTCCTTGAACCCACACCTCGAGCCATGGGGCGCTTTTCCCGCTCTCCCGGCTGTAGCAAAATCTATTAGGGAAGTGAATATATTTGAATTGATTTTTCTTGATCGACCAGATACTACCCACTTCATCGTACAGACAAAAGCCATAACTAAGACCTGCCAGACGGGCGCTAACAACGCCTGCATCCACCGCGCAGGTTTGCCATCCGTTTTTATCTGGTGGGGTGGATTCTGCGAATTTCCAGATCGTGTGACCCCGACCGAATGTTACGTCCATGAGGGTGCTGCCTGGATAAGCCCAATTTCGCTTTTTGTACTCGGCTTGATTATAGCACGAACTCCCTATCTGAGGCTGATACCGCCTTGAAGTGCCTTCCATCCATTTGCTTGCCACAGTCGAAACACCAAGACGCGCAAGGGGTGCTTTTCGGGGTGATGCGGAGCGCATGTGAAGCAGCGCACCAGTAACGATCTTACCTCTTAGGCGTGACGGATCGATGTCCAGAAGGATATACTCTTGCTGGCCTTTGACTTTAAGTCTTCTTGCCCCCCCATTGCTTCCAATTTTTTCCTCACCTACAGACGAGATCCAGGTATCCCGTGTGACAGGGCATTTGACCCTTCGCCCCTCTGGCGGCCAGGATGGCCTTGGTGGTGAAGTCATATCTTTTTGGAAAAGATTGCCGGCAGAGACGGGATTACTTACACCCGCGCACAAAACCGAAAAGAGCGAGGAGCATATCAGGGCTCGCTTCAAAAATGGCAATCGAACCATGGCAGATCCTTGGCGAAAGATCAGATACCAACCTTTTTTTTCTTCAGCAAAAGAAGCAGGCTATTATGTTGGATCATGTTTGGAACAAGTCAGGATTAAGGGCACAAAAGAAACAGCCCTAAAGGAATTGAAAATTTCGAAATGCTTGCTTACCTACGAAGTTGTCAAGTTTCAGAAGCTAAAGTTCACTCGTTCTGTCTATACTTTTGTATCCACATTTCGGTAAAAACTGCTGCCCAAAGGAAATTTAAAACCGGGAATCTCAATTTTTTCCCATTGAGTGCATCTGATAACAATTCATCAAGAATCGCAGGGGGCACAATCTCTGCTACGTATCCTTTTTGGGCCAATAAAATATCGCGAAGTTTGTGGTTAAAATCTCTATAAGTCAGCCATCTGGCAAAAGGGGGAACGAACCCGCTCTTTTCTCTGTAGATAAACTCATGAGGCACAAATTCTTCAAGAAGCTTTTTGAGCGGCCACTTGACAATACCATCATGAATCTTGACATTCCAGGGCAATGCCCCCTGTTCCACCAGGACTTCATGCCATATATAGGGATACATTAACCTGAGGCCGAGACTTTCTCCAACAGATGATGCCTTGGCTGTCCACAGGCGGCTATTGATATGCATGAGTTGTCTTATAGTCGTTTTAGCCTTGTAACCCAATTTGTCGTATTCTTTTCCACAGCCTGAAAAAACTGTCTCCATAACTCCTGAAAGTTTGTTGTCCCATTCCCGGGGTATTTCCATTCTTAAGAAATTTACCGGTGCCTGGACCAGAAAAAAATTCATTGGCTCAATTTCATGCACATCTCCCAGTGCGGCAAGCCTAGCCATAGCCCCTTCGTGAGACTCCCATTTCCAATAAGGTGAATTTTTGAAGAGATCAACAATCAACCGCTTAAAAAAGTTTGGAAAGCGATGTTTAATAACGTATTTCGATTGAAGGTCCAGGGCCGGGAAACCAAAACAATCATCTCCTCCGTTGCATTCAATAATAATAGCCGGCCCCTTCAAATGTGCCTTGATATATTTCAATATAAATGTGATGGGTAGACTTGAAAAATCAGCAAAAGGGTGGTCTGTTAATTGGACTACGTCTTCTAATGTATTGAGGGCTTCGCCTTTCTTCATTATTCCAACTTGAAAATATGCATTAATCTTTTCTGCAATCATTTTCGCAAATTGAAGTTCAGGGTCATCATCATCAAAGGCGCAATAAAAAGCCTGTAGATGAATTTTATCCGCTTCATTTAGATAATATGCATATAAGCTGGAATCAATACCTCCGCTCAATAGAATGGCCGGATGATATGTGCTCAGGAATCTGGCCGATTTCTGGAGAACCTTCTTAATCGGTTCAAGCAGTATATGACTATCACCTTGAAATACCTGGTCATCACCATATGAAAATTCAAATTTAAAATACGGGCTTGCCGAATATTTGTTACTATTCAAGTCGTATTTCATACAATGGGCAGGAGGTACAGCCGAGATATTATTGCTTATGGTCATGGGTTCCGGTATTGCGCCGTACTTTAAGATAGAATAGATTCCTGTTTTGCTCACATCAAATCGGATAATTCTTAGCAGAAAGCGTAAATCGGAAGAAAAAAGGATGCCTGACTCCAATTTATGATAAAAGATTCTTCCCGAACCGGCTCTATTGGATACCAAGAATAAGGCCTTTTGCCTCTTTGCTTTATCGACAATCACCATCCGAAAATCAGAGACAATAATATTAAGGGCATCGGTTCCCTTTTTTATGAATACCTCTGCAAAATCTTTCTGTAAACTGAGTGGCCTGTACTCCCCATCTGAGCCCTCTGTAACCAGAAAGTCCTGGCTTAAAATAATAAGTTCATCTGAGGTTAAGCAATGGGTCTTATTGTCTCCGAAAGGCTTATCATAAAACAGGTAGCCATTATCCCATACCTCGATTTTATTAAATGAGTTATTCGCCTTATTCAGGACACGACCCTCAAAGTCCGCATTCCGTCTACTATAAAGATATCCTCCGATCATATAGCTCTTACTGTTTTTGTGTGAAAGTTTAACAGGTTTCTCCCAGAAACTGTCCTGTCTACTGGAAGCTTCGTTATCCTATATTTGGCCTTGAGTATGAATCCTCTTAACAATGCAAGCCCCACCCTTACTGCCTCTTTAGGATTAGATCTAATCTTTTCTAGCCTTTCTCCAAAGCTGATGAACTATTAGCTTTTTGTTGTTATAGTTTTCTAGCCCTCACCATAAAACTTGGAGCGATCAAATAAAACGGCCAAAAATGGGCAAGAATATCAAAAAAAACTCCAATATTAGGCATATATTGAAATAGTCTCCACATGTATGGAAATGCGGTTCCATGTATCTTTTCGATTTTCAGTTTAGGATTGGAAAACAAAAATTTAAAATCAGATTTGCGATTCAAATGAAGCGTTGGATTTATTTTAAGCGTTTGTCTGCCAGCGATAAGACCGCGGTAATAGTTATTAAACTGACAGATAACCACCCCTTGGGGTTTTACTACTCTTGCCATTTCATTAATAAAATATTTTTGATCTTCATTAGAAAAAAGATGAAGAAAATTCAGCGAAATAATATTTTTAATGCTATTATTAGGAAAAGGAAGCTCACCCGCATCTCCTTGAATAAGCTTAACTTTATGATTATCATTAATTTTGTTACGACACAATTTAAGCATATTCATCGTAAAATCCAAACCGATTACTTTATACTCCTCCTCTACCAAAAACAAAACACCTTTGCCAGTTCCACATCCCACATCAAGAATTTCATTTGTTTTATCTTTTGGCATCAAAGATAATAGGCAATCCTTTTCTCTCATATTGTCATACAATGCTTTTCTGCCTGTAGCCCTAATTTTGTCATAATCATTAGATGATATACTGTAATCTACGCGTCTCATGAATATCCTCTAATTTTAAAGGCAAATGCAGGATCTGTCTGAAACATTATACACTCTTTATTTATACATAGATAGAGTAATTCAATATAGACTAAATCATGGTGCAACAATAGATAAAATCTTCTTCTTAGTTTTATAATACTCCAAATAATTCATGATTTTGTCTTTCACATCTTTGAGGAAGTCAACCGATAGCTTGAAATTCAATGCTGCCTCTTTCCAGTAGGTAAAAGTCTTCACAAAAACTGCCAAGCTCGAGAGTAAATAGAGCTTATACAGTTTATCGTTCGAAATTGCATCGTAATCTAAACCATATCCATTACTGAAAGCTCTAAGAAGTTCCTCTTTAGCAGATTGTCTATACTTAATCCTGGTTCCTAATTGCCTTTCCAGCATAAGTTTGAAACCAATGAGATCCTGGAAATGGTGGCCGATTCGATGGTCAGCAAAATCCAAAACATTAATATCCTCCTCATCAAAGAAAATATTGCAAGGACTTACGTCTGAATGGATGGGATTTTTGCTATACTGATATATTTCCCCTTTTATTTCTGAGTGCATTCGCTCTAAATAAGCGGAGATTCTTGCCTCTTCCTCCTGACTGAATATTCCGTCGAATAGACGTTGTCGAACATAATCCACCGACTCATCAAGGTCTTCTATTGTATATGGATAGGTCTCAGACTCATGATAAATTCTAAAGAATTCCCCCACTCGGGTACAAACATCTATCGCTCTTAATTCTCTAGTTTTGAACCTGCTGGCAAACTTCCTACATATGTCAAGAATCGATGTTCCTTTGATCTCTTCAGTTACGAGAAGTAGATCCTCTGGAGAAAAAAAAACTGGTTTTGGAACGTTAAAATGTTCATATTCACTGAAAATCCGATTAAACTTTGTCAATGCCTTATACTCCACTATCAATTGCTCTTCAAGGTCATGGCTGTAGGAACTGAAGCGGGGTTTCAGCTTCTTGAAATAATAAACCCGTCCCCCTATTTTAACCTTAAAAATGTGTGATGCTGACTTTTCATCATATGAATATTCATATTGCCCTTGTGGCATCTTTCCTTCCTTTTGAAGTAATGAAATGATTGAAAATATGCTTTCCAATATTATCTCCTCTATATCATTGAAAATTTATAACATATTGTCAAATATGCCTGTGCACCTTAGTCCTAATTCTTTCCACCCAGCCAATCAGGTAATTCACAAATGTCATGACATAGGTTACCCGAACACATCTTTTATTGATAACTAAGCAGTGAGCCGATAGTCAATCGCATCTACCAATTCATTGCCTATATATACAAGCAACGTGTGAGATCCCCCACAATCTCATCCTTAAACTCATCCGCAGAAAGACAGCTGATGAGCGGCCAGTGACGCTGAGCGCGAGAGCGTTAAACGCAGGGGTGATTGCTGAGGGAAGGTTTCAGAAGACAACAAAGGGATGCCCACAAGGCTCCGCATTCTCACCAATGCATTCGAACATAGTTCTCAATGAGCTGGATCATGAGGTAGAAAGAAGAGGCCATCGGTACTGCCGATGGGCGGATGATTTTCTGATTCTGTTGAAATCAAAGAGGGCCGCAAAACGGGTAATGGAAGGGATAGTGAAGTATCCGGAAAGAGAGTTAAACCTCCCAGTAAATAGGGAGCAGAGTGAGGTGGCAAGGATCAAAGATGTCCCTTCCTTGGCTTCCAGATCCTCCGAGGAAAAATTCGGGTAGGCAACAAAGCAAGGCAAATGCTGTATCTGGGCAAAGAACAGAGTGAAACCTTTGATGCTGTTGTTGCCTGCTACAGTTTGGTTTTGATGAGATACCTCTTGTTGGTTTACATTCTCAACAAATATCAACTCTCAGGTCCGATTGGCCCTTTGTTTAGGGACTTAGTCGAAAGTCATCTCCAGCTCTATTTAGCAGAAAAAATGTGGACGTATATCAAAGAGCTTATGATCACGTCAAGTCAACTACTTTGCTCTGAAATGGAACCCGATAAGTTCTTCCAGCTACTTGACATAGTTGAAGATGCTATCACAAACCAAGTTCGAATACTAACTGCAAAACTTTAGTATTCTATTCTACTAATCTAAGATCCCTAGGAGGAGCTAGTAGTGGCCCAATATATGTAGTACTAACAACAAAATCATCTATAGCATACCACTGCTCACCATGATTTATTGGATCTGTCCATTTATTGTAAGCATTGCCCCCAATCGCAACAATATTCCAACCCTGAACCGTGTCTCCACCAGCCATATATACCTTATCAGATTTATCAACAATTAGTTCCCCATCATGCCAAAATTGATATATACCATTTTGTTGCCATATGCCTCCAACTTTCGTGTTCATCTTTAAATGAAATTCCCAACAATGCCAATTCCCATCTCCCACCTGCCCTGCATCGTCAAAATTGGCATTTCCAGGCCACTTCATATCAATCTTCTGATCGGGAAATCCGCAAGTACTACAATAGTAACAGGTTTCTTGTGGATCGCACCTAAAAGCACTAATATGACGATAGCCCCAAGTACCAGTTTGAATATCAAATATAAATATAGGTGCAGAGTTACCTCCTGAAAAATACGCAAAAACATTACCAGAACCATCATAATGATATGCCCGAAAAATTTTTATCTTGTTCTCATCCGCAGTTCCCCAACTGAAATCAGATTGAAACTTGATATAAAAACGAACGTATATTTCATTGTAATCTGCCCCTAAATTCTTTGCTAATATACCATCTGCTCCCCAACCATCGCCAGAGTTACCGTTATTCGACTCATTCCATTGAGTATACCCCTTGCCACTGCCTCCTCTATAATTATCACTATTGATTCGTATAGTACCCTCATATGTGGGTTCTTCCCACATTTCATCATTGACGTAATATGTCCAATTACCAGGTACATTGTCACAGCCCGGAGTTCCTGAATAACTGCACTTAGTTCCGTGTGCAGGTTGCCAATCATCGAGGTTATCGAAATTATCTTGGAATATTACTGCACTAAATAAATATGATGGAAATATAAAAATAGTAGCAATGGCACACAAAAACCTTATTTTTAAAAACTCCTTGACCCTAATCATCATGACAGCTCCTCCTTCTTAAGTGTTTTCGTCCCCTTCACTTTAACCCGCGACAAGTAAGACTCATAAAAAAGTGAAATAACTCACTTGCTAAAGAACAAGATCTAGCAGATATATAAACAAAAGCAACAATATAGCATCTGATTATCTCTGTAGACGCATCAATCTTTAATCTCTTTCTAACCATAAGAAGCGCAGGAAATGAAAGAGCAGCGATAATTGTAATAATAGCATAACTGGATCGCATTATTCCAGACATAAGAGAAATTGCCACAGAAATTAGATTAGCAGCAGGGACTGCAACACTTAATAATTCTTTTCGAGCAAAATTATTTTCAACAAAAGATTTAATACTGTTTTTTCCTCGCCAATACTCTCTTCTGAAAAGTTCTATAAGCGTTTTAGACTCTCTAAGGTGAATGGTATCAATTCGCTTTTCTAGATAAATCAAGTGCTTTCTTGCTATCTTGTAACACAGATTTACATCTTCTCCGGTCTCAAGTTTCTCATCGAATCCTCCTACGACAAAAAATACATCCTTTCTGATAAATAAGTTCGAAGTCCCCAGCCAATTAACAAAATCAGGTCTTTCGGATCCTGGCACTAATTTAAACCATGCTTTTTCAACCCAGCTAGCGGTTTTAAAATCAGGTATGGCCCGAGTACCAACAATGGCAATATTTGGGTTAGCAAAATTCTGTATGCAACATGATATCCAGTTTGATGCAACCAAGCAATCCGCATCTAAAAAGGCAAGTATGTCTCCCATAGCGGTTTTTGCCCCTAAATTTCTTAACTTGCTTATGGTTCCATTAGGCTGTTCAATAATTCTGCAACCATATCCTTCAGCAATGAGTTTTGTCGAGTCTGTAGATCCATTGTCTACCAAAATGAGCTCTGCTTTCCCTCCCCATGATTGTCTTGCTCGATCCAAATACTCTAAGCATTTAGAAAAGTATTTTTCTTCATTTTTTGCAGGTATTATTACAGATAGCTCCACTTATTTGAACCCCAACATGAGACAAATGATCATAAAAAAAAATTCAAAGATCTCTTTACAAAACTAATTGACTAAATTTCCGAAATAAAATCCTTCTTTTTCCTATTGTGGGACTTCAAATTGGTATTATCAAATATTTTTAGTTGTATATCTTTATTAAAATATTTCCTAAACTCTTTTTCTAGTAAATTTCTTTTATCTGCCAACAAACTATCTTCAATATATACATCAAGCGAACCTTTATTCTTTTGAATTACTTGATAATTTAGTACTATATTATAATCCACTGCTAAATTCTTAAAGACATAATATAGGGTTAAACTCGGATAAGTATCCTTTATACCGTATATTACATTACCAACTCTTCCAGTAACTTCCTTTATTATTGGATGCTCCATTCCACAAGCACATTGGGATGTGTCATCTATCTCAATATAATCACCCAACTTATATCTTATGATTGGAAACGATCTTGATACAAGGTTAGTAACAATTATTTCTTTATCCTCTTCTTCAACAATAACCGTTTCCATGTTAATATGCATATTTCCCTGAGGACACTCAAAAGCTATTATCCCTGTTTCTGCTGAACCATATTCACTTATAACCTTTTTTCCGAATGCTAGTTGAGCCTCATCGTGATATTTATCAAATATTTTCTCTGAAGTACCCAGTACCATTTTAAGACTAAATTTCGGTTTTTTCTCCTCTTTTTTATTTATTTTCTTTGCAATTTCATAAATCATTGATGAATATCCGCTCAAAAAAGTTGCCTTTTGCATCTTTTTAATAAAATTTTTGATTTCATCATCTTTGTACGAAAAAAGTCGAAACCTATTTTGTAAAAAATCTAAAAAAGTAGTTTTCAAGCGACGTTTGAACGAAAAATTATATCCCCATAAATATCCATTCCTCTCCCATGGTGATACATTGTACCATGAATACCCCCTAAATGCCGATGCCCTATGCCATGCATCCCAATCTTTGTTGCGATAAAAAACTAGCGGCTTCCCAGTGCTTCCAGAAGTTTCAGAGTAGAAATGCTTTTCAGAGGAATTATTGATTTGAATCTTCTCAGCATTTTGTAATATCGTTTCTTTATCTAGTGTAGGTATTTTCTTAAGATTCTCTAAGCTTTTAATATCATTCGGGGATATTTTATTATCGTCAAATACCCTTCTGTAATACTCGGAGTTCTTATATGCATAATGAAGTAATGTTCTAAGAATGGAGTATTGATACTCATAAATCTTTTCAATTCCCCAATGATGACTTTGAATTAAAAAGTCAGAGTTTTCAAAAATATTCTTGTTCCTAATTAAAATGCCTAGTAAATAAACATATTGTCTAATATTCATTATGTACCTTATTCTGTTTCCATCAGAATTAGTTGCCCCGTTTCTGAATTATCAACCAAAAAATGGCTATAGGTCGAAGCACTAATTTCAAGCTGCCTGCCTCCACTGGATCTGGCTATTTTGTCTGCGGTTTTCTTCCAACCTTCTTAATCTGGCTAACCTTTTCCTTTCTGCCCTAGCAGAGAGAATCTGATCTGCTATCCCAGTATGCATTTGTTCCGGGGTTACATACCCGATAGCTCCATGATACCGGATGTTATTGTATACATTTATGAACTTAGCCGCGTGCGGCGGGACTTTTTCGACAGGATTAACAAGATTTTCCTATTTTCTTTATATCCTGAACATCCTGTCTATCCTGTCTAAGAAATGGGATTTCCTATACAATGAACTTATTAATAATCTCCTCCAGTTGGCTGAAACTTACGTAGTCTTTGAACGTTAACTCGTCATACTTAAGGATTCTAAACCAGGACTCTATCCAGGAGTTATCTTGAGGAGTCTGATACCTGGCAAAGAGCTGTTATCCCTAAATCCCTGAAGAATTGCCTGGCTGTCTTTTTGGCCATCTGTACACCATGGTCAGAGAGGACCAAAGGCATCTTTGGTGCCCCTATATGGTCCAAAAGACACTCATTAGACAATGCCTTATCCCAGGCTGTCTTCATAGATTTAACTGTGGCATTAAAAGACAGATGCCAACCTACAATCTTACGGCTATAGACATCAATAATGGCAAAGAGATAGACAAAGATAGGACCCAAGGGGATATAGGTGAGATCCCAGGACCAGATCTGATTGGGGCCATTTGGGTTTACTTGAGGTCTTTGAATCTTCTTCCTATTTCTTTGAGGTTCTCTCTTGCCCATGAGATTGGCCTTTTTCATCTCTCTATAGAAAGTAGAAGCACTTGCCTCTATGATTCTTTTTTCAGAGGCAACAACTGATAGCTGCCTGTGAGACAGATCGGTATACTCATCAGATTTAGACATATCAATTATCTTTTGCCTTTCTTCTTCTAAAAGGCCATGGGGGCATGCCTTGGACCAGGTTTACCTCCGCCATAGCGAGAATATCTTCTGTTAAGATTAACCCAACGCCTATAACGCCTT
>Ga0114930_10003612_pt1 | contig 13435 bp, 10 predicted proteins | sample AnhtaG_FD_87300 | JGI IMG/M metagenome (GOLD analysis project Ga0114930, IMG submission 87300) | Deep subsurface microbial communities from Anholt, Denmark to uncover new lineages of life (NeLLi) - Anholt_01485 metaG | ecosystem: Environmental > Aquatic > Marine > Oceanic > Sediment | place... | reverse complement strand
GCATCGACAAGACGCGCTGCCAGTTCCTCGACATCCGTAACGACGTCTTGATAGATGTCCACGACATGCTCACGGAGCTTCTCGAATACGTCCAAACTCCGCACCGCGTTCTGGTAGTCGTCGGGAATAGCAATTCTCAAAGTCGTTACCGCAGCTTTAGTTTCATTCATGGTTAATACTCCCATTTCAATCACATCTTTCCGCCGTAAACTACTCATTCATCAAGGCGTTCACCTCGCATTCGCACTAGCACCCTAGGTCGTCGGCCCAACGAACATTTTCTCCACTTGCATGTCACGGAACGTATACGGTATTCCTCCTACGCCAAGGCCCGACGCGCGAAGCCCTGCAAACGGCATCCAGTCCGCTCGAAATGCAGTGTGATCGTTGATCATGACCGCGGAGGCATCGAGGCCAGAGTAGGCCTGCATCGCCGTTCCGTAGTCGCGAGTAAATATCGCGGCCTGAAAGGCCACAGGCAAGGCATTGGATCGCTCGATAGCGTCTTCCAGCCGATCGTATGCATAGACCGCAATCACCGGGCCGAATACTTCCTGGGTACTGATCCGACAGTCCTCGGGTGGATTCAATAAAACCGTAGGCGCATAACACGACGGGATTGCCAAGCGGCGCCCGCCAGCAATAAGTTCAGCATGACCGGCGACGGCCTCCTGCACCCACTCATCCCCGCGCTCAACTTCGCTCGACCGGATCAGCGGTCCGACGTCCGTCTCGGCAAGCGTAGGGTCACCCACCAACAGAGAATTCGCGAACTCACCTAGCCTGACCGCCACGTCCCGGCAAATTGACGAATGCGAAAATACACGTTGAACGGAGACGCAGACCTGCCCCGCGTGATAAAAGCCGCCTTTCGCAAGCTTGGGAATGGCCGCATCGAGATCGGCATCCGCCGCGACAATGACTGGTGCGACGCCTCCGTGCTCCAATGCACAACGCGCGCCTGGTGCAAGCTTCGATCTCAGGTTCCAGCCAATCTCCCCGCTTCCAATAAAACTGAAGAATCCGACACGCCAGTCCGAGACGAGACGCATCGCGATCTCTTGCGTGGCCGTGATGACCGGTTGACCCCATTCATCAGGCAGGCCTGCCTCTCGAAGGATTTCCATGAACGTCAAACACGAGAGTGGTGTGTTGGTCGCAGGTTTTACGATGAACGGACATCCCGCGGCTACGGCTGGGCCGATCTGGTGCACGATCAAGTTAAGTGGATGATTGAACGCGCTGACAGCAACCACCACGCCAATTGGTTCCGATTGCGTGAAAGCCACTCGCCCTTGAGTGGCAGCTGTCAGGCACATCGGAATCACATGACCACGTGCGCCGCGCAGCAACTCCGCACAATTCAGTACTCCATCGATAGCTCGCGCAACTTCGACGCGTGCGTCCATCAGCGGTTTGCCACCTTCGCGAGCCACCAGCATGGCAAGCTCGACGGCACGATCGCTCATAAGCGTCGCCGCCCGACGGGGGAATTCCAAGCGCTGCGTGAGGGGAAGCCAGACCGCTCGATTGCGGAGCAGCCGATAAGCTGTTTCGAGCATCTGGTCGACCGCGGCGGAATCTGCGGTTTGAACCGTTGCGAGGAGCGTACCGTCAAACGGAGAGCGCACTTCCTTGGAAGGGCCCCGCGAGCTCCCGTCGGCAATCATCAATCCGTAGTGCGGGACGGTCATTATTTCCTCATGGATATGTTGGTGCGCGACGCTCACGGAAAGGTCACGCCGACCGCACGCGCTGCTACTTTCGCAATTTCAGTGTGGTCGTGGCCCGCGCCGAGGTTATCAAGCGCCTCCGACCATGCTGTCTGGCATGCCGATGAGATCGGAACGATTGCGTCGAGTTGATCGGCCAATTGCAGTGCGATACCGATGTCCTTTACCAACAGATCAAGAGAAAACCCCGCAGCGAATGTTCCTGACAATAGAAACTGCTTGAATTTAGTTTGCGTGTTGTAGTTCATTCCAGATGAGGAATTCAGGACATCGACGACCTGATCTGGATCCAAACCGAACTTCTTCGCGATCAGCAATGCTTCGAGTGCAATGAGAAAACTGCCGGCTTGCGCGAGATTGTTGAGTGCCTTCATCACCTGCCCCGCACCGATCGATCCCATCCTCGTGACTGATCTCCCCAGCGTGCGCAGAATCGGCGTGATCGATTCAATCGTTTTTGCCCCGCCGCCCGCGATAATCGTCAGATCCGCTGTAATGGCGCGGCGAGTTCCGCCGGATACGGGCGCGTCTACCAGCTCAATGCCTCGTGCCTCCAACTCGGCGGCCAACTCCACCGTTTCTCCCGGCACGCCTGAGCTCATATCAATCGCGACGGCACCAGGACGCAGCGCGCTCGCGATACCGTTCTCTCCCAACACTATTGCCCTGACGACCTTGCTTGTCGGCACCATAGTGATGACGATTTGTGCCGCCGTGCCAACATCGCGCAAGGATGCGCATGCGTGCCCGCCTACCTCGGCGGTGAATTTCTCCAGGGTCTCAGGCATTGCGTCGAATGCAAATACTTCATACCCACCCTTGACCAGATGGCTGGCCATCGGCCAACCCATCGCGCCTAGCCCAACAAACCCGATTGCCCTATCCATACCGCGACTCCGTACTTATCCGCCTGCCTGCAATCAGCCGACGTGTCGTGAACAATTGGAACGCCACCGCACCGAAGCTAAACGCGTATCGTCGCGAGGACACAGTCGGTTCTGGCCGACTGATGATTCCACCTCTCATTCGGATAGCGCATTGCCCTTCGTTTCGTTGATCACGTCGGCGGCGATCTTGAAACTATCGAGCGCCGCCGGCACGCCGCAATAGATACAGGCTTGCAACAGCACTTCCTGAATCTCTTCCGGCGTCGCTCCGTTGTTCAGTGCGCCGCGGACGTGCAATCTGACCTCATTCGGACGGTTGAGAGCGCTCAGCATCCCCAGATTGATCAGACTGCGGGTCTTGCGGTCCAGCAACGGCCGGGTCCAGATCGCACCCCAGCACCACTCCGTCGTCATTTTCTGCATCGGTTTCATGAAATCATCGACTTCATTGACCGACTTGTCGACGTACTCCGAGCCAAGCACTTCGCGGCGCACGGCCAGTCCCTTCCTGAACTCAGGGGTATCGAACTCCGGGGGTAACGGCATTCCGCTTCTCCTTGAACAATGTTCTGCGAACAACACCTAATCGGGCAGGGCCTGATTGCTTGTCTCCGGCATGAGCCACGGAACCAGTATGCCCACCAAGTAGATACAGCCGATTGTCAATGCCGCTTCGGACGCACCGCCAAAGGAGCGGATCATCTCCCCTGCAATAATCGGAAAGACCCATGCCAACAACCGAGCACCGTTGAAGATGAGACTGATTGCACTTGCACGAACCGAGGAGGGAAACAGCTCAGCCGGATAAATTGCCATCCATACGTACGCGCACCCGAGCGTAAAGAATCCGTTGACTGGCGCCACATAAAGCATCGTTCCTACAGACTCGACCCACCCATAGGTCACGATCGTCATGACGAAGCACCCGACGAAGGACAGAGAAATAAACGCACGACGGCCGATCGCATCGACGATAAAACCAGCGACGGTATATGCGACGATCGCGCCGACGGTATAAGCGATCGAAACTCTTGGCCCCCAGGCTGTCGCATCTGCAACACCTTGAGCCTTGGCGATTGCTACTGCGTGAACCGGCAACCATGTCGAAATAGCCCACCATCCGACTGACGTGACGACTGAAAGAACCAATGCAAGCAGCGTTCTACGTCGCGACTCAGGTTTGCGGAAAAGATATGCGAGCGGAAACGGCCTTTTCCCGTCTCGATGTTCGGCAGATGGCGTGCGCGTGTCATTACTGTCGATCCATTGTCTATTCTTCACCGCCTCCATCCATTTTTCGGATTCCTTAACACTAAGGCGAAGATATAGAACGAAAATTGCCGGCACGGCACCAATCATAAACATCAACCGCCATGTATCTGACCCTAGTGGATTCAACGATGAGAGGCCATACCAGATGCTCGCCGCGAGGAACGTACCCCAACCGTAACCCGATTGCAGAAAGCCTGCTCCTTTCGCTCGCGCCCTCTCCGGCCATGTTTCCGATACTAGCGCGATGCCTGTGCTCCACTCGCTACCCATGGCCAAACCGATCAGAAAGCGTAATGCACAAAGTGTCCAGAAGTCGTCGGCCGCCGCAGTAACGCCCGAGAAAACTGCGTATAAGAACACCGACCACATCATCACCTTCTTTCGCCCAAGATAGTCCGCCAGCACGCCGCCTACCAACCCACCGATGCCCCATCCCAGCAAAGTCATACCAAGCAACAGTCCTGCGTAAAACGTCGGCGTAACCGACTGCGCTGGAGTAAGAACCGTATGTAGCAAAGGCACCATAACGACGATGAGCGTCAGCGCTTCATATCCATCGAAGATCCAACCAAGGAAGCTTCCCAGAAGGATCTTCCAATGCATCTTCGTCAGTCCGTCGGACCACCCTTTCCTTGCAGTGACCATCGTCTCGTCTAGCGCCATTGCCTGTCTCCACCTTGATTTATCTCGCGCTCGCTATCTCAGCCTTACCCGTTTGAGCTTCGAGGATGCTTACCGGAACGAAAGTTCAATGTGCCTGCTCCCGACCAACGTCCTCCACCTCACCCTCACCAGATTCGCTGATCAAATTATATTCATGTCATACAATCGGTCAATCATAAAATTTGTAATATTCAACGGAGCAAGATCTGAGAGCGTCGAGTCGACTTCGGGGACCGCCGCATACCACCGCCCCCCCCGGGAAGACTGTCTCAGTCTCGGGTTGACCAGGTATGCGATTGGAAGAACAGCTTGTGTGGGGTGAGCCGGCCCATGTTGAGCAAGTGGCAGATAGCGACCGATAAGAACACCGGATTGGACTTGATTGCTGACTTTCTTCAAGCTCAACTGCTGCTCGCGTCTAGAAAAGCCGAGACCAATCCATAGGCGAGTCCGGCTGCTCCCAGCTCGATGATCGGCTACAAGGGTCGACAAGCGACTCCGGCGTAGGCCGACGCCCATCAGATGCCGCCGCGTTCGTTTGCCGACATACCAGCAAGGTGCGTCCCTATCGCTAACCCATGTTATCGATAGGGCTACATTTTTTGGCAAAACTCCCATTTCGGGAAACGCGCCACCCCTGACCTGCAGCTCCATTGCCATCACGTTGCCTATAATCTCCGGATGCCGAACGTTCCGTCGCCACCATCTTTTCCTGACACCGCGTCCCTGTCCGCGCTACGTGCGTGGTACGCAGGTGTCGGCTCGCGCGAGGCGGTCGAACGTTATTGCCCGCACGCACTCGACGGTGGCAGGTCTGCGCGCGGCGTGATCGGACGCATTCGCCGGCAACTCGCTGGTTTTGCGCTCAGCCGTCACCGCACCGATCTCGTCCCGCTGTTCCAGTGCACCGCCAGCGAACGGGCCCGTCACCGCAGGGCCGTGACCCGGGCGCTGGATATCCTGCCGACACTTGCGTTCCCGCAACCACAGGTGAGTGATCTGATCGACGCATGGCTGTCACCGCGCGTCGTTTCAGTGCTGCACCGGCACGGCATCCGGACACTGACCGATCTGACCGTCCGGATTCCCCGTCGCCGGCGCTGGTGGCGCGCGATTCCCGGACTCGGCATGCGCAGCGCACGTCACGTTGAAGCCTTCTTTGCCGCCCACCCGCAGTTGACCGAACGGGCTCGCGCACTGGTCGTGACGGCGATGCGGGAACCCGTGGTGCCGTGGGAGAATATCCGTGTGCCGCATGATGTCGACGGCTCGCGCGGCACCTTTCGCGCGCCGAAGACGATGTGCGCACTCGATGCCGATAACGACTGGCAGGCCATCAGCGCATGGCTCGAACGGCGCGAGGCCGTCGAGACGCAGCGTGCCTATCGCAGGGAAGCCGAGCGCCTGCTGCTCTGGGCGATCGTCGAGCGTGGCCGCGCGCTGTCGTCGTTGACGAGCGAGGATGCGACGGCATACCGCGCATTTTTGCGTCACCCGGCACCGCGCACCCGCTGGGTCGCACCCGCACGCCCACGATCATCGCCCGAATGGCGGCCGTTCACGGGCGCGCTGTCGCCGGACTCCATCGCCTATGCACTGTCGGTGCTCGGCGCGATGTTCCGTTGGCTGATCGAACAACGATACGTGCTGGCGAATCCATTCGCGGGCCTCAAGGTACGTGGCGCGCAGCGCAACGGAGAACTGGATGTCGCCCGTGCCTTTACGGCCGGCGAGTGGGAACTGGTCCGGACCATTGCCGATGGGCTGGAGTGGTCGTACGGCTGGACGGTCCCCGCCGCGCAACGCCTGCGCTTCGTGCTCGACTTCGGTTATGGAACCGGCCTGCGGGCGGCCGAGCTGGTCGGCGTCACGCTCGGTGGCATCGAACACGGCGCGCGCGGCGAACGGTGGCTGCATCTGACCGGCAAGGGCGCGAAGGTCGGCAAGGTCGTACTGCCGCCGCTTGCCCGCTTCGCGCTGGACCAGCACCTGGCGCAGCGCGGCCTGCCCGTAAGCCCGGCGCGATGGTCGCCGGATACGCCACTGCTCGGCCATCTCGATACGCCCGGCGGGATCACCACGCCGCGGTTGAGAGATATCCTGCGCCGCTTCTTCCATGCTGCGGCCGACAGCATCGAGGCGGATCACCCGCAGCTTGCCGGCAAGCTGCGGCGAGCGACACCACACTGGATGCGCCATACGCACGCGACACATGCCCTCGCTGGCGGCGCCACGCTGACGAGCGTAAGAGACAACCTGCGTCACGCGTCGATTTCGACGACCTCAGTCTACCTGGATGACGACGAAGTGCAGCGCATGCGGCAGATCGAAGGCATCTTTGCACGGCGGACTTCCGTGTGACAATCGCCCATGATCCCGTCTATCCAGTTCTGCCCGCTGCGCCGGGCGAGACAGAACTGGCCGCGTTCACGCCGACACCCGCCGAGATCCGCTACGTGCGCCGACAGGTCCGTCAGGAGTCGACGGCGGTTCTGTTCATGACGCAGATGAAGCTGCTGCAACGCCTGGGCTATTTCCCGATGCTGGCAGACGTGCCGCTCGTGATCGTCGACCATGTTCGACTGGCGCTGCGCGCCCGCCCACTGCAACGGGCAGCCATCACGCGCTACGATCAGTCCGGCACCCGGATCCGCCATCAGAAACTGCTGCGCATCCACCTCGGCATTCACCCGTTCGACAACGACGACATGACGTGGCTCGCCGAACTTGCCCGCGAAGAGGCACGGACAAAGGCCGAACTGCCCGACATCGTTAATGTCCTGCTCGAGGAACTGGTCCGGCGTCGCTACGAGTTACCGCCGCTCGCGACGCTGCAGCGGATAGCCGCGCAGGGGCGCAACGCAGTCAACGAGGCGATCTACCGGGACATCATCAGCGGCCTCGACGACACGCTGAGAGGCCGACTCGACGCGCTGCTGATCGTCACGAGCGGCAAATCCGGCTGGGAGGACCTGAAGCGGGAGCCGAAGAAGCCGACCACACGTGCGGTCGCCAGCTTCCTGAAGCACATTGATGGCATCCGGGCGTTCGCCGACGGACTACCGGGATTGCCCGAAAGGTTATCGGTCAGCAAGCGTGAGCAGCTTGTCATCGAGGCACGTGCGCTTGATGTCGCGGAACTCAGGTCGCTCAAGATCAACAAGCGCTACGCGCTCGCCGTACTGTTCATCCAGGCACAGCTTCAGAAGGCACTCGACGACGTCGCAGAAATCTTCATCAAGATCATGCGCAGGTACGAGGCCTATGCGAAGACGAAGATGCAGAAGTACCGGCTCGATCATGCGGAGGCCGTCGACGGCCTGGTCGGACAGTTCCGCGACGTACTGCAGATTCTCCAGGACGATGAAGTGTCGGAGCGTCAGCGGTTGCCGAAGATTCGTGCGGCGCTCGGCGACCCGGCCGCCACGCTCGTACAGTGCAACGATCACATTGCCTACGCCGGGAATTTCGATCTGCCGTTCATGCTTGTGCCATACAGGACACAGCGCTCTTTGTTGTTCCTGTGCCTGGACGCGTTGCCGTTGTGCTCAAGCTCCCAGGACCGGTCCGTGCTGATCGCGCTCGCATGGCTGCAGGGGTTCCGCTCCGCGCATCGTGAATATCTGCTGCTCACGGACAACGATCTCGCGAATCTGCCGCTCGACTGGATGCCTGAGAAATGGGGGCGCGCCGTGTTCCCGCACGGGCGCGACAGCCGCATGCTGCATCGGCGCTTCTTCGAACTGTGCGTGTTCCACCAGATCATGCGCGAACTCAATTCGGGCGATCTCTATGTCGAAGGCAGCGATCAATACGACGACTATCGGATCCACGAGGTTTCGGACGAAGAATTGCGGCGCGAACTGCCTCGCTATTGCGAAACGGTTGGCCTGCCCACGGACGCGAAGACTTTCGTGAAGCAGTTGCGCGAGCAACTGGGCACGGCGCTGGACGAGACCGATGCTGGCTTCCCTGAGAACGACAGCATCGAGATCGGTAACGACGGGCTGATCATCCATAAACCGGGCAAGGAACCCGAACTGCCCAGTCTCACGCTGATCGATCAGGCCATCAAGGCATCGATGCACGAAGTCAGTATCCTGGATCTGCTCACCGAGACCGAGCAGTGGCTCGATCTCCATAAACTGTTCGGACCTCTGTCCGGCTTCGACGCGAAGGTCGATGATCCGCGCAAGCGCTTCATCAGCACACTGTTCTGCTACGGCTGCAATCTCGGACCGAGCCAGACCGCGCGCTCGGTGAAGGGGCTCAGCCGCAAGCAGGTCGCGTGGCTGAACCTGAAGCACGTGACCGAAGAACGCCTCGACAGGGCAATCGTGAAGGTGGTTAACGCGTTTAACCAGTTCGCGTTGCCGAAATACTGGGGCAGCGGCAAGCATGCATCGGCTGACGGCACGAAGTGGAGCCTGTACGAGCAGAATCTGCTGTCGGAGTATCACTTCCGGTATGGCGGCTACGGTGGGATCGGCTACTATCACGTGTCGGACATGTACATCGCGCTGTTCAGCCACTTCATTCCGTGCGGCGTGCACGAAGCGGTCTACATCCTCGACGGCCTGATTGAGAACGGTGCCGACATCAAGCCAGATACGATCCACGGCGATACGCAGGCGCAAAGCGGCCCCGTGTTCGGACTGTCGTACGTGATGGGCATCGGATTGATGCCGCGCATGCGCAACATCAAGGACCTGGTGCTGTACAAGGCCGACAGGCGCCGCAAATACGAACACATCGACAGCCTCTGCCGGCAAACGATCGACTGGAGTCTGATCGAGCGGCATTACGCGGACATGATGCGCGTTGCCGTGTCGATCAAGGCGGGCCGGATGACGCCGTCAACGATCCTGCGCCGCCTCGGGTCCGAAAGCACGAAGAACAAGCTGTATTTTGCGTTTCGTGAGCTCGGGCGTGTGATCCGGACGCTGTTCCTGCTCAAGTATCTGAACGATCCGGAACTGCGCCGCACGATCCACGCGCAGACGAACAAGAGCGAGCAGTTCAACGACTTCGCCCAGTGGCTGATGTTCGGCGGCGAAGGCGTGATCGCCGAGAACGTGCGGCACGAGCAGCGCAAGATCATCAAGTACAACCACCTCGTGGCGAACATGGTGATCCTGTACAACGTGCAATGGATGTCACGCAAGCTGAAGGAGTTGCAGGAGAAGGGACATCCCATCGACGCCGAGGTGCTCACAAGGCTGTCGCCCTATCGGCGCGAACACATCAACCGGCTTGGCGATTATCTGCTGGACCTGCTGCGTCCCATCCTGCCGCTCGATCCGACCATCGATTTCCAATTTAAATCAGTCGCTTAGGTCGAGATGTGGCGGATTTTTAACGAATCCCGGCCAACCCTCAAACCTGTCGGCGGAGCTTCCGGGCGGCGGTTGGCCGCTGGGGGCGTTGGTCGAAATTATGATTTCGCACCCTGGTTCCGGCGAAATCAGACTGCTAGCACCCGCGCTCGCGAACGGTCGGATGCCGGTAGCCTTGATCGCACCTCCCCACGAACCTGCTGCGGCTGGCTGGTCGCATATCGGGATCGCCGTCGATCGCCTGCTGGTTGTGCGTGCGCCCCGAACATCCGACGCATTGTGGTCTGCAGAACAGATCCTTCGTAATGGAACCTGCTCTGCATTGATTCTCTGGCAGCAGCACATTCAGGTTTCCTCGTTGCGACGTCTGCATCTGGCAGCGAAGGCTGGCAACACGCTGTTTTGCCTGATGCGCCCACTGGCGGCTGCTCAGGACGCGTCACCGGCAGAGCTCCGAATTGCAGTGCGGGCAACGGAGAACGGAGCCAGTGTTCAAATTCTGAAGCGTAAGGGTCCGTCCCTAGATGACAGCATGTTTATCGAACTGCGACCGACACCAGTACTCATTAGTCCGCGCGGCCGCGTACCTCGTTCGGTTCGGGAAACCTCTTTTCAGGACGCGGGTCGGCTTTTTACCGAACGCGAAAAGATTCTGGAGTAGCGATTGAATGCGCGCGGCGCCCGACATCACGTTCAGCCCTGCCCTCCAAGTCCCGACGCGAGATCTCGTCTACGCGAGCGGCCCCTCGCCTCGCGTTTTCCACGGCTACGCCCGGTTGCAACCGCGCCTGATCGTCACCTTTGACTTCGTTTGAGGGGGCCGAACAAGGTTCGTTATTATGCTCTGCCTTATGCGCTGCAGCGCATAAACGCTTACCTTGTTCATCCCCCAGTGCGAAAGGATTGTGAATCTACCCTAAATCCTAGCAAAAAACGTCCGTTAGTGATTTTGCGGGCGATGAGATCTGGTCTCTGACGCCCGTAAACTCAACGAGCCAAAAATGAGGATCCTGATGCGGAAAATTTTCCTTACCACCGTTGTTGCATTTGGCCTGCTCGCCGCGGGTGTTGTTCCAGCTTACGCAGCGAGCGACTTTTGTCAGACGGCAGGCCATTATGAAGGAAAGTATGACGGACAATATGACAACGGCACCGTGAGCGCCGACGTCAACGAAAGAACGGGTGTTGTGACGGGAGAAGCGTATTCAGCCCGGAGTGGCAAGACGATTCCTGTCGCCGGAGTCCTCGACAGTAGCGGCGCGATGACGACCGCGGGAGTTCTCGGCTCAGGCTCCGTGTTCGAAGGTCACTTTCTCGGTGACGGTGAAGCATCCGGTAATTGGTCACAAAACGTTCTGTTGAACGGCGATACCGTCAAGGTTGGCGGAGCTTGGGCTCTTGAGCGAAAGTACGTTTCGCAGGGTTGCCAGTAACGATCGGTTGCTGTTCCGGGCGGGGACCTGGCGCCACGTCTGCCGCGTCGCGCTTACCCGAGCCCGGAGCCAGCTACATGAGATTTCACGTTACCGCAATCTGTGTGGACCGAGCTAAATCACAACCGGGGCAATCGATATAAGCCGGGTTCAACAATCAGAAAATATTTCCTTCTTATCTACTGAGCATTTTCAACGGAAATAGATTCCGAATTAACAATCTTTTTCAACAGGTTATTGGGTTTGTGAGACCGGATTTGGTAGTATCCGCTTAAGCCGCCCTTTGTATATACCGAACGCCGTGATGCCCAGCAATGGGTGATTGGGTTATCCGCGATACGACAATTGCAGAAGGGTCCGTAAAGAGAGTTAAACAAAATGTAGAAAGACGGATTCGCAATGAGTGTGGCAAATAATATTGGGCTGTCCATGCGGGGCCTGATTCAGCAGGATCGACTGGTAACGCTCGACACGCCGCTCGGCGCCAATACGTTGTTACCGCAGCGGATCGTAGGCTGTTCCCGCATCGGTCGCGACTTTGAGTTCACGGTGGACGCGGTTTCGACCACGGAGCGCATCGAACTCAAGCAACTCATCGCGCAGCCGGTGACCCTTTGGATACAGCAGGCCGATAGTTCGTACAAGCCGCATAACGGCTACGTTCACACGGCAAGACGGCTGGGTGCGGACGGTGGGCTCACGAGTTTTCAGCTCAGCTTTGCCTCGTGGATGCATTTTCTGCGATTCCGTCGTGATCAGCGGATCTGGCAGGACAAAAGCGTTGACGAAATCGTAACGGACATCTTCAACGCGCATCCTCAGGCAAAGGGGGTGTTCCGCTTTGCCCTGTCGTCGCCACTCCCTGCCCGATCCTACTGCCGGCAGGATGAGGACGACTGGAACTTCGTGCACCGTTTGCTAGAGTCCGAAGGGCTCTATGGCGTCTGGCAGCAGGCACAGGATGGCAAGTCCCACACCCTGGTTATCACGGACCGTCTGCTGACCCTCGGCACGCTCTCGCCGGAGACCGTGCAGTTCTATCGGGCTGGCACCAGGAACGAAGCCGATGCACTCACGCAATGGACGGGTAGCAGAACCATGCAAAGCGTCACGCTGACGACGCGTACCTTCGATTACAAGAATCCGTCCACCCCCTATAACCCCAAAGGCACCAGTGTGCCGACGATGCCGAACCAGGGAGCGCTTCCCGAGCAGGCGGAAGTCTACGAGTACACGGGGGCGTACACCTATCCCAGGCAGGATCGCGGCGATCAGCTCTCGCGCATCAGGATGGAAGAATGGGAGTCTCGTGCGAAGCGCTTCCACGGCGCCGGAGGGTTGAGGGGTGTCGATGCCGGCTTGCGCTTTATCCTTACCGACCATCCCGACCACGACGGTGACTCGCAAAGCCAGCGCGAGTTTGCCGTGATCGAGGTCGCATGGGCCATTGAAAACAACCTGCCGGTTTCAGCCAAGGGAAAAAGCTTTCCCCATAGCCTGCAGACCTCGCTTGCGGAGGCGCGCGCAAACCACGCTGGCGACGCACTCCCAAGCGTGCGACATATGGACGGCTCCGATGGCTTCTACCTGGTTGAGATCGAGGCGCAGAGGACAACCGTACCCTTCCGGAGTCCGCTTGAGCACGGCAAGCCCGAGATGCACCTTGAGTCGGCTATGGTTGTCGGCCCGAAGGGTGAAGAGGTATATACCGATGAGCTGAACCGCGTCAAGGTTCAGTTCATATGGGACCGCCTCAACAACGCCGACGACAGGGCGTCATGCTGGATTCGTGTCGCGCAGTCCGACACCGGTAACGGGTACGGCGGCGTCCATATACCCCGGGTCGGTGAGGAGGTCCTGGTCGACTATATCGGCGGCGACTGTGATCGGCCAATCATCACCTCGCGAATCTACAACGCGGTGACCAAACCACAGTGGCACACCGACGCCCTGCTATCCGGGTATCGGTCGAAGGAATACGGAGGTGCGGGCTACAACCAGATGGTCTTCGACGACTCCACCGGGCAGAACCGGGTCCAGCTTTATTCGACAAGCAGTCGCTCGCAGCTTCATCTGGGCTACCTTACGCAGCAGGACGGCAACAGTCGTGG
>Ga0114930_10003609_pt1 | contig 13443 bp, 8 predicted proteins | sample AnhtaG_FD_87300 | JGI IMG/M metagenome (GOLD analysis project Ga0114930, IMG submission 87300) | Deep subsurface microbial communities from Anholt, Denmark to uncover new lineages of life (NeLLi) - Anholt_01485 metaG | ecosystem: Environmental > Aquatic > Marine > Oceanic > Sediment | place... | reverse complement strand
GTACCCTACGAGATAGGCGCCACGTCCACCGGCGACTGCCAGATCACCGTTCAGGGCAAGACCCATCGCCCGCCCGAGATCTCCGCGATGGTCGTCACCAAAATGAAGGAGACCGCAGAGGCCCATCTCGGCGCCAAGGTCACGCAGGCCGTGATCACAGTGCCCGCCTACTTCAACGACGCCCAGCGCCAGGCCACCAAAGACGCCGGCCGCATCGCCGGACTCGACGTGCTGCGCATCATCAACGAACCCACGGCCGCGGCCCTGGCCTACGGACTCGACAGCAAGAAGAACGAGAAGGTGGCCGTGTACGACCTCGGGGGCGGCACCTTCGACATCTCGATTCTGGCCATTGGCGACGACAGCTTCGAGGTCCTGAGCACGAATGGCGACACGCACCTGGGTGGCGACGACTTCGACCAGTGCGTGATCACCTGGCTGGCCCAGCAGTTCCTCAAAGACCAGGGCATCGACCTGCGCAAAGACCCAATGGCGTTGCAGCGCCTCAAGGAAGCCGCCGAGAAGGCCAAGGCCGAGCTCTCGACCGCCATGAGCACCGACGTTAACCTCCCCTTCATCACCGCCGACGCGGCCGGCCCGAAGCATCTGAACTACACGCTGACGCGCGCCAAGCTTGAACAGTTGTGTGACCACCTCCTCCAGCGCACGAAGAACCCATGCCACCGCGCCCTCGAGGACGCCGACCTCGCCGCCACCGACGTCGACGAAGTCATCCTGGTCGGCGGCATGACGCGCATGCCGGCCGTCGGCGAGATCGTCAAGGGCGTCTTCGGCAAGGAGCCCCACCGCGGCGTCAACCCGGACGAGGTGGTCGCCGTGGGCGCCGCCATCCAGGCCGGCGTGCTGGCCGGCGAAGTCAAGGACGTGCTGTTGCTGGACGTGACGCCGCTGTCCCTCGGCATCGAAACGCTCGGCGGGATCTGCACCAAACTCATCGAGCGCAACACGACGATCCCGGTCAAGAAGGAACAGATCTTCTCGACCGCGGCCGACAGCCAGACCGCCGTCACCATTCACGTGCTCCAGGGCGAGCGCGAGCTCGCGGGGGACAACCGCACCCTCGGGCGCTTCGACCTGATCGGCATTCCGCTGGCCCCGCGCGGCGTCCCCCAGATCCAAGTGGCCTTTGACATCGACGCGAACGGGATTGTACACGTGAGCGCCAAGGACCTCGCCACGGGCAAGGAACAGAAGATCCGGATCGAATCCTCGAGCGGTCTGTCCGAAGACGAGATCAAGCGGATGGTCAATGAGTCCGAGAGCCACGCCAAAGAGGACCAGGAAAAGAGGAAGCTGATCGAGACCCGCAACCGTGCGGACTCGCTGGTCTACACGGTCGAGAAGAGCCTCAAGGAAAACGCAGACAAGATCTCCGAGTCGGACAAGTCCGCCGTCGAGGCGGCGCTCACCGAGCTCAAGACCGCCATGGCCAATGACGACGTCGCGGCCATGGAAGCCGCCATCGACAAGGCCACACAGGCCACGCACAAGGTCACGGAAGCCATGTACGCGGCCGCAGCCGAAGAGGCCAGCGCGGCAGCAGCCGACGCCGCCACGGCCGGCCCGGGCCACGCGGCCGCCACCGAGGAGCCGCCGAGCACAACGGGAGGCTCAGAGACCGTCGACGCCGATTTCACGGTCGTCGACGACGAGAAGAAAGACCAACAGAAGCAGGATTAGGCGCGCTCCCTGCCGCTGGGGACCGGCGGGCGACCGCAACGCCCTGGAGGCCCGCGTGACGGCGCCGGCTGTGGACCGGGAAGTGCGCTGAAGCGGCAAGCATGTCGGAACAGGTTGATCTCTACGAGATACTGGGCGTGTCGCGCGAGGCGACGGATGAACAGATCCGCCGCGCCTACCTCAAGCTCGCCCACAAGTACCACCCGGACAAGACCGGCGGCGACAAGACGGCCGAGGATAAGCTCAAGGAGATCAACGCCGCCTACGACATTCTCAAGAACCCCGACAAGCGCAAGCAATACGACGCCTACGGGGCCATGGGTGCCGGCGGCTTCCGCGGCGGTTTCGGCGATTTCGCCACGGGCTTCGGCGGCGGCTTCTCCCAAGGGGCCGACAGCCCCTTCGAAGATTTCTTTGACATGCTGTTCGGACGCGGCGGCCAACGCCGCAGGGCCGCACGCCCAGGAAGGGACCTCGAGTACCGTCTGTCCATCTCCCTGTCGGACGCCGCCTTTGGCGCCAAGAAGAACCTCAACTTCGCCCGACAGGAAATCTGCAGCGAGTGCGGCGGCGCCGGCGCTGCCCCGGGAACCAAACCCGAGCGATGCCCGGTCTGCCAGGGCACCGGCCAGGTGCGCGCGGCCCATGGGTTTTTCAGCGTGACACAGACCTGCGGCCGCTGCCGCGGCACCGGCAAAGTCGCCCTCAACCCCTGCCGCCGCTGCTCCGGCACGGGCCGCGTACGCCTCAACCGCGAGATCGCCGTAGACGTCCCCGCGGGGGTCGACACCGGCGTCAGCCTCCGGGTCGGCGGCGAAGGCGAACCCGGCGACAACGGCGGCCCCCGAGGCGACCTCCACATCCTCATCGAGGTCAAGCCCCACGACTTCTTCGTCCGTGACCACGCGGACATTATCTGCGAGGTCCCCGTCAGCTTCCCACAGGCCGCCCTCGGCGCCACGGTGCGGGTGCCCACCCTGCGCGGCACGGCCGAGCTCAAGGTGCCGGCCGGCACCCAGAACGGCGCCTTGCTCCGACTGCGCGGACTCGGCATGCCCGACCTGCGCGGCTACCGCCAGGGAGACCAGATCGTCAGAATCGTGGTCGAAGTGCCTGCACGCCTAACGCGCAAGCAGCGCGAACTCCTGCGCGAGTTCGACGAAGGACGCGACCTCCGCGCCTACCCCATCTACCGCCGATTCATGGACAAGCTCAAGAAGTCCACGGGCGTCTGAAGCCGGCCAACGCTCGTGCTCGTACCCGACGCCCTTCGCCCTTAGATTTCAGCACGAGCAGGCAGTCGAGCGCGTAAGCGCAACGGCGAAAACGTCACCGCAATCGAGGTCCTGACATGCTCGCAGCCGTTCTCCACGATGTCGACCGACTCGAACTCGAAGAGGTCCCCAAGCCCCGCGCCCAAGACTTCGGCGAGGTGGTCGTGGCCATCAAGGCCTGTGGGATCTGCGCCACCGACTACAAGGCCATTCGGGGCATCCGCCGCAATGTCCGCTTCCCCTGCATTCTCGGGCACGAGGCCAGCGGGGTTGTGGCCGAGGTCGGCCCCGGGGTCGCCCATTTCAAGGTCGGCGACGAGGTCATCGTGCAACCCTCCGGTTACTGCGGCTTCTGCCGGCACTGCCGCGCAGGCAACACCCACTACTGCGAACACGCCTTCGTGACCGGCGGCGACGGCCCGGACGACGTGTGGCCCGGCGCGTTTGCGACATTCATGAAGACCCGCGAGCCCGCCTTGTTCCACAAGCCCCCCACCGTATCCTTCGACGCGGCAGCCCTCACCGAGCCCCTGTCCGGCGCCTGGAAGGGCCTCGTCCAGTACAGCGAAATGCAGGTGGGCGACGACGTCGTCATCATCGGCGTCGGCGGCATCGGCCTGCTGTGCGTCATGGCGGCGCGCGCTGCTGGTGCGGGCCGTCTCATCGCCGTGGACCTCAGCGACTATGCACTCGACAGCGCCCTACGACTGGGCGCGACCCATGCCGTCAACCCTGCCAACGGGAACGCCAAAGAGCGCGTCTATGAAATCATACCCGATGGCCCGGACGTGGTCCTCGAAGCCGCCGGGCCCATCGAGGCCGTGCGGCTGATGGTCGACCTGCGCCGCCGCGGGACACGTTGGAACGTGTTCGGCATCACCACACACGAGACCTTCGAACTCGACGGCGGGCTCACCCACTTCCTCGAAGCCCGCATGGACGCCAGTTTCGGCACCACGCCACTCGCCATGGACCGGGCCATTCGACTCATCGAGCGCGGCCTCGTGGACCCGGAGCTGGCGATCTCCCATCGGTTTCCGCTCACGGCCATGCCCGAGGCGCTCGAGGTCATGGCACGTCCCGAACGCAACAAGGTCCTCATCCATCCGTAAAGCCCATCGTCAACACCGCGCCCAAACGCCTCGAACCGGGGGCTGAGCTCGGGCCTGGTGCCCGGGCCGGGCTTTCTCAGTATTCTTTGTCTGCCCCGCAGCAAGAATGCTACACGCGCCAAGCCCCCCGCTAAAGCTCGGCGCACACCTGCCGATAAACCGAACAAGACGAGTATCCCTGCGTTCTCTGAGTGGCGCGTGGCCCGGGAGCCTCAACTCCGTGGCGGGCGCCCTGCTTGGAGACGCACTATGTAGGAGGGCATGGCCATGGCGGGTGGTTTCTCGGTAGGCGGCCTCATCTCGGGACTCGACACCAACGAGCTCATCAGCCAGCTCATGCTGATCGAGCGCCAGCCGATCCTGCGGCTCCAGGCCCGCATCGAGACCTTCGAGGCGCAGCGCGAGGCCGTGCGCGAGGTCCGCACCCAGTTGATGACGCTGCGCAACGCCGCGCAGGACTTCCGGTTCAACAGCATCTTCAGCCAGTTCGCCGCCACCACCAGCGAAGAGACCGTCCTTGGCGTCGAGATCTCGGGGCCCGCACCCGTCATCGGGTCCTATACGGTCGAGATCCTGCAAATGGCCAGCGCCACGGTCGCCCACAGCAGCGCCGTACTCGCAAGCCCCATCAACGCCACCGCCACCCTCGAGAACAGCGGCATGACCACCGACGTCACCGCCGGCGCCTTCACCGTCAACGGCATCGGGTTCACCGTGGACCCGACCAGCGATTCGCTCACCGGCATCCTAAGCCAGATCACCGCCAGCGCGGCCGGGGTCAACGCCACTTACGACGGCGTCACCGACACGGTCACCTTCGAGAACCAGACCCCGGGCGACACCAGCATCATCAACTTCGGCGGCTCCGATGACACCAGCAACTTCCTTGCGGCCATCAACATCACCGAAGCCACCCAAAGCGACGGGGGCAGCGGCGCCACTACAGCCACGAGTACGCGCAACCTCGGCGCCGTCGACCCAAACGAGACCCTCAACCTGCTCAACTTCGCCAGTGGCGCCGTGGCCGCCGGCAACTTCTACGTCAATGGCGTCAGCATCGACGTGGATCCCGCCACCGACTCCCTCAGCGACGTCCTCCAGCGCATCACGGACTCGGATGCCGGCGTTACCGCCACCTACGACAGCGCTTCGGACCAGGTCCGCATCGTATCCGACACCTTGGGCAGTCGCACCGTGGCCTTCGCGGCTGGCACCAGCGGCTTCCTAAACGCCACCAACCTCGCGTCGGCCGTGCAAGAGGCCGGGGACGACGCCCAATTCACCATCAACGGCGGCGCCGTACAGAGCCGCAACACCAACGAGATCTCCGACGCCATTGGCGACGTCACGATCAGCCTGCTCAGCGTCGGCTCGAGCACCGTGGCCGTCTCCGGCGATGACGACCAGATCGTCGAAGACATCAACGGGTTCCTCACCGCCTTCAACGAGTCCATCGACCAGATCCGGGAACAAGTCGGCCAGGAAGGCGACCTGGCCGGCGACGGCACCATCCAGTCCCTCGAGAACTACCTCTGGCAGACCATCTTCAGTTCGGTGTCGGACCTGAGCGGCGACTTCAGCAACCTCGTCGAGATCGGCATCACCACCGGCGATGCATTCGATTCCGGCGAGACCTCGCATCTGCAGTTGGATGAAGACACCTTCCGAGAAGCCCTGCGAGACGACCGCACCAACGTCGCCGCCCTGTTCAACAACGCCGACGAAACCGGCATCGCCGACCACCTTTTCGACTACCTCGACCAGGCCACCCGCACCACCGGATACCTCAACGCCCGCGCCAAGTCCAACGGCACCATCGACCAGCAGATCCGGGGCCTCAACGACCAGATCGACCGCCTCGAAGACCGGGTCGCTATGAAAGAGGTCCGTTTGCGCGGGCAGTTCACCCGACTCGAGCAGTTGACGGCCAGTTTCCAATCCCAGAGCATCATAATCAGTAGCATGGGATTCTCCACGTTCATGTAGAATGTTACTATGAAAGGAAGCCTCGTGGGCTTCTCTTTCGCTGAAAGGAGCGGCATATGGCGGGTTCGGCGACCGGGTACGAGACTTACAAGCAGGTGGACGTCGAGACCGCCTCACAAGGCAAGCTCATCGTGATGCTCTTCAACGGCGCCATCCAACGCGCCGAAGAGGCCAAACGCCAGCTCGACAAGGGCAAGATCGAGGGCGTACACAACAACCTCGTCCGCGCACAGGAGATCATCGCCGAGTTGCGCGGCGCCCTCGACATGAAGGCCGGCGGCGACATCGCCGCCAATCTCGACCGTGTCTATGAGTACTACCAGCACCTGCTCATCATGGGCAACCTGCGCAAGGACGCCGGCCCCATCGATCAGTGCGTCGCCGGCATGAAGTCGATGCGAGACACATGGGACGAAGTCTTCTCCCAACTCGCAAGATCCCAGCCCCCAGCCGCCGCAGCCCTCAACCCCCATGGGGCCTCCGCCTTGAACCTGCAAGGCTAGACAGCTAGTCGTTGCGACACACAGGCGCCAACGAAGGGCGCCCAAGCCAGCCCGCCTGCGCGTCCTTTCTTTCGCGATCCGGACGTGATATGCTTCTCCCTGATAAGAGGCCATCCGTTCTTCGCCCAGAGGCGGGCGGCAGGCCCGGGGCGTGCGCAAGCATGGCCGCAAAGGTGAGACTATGCGACGGGAATTCACGCTTGAGTACTGGATCGATGACGGCTGGTACGTGGGCAGGCTCAAGGAAGTACCCGGGGTATTCAGCCAGGGCGAGTGCCTGGAAGATCTCGAGGACAACATCCGGGATGCCTCTCAACTGATGATGGCCGATGAACCGGCGTTGCCGACCGGGAACGGCGAGACCAAGGCCCTGGAACTCGAGGTGTGAAGCGTCAGCAACTCGGTCTTTGATGCGAGTAGTCCTCGGAATCAACACCGGTTTCGCCACCAACCGCTTTCCTGAGCCGGATGACTGGATTGGGATTGTAGCGGACGAGCTCGGGCTCGACACGGTCCAGTTCACGGCCGACCTGCTCAACCCATTCCTTCCCGCACTCGTCGTCGCCCGCCAGATCGAACGCATACGCACCCTCTGCGCCGACAAGGGCGTCCGCGTCCGGACCACCTTCACCTCTGCCTTCACGCGCGTCAACCACGTCCTCCATCCCGACCCCGAGATCCGCCGGGTCTGGATCGACTGGTTCCGTAAGTTCCTTTCGCTGTCCAAGAGCCTGGGTGCCGAGGGGTCAGGCAGCCATTTCGGCATCCTGTCCGTGCGCGACAACGCCGACGCCGCGGTCCGGGCCCGGCGGCTTGAACAGGGCGTGGCCGCATGGCGCGAGCTGGCCCAGTACGGCGCCGACGTCGGCATCGAGTATCTGATGTTCGAGCCCATGTCCGTGCCGCGCGAAGTCGGCGAAACCATCCCAGCCACCCGAGAAATTCTCGACCGGTGCTCCGAGGGCTTCGCTATTCCGATGAAGCTGTGCCTGGACGTCGACCACGGTGACCTGGAATCCACGGACCCGCGCGACACGGACCCTCACGCCTGGATACGCGCGTTCGCCGACGTCACGCCCTGCATCCACATCAAGCAGAGCCTGAAAGACAAGGGCGGCCACTACCCTTTCACGAAGCCCTACAACAAGCAGGGCAAGATCGTCCCCGAAGCGATTCTCGACACGATGCGGGAGGCCGGCGTGGCCCAGTGCACCCTGCTCCTCGAGGTGTCCCATCGCGAGCGCTGGCCAACCGATTACACGGTCGTGGCCGACCTCAAGGAATCGGTCCAGTATTGGCGACCGGCCGTGGAGGCGGCGAACCGGCAGAGCACGGGCGCCCCTGGCTAGGCTTTGGCGCCGCAGTGCCTACCATCTCCGGGGACCTTTCTTCTATGATAGGGCACCGTGCCGTTCGGACGAGCATTCCTCTCGGGAGCGGCGGATACACATACGTGCTGGGAGGCAACTATGAGGTGGTTGGACGTGCGGCTCGCAGGTGCGTTTCTGGTGCTGGTCTGCTCCGTGTGCGGTTGCGGCAAGGCGCCGGGGCCCGCCCCCGATACGTCCACGCCGCAGCCAGTCGAACGGACCCCCGAGCCCGACCCGCTCCCGAAGCCCACGATCGAGCCCGGCGAGGCCACGCTGTACCGCGACACCTGGGGTGTGCCACACGTCTACGCGGACACGCTGCCGCATGCGTGCTACGCGCTGGGCTACGCCCAGGCCCAAGACCGCCTCGACGATATCTATAAGAACGTCCGCACGGCCACGGGGCGCATGGCGGAGGCCTTCGGTCCGGACCATGCCGAAATGGACTACGTTCTGAGGCTGGTCAAGAACGCCGAGGTATGCCGCGACTACTGGCTAAGCGCGCCGGAAGAGATCCGGTCGGCCTGCGACGCATTCATGCTCGGGGTCGAGGCCTATGTGGCCGAACACCCAGACAAGAAACCCGACTTCGCCCTGGACCTGCACGGCTGGCAGTCCGCCGCCATCGGCCGCACGATGATCCTCCAGTGGCCGCTGGGCACGCTCATGGACGACCTCAAGAACAAGGACAAGGCCCCGCCCGTCGGGTCGAACGCCTTCTGTATCGCCCCGGAGCGCTCGGCGCAAGGCTGCGCCATCCATATGACCGACCCGCACCTGACCTGGGAAGGCATGGCAGTGTTCTACGAGGCGCGGGTCCACGCAGGCGACGTCCACCACTGCGGGTTCTACCTGGTCGGCACGCCCATACCGGCCCTCGGCCACAACGCACACGTGGCATGGGCCTGCACTACCGGCGGCCCCGACACCTCGGACGTCTACATGCTCAAGCTCAACCCGAGGAATCTGATGCAATACGACTACTTCGGCGAGTGGAAGACCTTCCGGGCCGAGGTGATCACCATCAAAGTGAAAGGCGAGCCCGACCTCATCCGCCCGGCACTGTACTCCGAGTACGGCCCATTGCTCGACGTGCCGGACGAGAAAAAGGGGGTCGCCTACACGGGCGCGACGCCCTACCTGACGGAAACGGGTGTTTTCGAGCAGATGTACAAGATGGCCGACGCCCGGAACTGCGAGGAGTTCTACCAAGCGCTCGGCATGAACCAAATGATGGAGCAGAACCTCCTGTTCGCCGACCGGGACGGCAACATCCAATACGTCCGAACCGGCCGCGCGCCCATCCGCCCCAGGGGGTTCAACTGGTCGGCGCCGGTGCCCGGCGGCCTCGAGGCCACACGCTGGCTTGGCATCCATCCCATCGAAGACCTCGTGCAGATCAAGAACCCGCCCCAGGGCTATTTCCAGAACTGCAACGTCAGCCCCGCCGTCATGATGCGGGATTCGCCGATGACCGAGCAGGCGTACACGGAGTATCCCTACCTCTACAACGTGTCGTGGGACGCCAGCAGCCCGCGGGGGATACGCCTGGTGGAACTGCTGGACGCCGATGACTCGGTCACCAAGGACGAGGCCATGGAGTATGCGCTCAACGTGTACGACATCCTGGCCAAGCCATGGCAGGACGCCCTCCAAGCCGCCGCGGACGAAGCGGCAGACCGCATGGCCGACCCCGAGTTGGCCGAGGCGGTCCGGATGATCCTCGAATGGGACGGCGAGTTCACCCGCGATTGCGCCGCCTGCCCCCTCGTGAAGTTCTGGCGGCTCAAGTGCGAGAAGGCCATCGACGTGGCCGCCGCCATCGAGGGCCGCCCATTGAGTGACGAAGACCAGGCCAAGATGCTGGACGCGTTGAAAGAAGTACTGGGCGACGTGCAGCAGACCTACGGCACGCTCGATGTGACGTGGGGGGACATCAATCTCATCGGCCGCGGCGGCCAGCACTTCGCCTGCCCGGGCGCCGATTTTGGCCGCGGCCCCGACAAGATCGACCTCACCGAGACCGTGATGGACGTGTCCGTTCGCGAGGAGGAAAAAGGCTCCGGCAAGTACGTCGCCTACAACGGCTCGAGCGCCATCATGCTCTCGTTCCTGCACGAAGACGGTATCGAGTCCTACAGTTGCGTCAACTGGGGACAGAGCGGCGACCCGGCGTCCCCGCACTACATGGACCAAGGCGAGCGGCTCTACGCGAACCGGACGTTCAAACCGACGTGGTTCCGCAAACAGGACCTCTTGAAAAACATCGAATCGGAGACGATAATACCCATCCCGTGAGTGAGGAACGCAGCGGACTTGAGATATTGGCGGACGTAATCCGCCACCACTATGATCTCGGGGAGGTCCGCAAGGTCGAGTACCTCCAGGACGCCCACCAGCGGCGCCACCGCAAGGTCGTGGCAACCACCGACGCGGGCACCTTCCTGGTCAAGACCTACTCGACCGACCCCCACGCCCTCGATGCCTTGCGCTTCCAGCACCGCCTGTCCGACCATCTCGACGCCCACGCCCTCCCCGTGGCCCGAATCCAGCGCGCCATCGACGGCAAAGGCATCGTCGAGCAGGGCACGTGGGCCCTCGAGCTCCAGCACTTTGTCGAAGGCGCCCCCATGGTCGTCAACGACGGCACCCTGGCCGTGTCGGCCAAAGCCCTCGGGCGCTTCCACGACGTGTGCCGCGAGTTCCCGTGCCCGCCCCGGGACGCCCAGATGTGGCGCTTCAGCCAAGTCCCCCGCGCCTCATTCGCCAAGCTCTACGAACTTGCCAGGCAACTCGGCGACGCGGCCGTCGTGAACGAACACTGCAACGCCGTTGCCCTGTTCTTGCACGAGGCCGCCGGGCGGCTCAGCCCCGCACACCGCGAGCAGTTCGAGACCGGCCTCATCCACGGCGATTGGCACGGCGGCAACCTGCTGTTCAGCACCACGGGGCTCGTCGCCATCGTCGACCTCGAGTTCGCCGGCCAGGGCTGCTACCTCGAAGACCTCGCATACGGCATCTCCAATCTCTGCATCCGTACCTCGAAGGACACACGCCAGCTCGGCGCCCGCACCGACGTGCTCCTCGACTACTACCAGATGTACCGCACGCTCTCGCCCTATGAGCACATCGCCCTGTTCTATGCCGTCGGCGTCAAGCACGTCGCCACCGTGTCCTACCAAATCACGGAAATGGGCGGCCACGTCGCCGGCCTCGACGCCTTCCAGTGGATGGGCGTGCTGGCGGCCCAGTGCGCCTGGCTCTCAGACCGCGGCCGCAAGGTCCGCGGGGCGGACTAGGCTGCATATCTCACCCCCCGTGTCATTGCGAGCGAAGCGAAGCAATCCCCTCGCCTTGCGGGGATTGCTTCGCTTCGCTCGCAATGACACACTGTACGTGCGTGAACGCGCCTCTCGCGACACCAAGCCATTTCCCACAAGGTTCTTGGGCAACTGCGCTCACGCCTGATCCACAGATTGCGCGGATTCAAGGATCGGCCCAAGGCGGCGGGTTCGCCCTACCGGGTCACGCGCACGATCTTCTTAGACCGCTTGCCGATATTGAGCAGGTGGTCGGCGATCCGCTCGAGGTTGGCCACGTAGTCCAGGTACACGATCCCGGTGAGGCTCTCGCACTCGCCGGTTTCCAGGCGGCGCATGTGGCTTTCCGTGATCTGGTCCACCAGTTCCGTGATCACGGCTTCCGTACGCTTGGTCTGCCTTCTCTGGCCCCGCTCTTTCTCGCCCAGCGCCAGGTGCGCCGCCCTGAACTGCTCGCGCACCAAGTCCTCAAGGGCACGCAGGTCCTTCTCGGCAGACGGCGTAAACGCGATCTCATTCTCCCGCCGTTGGTGCGCCAGATCCACAAGGTCTTCCGCATGGTCCCCGATCCGCTCCGCGTCATTCACCGCGTGGATCAGCAGAGGGATCAGCGCCGCCTCCTCCTGCGACAGCTCTTGCTTGGTCATCTCCACAAGGTAGCTGGTGATCTCCCGCTGCAACCGATCAATGCGTTTCTCCCCTTGGCGGACCCTGCCCTCGAGTTCGTCCGAGCCCCCGTGGAAATAGGCGCACCCCAGTTCCAAGGCCTCCTGAGAGCGCCGCACCATGTAGTCCACTTCGCTCACCGCTCGGTCCAGTGCGATGGCCGGCGTCGTCAGCAACCGGGTATCCAGGTACTCCATGACCGTCTCCTGGTCCGTGCTCTTGAGCGGGATCACCCATTCGCAAATGCGCACCATGAGCCCGATGAACGGGAGGAAGAGCAGGCAATTGGCGATGTTGAACGTCGAGTGCGCGTTCGCCACGTGCCGGGGAAGGTTCTCCGGCGCCATCGCGAAAACGTCGCCAGGCGTAATCGCATCGATCAGCCCCAGAAACAACGGATGCCCGTTCCACAGCGGCAAGAACAACAGCAGATACATGTAGGTCGCGCCGATCACGTTGAACAGCGTGTGCGCCACCGCGGCACGTTTGGCGTTCCGGTTCGCACCCAGCGACACGAACAGCGCCGTCACCGTCGTCCCGATATTGTCGCCCAGCACCATCGGCACCGCCGTGTAGAACGACACAAGCCCCTGGCCCGAAAGGGCCATCACAAGACCCACCGTGGCCGAGCTCGACTGGACCAGAATCGTGGTCGCGGTGCCGATCACCACGCACATCAGCGCGGGCCGCCAAGGCACAACGCCGTTCACCGGGTCACACTGGAACAGTTGGAACCATGAGAGGAACTCCGGGCTGTGACGCAGCGGCTTCAGGATCCCCGACATCATCGTCATGCCCAGGAAAAGAAGCCCGAAGCCCAGGATGCTTTCGCCGAGCGCCCTCGTGGACTGCTTGCGCCCAACGCTCGACAGAATCAGACCGAATGCGATGGCGGGAAACGCCAAGGCATTAAGCTTGAACGCGATGATTTGGGCGGTGATCGTGGTCCCAATGTTGGCCCCGAACACCACACCCACGGCCTGGGTCAGGTTCAACAGACCGGCGTTCACGAAACCCACCACCATGACCGTCGTTGCCCCTGACGCCTGGATCATGGCCGTGATCAAAGCCCCCACCCCTACGGCAAGCCAGCGGTTTCGCGTGACCGCCTGCAGGATGGCCTTCAGCCGGCGGTCCGCCATCCGCTGAAGCCCCCCCGACATCAGCTTCATGCCGAAAACGAAGATCGCCACCCCGCCCATCAGGTGCACAAACATCGTCCCCTTGCTCAGCGCCATCGCCTCGAACAGAAGGTGGCGGCCACGGAACCGCTGCTCCGGCGGGACCTGCGGCCGGGCATCTTCGATCTCGGCCATCAGGAAGTACTGTTGCGTCTCCGCGCCAAGCGTCCACGACGTCACGGCACGGCCCTTCGCGTCCGTTACGACACGCTCGGGATTGACCGACGATGTCGCGTGGTTCTCCTGCAATCGGAAGTAGACCGTCACACCCTCGGCCGGTTTGCCGGACGGGTCATACAGCACCAGGCCCACGTCCTCCAACACCCCACC
>Ga0114930_10003608_pt1 | contig 13443 bp, 14 predicted proteins | sample AnhtaG_FD_87300 | JGI IMG/M metagenome (GOLD analysis project Ga0114930, IMG submission 87300) | Deep subsurface microbial communities from Anholt, Denmark to uncover new lineages of life (NeLLi) - Anholt_01485 metaG | ecosystem: Environmental > Aquatic > Marine > Oceanic > Sediment | place... | reverse complement strand
GAGGCAATATCACAAGGTATTAATATACTGGCCAGGGCAGTTAAGGTAACCCTTGGCCCCAAGGGAAGGAATGTTATCTTAGAAAAGTCCTGGGGATCACCTACCGTTACAAAGGACGGCGTTACAGTGGCTAAGGAGATCGAGCTTGAAGACAAATTTGAAAACATGGGCGCCCAGATGGTCAAAGAGGTTGCCTCTAAGACATCAGATGTTGCCGGTGATGGAACAACAACGGCCACGTTGCTGGCCCAATCAATCTACCGTGAAGGCTCAAAACTTGTCACAGCAGGTGTTAATCCCATGGCCCTCAAGAGGGGTATCGAAAAGGCGGTAAATACTGTGGTAGATGAACTGAAAAAGATGTCCAGACCAACAAAGGAGCAGCAGGAAATTTCCCAGGTGGGCACAATCTCTGCGAACAATGATAGCACTATCGGAAACATTATTGCTGAGGCCATGGCCAAGGTTGGCAAAGAGGGAGTTATCACCGTTGAAGAGGCCAAAAGCATGGAGACAACCCTCGAGATTGTTGAGGGAATGCAGTTTGATAGAGGTTATCTTTCACCCTACTTTGTAACGGATGCTGAAAAGATGGATGCCTCATTAGAAGAGCCTTATATCTTGTTACACGAAAAAAAGATCAGTAATATGAAAGATATGGTCCCTCTGCTTGAACAGATCGCCAAGATGGGAAAACCTCTCTTAATTATTGCCGAGGATGTAGAAGGTGAGGCCCTGGCCACTCTGGTGGTTAACAAACTGAGGGGGACACTTAAGGTAGCCGCTGTTAAGGCACCTGGCTTTGGAGATAGGCGTAAGGCCATGCTTGAGGATATTGGCATTCTTACAGGAGGCAAGGTAATCTCAGAAGATCTGGGCCTTAAATTAGAGAATGTAAGTGTTAATGACCTTGGCACAGCAAAAACAATTGGTATAGATAAAGATAACACAACTATTATTGATGGTGGCGGAAGCAGGAGTGACCTTGAAGGAAGGGTAAAGCAGATCAGGAGCCAGATAGATGATACCACTTCAGATTACGATAGAGAAAAACTGCAAGAGAGGCTTGCAAAGCTGATTGGTGGTGTGGCTGTTATTAATGTTGGTGCTGCTACAGAAACAGAGATGAAGGAAAAAAAGGCAAGGGTTGAGGATGCCCTCAATGCTACCAGGGCAGCAGTGGAAGAGGGAATCGTTCCTGGTGGCGGTATTGCCTTTATCCGATGCATTCCAGCCTTATCAAAGTTAAAATTAGAAGGAGATGAACAGTTTGGAGTAAATATAGTTAAAAGAGCTATGGAAGACCCGGTACGTCAGATTGCAGACAATGCTGGTCTGGAAGGATCAGTGGTTGTAGAGAAGGTCAAGGAAGAAAAGGGCGCCTTTGGTTTAAATGCTGAGACAGGTGAATATGAAGACCTGGTCAAGGCTGGGATTATTGATCCGACCAAAGTTACACGTTTTGCCCTTCAGAATGCTGCTTCGGTCGCTGCCCTTATGTTGACTACAGAGGCATTGGTTGCTGAAAAACCTAGAGAGGAACCGGGGGCACCCCCGATGCCTCCTGGAGGCGGATACGGCGGTGGAATGGGTGGAATGATGTAATTGTTGCAGCCAGTAGCACTACGTCTAATCTTGGGGCGACTAATTCCTTTTTAGTCGCCCTTTTTTTGTATCGAAATTAAGACAAAATAGTCTATAATGAATTTATCACCTCATTGCCATGCAATTGGAATAGTGGAATAATGGAATGTTGGAATGATGGGCTTACTTGCCCTCTATTGCTCTTACTCAGGCAAGACAGGCGAGGAGGAAAAAACGATCAAAAATGATTTCTTCCTCTATTACTGCCCAATATTCCATTATTCCAGCATTCCCTGGACCAGACCAGCCTGCCAGATGGCGGGCAGGCCTGATTTGCTATGCTTGATTTCTACGGCTTCCGTTTCCAAAATATCACAGAAGCAACAGCATGTTTCGGGCAAGGTGCGCCCCTGGCCCAGACCTGGCATGTAATGCTTAGGTGTATTGCAAAGACTTATAAATAATATAGAAATTGCAATATATGCCAAAGAAGTCGCGCCAGGGCGGGCAGGGCGGGCCATCATCCCATACGGTTGGCAGAAACTGACTTAGGCCAAAAGACTCCTGATTTCAATAAGTTGTAGAATTTCCGAGTAAAATTAATGAAATTCCTCTCCCAGTTAATTGACATTATATATCCTCCACGCTGTCATATCTGCGGTCGATATCTATCTTCTGATGAAGACCATCCATCATCACATCATCTTTGTAATGATTGTTTAGCTAACCTAATTCCAATAACCCATCCTATTTGTACTGTCTGTGGCCACCCTTTCCTTACCTCAAAAGGGCAAGACCATCTCTGCGAAAATTGTCTTCGAAAAAGGCCCTGGTATGATTCTGTCAGAGCCCCTTACCTTTACTCAGGCCCACTTATGAAAGCTATACAGAGATTCAAATATAACTCGGAAACTCACCTAACTTCCTCTCTTGGCACTTTATTGTCCTATTTTACAAGGGAATGGGTACTTAATCCGCCTGCGTCGGACTTCTTGACAATCCCTGTACCCTTACATAGGCGCAGATTAAAGGAGAGGGGTTTCAACCAGAGTCTTTTGTTGGCCAAGGTACTTGCCTCAGACCTTGGAACTCAATTAGACTATTTGTCTATTATCAGAAAAAGGTATACAAGGGCCCAGACAGGTCTGAGAAAAGAAGAGAGGAGGAAGAACGTTAAAGATGCCTTTTCCGTTATTTATCCTGACATCATAAAGGATAAAAAGATAATATTGGTCGATGATGTCTTTACAACCGGGCACACATTAAATGAATGTGCCAGAAGCCTTAAAAAATCTGGGGCTACTTGTGTTATTTGTCTGACGCTAGCCAGAACCCTGGTTGATTGAATACCAAAGGGCTAAAAATAAGATAACCTATTGAACATCCAGAAAAAAGTTGCAATCGATATAATCAACTGTTAATTTAACCCTACAACGTAATTTGTTGATTTCATCTCTAAATATAGTAATCTATCTTTAGCAAAACTACAATATATTGTGTAAAATTGAATAAGATATGTTGCAGGGTTAAGCGCAATTTCCCTGGGATGGACAATGGCACAAGAAGGGCTTATAAAAAACCGCAGAACAATAGAGAATCATATACTGGCCATTGGTGGAGGGAAAGGAGGCACAGGCAAGAGCTTAATTACTGCATGTTTAGGTATATGTTTGGCTGATAGAGGGAGTGAGGTTCTTCTGATAGATGCAGATTTGGGAACGGCTAATCTACACACCTTCTTGGGCTTAAAACCTCCACAAATAGGCCTATCTGATTTTGTTACCAGGAGAAAATCATCTATTGATAGTATCATAATAAAGACAGGGATAAATAATCTTAAACTAATTTCCGGCGCCCAAGATATGATAGGGATGGCCAATATATCCTATGGACAAAAGGTTAGGATACTGAACAATATCAAGAAGCTGAATTACAGACACATATTGATAGATCTGGGTCCTGGTACATCCTTTAATACCCTCGACTTTTTTTTGATTTCCCATTGTGGTATCCTCATAACATCACCGGAGCCCACATCCATTGAGAATACATACCGTTTTATCAGGGGCCTCCTTTTTCGCTATCTAAGAAAAAACATCAGCCAAAATGTGGTGAGATCCCTGATAGAAGATGGAGTCAGGCAGAGGAATGGACATAAATTCGACTCAGTCTTTGATCTCCTGGAAGCTATAGAAAAGATCGAACCAAATCTTGCAGATACTATATCAAGCTATCTCTCAACCTTGGATATTAAATTAATTGTTAACCAGGCAAGGACGAACAGAGACAGAGCCATAGGCCAGAAGATGGCTATAGCAGCCAGGAAATATTTTGGTATCCCGATTGATTTCCTACGAACAGTCAGCTATGATGACAAAGTTAATAAAGGGCTGCTTCAAAAGAAACCTCTAATGGATTATTTTCCCCATTCTCAGGCGTTTAAGGAAATTGCTGAAATTAGTCAAAAGATATCACCTAATTATCAATTAGGATTAGACTTTTCTGTCGATTAAAGCTCTCTAACCTATTATCTGCTGATTAATGAAGAGACTAACCGAGCAAAACTACTACACCTTATTAGGGATTCATCCTAAGGCCCCATTCGGGGAAGTTCAATCTGCATATGATAAGGCCGTGAGCATATACTCAACTGATTCTATTGCCACTTATTCACTATTTACACAACAGGAAAGAGAACGAATACTTTCCCGTTTGGTTGATGCATACAAAACCCTGACAGACAGCCAGCTCAGAAGAGAATACAACCATTCTTTGGTAGAAAAGGGAGAGCTTTCTCCTCAAGAAATCGGATATTCATCATTGAAAGATTCTAATATCACAAAAGGCAAACTGAGGGAGGTAAGTATAGAGAGTCTTATTCAAAAGGAAAAAGACACTGAGATAGAAAACCAACCTTCTGAAAGCAACCTCGATCTCTTCGACAGCCAAACTTCAGTAACAGGCAACACCATTAAAATGGTTAGGGCAGCCAGAGAAATCAGCCTGGAAGAAATATACCGAAAGACAAATATACCAAAAAAAACATTAGAGGATATTGAGGAAGAATATTTTGAAAAACTTCCAGCCCCTGTATATCTAAAAGGGTTTTTAAAGGCCTACGCAAAAATACTAAATGTTAATCATACCCAGATGGTGAATGGATATATGAAAAGGTATCTCGAATGGAAGAATACCTGTTAAAAATAAAAAATCAAGCAGCAATGAAAGAGGCAGCAGAAAGGGCTAAAAAGGAAGGTAAAAAGGTAGTTTTTACCAATGGCTGTTTTGATATCCTTCACCAAGGTCATGTCCGCTATCTTTCTGAAGCCAAGAAGTGCGGCGATTACTTGATAGTTGGCTTAAATAGCGACAGATCTGTTAGGAGCATAAAAGGAAATAATCGTCCCTTCATACCTGAGGGAGCGAGGGCAGAATTGCTTGCCGCTCTCTGTTTTGTTGACGGGGTAGTTATTTTTGATGAGGAAGATCCCCTGGCCCTTATCAAATATCTCCAACCTCAGGTTTTAGTCAAAGGGGCAGACTGGGCCGAAGATGATATAATAGGCGCTGAACTAATAAAAAAAACAGGAGGTGAGGTCAAGCAAATACCCCTTGTCACAGGTATTTCCACTTCGGATATTATTCATCGAATTATTGATCTTAACTTTGTTAGAAATAGATAAGCACAGCGTCTTTCTTTTTATGATAGAACATGTTAGTTTTAATTATGCGCCCATAGCTCAGTTGGATAGAGTAACGGACTACGAATCCGTAGGTCGCAGGTTCGAATCCTGCTGGGCGCGCCAAGATAAGAATAAGCAATTAGCTAAATCAAAATATCTACCCCCGAGCTTCAAATCATCTTAAGGCCTAAATGACATTCCCTATCGCGTTAACAATCCCTGCACAATTTCAGAATTAGAATCCAAAAAAGGTGATCTGGGTCGTTGTGCTATCACCGGCAAGGAATTGACACACAATAAACCCTGTTAGATTGCACGAGGGGCATTATACCACGTGTGAAAGAGTGAAATGCTATTTTAGATACCATCCCCGTGCTTACTTAAGGGGCATTCTAACAGGGTAAATCAGTATAATTTTTTTCTGATGGATTTTTGAATTGAGAATATTTTTCCTTCAGTGTATGTTCTTGAGACTTCATATTTAAAGGGAAAATTATAGATCATTAAAAAATGGAGAAGGCTGCTATGGAAAAAGACCCTTCAATTGAAAATGTAAGAGCGGTAATAGCAAAGGTGATGCATCCGGCTATAGATCGAACTTTAATGGATTTAGGTATGATCCGGGATATTGTTTTGTCAGGAAACACTGCCTCTTTAACCCTGGTGATTCCATTTCCAGGCATCCCAATTTTATCTTTCTTAGAGAAAAGCCTGAAAGAATCAGTAAGCCCGCTGGGAATAGATCTTAAGGTAAATAGAGCCCAAATGAATCAAGACGAGGTTCAGCGATTTTTGGCTATGGAGAAGGAGGCATGGAAGGGGTTATAATCAAAGAAATGTTTCACGTGAAACAATCGCTCATGTCCGTTGAAAGTTGTCAGTTGTCCATTGAAACGAAAAACGAGCAACCAGCAACGAAAACAAACACAATAAACAATAACTACGGAGACCTTTTCACTACATTACAATTTTTGTCATATGTGCCAGGAGGATCTCTCTTTTTACTTATGCCCCTGGCCCAGACTTGGCTTGTAAGGCATGAATATATAGACTTCAGCTGCGAAATAATGCAGCGACCATACGATTCCTAGATACGTCGCGCCAGGGCGGGTCTAAAAAAATGTGCCTTGCTGTGCCGTTTCAAAATGGTTTATAGTACCCTGATAATGTTATTATACACTCCGGCTTGATAAACCATTTTGAAACGGACAATGTACTTAACCTATATCAGGGCATCAGTAAAAAAAGAGAGCCTCCTGGCCAAAGAATGTAAAATGCTGTAGCCAAATTTTGTCTTAAACACGGGTTATGTAAATTCTCACAAGCTCCTTTTTTTCAACTGAAGGTTGATAGCTGAATGCCTTTAAAAATACCATCTTATCCATGGGATCAATAATATCGATAGTTAATCAAAAAGGAGGGGTTGGCAAAACAACAACAGCCGTTAATCTATCGGCATCCATTGCTGCTGCTGAAAAAAAATGCCTTTTAGTTGATTGTGATCCCCAGGGAAATGCTACTACCTCTTTAGGGGTAAACCCGTCAAACCTTAAACCAAGCCTTTACGACATACTGTTAGGGGAATATGTTGGAAATAAAGTCATTCTTGATACAGAGATTCCTCTGCTTAAGCTTATAGGAGCCAATCCTGATTTATTTGGAGCAGAAGTAGAGCTGTTTTCAAAAGAGAACAAAGAGTATCTTTTAAACAATATCTTATCTAAATTTAAAGATCAATACGACTATATATTCATTGATTGTCCCCCTTCCCTTGGATTCTTGACACTTAATGCCCTTGCTGCTGCTGATTTTTTTCTTGTACCACTTCAATGCGAATATCTTGCTATGGAAGGATTAACCCAGTTACTTAATACTGTCAGGTTAGTCAAAAAAGGCCTTAACCCATCCCTTATAATGATGGGAATTTTGTTAACAATGTTCGATAGACGCAACAGTCTATCATATCAGGTAGCTGATGAGGTTCGCCAGCATTTTAGAGGATCCGTTTTTCGAACAGTTATCCCACGTAATGTTAGCCTAAGTGAGGCAACAAGCTATGGGAAGCCAATTATTCTCTATGATATTCGATCAAGGGGGGCCCAGGGTTATTTAGAGCTTGCAAAGGAAATAATCTCAAAAGGAGGGGATAAAGATGGCCAAACGTAAGGCCCTTGGAAGAGGGCTTTCAGCCTTATTTCCAGAAGCAGTTATCTCAGAAGATGATAGGGGATTTTTCTACTGTCCCGTTGAGTCAGTTTCTCCTAATCCCCATCAACCGAGACAGAATTTCAGCGATCATGAGTTGGCGGAATTAGCAAATTCTATAAAGGAGAAAGGCATTATCCAACCCATATTGGTCAGCCGGACAAAGGATGGGTTTCAACTCATAGCAGGAGAGAGGCGCTGGCGTGCAGCTCAAAAGGCAGGGCTGAAAAAGATACCCGCATTGATAAGGGATGCATCTCCTGCAGAGGCCTTGGAATTAGCCCTGATTGAGAATATTCAACGCCAAGATCTAAATCCTATCGAGGAGGCATCAGCTTACCAGGAACTGGTGGGAAAGTTTAATCTAACACAAGAAGCACTTTCAAAAAGAATAGGGAAAGATCGTTCGACAATTGCCAATTTCTTAAGATTGTTAAAACTTCCCGCTATCATTCAACAGGATCTTATAGATAGTCAACTGACCACTGGCCATGCAAGGGTTCTGATAAGCATTGAGTCTCCTTCAGTCCAAAAGGAGATCAGGAGTATCATTATAAAGAAATCTTTATCTGTTCGCCAGACAGAGGCCCTGGTTAAAAAGACCTTGGCCCCGAAAAAGCTAAAAAGACAAAGAGATGGAACAGATTACTATATAGAGTCTTTGGTCAAAGATCTTCAAAGGTCCTTGGGCACTAAAGTAGCTATAAAACGTAAGGGTGAAAAAGGTAAGATTATAATCGAATTTTACTCTGATGAGGATCTGGGCCGTTTAATTGATCGATTAATGTAGCTTTACTTTCTGCCACTTTCTTTCATTTCCCTGGATTAATCTCTGAATATTTTCTTTATGCTGAAATATGATTAAAAGAGAGATAATCAATGAAAGCAGGATCAAAAAGGCGGAATGACCCATGAGATACAACCAGATAGGCATGGTAAATACTGCCAACATTGATCCCAAGGAGATATACCTCCATAAAGAAACTAAGATAATAAATATAATTCCAGAAAATAAACATGAAATTGGTGAAATACCCAAAAAAACTCCGAGACATGTAGCTGCCCCTTTTCCTCCCTTAAAGCGATTGTAAACAGAGAATTGGTGGCCTAACAAGGCCGAGAGACCAATCATTCCCTTTAGGGCCTCATTTATTTCAGTGGGTGACCCTAAAAGATAATGGGCGAAAACCACAGGGATGAACCCCTTTAGGGTATCTGCCAGAAGGGTAATGATCCCCCACTTGAGTCCAACCTCACGAGCAACGTTTGTGGCCCCAATATTTCCGCTTCCTGCCTTGGTGATATCTAATCTTAACACCTTTTGGCTGACTAAAAGACCAAAAGGAATTGAAGCTAAGAGATACGCAGCTATTAAAAGCACAATGAAAACTGTCCACATGTCCATTAATTCCTAAAAAGATAGAAAAAATGTTTTTAAATTTAGATCGCCTGTTATATAGTTATCAAAAAGTTATTCGACTTTCATATTTTTATTAAAATAAACAGATTTATCAAATGTTGCAATCCGAATCTTTAACGAAAAGGGGTATTCTTTGAGTTTATTAATGGTTATGGACGGCCAAGGGGGTGGAATAGGAAGGGCAATAATAAAAAGATTAAGGGATACCTTCGGCGAAGAGGTAGAAATACTTGCCTTGGGGACAAATTCTGTTGCCACCTCTCAGATGATGAAGACAGGCGCTAATAGAGGGGCTACTGGGGAAAATGCCATTATAAAAATGGCCCCGGAAGTTGATATTATAATTGGTCCATTGGCTATAATCATGGCTAATTCTATGATGGGTGAAGTAACACCTGGGATGTCCCAGGCTATCTCATCAAGCAAGGCCCTAAAGATATTAATCCCATTGACCCAGGAGAGGGTTGAGATATTAGGCGTATCTGGTGAACCTCTCCCCCATCTTATTGATCAAGCCATAGAAATTATAAAAGGAGGAATAAAAGATGTGTGAGGCATCAGCCTATCTTGTTCAGGATGGAAAGGAAGAGCTTATCTTAGAAAATGTAGATGAGTTACATAAAGAAGGTAGCACAATAAAAATGATAAATCTCTTCGGAGATCAAAAGGTTCTTGAGGCCCAGATAAAGATGATCTCCTTTGTTGAGAACAAAATACTTTTGGAGAAAGCCGGATGAGTTGGTAGTAGGCATTAGGCAGTAAGCAGTAGGCAGTAGGGAAAGATTTGATACAAGGTATTTACTGTTCACTGCATGCTGTTACTGTCAAGCCTTTCAGGAAGTGAGAGATAAAGATCCCCCTCCTCCATCTTTCCTCTTTTAATACATCCCTCTCCATATATCCTGCACTTAATAGATAATTCCTCCATAGCAGCTCTTTTTTGATCTGGAGAAAGCATTCCACTTTTTATCAATTTAACTATTGCCATAATCCTAAAGCGGTCCATACCAGAGAATCTCTGGGAGAGCTGATCCGCATGACCTCCCTCCTTAACAACCAACCCCTTGTCAATCAGGTAAATAGGGTACCGACAAGATATCCTCAACCATAGATCATAGTCCTCAGCAACTGGGAAGGTTTCATCAAAAAGGCCAACATCTTCAAAAAGAGACCTCTTTAAGATAACGCTTGATGGGCTAACCAGACATAGCTTTAATGATTCCTTAAATATATTTCCTGATGGTTTTTTATGTTTTCTTTTTGGGTTTACTCTTCTACCGTTCCTTATCCATATTTCTTCTGTCTGGCAGGCTACAGTCCCAGGATTACGATCAACAAATTCCATCTGGACATATAGCTTGTCATTAAGCCAGAAATCATCAGAGTCTAAAAATGCAATCCAAGGTGATGTCGCGCTCTTTATTCCAATGTTTCTGGCTGCTGACACTCCTTTGTTAACAGGCTGCCTTATATATTTTATCAAAGACATATACTTGGAGAGAGCCTTAGCAGTATTATCCACTGAGCCGTCATCAACTACGATTATTTCGATATCTTTAAATCTTTGGTTGATAACAGATCTCGCTGCCCTTACCACTTTTTGTGACCTGTTAAATGTCGGGATTATGACGCTAACCTTGGGCATTTCCTGAAACTCTGCATAACCAAATATTTTTTGGTATGGATATTTTTTTTCAGGCAGCGAACTAGGAAGTCAGGGTAGGAGGATGTCTTTTTTTGTTATTCCTTTATCCAACACTAGTTAGGAGCATGGGTATCTTTTTTCAAACCACAAACTGGGAAGTATCTGCTGCCCGGTCATTACCGCTGCTCCAGGCGGGCGGCCATCGAAGTCTAAGGCCAGCGAGGGAGAGGAGTCGGGTGAGCCCTCTTACGCCTTCCCACTCGCCTTAATCCTTATCATAAGCTGGCAATTAAGCATCTGCTTCTTTGTGTTTGAAAAAAGATACCCATGCTCCTTAATAAACATCCTCATACCTGCCCGCTCGCCAAGCTTGCGAGGCAGACGGGCCTTTTGGCTCACCTTCATCCGCATCATCTGCTTCTTCATGCCTGAAAAAAGATATCCATACCTTTAAAAAGAGCCATTCCGCCATAGACGGACCAAGATATACAAAATTCTTTCTCTAAATCAATTTCCAGATAAAGGCAAGTAACCCTGCTAAAAAAAGATTGCTTTCGACAATAGCGTGCAAAGGATATCCATCCCTCATCCAGCCCTTTTTGTATGCTGTTAGATAAAAAAACGAAATAAGGAAACATATGATAAGGAAATAACCCAGATTTGAAACTACTCTGATAGCTGTTGATAATAAGAGGATAGTGGCAAAAATAATATTTAATAATAGTAATAATTTCAATGTCCTTCTCTCACCCAGGGCAATGGGAAGGGTTTCTCTGCCTACTATTAAGTCACCCTGCATATTGAGGATATCAAAAAGGCCAGAGCGTACATAACACATGGATGAGACAAAAAAGAAGGAGATTAAAACACCAGGCCAAAAAGGCTCTGGCCATCCAATAACTGGAAGTATTGAGCTAATTGTACCCCAGGCCAATGCCTCTGCCATGGTCTTTGACCCGGGAAGGTCCTTTATTTTTGCATAACGCCGGAGATATCCAAATCTCCATGGTATTATCGGAATGCTATAGACTAACCCAAGGATAGTTAAAGCAAGAAAAAGAAGAAACTGTGCTATGCCCAAAGAGAGTGAGAGAATTAGCCCTGTACCTATTCCTATCAGAGAGGTAATTATAAGAAAAGTTTTATGCTGGGTGTAAAAAAGGGCTATACCAGGATCGTTATATGTGCTGGCCTCTTTATCAAGAAAACGATTGAGGATATGCATGCAATAAACATACAACAAGGCAAGAAATGGATGGATAAAATCAGCATTTCCTCTTGATAAAATAAGGCCGGCATAGGTCAGAAAGAAGGCCCCTATGGCCTCAGGAATAGTTGTCTTGATTAAAAATTGAAATATCTTTTTTAATAGATCGCCAAGAGGATGTTGTCTGGTTTTGCCCATTGTTTTCAGTCTCTCGGTCACACTTTTAATCATCCAGTTGGGTGTTGAGGCACCAGCTGTAACTCCAGTGCTTTCTGTTGATGAAAACCATGAGTTCTGTAGCTCCCTCTCAGTCTCAACATGAAACGTAGGTTTACCTGTTGACCTTGATATCTTATAGAGACGTTTAGTATTGCCACTATTATATCCGCCAACTATCACCATGCTATCTACCTCAGAGGCTAATGATTTGACCTCCCTCTGTCTTTTATATGTCTCATCACAGATGGTATCAAATATTATAGCCTCTGGATAATGAGATTTTATCTCATTCATTATTTTTCTGTAGGCCTCTACATCCTGTGTTGTTTGGGATACAACTGCTAACCTTTTCTTATCAGTACGCCGAAGGCGGATTTCTATGTCTTCTACAGAATTGATAACTATTCCATTACCTTTGCTATAACCCATCAAGCCAATCACCTCTGGATGCCTGGGATCTCCAAAGATTACCGGTGTATAGCCTTTATTATTGTATTTTCTTATTATTGCCTGTACCTTTGCTACGCGCGGGCAAGTTGCATCAATTATCTTGAGGTTTGAAGACCTTATCACCTCCCTTTCATCCGGTGAAATACCATGTGCCCTGATAATTATCCTTCCTTTGTCAAGCTTATCAATATCTTCTTTGACATCCACGCCTTTAGATCCAAGGAGATCTAAGACCTGCTGATTATGGATTAAAGGCCCATATGTGAAAAGCTTTCCATTACCTTTGTTGGCCTCGGACAGGATAATCTCCATTGCCCTTCTTACACCCATGCAGAATCCAGCAGTTTTGGCTAATTTAACCTTCACTAACAATCTCCTTTCTTATGTATCCAAAATATTTGTCTAAAATAGAGATTAGTTTTTCTCTTCCATCTATCTCTGAAATAAAGGCCTTTAAAAATCTTCTATTTGGAAGTTTTTTTGTGTACAAAAGGAGCAATCCTCTCATGATATTTGTTGCCCTATTCTCCCCAAGATATTTTATCAGAAGTAAATAATGTTCGATAATTAACCGATATCTTTCATCCAGGTCTGGGGTATTAAAACTCCCCTTTTCTTCCATCTCTAAGATCTGCTTGAAAATCCATGGATTAGTTAATGCTGCCCTGCCAATCATAACCCCATCACAACCTGTTTCAGAGCTCATCTTTAATGCTAAAGAGGGCTCTGTTATATCACCATTACCCATAACAGGTATTTTCACTACCTTCTTTATCTTGGCAATTAAGGTCCAGTCAGCTTTTCCAGAAAATCCTTGACTGGCAAAACGTGGATGAATGGAAATCCCATCAGCTCCACTGTCTTCAATTACCCTTGCAATCTCAAGGGCATTTGCCTCTTCTGGGGACCACCCAGCCCTGATCTTTACTGTCAATGGAAGAGAAGTGCTTTCTCTAACAGCGGAAAGAATCTTTACTACTTTCTTTGGATCGCGCATCAGTGCTGCCCCTGATCCTGTCTTAACAACCTT
>Ga0114930_10003607_pt1 | contig 13444 bp, 11 predicted proteins | sample AnhtaG_FD_87300 | JGI IMG/M metagenome (GOLD analysis project Ga0114930, IMG submission 87300) | Deep subsurface microbial communities from Anholt, Denmark to uncover new lineages of life (NeLLi) - Anholt_01485 metaG | ecosystem: Environmental > Aquatic > Marine > Oceanic > Sediment | place... | reverse complement strand
CGGTCAAACTGCATTCCCTCCACGAGCTCGATGACCGTATTGGAGGTTTTCCCTTCCTCGACGGTGATCACTCCGTCCTTGCCGACCTTCTCGAAGCAGTCGGCCAGGAGCTTGCCGACCGACTCGTCATTGTTGGCCGAAACCCGGGCCACGTTGACGATGTCGTCGCGCTTGCTCACCTTGACCGGGCGGGACATCTCTTCGAGCGCCTCGATTACTTTGCGCACCGCCTTCTCGATGCCGCGGTTGAGGCTAAAGGCATCCGCCCCGGCGGCGATGTTCTTCAGCCCGTTCTGGAAGATGGCTTCCGCCAGGACGGTGGCCGTGGTCGTGCCGTCGCCCGCCACCTCGCTGGTTTTGCTGGCCGCTTCCTTGACGAGCTGGGCACCCATGTTCTCGTACTTGTCGATCAGCTCGATCTCTTCAGCCACGGTGACGCCGTCTTTGGTGACGGTGGGGCCACCCCAGCTTTTGTCCAGGACGGCGTTTCGACCACGGGGACCAAGCGTCAATTTGACTGCGTTGGCGAGCTTCTCAACGCCATTCCAGAGGGCCTTGCGGGCCTCCTGCTCGTAGGCCAGTTGCTTGACCGCCATATCACCTGTCTCCTCTGTACTCTAAAAGGTTAAGCGTCGTAGGTCCGTTGCCCGGCCGGCCGGTTGACACTGCACCGGCAACGCGGCGTACCGGTAGCCAGGGGGATGATAGCAATTGGCAGACCATTCTCCAACCGGGCTTCGCAGATCGCTAATTTACCTGTTACCAGTGACTTACGAGAATCTCGCCGGCGACGACGTGTCGCCTGTCGTCTGCCAGCTTGGCAGGTTGGAGCCTCAGCCTCCGCGCGAAGTGCCAATTTGACAGCGAGCGAACTCCAAGCCAAGTCACCCCCGGCTCGGCGGTTGCCACCCGCTCCGCACTCAAATACGATGCCTTCGTGCCCGCCTGGCAGAACAAATGGCTCAAGCGTCGCTTCGGTGCGACAATCCCTCGGTATCAGCGTAGAAGGACGCCCCACGGTCCTCGGGAGGTCCGAGCAGCCCAGACATGAGCGATAGACCGATCCGCATTCGCCGCGCTACCCTGGCCGATCTTGACACCATCGTCGCCTTCAATCAGGCCATGGCCCTCGAAAGCGAGAACAAAACGCTCGATCTTTCGACGGTGACAGCCGGTGTCCGCCGGGCACTCCAAGATCCGGGCCGCTCGGTCTACTTCGTGGCAGAGGTCGATGGGACGGTAGTCGGTCAGACCATGGTCACAATGGAATGGAGCGACTGGCGCAACGGGTTCTTCTGGTGGATCCAGAGCGTTTACGTCGATCCGGACTCTCGTAGTCGCGGTGTTTTTCGAGCGCTCCACGAGCACATTCTTGCACTTGCCAGACAGCGCCGCGATGTTTGCGGCGTGCGGCTCTATGTCCACCGGGATAACCATCGCGCGGTCGACGTCTATGCAAAGCTCGGCATGAATCTGACCGAGTATCTGCTGTACGAAGAAGACTTGTCCGACGTATCCGATAGTCCCGCGTCTTGACACAACTCCCTGGGCGACCGGTGTAAGATCGAGCCAGCTAATGTATGAGGCCGGCGCCGACGGGTCGCCTGTCGTCTGCCAGTCGCCCTAGGGCACTTTCTACCGGGTCGGCCGAGAGGGTCCCAGCCGCCATACCCAGGGCAAGGGCGGCCGCCGAGGCAGCGCCGCGACGAGGTACAGGACGCACCCAGACGCTACATATACCACTCATCGTTACTCCCCTTCAATACCTGCAATCTCATCAGCAACGGAGACCACACAGAGCTCACGAATTCCCGTAGCACCGCTTCGCGGCTGCTCGTACAGGACGTACTTTTCGTCCGTCGTCCAGTCCATCCGTACGACCCCCGCCTTCTCCCAACCCCAAAGGGTTCGCCGAGCGCCTACGCCCAGTCGAACGGGCGGACCGAGCGGATCGCCGGAGAGTTCAGAAAAAAGCTGGTGGTAGTGCTGGCCTCCGGCGACCGGCGGTACAAGAAAAGGAATCGGCGGTATCCCATCGGTCGATAGCACGGCGGTGACGGGGCTGTACGGGGCCTCTAGGGCAAACATGGGCGTTCCACCCGCGACAGGCACGTCGCGTTCGTTGAATACCAGATCCCTTGAAATATCGATGCGGAAGGGGCTTTCGCGATGCGGCTGGCTCCAGATTATTGTGACGTCAGAATCAGTGTCGTCCCAGGCAGTGTCCTCCACCAGGGCGAAGCTCAATTGCGCCGGATCGAATCGGTAGACAGCGCCGTGCGGACCGTTTCCAAGGACTCCGTCGCGGTCGTCTTCCCGACTCTGCTCCCACGTCTGATATGTGATCAGAAGAATATCGGTTGCTTTGCCCTCGGGACGCGTCAGGGACAGACCTGCTTCGCGGGGCCAGGCATCTGGTGCCAGACATGGAACATCGCTCGCCGGATTAAGTGTCCCAGGATCAATACACGCTGTGGAGCCCAGAAGCGAGATGAGAGATGGAAGGCACACTCGAATCAGCCGTGTGGTCATGGCGACACCAACTTCTTTCACGTCGTGCCATGCCGTCCGTGGCACTCACTCTCTCGTCCGTTGCGTGGTCAAAATGGGCGCATATCCCCATACAGGTGGTCTTGCTCCACCACCCAAGGTACAACGTCGGGCGCGACTTCGGACTGTATAACACCAATGTGCGTCCTGCCGGCCGATCCGTTATAGATGATCTCTTTGTCCTCCACCAGTGCCCGATAGGCCAGGTTACCACGCCCACTTGCGATGGTAACGAGCACGTCGTTCTCCTGGTCTGTGCTAGTCGGGATGGCCGTGACCTCGAGATAGGGTATGAGACCCTGAAACAGGCGCCATCTCGTTTTCACGGTGCTGACCTTTAGCAAGATCTGGTACATGCGATCTGCCACCCAGCTAACAATGCACGGTTTTTTCGCCAGGTCAGGAGCAAACTCTTCGACGTAACCTGTTAGGCTTTCTGCTTCACAGTTGAAGCAGTTTATTCTCTTATCGCTGTTCAAGTCCATGTCGGCGCTGACCGTGTTGAAGCTTGTGGAATCATAAGCACCGAGCACGGGCACCCACAGCCCGGCTGCGTCGGGTGGCACGGGCAAACTTGTTTGCCCGTGAGAGCCGTTTGCACGGGCAAGCTACCGCTTGCCCATGCCACCCGGTCAGCTTCTGCCACCTTTTTCAGGATGCACCCGATATCCACAGCCCGGCTGTGAGAAAGCGAGGGAAAGCCTGTAGTAGGGGGATAGCCTATTGCAGATGGTGGCCACGGCCGGGTTTTTGCGATGACCATTGGGCGAAGTGGCGTCGGCAGGCCGCGTGCATATGCCGATCCACGTCTTGGCGGAATTTACGGTAGGCATCCAGAAGGGCTTGACCCTCGGGCTTTAAGTCTGTTCCGCCGCCGTCAGCTCCGCCGCGCCGGGGCTCCACAACGGCCACGCCGGTCCGCTCTTCGATCAATCTGAGGTGCTTCCACGCCTGTCGATAGCTCATGCGGAGCTGCTTGGCTGCTGCCGCTAAAGACTTGGTTACGGCGATCGCCTCGAGCAGGCGCATCTTTCCGGGCCCCAGGGCGTTACGCCCACCCACATCAATCCACAACCGTAAACGTCCTTCCCAAAGCCCGGGAGTGGCGTCGGTTTTGGCCTTACTTCGATCTCTCCGTGGACCGGGTTGAATCCTTGGCACAGGTTCTCTCCCGTCGCTGGTGAATGTTGACGCCCAGGCAACATGGACAAAAAAACATCAGAAATCCTGGTGCTGGCTATTGGATTGCTTGACCTATCCGTTAGCATGTTACCCGGATTGACGTGGTAGAGGGTTTTAGAAAGCACCGAAGAGGCGATTCTGCAGGTGTTTCTTTTTTGAGGCGCGATATGCTTAGTAAAGCAGGTCGGTCCGCAGACGGGTGTGGCTGGATGCGCGATCCCTTCGGACGCAGGATCGACTATCTGCGAATATCCGTGACGGATCGCTGTAATCTGCGGTGCTACTACTGCATGCCCGACAGAGACGTTCCTCTGATCCAGCGAGAGGATCGGCTCACCTTTGAGGAGATCACGGAGGTTGCCCGAGCCGCCGCCGGCCTGGGGTTTGACAAGATCCGACTGACAGGCGGCGAGCCGCTGCTGCGCTCGAACCTCGTCCATCTTGTAGCGATGCTGGGGCGCGTGAGGGGCCTGAAGGATCTCTCCATGACCACAAATGGACTGCTCCTGGACAGGTACGCCCTGCCTCTCGCCGAAGCGGGCCTGCATCGGGTCAACATCAGCCTCGATTCCGTAGACCCGGAGGTCTACCGTGAGAAGACCCGCGGCGGCGACCTCAGCCGAGCCATCAAGGGGATCCGAGCCGCGCAAGCGGCAGGGTTCCAGCGCACCAAGCTGAACTGTGTTGTCGAGTGGTCCTCGGAGGAGCCTGACGCCAGAGAAGTGGCGACCTTCGCTGAGCGGGAGGGCCTCGAAGTACGGTTTATTCGGCGTATGAACCTGGCCACCGGTGAGTTCTGGGTCGTGGACGGGGGCGCAGGCGGCGACTGTGCCCGGTGCAACCGCCTGCGGCTTAGTTGTGAGGGGCTGGTGAGGCCGTGCTTGTTCAGCGATGTGGGATTCAGCGTTCGGGAGCTGGGGGCGAGAGCAGCCCTTATGCAGGCCATCGAGGCCAAACCCGAATCGGGTGAGCAGTGCGTCACCAGCACATTCAGCCAGATTGGAGGCTAGCTCGGATCGGTTCCTGCGTGCATTGACGCGGACATGAAAAGGGTTGCTTCCATAACGCGTTACAACAAGCCACAAGGCGACTCCTCGCCGACTTCCAGTCAGTCGGCCACCGCGCGGGCTGAAGCCCGCGGCTCAGCAGTGGAGCGATCGGCACTCTCAAAGCAGACGTGGTATTACGGATGCGTTACGATATGTGGATGTCCAAATCCATGTGCGCCGACTGGAGGATTCTTGCCGGGGCACTCCACCGTGTGAGACAGCACAGCGTCAGAAGCAGTGTACCGCCGAGCTCTTGAACGTGGCATAGAGCTTGGTACCTCTTTCGATTTCGAGCTTCTCGAAGGACCCATAGGTGACTAGTACGTTCAAGGTGAGGTCACCTATTCTCACTCGCACGTTCACCAACACGTCTTGATATTCCCAATCGTCAACGAGGCATGGAAATTGGTTGCGGGCGCTGGACTCGAACGCTTCCCGAGAAAGAAGGATTTCCTCAGGTCGAATCCAAATGTGTGGGTATGGTTCCGCCCGTTCACCTATATGGATCCTGACGCCATTGGCTCGGCAGAATCCTTTCTCGTAGTCGTTCACGGGGAAGATGTTGCGCATTCCTACGAAGGTTGCGACGTCGGGATCGTCCGGCTTGCGGAACAAGTCTGCGGGACTCCCTACGCGTCGCAGCCGATCGCCCAGCATGACGCCGACACGATGCCCCAGCAGCACTGCTTCATCAACATCGTGCGTAACGTGCATGAATGTGGTACCGGTTTGCTGCTGAATCCGCTTGAATTCGCGCTGCAGGCGTTGGCGCAACCGCAGGTCGACGGCTGAGAGAGGTTCATCCAGAAGCAGTAACCCGGACGACACGACCAACGCCCGGGCGAGAGCAACCCGCTGCTGCTCGCCACCGGAGAGCGCTTGGGGCATACGCTCGAGTAGCGGAGAGATGTTCAGAAGCTCTGCCGTTTGGCGAGCTTTCGCAATGGCCTCAGTGCGGCCCATTCCCCTTGACCGCAGCCCATAGATGATATTCTGCATAACGGTCATGTGTGGGAACAAGGCATAGTCCTGGTACACGATGGCAAATCCTCGGCGCTCCGGCGGAATAGTCGTGATATCCTGTCCGCGCCAACGTATCTGCCCGCTATCCGGGGTAAGCAGACCGGCGATGATCTCCAAGAGAACCGTCTTCCCCACGCCGGAAGGCCCCAGTAGGACGAAGTACTCGTCCTCTTCCACGGTCAAATCCAACTGTGGAAGTTCGAACGAACCAAGCCGTTTTCGGATTGATCTGAGTTCGAGCGTCATAGCGACTCCGTGCGGGCCGGCCGTGCTATAAACCGCAGGATGCTAAAGCCGGCCGCACACACAAGTATGAGAATGACGGCTGCGGCACGTGCCGAAGCGAGGCCATAATCGTTGAAACGCTGGAATACCAGAACCGGTGTCGTCATCGGGTGATAAGCGATAATGACGACAGCGCCGAACTCGCTGATCCCCCGTGCCCACATCAGAACCATGCCGGAAAGAATGCCCCGCCACGCCATCGGTAGTGAGATGGTGAAGAACACCCGGGTGCGGGACGCGCCGAGTGTGCGGGCCACTTTCTCTATTCGGTCGGGGACGGCGGAGAACCCCTCACGAGCAGCGTTTATGAGAAAGGGTACGGATACGAAGGCCATGGCCAGCGCGATCCCTGCCTCGGCGCCCACGAAGTTAATCCCCAGTGGCTCGGCGGCGCGCTGTATGACCGAATGACGCCCGATCAATGTCAACAGCGCGATCCCCGCAGCCGAGTGGGGAATCATGATCGGAAGATCGACGATGCCAAGGACTACCGCTCTTCCGGGGAATCGGGTTCGGGCCAGCAGGTACGCCAATGGCACTCCGAAGAGCGTGCTGGCAAGCGTCGCTGCCGCTGCGGCCCGCAAGGTCAGCCAGATCGAAGACCACAACTCCGCGTCATGCAGCGCTTGTCCCAGCTCTTGGTTCGATGCGGCCAGAATCAAACGGGCCAGCGGCGCGATGATGAATGCGAGGACTACGGAGCTGAGCAGAAGGAAGGTTATACTAAACAGCGACAGCCTGTATTTTCGCATCGCATACGATCCGACTGCTCTTGTGTACTGGACGGTAGGCGGCCACGGCTTGCGCAACGATGCAACACGAAGCTGACCGCCGTCTAACCATCCTCGCCTATGGCTTTGCAAAGCGGTTGCAGCGTTGACGGTAGCAGGTCGAAGTGATCAGTCAAGGCCGGTGCGATGGCCGGCTGACCGTTTTCCCTCATGATTTTCTGCCCCGCATCCGAAAGCAGAAGCCTGACATAAGCTTCGGCCAACTCCCTGTTCTTGCAGCTCTTTGGAATCGTGACGCCGTAGACCATGGGCGCGCCTCGCCGAGTGATGTACTCTCCGGGCTTTTTCCCGGTAAGTTGGACACTGGCCGTGGCGTACAGATCTGTGAGCTGTGTTGATTTCAGATTCACCTCATTGGGCAGCACTACGAACTTGAGCCCATGCTGGGATGCTACAGAACGGTAAATGAACAGAAAATCGATCTCACCTGCCTCCAGGAGACCCAAGAGATTCGTTTCTTTCGGACGGATGTACTTGCGGTTGTGCTTCTCCTCCAGGCATCGGGCCAGCCCAGGGATCTGATAATGCCTCTCGGCCAGTTGGAGGACCATCACAGTGCGATAGCCGCACGGATCTCGATTGGGATCGGAGCGGCCGAAGGTCACGTCGTCGTCGAGCAGCAGCTTTGGCCAGTTCTCGGCGGTAATTTTCCCAGCGTGCGCTGAGTGCTCGGTGAAGGCGATGACCATCTCATTTGCGGCAAACCGGATGCTGAAGTCCGCGTGTTGGGGTATCAGAAGGTTGTCGATGACTTTGTAGTCGGCGCTTCCGAGCACGTCGCAGTGTCGCCCAAGATCGCTTACCTTGCGCGCCGTGTCACGGCTTCCCGCCGCTTCGGCCTTGACGACAACGTTCGGGAACTGCTCCTTGAAGAGCTCGGACACCTCGCGAAACGGCACGGCCAGACTACCGGCATGGAAGATCACCAGCTCGTCTGCGGCCTTGCCCGCAGGGTCATGTTTCCTGCAAGCGACGCCGATCAAGAGAAACGCCAACATGAGACCCACGGCTAAGCGCCGGAGTGTTGGACCTCCTCTTGGGAACCATCGGTCGCGTGGGAGTCTCACGTTGGGCATCACTGTGCTCGCTCAACTAGTAGTGTTGATGTGGCTGGCAACCTGGACAACAGGTTCCCGGAATATTTCAGCTCAAAATCTATGCGCACCCACAGCATGGACCATCAAGGCTTGGTATTATGTCCCCGAAGGAAGTGGGATCAAGGCTTGCCCGGAACTACCTTGAGGATTGGCGAGCCGAGGAATACGGCACAATCCCCGGATGGGCGAGGTCTTCCAGCAGGTTTGTAGTGGAAGCGCGACGCGGCGGAAACTGGCCATCGTGGCGGTGGCCCGGCGGTTGTTGATTCGCCGATGGCGATTCATCCGTCACAAAGCAGCTGCGTGCCGATGGGCGGTACGTTGCCTGTGAAAAAGCCGGCACTCACAGGGACGAATCCCCAGCCCACGATGGCGAGCAGCCGACAAGGTGGACGCGCGAAGTCAAACACGTCCCGACCATCGAGATGTAAGCCGAAACTACCGCGTAGCGGTTTCGTTCAATGATTCACGTCTGTCGGGTAGGACCGTGAGGCGTTGCCAGTCATCAGTCCTTCGGTATGGGTCCGACGCACACGGCTTCCCGACTCCGGTTGATGGCACCCTCCTCCGGCTGCCTCCATACTACCGAGGTCACATGCCAATGTCGGAGCTCATGCCGTACTTGCGCATTAGGGCGTGGAAGTTGGTGCGCTGCATGCCTACATCTTCCGCACTCTTGGTGACATTTCCGCTGGAGCGCCGCAGCGCCTCTGTCAGAAAGCGGCGTTCTAGCTCGTGCCCGGCAGCGTCTCGGATCTCCTGTTTGAGCTTTTTGAACTCTTCCCATCTTTGCGGAAGCTGGGTGATCGACGATCGGGCTGGGGCTTGGCTGATCTCGGGGGGCAATTGCCACCTTTCGATGCGGTCTGAGTTACACAGAATAGCCATTCGTTCCACTACGTTCCGGAGTTCGCGTACATTGCCCGGCCAATGATAGCTTTCCATCTTAGACATGGCTTCGGGCATAAATCCCTTCACCCCAACCTTGTTCTTGCTGCAGAATCGCTCCAGGAATGTCATTGCCAGTATTGCGATGTCGCCCTCCCGCTCACGAAGTGGCGGAATATAAATGGGCACTACGTTGAGGCGATAGTATAGATCCTCTCGAAAGGTGCCTTCTCGTATCATCTCCGCTAGGTCGCGGTTTGTAGCCGTAATGAGACGGATGTCCACTTCGCGCTCAGCGGTGTCCCCCACCTTTCTCACCCGCTTCGTCTCCAAAACTCGTAACAGCTTCGCCTGTGTCTCCATACTGAGATTGCCCACTTCGTCAAGAAATAGGGTTCCGCTGTGCGCGGCTTCAAACAAACCCTGTTTTGTTGCGATAGCCCCGGAGAATGATCCCTTGACATGGCCAAAGAGTTCACTCTCGAGCAGTGTAGGCGCAAGGGCCGTGCAGTCGCAGGCGAGCAAAGGGCGATCGTTGCGGCGACTTAAGTGGTAAACGGCCCGTACGAACATTTCCTTGCCTGTGCCGTTATCACCGATGATAAGAATAGTGCTATCCGTTGGAGCTACGCGCTTGCAGAGCGAGAATACACGCTGCATTGCCCGGCTGTCGCCGATGATGCCCTCGAAGCCTCGGTGGACCTCCAGCTCCCGCCGGAGGGCTGCGTTCTCCCGAATAAGAGAAGAACGTTCTGACACCTTTTGGAGGACCATTTTGAGTTGGTTTGGCGAGAATGGTTTGCTCAGGTAGTCAGTCGCCCCTTCCTTCATAGCCTCCACTGCAGACTCCACTGTTGAATGACCGGTAATAATGACGACTTCAGAAGGCACCTCCGCTGCTTTGACCTGTCTGAGTACGTCCAAACCACCGATACCCGGCATCATCAGATCTAGAAGTATCAGGTCGAAATTGCCCGACAAGGCCGCCTGAAGTCCTACCTGGGGATCTTCATGCGTCTCCACTTCGTACCCCTCGGGGCGCAGAGCACGCTTACAGCTCAGACCAATGACCGCCTCGTCGTCAATCACCAGGATCCTCGGTCGCATGGTGGGAACATCCTCTTCACACTTGCACGTACTCATTTTTGCCCTTCCATGTAGTCATCCTCAGCACCTGTTTCTTTCCCAGCGGGCAAGACAATCGTGACCGTGGTCCCGCTACCCTCCTCACTCTCAATCTCCAGGGAACCACCGTGTTGCTCGACAATACCGTAGCTCACACTCAAGCCCAGGCCAGTACCCTTACCAACGGGTTTGGTGCTAAAAAACGGCTCAAATACCTGCTCGAGATGCTCCTTCTTAATTCCACAACCTGTGTCAACCACCTTGATGAGGACGCTGCCGTCTTGAGCCGACGTACTGATCGTCAACCTGCCGCCGCGCGGCATGGCCTCGCAAGCGTTGAGCAGCACATTAAGCAGAACCTGCTGGAGCTGATTTTCGTCTCCCGTGATATTCGGCAGACCCTCTCTTAGATCCTCCTCGATGGAGATCTGCTCGAGTTCTTTTTGCTTCCGGATCAACCGTATCGTCTGGTCGATCACATGGTTCAAATCCAGCGATTCCTTCACCGGCGTTTTTTCGCGGGCAAAATCCAACAGGCCGCGAACGATATCGCCGGCACGAGCCGTCTCATTGATAATTATGTCCAGGTCCTGCCTGTCTTCCTTACTCGTGCTCTCCTTATCTCGGAGCAGGTGAGCAAATGTCAGCACGCCTGTTAGGGGATTGTTGATTTCATGGGCGATTCCCGCAGCGAGTCGCCCGATCGACGCGAGCTTTTCACTGCGTCCGATCTGTTGACGTGTGGCCAACCTCAACTGTTCCTCAGCCCACTTGCGATCAGTCACATCCAGGCAGTACTCGATCATTTGGACGACGCGGCCTCCGTCGTCAAATATCGGGTAGCCATGAATCTCAATGAACCTGGAGTTGCCGCGCGTGTCCCGATGAATGTGCTCCATTGTGACAACGTTTCTGCTCTTCTTGACTTCCACAAGCGGGCAGGAATGGTCTTCACCGTGACAAGGTGTCTCAGTACCATGGGTCAAGGCGTAACAAGTTGAGCCCACGTATACACAAGCTTCCCTAGCGGCTGCGTTCGCCAGCTCAATCGAGTAGTTATCAGCGTTGACAACGTAGAAAGGGTGTGTAAGAGAATCCATTACGTGTTGCAGGAACCTGTGTTGCTGTAGTATCTTCTCCTCAGCCTGCTTACGGTCAGTGATGTCTCTTACGATTGCAATTGCGTGCCATTCATCTCTGACCCTTACGGCCGAGAGTGACAGTTCTATTGGGAATTCTTCGCCGTTCTTCCTGATCGCAGTCAGCTCAACAGTCTTTCCCACAGCAGCACCCCTCCCGGTCTCCTGAAACGTCGGGAACGCCTTGAAATGTTGTTCGTGATATCGTGTCGGGGCCAATAATGTATGAATGTATCGCCCCATCGCCTCTTGCCTGGTGTGTCCAAAGATGGATTGAGCGGCCTTGTTCCAGTACGACACATTGCCATCATTATCCATCATAATAATGGCATCTTTGGCCGAAGCAGTGATGGTCTTGAAACGCTCCCTACTCTCCCTCAACGCGTCCTCGATCTGCTTGGGCTCAGTGATGTCGCGGTCAATGCCCCGGTAACCTATCAGTCGGCCGTCTTCGTCTAGAAGGGGTACCCCGCTAGACTCGAGGATGACAATCCGACCATCCTTGTGCAGGTTGGTGTTCTCGAGCCTCACGAGGAGCTTGTGCGACTGAGCTGACTCCCAGAACAGCGCCGCTAATCGTTCTGCCTCGGCGCGAGGCATAAAATCAAACGGGGTTTTTCCGATTACTTCCTCAGGCTCGTATCCCAATAAGTCCTTTACTTTGGGACTGGAATAGGTGTAAGTGGCCTGGGCGTCGACTTCCCACAACCAGTCACTAGTCATCTCGACCAAGGACCGGAACCTCTGTTCGCTGGAGCGCAGTTCCTGCAATGTGACGTCAAGCTCAGTCTCCACCGGTTCCGGTTTGGCCGTGTGCTGCTGTTTCATGCCGTCGGCTGTCTGTTTTGCCGTTGGTCTTGGATCATTCATGGTCCCGTACACCGTCTGGCCTCGGGTGGATGGGCGCTAAATTGGCCAACAGCAGACACGTCCGCGACGGGGAGCACATGGTCAGTGTCCCGTAGGGGATCGTTCCAACATGGGTACCAGAACCGACCTCCTCGAACGGATTGGATGAATTGCACAGCTACCATGTTTCCCCCGGGGCTCACTTTCTCCGCAGAAATGGTCCACGTGGTCACACGTACCCAGGTCAGGGAGTGTGCCCACACAACCAGGACCGTACACTGTACAAGACTATCTTACAATCTGCGTGCCATCACCAGGGGCAAAGCCAAGCCAGGCCAACATCGGATTCGGTGGGGAATCCTGCGTCACTAGGCCGGTCGGCAACTCCGATCCGCTGTAAAAGCGACCATGATGCTCGAATACTTTGGGACGGCTTCGCTGAGCTCAGTCGACGTGATCCAGCAGCGAAGACCCATTGAGGCCTATGTTCGGGTGGTTGCATTTCACTTATAGGTCCCATTGATTGATCAGAGAGGTGAACTTACTCTTTAATAATGTAACCTGCGATAAAAGCGTATGTTCCGAATCCCGCTGTGCATTCTGATTGCCTATGTTTCCAATCGGTTGGGGTGACGACCTTCAAATGTGTCTATTGTCACCACTGGGGCGTGCGACGCACGGTCCCTTGCCTCTGTGGTACGGTCTGCGAGCGCATAGCAGGGTCCATAAAAGGGCAGGACTGCGCTCGTTGCCATGGAGTCACGTCTACGTGTATCGTTCCTGGTCCAGGGCGACGCCGACGGCCCGATGCTGTTCGGCGCTCCGAGGCTCCCCACAAACTCGTTGTGGGGCGTGAGGGCCCCTGGACAGGCTTCAAGTCAGCCTCGTTGCTGAGGCCAGTGCATCGGACCGCTCGGGGCACACCAGGCGTCACTCCGGGACCTCGAGGGTGCGTCCGAACCTCAGCCATGTGCACCTAGAGGGGACGGCAGCCAGTGAGTTCCGAGGAAATGGTTCGGGTAAGTGGCAGGGTTTATGGCAGGCCTTCGCCGCGTGCGAACGCACCAACAGAAAAGGAGCGTGACACGCTGTTAGTTCAACTTTGGCGCTCAGGCCGCCTGTTCGACGGCGGGCAACGTGATGACTTGTTGGATGCCACACGGGCCGGCGCGACACGATGCTCAAGACAAGCCAACTGTGGCCCCAATTCAATATGGGAACTATACGGGTGATGATCATCGGGTCCTTGCGCATGCCGGCGCCATGGATCTTCGGTGTCCGTCTGCGCGCCATGCCGAAGCGGTCGCGCGTCGCCGCACCAACGCCGTGGCCACAGCTAAAGTGAGCCCGGCCAGAGCCGCACCCAACATGATCATAATGATTGGGCGAAATCGCTTGGCGGCTGGGGTACGGTGCTCTCATATCGCGCGACGGCTGGGGAGCTGGGACCGTACAGCTCCTTGTAT
>Ga0114930_10003606_pt1 | contig 13446 bp, 9 predicted proteins | sample AnhtaG_FD_87300 | JGI IMG/M metagenome (GOLD analysis project Ga0114930, IMG submission 87300) | Deep subsurface microbial communities from Anholt, Denmark to uncover new lineages of life (NeLLi) - Anholt_01485 metaG | ecosystem: Environmental > Aquatic > Marine > Oceanic > Sediment | place... | reverse complement strand
CTACTCGAACAGGGGACAGGGTATTGGAAGGGAGTCAGGGGAACAGCAGGTGCGCTGCTCGAGACCTTCCCACGGCTCGCCAGCGTTTGCGCTTGCGAAACGCCCAAAACCTACGCCAAATACACCGGCCGCCAAGAAGGCTGAATACGCTCGGTCTTATAACCCAGTCTCAGCCCGATTCAGTAGTATCGTAGACTTTCCGTGAGCCGGATCAGTGAACCCAGGACATGCAGACCGGTTGTCCAAGACCGCTAACGCCGGCGTTTGCCCGCCGGCTGTTCAGTGCCAACCTGCTAATCGTCGCAGTTGCGGTGCTCACGTTCGTCATCGCGACCCGGCAGGTTTCGCACTCGCGCACCCGGCGCATGCTCGTCGAGCAGGCCAGACTCTGTGCAGCGGCATTGATACCGGGCCGAAATGGTGACTTGTCTGAGTCGGTCGACCGCTTACAGGACCGCTACGACAGACTGATAGCGGTGGCCACGCTCGACGCCCTCGGCCATTTGCACACCGTCCACCCTGAACGCCCCTCACACCGTACGGCGGTCCGAGCTTTTCTGGCGGGTGACCGCCATCCCGTTTTGGCACCCGTGGCGCCGGAGGGCGAGCTGGTATCCGTCTCAGGGGCCGTTGTGCCACTCAATGGCATCCCTTCACCGGCCGCCCAAAAAGTGATCGTCCTTTTCCGCAACGATCTATACGGAAATGACTGGGCGTACGCGACCGGGGTCTTTGCCTTGCTGCTTGGGCTTATGGCCTTGCTCAGCACTTACCGGTTGAGGCGATGGTTCGATCACCGGATCACCGGGCCGCTGCGCAGCATGGCCGGCGCCGTCCGAGATCCACTGAGGGAGCCCGACCGCATACCGGAACTGGATCCCGGCGAGTGGCACGAGACAACACAGATCGCCGACCGCTTCCGCAGACTCCTGGAGAACATCGCCGAAAGGGACGCACTCGCCCGCTCGACCGAGTATGAATCGCTGCGCCGAATCCGCAACCGCGAGCTGGGCTTTGACCGGGAGCTTCGACGTGTAAGGGACCGGGCCGCTATTGATCCCCTCACCGGGTTGCGAAACCGCAGCTTCCTTGATGAAGACCTTGAACCCCTCTTCGAGCGGCATCAACGGAAGCGCCAGGATCTCTCTGCTATCATGTTCGATGTCGACGACTTCAAACGGTACAACGACACGAAGGGGCATCAGGCCGGTGACGTTGTACTGCGGTTTCTTGGCAGGCTCCTGCGCGGAGGTATTCGACCGACCGATAGTGCGATCCGTTATGGCGGCGACGAATTCCTGCTTCTGCTAGCCAAAACGACACCGGAGCAGGCCGGGGCCATCGCCGAACGGTTGGTGAAGCTCTTCGGCCAATACACCGCCAGCCTGGGCCCGGATCACAACGTCTCCATAAGTGCCGGTGTTGCCTCCCTCACGACAGAAGACCTCGAGACCGGACACGAGCTGGTCGCAAAGGCCGATGCGGCGCTCTACGCGGCCAAACAGAAAGGCAAGAACGCCGTCGTAGCCCACCAAGCAGCATGACCGCCACCATATCGCGCTCTGTCCGTAGCACAGTCACGCAGGACCGATCGCATCCGCCATGAGTTGAACGGCTCGCGATCGGTCGCTACGATTGCATGACGTTTGTGTGTGACTGCCTGGATGTTGACGGCCAACAAGCCCGCCCATGACGGTTTTCGTTTACGACCCACGCGCGGGTGAGACGGTGTCCTTTGGTTGATCCGTCGATGCGAACACCACTGTCAATCAGCGTCTTCTTCCCGTGCTACAACGAAGAGATCATTGTCGAGGCGCTGACCGAAAAGGCCTTGCGGGTGCTCCGGCGGATCAGCGATGATTTCGAGATCATCATCGTCAACGACGGCAGCACCGATCGCACCGGCGAAATAGCCGACGGCCTGGCCGAGCGGCACCCGGAAGTGCGCGCCGTCCACAATCACCCAAACCTCGGTTACGGCGGCGCCTTACAGCGGGGCTTTCGTGAGGCGGGCAAACCCTGGGTGTTCTACACCGACGGGGACGGGCAATTCGATCTCGAGGAAATCGAAAAGTTGTTCCCACTGCTCGATCGGTATGATATCGTCAGTGCCTACCGCCTGAATCGCCAGGATCCGCTAATTCGGAAAGTAAACGCTTTCTGTTGGACGATGCTGGTAAATATCCTCTTCGGAATGCGGATTCGCGACATTGATTGCGCCTTCAAGATCTACCCGCGCAAGCTCTTCGATGAGATCGAGATGAAATCGCGCAGCGCCCTGATCGACGCCGAGGTTCTTGCCCGGGCCAAACGGCTGGGGTATACGATCGGGCAAATCGGTGTTCATCATTATCCGCGCACGGCCGGTGAGCAGACAGGTGCGAACTTCCGGGTGATTCTTCGCGCTTTCAAGGAGCTGTTCGTTCTACACAAGGATATTCGCAGAACAACGCCGCGAAGAGAAGCCGTTACTAGTCAGCCACCTAAGGCCCGTGATCAACTCTGAGCCGTAGTGGGGCTTTCACGGCTGGCTGCTGAGAGCCGACATTCCATCCAAAAGACGCGGCGACTTTACATCTCGGAATCGTCAACAGATCGGGCTAAGCGCTGCCGCTTACGGCGACTTCGAAGACGTTTGTCGCTTAAACGCCGCCGGCGAGCGGCGGGTGGCACTCGGGTCGGCTTGCGGGGTTTCGGTCGGGAAAGGGCTTGTGCAAGCAGCTCGTAGAACCGGTTGATGACGGCGTGGCGATTAGCACCTTGGCTGCGATGACGCATGGAGACGACCCGAAGGTAACCGTCCTTTGTCACCCTTCCGGGCATCCTTGTGCGGATGCGTCGTTTTTCGCTCTCGCTCAGTGCATAACTTCCGGCAAGATCGAAGCGCAGGGTGACGCGGGTGCTCACCTTGTTGACATTTTGCCCGCCGGGGCCGCGGCTGCGCGCAAAGCGGAACGAGAGCTGTCCAATGGGGATGCGCCGCTTAAGAGCGTCTATCGGACCGCACGGTTCTTTCTTTGGCCTGACCACAGATTCACCGTGCTGCCAGCGGTCTGCGACCGCCGAGGCGAAGGCTGATGTGCCTCGATCCTGCCGGTGTCTGCGTTACCCTCGGCTGCCACGGATGATGTGGTGACAACAGGCGGGACAACCAGTCAGACACCGGGCCGGCCGAGGATGATCTGTCGGACGACCCGACCGGTTCGGTCTCCAGATCGCGGTCGTCGAGAGGCTGGGGCTCCTCCCCGCTTCCGCGCATCAAGTCCCTGCTGCGAGAGAGAGCGAACAGATATCGGACCACCATCGAGGGGGTTTGCCCGGCGATCCCCATGGCTCGCTCGTAGTCGCGTTCTGCAGCCTTATAGTCTTGCAGCTCGATGTTACGATCGCCGCGCAGTGCCAACGTATCGGCGTTTTCGGGCTCGAGTTCGATGACGCGCGTGAGGTCGGTTACAGCTCCGACCGTATTGCCCAGGCTCGCTCGGGCGCTCGCCCGCCCAAGAAGCGCCACGACAAGATCAGGCTCAGCCTCCAGAGCGTCGTCGAAAGCCGAAATGGCTTCGATCCACCGGTTGGCCTGAGCCAGGGCAAGCCCTTGAAGTGTCGCGGTCCAGGGCGGGAATCCGCCAAGCTCAGCCGCTCGGTCCAGGTCGGACAGGCTTTGTGTGTTGTGCCTGAGGAGCAGATTGGCGAGCCCCCGCCACGCAAAGGCATTTGGCTGATCGGGTCGTAGCCGAACCAGGCCCTCTGCATCCTCCAGCATCTCCTGGTACCCCCCGAGCCCGCCACGCAGGGCCGTACGCAGTTGCCTGGCCAAAAAATCGATCGGTTGCCGGTCCAAATGGGCATCCAAAAGCTCGGCAGCCACAGCGGGCTCTGCCTCCCAGCGTTCTACCGCCAGCCTCACGAGGGCCGAAGATTCGGCCGGCTGACCCCCGGCCGAGGCCGGCCAACCCTCGGGGGCAACGGCCCGATAGAACTCGCCCACAGCCCGTCGGGCAATCCCCAGCGGTGTACTCACGGCTGCAGGGTTGGCTCCTTCGGGCTGAGCCTCGCCTTCTGGGCCCAGCATGTCCTGCCTGCTTTGAATGACGCCTTCAAGCATTGGAACGGCGGCCTCCGCTACGCGAAGGGGACCGCCGATCTCGAGCGGGAGCTTGCTGAACACATCGAGGACTCTATCGGCCTGTTCGGCGGCTGCCGTCTGCGACGCAACCTCACGCTGTTTGGACAACAACGCCAACCCGAGGGCCAGCGCAACTAGTGCCGCTGCCGTACCGAGCGACGCGAGTTGATGACGGGCGATGAACCTCGTCACCCTTGTCCCCAGGCCGGCCCGTCTTGCCCTGATGGGTCGGTTGCCAATGAACCGCGTAAGATCGTCACGCAGCTCCTCGGCCTTCTGGTAGCGCCGGTGACGATCCCGCTCAATCGCCTTCAGGCAGATGGTCTCCAGGTCTATAGGGATAGTTGGGTTGTGCGCCCGCAGTGGTATGGGCTCTGACGTTAGGATCTTGCTGATGACCTGCTCACGTGTCTTTCCAGGGTATGGCGGCGTGAGCGTAAGCCATTCGTACATTGTCGAGCCCAGCGAGCAGATATCGGTGCGATGATCCACCTTGGTGGGGTCACCCTTGACCTGCTCCGGCGACATGTAGAGCGGCGAACCGATCAGCTCACCGGTGATCGTGACGCCGGGCTGCTCCGCGAGCCGCGCCAGGCCAAAATCAGAGATACTCATTTTGCCGTCAATACCGAGAATCAAATTGTGCGGCTTGATGTCACGATGGATCACGCCCTGTTGATGGGCATAACCCAACGCGTCGGCAATCGCAGCGATGTGTTGCGCGACGGTAGTGAAGTATTCCTCCGAGGTGTGAGCCTCGGAATAGGAACTCGGCGCAGCCTCCATATCCTGTTCGAGATCCGAGCGGTTGGCCACGGGCTGCCCATCGGTGGGCCCCACGGCGCGGTCCGCCCTTTTGGCAGCGGTGCCCAGCGGAAGCGTCTCGGCGAGATCAAAGGCGGTGGTGTCGGCAACCTGGCGATCACGGTCATCAGCGATGATCGCGTTAAGGCCTCGCCCGTCGATAAGCTCCATGGCGTAATAGTAGGTTCCCTCCTCCTCACCAAGGGCAAAAATCGGGATGATGTTGGGGTGACGTAGCTTGGCGGCCGCCTGCGCCTCACGCTGAAAACGCAGCACAGCCGCAGGTGAGGAGCTGACCTGCTGGCCCAGGACTTTCACGGCCACGGTGCGCTTGAGCGACCGCTGCCAGGCCTCGTACACCGTACCCATCCCGCCCCGGCCGATCTCCCCACGAAGCTCGAAATCGCCCAGGATGGTCGGCCGGGGCGTCGACGCGTCTGACGCAAGCCGGCCGTCGCCTGCAGATTGATTGTCAGGTCCCTGGCTCACCGATGATGACTCTTTCTTGTAGGCTGGCGCCCACCCGGGGGCCTCAAATAACCTGGCCGCGATAGCTTCTGCCTATCTTAACAGACGTTCCAGGCTGGATGGAGTTTGCAATAAACTCCGAGTTTCACACAGGGCAGTACGGGGAGGCCCGCCATCCCCGGGGGTGGGTCGTCCCTGTGTAGTGTGCCCCATAAGCGTTGCCTCGGCCATTGCAATTTCACCCGCTATTTATAACCACGCAGCGAACCTAAGGTTATGGCAAGAACCGGCCCTGGATCACCTGCTGCGGTCTGCCCAGCGGGCTGTACGGGACGCCAGTGGACGGCGACACCACCACCCGGTCTAGATTCGGTCACAACGCGGCAATATTGGAGTTTCGCCCTGTGGCATGAACACGGCCGATCTTGATATAGCTTTGTACGGCTTGGTCGATCGTGTTCAGGTCGCTTTCGCTGGTCTCCCGGACGATTTGGCCGGGCACTCCCATCACCACCGAACCGTCTGGAATCGTAGTGCCCGGCGCTATCACGGTCCCAGCGGCGATAATACAACGAGCGCCGATCTGGCAATCATCCAACAGGATCGCCCCGATCCCGATGAGTGTTCGCGGGCCGACCTTTCGGCAGTGTACGACGGCCCGGTGACCGATGCTGACGTCGTCGGCAATGTCCAACGCAATCCCATCGGCGGTGTGCAGAACGGCGCCGTCCTGAACGTTGACGCGCGCCCCGATACGGATCGGTGCAATATCACCGCGGATGACGACGAAGTGCATCACTGTTGATTGATCGCCCAAACGCACGTCGCCGCCTACATATGCAGTCGGAGCTATGTAGACATCACGCCCCTGTGACGGTTGGATCATACGGCCCACGAAGCCATTATAGACGTTCAACAGCCGGACGGCGAGCCCCACGCCCTGGCGAACGCGTGCCCACGTGGGAGGAGCGGCTTACAGCGCAGCAGAAATCCTGGGCGCTTGCCTGTCTCCTTGCGGCCGTAGGTGCCGATTGTTACGGTGCCCGGTTCGTTTGTGGTCGAGAGTCAATACCAAGTGCTATGACGAGTCAGTTGAAGAGATTTGCGGTTCGCAGCCATCGGCTTCGCATCCGCCTCCGTCAGGCCATCACGAGAATCGGTGTTGCCGACGAGACGTTCCTGATCCTGGTCTCGATCCTCATCGGCGCTGCAACGGGGATCTTTGCCCACCTGTTTTTCTACTTGATCGAGATCGCACGGGAGTATGCGTACGGTCACGGGGAATACGGCGGCCTGTACGCGGGACGGGCGTGGATGCTTGTTCTGCTGCCCACGATCGGAGCCGTTATGGTTGGCCACATCACCTACTTCTTCGCTCGTGAGGCCAAAGGCCACGGCGTTCCCGAGGTGATGGACGCCCTGTATCGCAAAGGGGGCGAGATTCGCCTCCGAGTGGCATCGGCAAAGGCGGTCGCCAGCGCCTTGACCATCGGGTCAGGGGGATCGGCGGGGACGGAAGGGCCCATCATCCAAATCGGAGCGGCCATTGGGAGCAGCGTCGGGCAAGCCCTTCGAATCCAGCGGCGGCAGCGGGGCATCGTGGTGGCCTGCGGGGTGTCGGCGGGTATCGCCGCGATCTTCAACGCTCCGATTGCCGGGGTGCTTTTTGCGCTGGAGATTTTTCTCAAGGATTTCTCGTTTCGGACGTTCTCACCCGTCGTTTTCAGCAGCGTGATCAGTTGCTCGGTCATGCACGCCCTGCGCTTGGAAGATGCGGCTATCTTCGAGGTCCAGGTCCTGCGCGACGTCGGTTATGAGTTCGTCGGTGTCGAGCTCCCATTGTTCCTGATCCTGGGCGTTCTCAGTGCCTTGGCGGCGGTCGTGTTCATTCGTGGGCTCTACCTTACCGAGGACTTGGCTGACCGGATCAAGTTCCCCGAGCAGTTCAAGCCGGCTCTTGGGGCGATCGGCCTGGGAATCACCGGAATGGTGTACGTGTGGGCGGCCGGCTCCCATCAGATGCCGGGATTCTTCGGTAACGGCTATCCGGCGATTCAAGCCACCCTCGGTCGAGACCTGTTCCAGATGACCATAATCGGATTGCTGGTGCTGTTCGCCGTGAAGCTTCTTGCCACCTGCTTCACGCTTGGCAGCGGAGGGTCGGGCGGCGTCTTCGCCCCGTCGTTGCTCTTGGGGGCCACTTTGGGGGGCGCCTTCGGTCTGACGCTGGCAAAGCTGGGTGTGATTCACGTGTCCAGCGCGAATGCCTACGCGCTGGTCGGAGCGGCAGCCCTGGTGGCAGGCACGACGCACGCCCCGCTGACCGCCATCGTCATGCTGTACGAGATGACCCGCGAACCAAAGGTCATCCTACCCGTAATGTTCGCCGCAATCGTCGCAACAGCCGGGGCGCAGCTCCTCCTGCGTGACAGCATCTACACGCTGAAGCTGCGACGTCGAGGTGTACGTGTAGGGACTGTTACTGACCTCACCATCCTTCGGCGTATCACGGTCGATGAGGTGGAACGGCTAAGGGCCCAGTGCGTCCATCCCGAGGATCCGCTGCAGATACTAATCCAGGTGGCCGGGGAGACCGATGCCGTCGATTTCGTGGTCGTCGACGAACGAGGCATCTACCAGGGGATGGTCACAGGCCAGGACGTGCGCACGGCTCTTTTGCAGCCGGAGGCGGTCTCACTGCTGCTCGTTGGCGAGCTGCTCCGTTCGGGTGTACCCACTGTCAGCACCCGCGAGACGCTTGACGTCGTCTTGGACAAGTTCGCCCGCAGCGACGTCGAATCGCTGCCCGTGGCTGATCCGACCGACAGTACGCACGTCGAAGGCCTGATCACCCGTCAGGCCGTTATGCGCCGTTACCAGGAGGAACTGGACCGCCAAACCATGTGAGGACGGACACCGGGCTCTGCATAGCCAATGGCAGCCCGATGGCAATGCGCCGTAGCGAGCGCAGGCCAATACTGCGCCCCCAAATTCTTTGAGTGGAAGATGGGTTGAAGAGAAGATAGGCTTAGTTTAACTATTTTACCAGATAGGACGTGAAGCTCGTCACATAGCTGCCGATCACGACCGTCGAAGGGCTAGGCCGGCATTGTTCCGCTTGGCAGCGGCGAGAGTGGACTGGACGCATTCGGAGCACAGCATCCGGAAACTCACAAATCCTTGCGTTCAACGGCCATGGCTCGGCGGGTGGCAAGAATAACGCTGGATCAGTGCCCTAGCTAGCGCTGGTTGACATTGTGACTGGACTCTGGGTTGCGCGGAGGCGCCTGTGAGTTTCTTGTATTGCTGCCTCAGCGTAGTCCGTTGACGCGTTTAGCACGTGGTTGTTCAAGATGAGCAACTAGAAAAAAATGAGAATGTGGGAAATTTAGATTTGACAATGATCGGAGTATCCGGGTAATATGCGGGATGTTCAAGTGGCTGATTGAGGAAGTCCGTTCGCGGGCGGAGCGTCAGCTAGTTGTCATATTCGGATCCGGATAACGAGGGGACAAGCTAGGAGGGGGAAGAATCTAATATGCGCGGGGTGTGCGCAGGGCAAGACTTTCCCTGCCGGGCGACTTGGTTAAGCCAATCAATCGTGGCGAACACCCAGGAGCCTGTGAGATATTGAGGAGGGGGAGAAACATCCGGCGACGTGCCTGGGCCGGGGTGGCGGAGCCGGATGTTTGTATATATCCGGCATCACACCTGTTAAAACTCTGAAACCATCTAACTGGTGCCCGACCAATCTCGAGTGGCAACATCACCGGCCACGACACCGACCGGGTGAATAACCCAGAAAAAGCCGCCGACCGAATTGTGGCGTTCTCGCCGGGCCTTCATTCGAGACGGGCGAGGCGTTCCAGAGTCTTCACCATTGCCTGGGTTCCTTCGCATCCCTCGCCAGCCGCCTGGTTCGCTGTAAGGAGTTGCGAGACCAGGGACGTACCCGGCAGGGGAATGCCGTTTCCCAAGGCGGTCAAAAGCGCAATCCGGAGATCTTTCTGCTGCAAGTCGATCATGAACATGGGGGCAAAGTCCCTGGCCAGCATTCGAGGACCGAGGTTATCCAGGGCCCAGGAACCAGCCGCCCCTTTCGACACCGCCTCGAGCATTGTGCCGGGATCAAGTCCAACCCGTTTGGCAAAGATTACGGCCTCACAAACGCCGAGAAGATTCAGCCCGCACAGTAGCTGATTGCAGAGCTTGGTGAGCTGGCCGTTGCCCACCAGGCCGCAGTGTACTGTCAACTTTCCGAGAACGTCGAAGATCGCCTTGGCTCGTGTAACATCGCGGCTGTCACCGCCGACCATGATCGAAAGTGTTCCCGCCTCAGCTCCGGTCTTCCCTCCAGAGACCGGAGCATCGACGAAGGAGCTACCGCGTTTTCGGACTTCACCCGCAACCGTCCGCGTGACCTCCGGCGCGATCGTGGACATGTCGATGCACAACATCCCGTTGCGCAGGGTGTCGCACACCCCGTGGGGTCCGAGATAAACGGACTCGACGTCCGGTGAATCACTCACGATCGAGATCACCACGTCAACATCCTTCGCCAGAGCGGCTGGACAATCCCTCCAGGTGGCTCCCTCGGTCAGCAGTGCCTCGGCCTTGGCCCGCGTGCGGTTGTATACGCACACCATATAGCCGGCTCGCAAGAGATTGCGGGCCATCGGCTCGCCCATGATTCCGGTTCCGATGATACCAAGCGTCGAGTCCATCATGTTCATGCTCCTGAGCTTGCCGGTGATGTCGGTCAGTGGTGGCTAGTGGTGTGCCGCCAGCCATACGTGCAATCTCGCTCACGAGGAATCGTCGGCAGCGGTGGTGGGAATGTCAGGGTGCCGGTCGGAGCTGCCAAGCAGGGTCCACGGTTTGACGGTGATCAGGAAAGACACCACTGCAATCAAGGCTATGAGCAGGGAGATCCATACGCGGTACCGTTGGAGGGCGATCTGCCGTTCTGCGGCAGCCGCTGATCGTTCGGCAGGCGTCGGCCCCGACTCGACGGCTGCACCCGACGAGGCCGGGATCTGGGGTGCGTCGGCGCGTGCCGACTCCGCACCTTTCTTAGCTAGTTTCTTCTGTAGCTTGGCCTGGGTCTTGGCGGCCTTTTTAGCTTCCTTGGCAGCGTCTTTGGCGTCATCCATTGGTCGGTCAATTCAAGCAGTCCGGGTACCCGTTCGGCCCCAGACTACTGTTGCGGCCATAGGATGTCGAGCGGCCCTGCGGTCAGGCTGCTGCCCGGTCGCCGGACGCCGCGTCAGCGGTTGCCCATCGGTGCTAGTCGCCGCCGGCTTCTGTTTCGGTTTCGGTGACTGACTCGGTCTCGGTTATCCACTCCGCGTCGATTTTTTGCAGGCGGTGGGTCTTGAGGTCGGCGGTGTAGAGTTCTCCGTCGATCTCGACGACATGCTTGCACTTCGGAAGGTCCCAGGAACCTAAGACTACGATACACCCAAGGTTGGCCAGTGCCAGGCCGGCCAGCACCGCGAGTAAGGCTACCCTACGCATAGTTTTGCCTCCGAATCGGCTCCGAGCGACGTCCCCGCCGCCGTACGAGCGGCGCGTTTTGCCCGGATGTAGATCTTCACCAATCTAGACAACCGGGCAAGCTCTGGGTTAGCCCTGTGCGCGGGAATCATCCTGGTCGCACATTCGAGGGGCAGGCTGGCTGATCTTTAGCGCGGGCTAATTACGGTTTCGAACCTCGCAGAACGGGAGCGGCCGGGGCAGCGACCGGTCCGAGCTCGGCGACCTCCGTTAAGCGGAGCACCGCAGACAACCACCGCTGGAAATCGAGGAAGAGTGTAAACATGGCCGGCACAACAACGAGGGTGAAGACCGTCGAGACCAGGAGCCCGCCGAGAACCACACTGCCCAGCCCGCGGTACAGTTCGCTGCCTGCACCAGGCATGATGACCAGCGGACACATACCGAAGATCGAGGTCATGGCGCTCATGAAGATCGGCCGGGTACGCGTTTGCACGGAAAGCGCTACGGCCGCCGCCGGCTCCATCCCGTCACGGCGCATGTTGTTTAGTGCCTGGTGCACGATCAGGATGGCGTTATTTACGACAATTCCGATCAGGATCACGAACCCCAGCATGGTCAGCACGTCAAGCTGCTGGATCGGGGATGTGATGTCGTACAAGCTGACCTCGTGCACGATGCGCAAGGCCACGAATCCGCCGACCGCCGCCAGGGGCACACTGAGCATGATGACAAACGGATAGGCGAACGACTCAAACAAGGCTGCCATCAACAGGTACGTGATCAGCAAGGCCAGGATTGCTCGGGACTGAAACAGCATAAGGGGCAACTCTGGGTTGAGAACCATAAATCCAAGCGAAATCAGGATGACACCGACAACGGCAGTCCAAACCGCGATCCGAGGTCCGGCGACCAATCGGGCCGCCGCTACGATCAAGACCACGACCATCGCGAGCACGGCGATCGACAGCGGTACGGACAGCCCGAACAGCCGCGGTCGCTGCACTGTTCCTGTGAAATCCCCGATCAGGGCCTGTTGCGTTTGGGTGAGCTTGTCCGCTGTTCCGGCCAGCGCTGTAATAACCGTCGGCGGGATCATACCGTTTGCCCGAAGGGGGGCGATCACTCGATCCTCCAGCTCCCGCATGGTCTCCTGCAGCGGTACGCCCGTCTTAGGTTTGACTGATATGGCGACTGAACCCATCTCTTCGATGTGGGTGATCTCCTGGGGTGCGGTGGTGCGGCGGAACTCGGCGGCGGAGTCAATTGGAACAATATGCCCCGAAGGGCTATAGATCGGAATCTGACCGATCTCCTGAAGGGTTGCGCCTTCCGTGCCGACCACGGTAAGGGCCATGTCGATCTTGTCACCCTTGTCGTTGAACTCTCCGACAAAGGCCCCGTCGATACAGGCCCGAAGTATGAAGCCGACGTCGCGCACATCGAGGCCCAGGTCGGCGGCTTTGGCACGGTCTGGAACAAGCTGCACCTCAGGCTGGCCTAGATCAAAGTTCGCCGGCGTGGCTGCGGGCCAATCGTAACCCAATTCCATAATCCGGCTGCGGATCGCGATAGCTGCGCTGACGACTTCCTCGCGATCATCGCCCCGGATCTCCACGTCAACGGTGTTGCCCCCGCGGCGCCCGCCGGAGCGAAACAGGGAAGCCTGGCTGAACATTGGGAACACGCCCGGAATGCGCGCACCCGCGCGATTCATAGCGTCTTCCAAAGGGCGGACATTCGTCGGCACCTTGGATGTAGAACCCATAAACGCCCCTCCGCCCCACGACACGTAAAAGAAGTTCTCGAGCGGCGGTGGTATGACCGTCCGCGTCGTGGCACTGTCCCTTCCGAGCCTGATCTCCACAGGAGGGAGGCTCTGGGCCAGAGGCGATCCTAATTCCGCCTCCCACATCGGGCGAATCCCGTCGTACGGATTATCGGGGTCGCCCTCCTCAACCATGGTCGCCATCCGGCGGAACTCGTCGATGGAATAGCCGGGCGGCGAGAAGAGGAAGCCGAAAACCATGTTCCTGTTTCCGGCGGGAAGGTACTCGGCGGCCGGCATCAGCAGCAAGCTACCGATAATCGCTGCTCCGGAAAGACCCACGACAATCGCAAACCGGCGGCTGACTCGCTGGTTGATTGTCGCCACCACGGACGACACCCAAGCTGCGAATCGCCACGGTTTGTCGCCGGCCTCGACCGCCTTTGAGGCATGAAAGAAGCGAGAAGCGAGCGGTGGAATCACCAGCACGGAAACGATCAGCGACAGACCGACAGCCGAGGCAATGGCGATAGCGATATCCTTGAATAATTGCCCGGCCTCTTCCTGAATGGTGATGACCGGCAGGAAAACGGCCATGGTGGTGAGTGTGCTGGCCAGCACCGCACCCCATACTTCCCGGGCGCCGTCCAACGCCGCTTCGACCTTGCTCTTGCCCATCGAGCGATGGCGGTAGATGTTCTCCAAAACGACGATGGCGTTATCCACCACCATTCCAACGGCAAAGGCCATCCCCGCCAGCAGCACTACGTTGAGGCTGCGCCCG
>Ga0114930_10003604_pt1 | contig 13450 bp, 11 predicted proteins | sample AnhtaG_FD_87300 | JGI IMG/M metagenome (GOLD analysis project Ga0114930, IMG submission 87300) | Deep subsurface microbial communities from Anholt, Denmark to uncover new lineages of life (NeLLi) - Anholt_01485 metaG | ecosystem: Environmental > Aquatic > Marine > Oceanic > Sediment | place... | reverse complement strand
TTTTATTTCCTGCTTATTCAAGCTTAAACGGCACAGTAATAGAAAAGACAACAAGTACAGCCTTAAACAACTCCGTTAATACTCTCTTCCCTAGCTTTATCCGGATAAACAGGATCAACCTGATATAGAATTTCCAGGGATGTGAGGTTGTCCTCCAGTAGCACTGCGCCTTTAGTGAACTCTTCTTCAGCCGGGGCTGGATCTTTATTACCAAAAATCCAGATTAGAATCAAAATAACTGCAAGCACACTTAATAAAATGATTGGAGGAAGGAGGATCTTTTTTAGACTGAAGGAGGTTCTTGTCTCAACAGCTGTGTCTACTTTTTCCTGGGATTTCAATTGACTTGTTGTCGGAGTCTCAGCTTCTATTTTTTTTAAGTCCTCCAAGAGTTCGTCCACACTTTGATACCTTCTCTTCCTATCTTTTTCCAGACATTTCAGGATCATACGACTAAGAGCTTCATTGACCTGAATGTTAAACTCACTCGGCTCTTGAGGTGTGTCGGTCTTATGTTTGAAGGCAATGCTTATCGGGGTTTTTCCTTTAAAGGGAGCGTTCCCCGTGACCAATTCATACAGGATGACTCCAAGGGAATAGATGTCCGACCGTGTGTCCACTTCATCTCCTTCCACCTGTTCCGGAGACATGTATTCGGGAGTCCCCATGATCACTCCCGCTTCGGTTATCCCCTTAGCTTCGGTGGAACGCGCGATTCCAAAGTCCATGATTTTTGCATTTCCCTCTTTGTCAATCATGATGTTGCTGGGCTTTAAGTCCCTGTGTACAACTCCCAAACGATGAGCTTCGGTGAGGCCAAGGCATATCTGTTTGCCGATGGACAAAGCCTTGCCAATCGAAACCTGTCCTGATCTTTTGATAAAACTCTTAAGGTCTTCACCGGGGACGTACTCCATGGTTATGAAGTGTTGGCCTTCGTGTTCATTCAGATCAAACATTTTACAGACGTTTTTGTTGGTGATCTTTCGGGCTAATTTAAGTTCATTGCTGAATCTGGCAATTGTGTTTATTTCATTGGCGATCTCAGGCTTCAGGACTTTTATGGCCACATCCTCTTCGATTTTCTTGTCGAACACCTTGTAGACCGTACCCATGCCGCCTCTTCCCAATTGTTCGATAATATCGTACCGATTGGCAAAGACTCGTCCTCTAGCGAGTTCTCTTAGAGGAGTTTGAAGTGTTTCAGTGGCGGCAGACACTTTTTGGGGATGAAGCGTTGTGCCACAAAAACCGCAAAAGCGTGTAGAGTTTGGATTGTCAGTTTGACATTGTGGACATTTCATGAAAGTAGATCCCTAAAAATTCCCAATCGATAATAGATATATTAGTTCCTTGAAGAATAGTCAACCTGGATTATTCATAAAAACTGCCAACACCTTTCATTGCGGTGTAGCGTGGCAATCTCACTCTGTCATTGCGAGAAATGAAATGACGAAGCAATCTCATTTGTAGAGATCGCTTCGCTGTGCTCGCGATGACAAGGTCAGGTAACCACACTCTCTGCGATCATTCGTGACCGACCGGGCCGGTTTCCCTTGATGTCGGCTCGAGAAGGCTAAATCTTCAATATTCGCTCAACCATTCCATGTATTTTTCCAACACATAATGGAAGAGAACCTTTCCAAACTAAGAAAGGATATCCTCAAGGAGGTAATATCTCCCGAGAGGGGGCATAAGAAGGATGCCGTTACTGCACGGTTTGAGCTGAGCTATAATCTCTCTTGCGATAGAAACCCCTTCTTTTTCCGCATCTTTCCCTTTTTTCTGCTCCATCCTTTTGCGGAGATCTTCAGGTATAACGATACCGGGAACCTCAAAGTGGAGATATTCGGCATTCCTGAAGGATACAAGAGGTAGGACACTCGGAATTATCAAAATACCTTTTTTTTGCAGCGACTGGAGGGTTGAGCAGCTAGCGTTAACGTCAAAAACAGGCTGAGTAATGATGTAGTGAGCGCCTTTTTGAAGTTTGCTTTTGGCTTTTTCGATTTCCTGAGCTTCTTCAAATCCTATTCCCATGCCGACACCGATAAAAAATTGTGTTTGTTTTCCGACAGGATTGCCGAGGATATCCCGGCCCCGGTTTAGAGCCGACATCATTTGTACTAGACCCTCTGAAGTGAGATCGTAGACTCCTGTGGCAAAGGGATAATCTCCGATTGAAGGAGGATCTCCTCCTAAAGCGAGAAAATTATCGAGACCCAATGCAGATGCGCCGAGGAGATCGGATTGGATACCGAGTATATTCCTGTCCCGGCAGGTGTAGTGAACGATAATCTCTTTTCCCAAGCTCTCCTTGAGAAGCTTTCCCGTGGAGATGGGAGACATTCTCGGTCTGGCCATAGGACTGTCGGCAACGTTAAAAACATCTACGATTTTCGAAAAGGGTTCCAGTCGTTTGAGGATTTTATCAAAGTCAGAGTCCCTTGGGGGATCGACTTCAAGCGCTATAACACCCTTTTTTTCCAGCATAAACTTGAGATTGGAAGTGATTTTTTCTTCTTTGTGGACGACCTTCTTCTCGGCCACTTCCATGGTGATGATTTTTCTCTTGCGCGGCGATAAACCTTCGAGGATTTGACTCAATGCCAAAATGTGTTCCGGAGTGGTGCCGCAGCATCCTCCTAGGACCTTGACTCCGGCATCCAGGAATTTTTTGCCGTATTTTGCGAAGTACTCAGGATTGGATGGATAGACAAATCTTCCCTGGACAAACTGGGCCATTCCGGCGTTTGGCATCGCAGAAAGATCCTTGGCTGTCACCGAACCCATTTTTTTTACAGCTTGAAACACGCCCTGAGGGCCGATCCCGCAGTTGGAGCCAAGGACCGCTGCCGCGGTTTTATCCAGTTTAAGGGAGACTTCATATGGATTTTTTCCGAAGAGGGTTAGGCCGTTGTTTGGGAAAGACATCTCCGCGATGATAAAAATATTGTTGTCTAATTTTTTGGCCGTTTGTATGCCCAGAAGAAGTTCGTCTAAATCGGCAAATGTCTCGAATAAAAGAAGGTCGACGCCTCCTTCCAGAAGAGCTTCCACCTGTTCCTCGAAAATTTGGACTGTTTCTTCCGCTGCCAATCTTTTTTCGCGACCCAGCGGCCTTGATATGGGCCCGACAGAACCGGCCACGAAAAAATCCTTTTTTGCCGCTCTTTTGGCCAGCCGTGCTCCATAGTAGTTGATTTCCTTTGCTTTCGGGCCAAGGCTGAAAAATTCTTCGAGGATGAATCTGTTAGCGCCGAATGTATTGGTGGTGATGACTTTTGCCCCGGATTTGATGTATTCCTGGTGGATTTCAAGAACAACTTCGGGCATGGAGATATTCAGCTCATCATAGCAGTGCCCCTTTGAGATACCTTTAATGTAGGTTTGTGTTCCTATTGCCCCGTCAAAGAGGACAAAATTTTCATTGTCAAAATAGTCTTTGAAATTCATTTTGATCGACCTGTGATTTTTTCAATTTTCCGGATCCCATCCAGGGCATCCTTTCCATACGCGTCGGCCCCGATCTTTCTGGCATAAGAAGGAGTGACGGCGGCTCCCCCGATAATGACCTTTATGCCCGGGGCCTTCTTTTTTCTAAGCTCTAAAATCCGCTCCATCTCATCCATAGTTGTTGTCATGAGGGCGGACAATCCGATAACATCAGCTTTTTTTGAAATGGCGGTGTCGATAATCTTTTCGGCTTCGACATTTTTCCCCAAATCCCAAACGTGAAAACCGTAGTTTTTCATGACCAGAGACACAATGTTTTTCCCGATGTCGTGGAGATCGCCGTGGACGGTTGCGAGGACGATTTTTAGTCTTGAATCGGACCGTTCCTTGACATCGAGATGTTTATTGAGGACTTCTGATGCCTCCTCCATGGCTTCTGCTGAAAGGACGAGCTGGGGGAGGAAGTAGGTTTTATTCTCGTAAAACTCTCCCGCTTTTTTCAAGGCCGGAGATAAAATTTTATCTAAGATTTGGAATCCCTCCCATCCCGATCCGATAAGAGTTTTTGTCGCTTGGACGGCGACCATTTTTTCGCCCTCAAGGACAGCCTTGTACAACAAATTTTCCGGTTTTTCCGGCTTTTTTCTTTCTGACTTATCGATAGCAATCTCTGGTTGTTTCCTGTACATGTCAATAAATAAACGCATCCCATGCTGTTTGTTAAGGATGGCACTGCTGGATTTTGTCATGGCCATCAGATTTTTGTCCAGAGGATTCATAATGGCAGAATCCAGGCCGCGTTCGATCGCCATGGGCAGGAATGCGGCGTTAAGGAGTCCTCTTTGTGGAAGCCCAAAAGAGAGGTTGGAAAGTCCGAAAACAGTTGCAATGTCGAGGTTTTTTATCAGGGCGATGGTTTTGAGTGTTTCCTGTGCTGTTTCAGGGGCCACGGAGACTGTGAGCACTACGGGGTCCGCCAGGAGATCCGTGTTGGTCAGACCATATTTGAGTGCTTCCTTTTGCAGCTTTTCGATGATTTTGAACCGGTCCTCTGCCTTTTCCGGTATGCCCTTTTCATCCATGGCTAGTAGGATCACCGAGGCACCGTATTTTTGTGCGAGAGGAAACAGTCTCTCATACGTCTTTTTGACACCTGTAATAGAATTGATGACGGCTTTTCCAGCATAAAATTGAAGAGCTTGCTCTAGAGATATGGCGTTGAGGTTGTCTAAAAATAGCGGCAGCTTTGTGATACTCTGGAGTTCCCTGACTGCTCCGGCAAAGAAGGACGGTGTGCTTTCTCCCTTTTTTCCCAGGTTGACATCCAGAGCATGGGCTCCGGCTTCCTCCTGTCTTCTGGCATACTGCCTCACGAGTCCGAGATTTTCGGCTTCCAGCTCTTCGTTTAAAATCTTTCGTCCAAAGGGATTGATATTTTCTCCAATGACGCGAAAGGGGAGGGAACTGCCGATAGTGAGAACGGCATTGCGGCTTGAGGCCCGGAATGAAAGGTCCGGAGTGTGTCTAGGGATGGGCTTTTTCCCTTTGAGTTCTTTTGCGATTTTAGTTATATACTCCGGAGTTGTCCCGCAGCACCCCCCGATGATATTCGCTCCCAGTTGATAATATTTTCGAGCATAAGCTGCGTAATCTGTTGGTCTCAGAGAATAAGCGATAGTACTGCCCTTTTTCTGAGGAATTCCTGCATTGGCATAGACAATAAGAGGTTTTATTGAGTGGAGGACAATTTTTTCCAGGAACTTCTCATAATCTTCAGGATGGTCACCACAGTTGATCCCGAAAACATCTGCCTGGGAAGATGCAAAAGCCACAGCGGCTGTCTCGGGATCGGAACCGGTCCCTGTCCGTCCTCCCTCCAGCGGAAATGACACAGAGAGAGAGACCGGCAGCGATGTATTTGCCTTTACGGCTTGTAGGGCGATTTTTCCTTCAAGGATATCAATCTGCGTTTCGATAAAAAGAAGATCGGCACCTTCTTCCTCCAATAATTTGGCCTGTTCGGCATAAGTTTCATAAACGTCGTTTTCATCGAGTGGGCCGAGAGGCTTGATCAGCTGCCCGACCGGCCCCAATGAACCGGCAATGTAAACATGTTGTCCGCCCCTGGCCTCAACGGCCGCGTCAAGGGCGGCGGCATTGATGGATTTGATTTTGTCTTCCGCGCCGAAGCCTGCCAGTTTTATCCTGTTGGCCCCAAACGTGTTTGTGGTGATGATATCGGCTCCGGCCTGAATATAGTCTTTGTGTATGTTGACAATGACATCTCTGTTATCGAGGTTCAGTTGTTCAAAAAAAACCACTTTTTGATCCAGCCTTTTCAGGATCTCAGTTCCCAGCCCACCATCGAGAATGAGCACTTGGTCCTTGAGAAGCTTGTCGAGGTTCATTCTTCGACTCCTAAAATGGCTGTCACGGTTTTTCTTGGGAAGAGGATGAACTTTTTATCCAGGACAATGTTGAGGCCGTCAAGAGATAGTTCCCTAAACATGTCTTTCTGGAAAAAAAGAGGCAGGTCTCCATAACCCGGGCTGAAGCGCCGGGTAAGAGTTTTTTTGGCTTGTCTTGCCAGAGTCAGGAGATAACTGTTTAAAGCATTTGCAGACGCTTCTGCTGCTTCAGAACCGATCGTATCCAGAACGAGTGCGTTTTCGAATTGTTTCTCCTTTGTGTATTGGCCGGCTAAGTTTTCAAGGCCAGAACCTATTGTAACAGCCATAAAGATGACTGCAAAGGAATTTTTAAGTAGATTTTTGGCGGAATGACCCTCTAAGGAGGTTGTCGAATCCTGGAGAGTGATAAGATCTCCTTTTTTTTTGATTCGCCTGATGATGTAGGCTCCCTTAACCTCAATCAACCTCTCTGCGTCTTGGAAGGCCTTTTCAACACGGTCGAACATTATTTGGGGAAGTTTTGTCTTCTCTTTTTTGTAGCCAAGAAGGGAATAGACGGCTTTTTTATCTATAGAGTACTGAATATTCCCTTCGATCTTCAGCTGGTCAAATACCATTTTCCCTTAATTATTCATAAAAACTTCCGATACCTTCATTTCTCTTCAATGATATCAACTTGATATCATGATATTTAGCAATATCTCGATTTTCACTTTGTTTGATGGCCAGTTTATATCAAATGTCGGCATTTTTTACCCCATGGGGGCGAACTGATCTTACCACATCTGCTTCGTTACGGACAGGATTAGGCCGGAAGTCAAATGGGATTGTCAGAACGAAATTGTGAACTGAGTTCCTGGAAATGTCTTCAGATCGATTGTCCCTTCGATCTGTTTGACAAAATCTTTGACCAGCCGGAAGCCCAGAGTTTTCGCTCTGGAAAAATCCACGTTCAAAGGAAGTCCGATGCCGTTGTCTTTAATTATCAGTTGCGTTGGACCACAACCTTTCGCTTTCATCCGGAGGACCACATCACCTTCTCGTTTTTCGGGGAAGGCATGATTTAATGCGTTTGAGACCAACTCTTGGATGATCAATCCACAGGGAATGGCATGCTGAATATCCAGGTAGACATCTTCTATTTCTCTTTTCAGGTGGATATAGGCGATTCCGGTTGTGTGTTGGGAAAAAAGTCTTTTGGTTTGCCATTTGACAAAACTGGAAAAATCAATTCTGGAATAATTTTTGTTCTGATAAATATTTTCGTAAATTTTGTCGAAGGCCTCAAACCGGTCAATCATGTTTTTCAGAGATAAAGAGGCAACTCTGTCTTTGGTCAATTTCGAATGATACCTGACCATGACAGCGAGAGCCTGAATATTTCTTTTGACCTGATTCTGAATTTCTTGAAGAAGGATATCCTTTTCTTCAAGAGTGTTTTTAATGAGGTCTTCGGCCATTTTTCTCTGGGTGATCTCCCTGACGACACTGAGGATGGCTTTCTGACCCTTGTATTCAATGATTCTGGCGCTCACTTCAACAGGGAGTATACTGCCGTCTTTCCTCCTGTCTCCAGACTCAAAAATCGCCACGCCATCTTTTTCTAGATCTTTGGTTCGGCCTTCGATCTTTTCTGTGTATTCTGGAGAGACAAGATCGGCGAGTCTCATCTTGAGCATCTTTTCCTTGGAATAACCCAACCGTGTGTACATGTTTTTGTTGACGTCGAAAATAGTCCCCTCTGTGTCATGGATGATGATGCCGTCATTGGCATTTTCGAAAATCATCCGGTACCTCTTTTCGGACTCGATGAGTTTGGCCTCATTGTCGATGAGTGTTTGGGTGACATGTTCTCTTGTGAGTTTAAATATCTCCAGATCGTAAATCTTTTTGCGGAGATTTACGATTTCGTCTATGAGTTTGGCCTTGGTTTTGTCTTTGTCTTTCATTTTTTTTTTATTAGCAGCATCCTCTCGGACAGCTCATGTTTGTTTAGCCCTAAGGTCCTTGAGTGAGGCTACAAGATAGTCCTTAAATTCCTTCATTCCAAATCCGGTCAGTGCCGAGATCACAAACGTTTTTAAGTGAGGATTGATCTCCACCGCCTCTTTTTTAGCGAGTTCGATATCAAACGGCAGCAGCGGCACCAGGTCAGCCTTTGTGATGAGCAGGCAGTCCGAAGTCACAAAAGCCTTAGGGTATTTCTTGGGTTTGTCGTCTCCTTCTGGGCTTGAAAGGAGAACGCAGCGGATGCTTTCGCCCAAATCATAACCAGCCGGGCAGACCAGGTTGCCCACATTTTCAATAAACAGGAAGTCCAGGTCAGAAGGGATTTTGTCGAAGAGCTTGCCCACCATTTTAGCCTCCAGATGACAGGCCCCTCCAGTCGTGATCTGCCAGGCAGGGATGCCCTTGTTCCGGATTCTCTCCGCGTCACGCTCCGTTTCGATATCGCCTTCGATGACGGCCATCTTATAATCGGGACTCAGATAATCAGCCAGGTTTTCCAGAAGTGTTGTTTTGCCCGCTCCCGGGGAGCTCATGAGATTGATGGTCAAAATACCTTTTTTTGTGAGTTTTTCTCGAATTTCATTGGCGATTTTTTTGTTCGATCCGAGAAGGTCTTCCAACACAAGGATTTCTTTTTTTTTCATCTGTTTTCCTTTACTCACTTGAATTATTTATGAGTTATTCAGGTTGATTTGGGCAGTAAAACTGTGATAGTGCTCCCTTTCCCAAGTTCGCTCTGGATTCTTATCTCACCATGATGGGCGTCAACGATCTCTTTGACAATGGTCAACCCAACGCCGGTCCCTTCAATTTTATTCGATTTGGCATTAGAGGCCCGATAGAACTCGTTGAAAATTTTGGGAAGCTCTTCGGCAGCGATACCAATGCCCGTATCTGTGACTTCGATTTTTATCTCTTTTTCCCTTTGTTTTACAGAGACAAAAATCTTCCCATCGTTTTTGGTGTACTTTATGGCATTGTTGACCAGATTAGAAAAGGCTTCCTCGAGTGCCTCCGGATCGGCCTGGATGGGGGACAAATCTGAGGGGATATTAAGATCCATGGTGATATTTTTCTTCTGTGCTTGAACTTTAAAGTCCCCGTGAACCTTATGTAAAATATCTTTGAGCGAAACATGTTCCATAAAATATTCCGCTCCTGCAGACTGGCGGTAGGAGAGGAGAATGATGTCATCGAGCACCTCGAGCAGCATGGTGCTTCTCCGATTAGCGGTGTTTATTAAATCCGCCTGCACATCGGAAAATGCTGAATCTCCCTCTTTAAGAGCCATACTCACACAGCTTTGGATGACCCCGATATGAGAACGAAGACCGTGCTCCATTTTTCTCATAAAATTTGACTTGAGATGATCGAGTTCTTGAAGTTTTTGATTGGCCAATTCCAGATTTTCGGTCGCTTTTTTCACTTTTTCCTTTAGTTTGAGATTCCACTGTTCAATCTCCTCCCGGGATTTTTTTAGCTCGGCCGTCATGGAGTCAAAAGATTTTCCCAACTCTCCGACCTCATCGGAGTGGTGGCTGCCTATACGGTAATTGAGATTTCCCTCGGCGATTTTCCGAGTCCCTACAATCAGTCTGTTTATGGGCCTGTTGACAAACATAAAAATCAACAGTCCCATGCCCCCCGCAATGATCAAAAATGTGAACAAAAAATACAAGACGATCTGTCTCTGGCTGGATCCCATCTCTCTGTCAAAGCGGTCCAGAGGCAAAAGAATATCCATCACTCCCAGTACATTTTGTTCCTGAGGATGGAAATGGCAGGACGCGTTGAAGCATTGTGGTTCATTATAGATGGGGTTGATAATCCCGAGTAATCTGCGGCCGCTGCCCGCCGTAAAAATTCTGGTCATATCGGATGAAGCCAATTCTTCTTCAGGGTGTTCTTCACTGTGGCAGACAAAACACGCTTCGGCCTTCCTGTCGATGGACATGCCCAGTTCCTCCACGGTATTGGAACCTATTATTGTTCCCTCTTTGTCGAAGATCCTGATTGTTTCGATGCTTTCCGTATGACCTATGTCTTCCAGTGTTTTTTGAATGCGGTCATTTTGAGCGGTCAGCATATCATAGGAAATGCTCTTCTCAATGATCTGGCCGAGCTGGATTCCACTCTGCTTCATCTCTTCAATGAGGTATTTTTTCTGTATTTTGGTGTTGATATAAGCAAAAAACCCAATCGTAAGGACAAGAACAATTCCGATATAGAAAATGAGTTTAACGGCAAGACTTTTGCGCATTAAAAAAAATTTCCCTATAGTCAACCTCTCTGTAAAGAGGCTAGGTGTTGAGTAATTTATTTATCCTCGCGATAAGATCCTCTGATTGAGCCGGTTTATCCACATAGTCATCCGGACCCCTCAGACCCTGTTCATTGAGATCAAAGGCGAACCTGGAACCCGTTGCCTTTTTCACTGCCGATACGAAGATAATAGGCGTATCCTTAAATTCTTCGTACTCCTTGGATGTTTTGATATCATTGCAGAGAGAATACCCATCAAATAAACTGTCCATCATGATGTCAAGAAGGATGAGATCCGGTTTTTCCGAGAAAAGCTTCTCCTTGCCTTCCTTGGGATTATTGGCTGTGACGACATTATAGGGAGCCTCTTTCAGCATCAACGTAGTTAATTTTAAATAATCGGGATCGTCATCAATGATGAGGATTTTTGCTGAAGACCGGTCTAATTCCATTCCGTCTCCTCCTTATAAAATATTTAATGAAAATAATGTTTTTGCTGTCTTTAACAATAAAAGTAATTTTTGTTGAAGTCAACTTGACAAAACAAAAATATTGCGATATTATTTCTCATAATTGTAAATGAATCAATACTTTACATATAATTACAGTAGTATTTATAGTTACACTTAATCTTATATTTATTATAAGTTTTTGTTAATGCCCTCATACAAAGATTTATCGAATACCATTTCCCTTTCTGCATTTTTTTATGGGTTTAGACTATCACGAGGGAGAATTCTGTCATTTTACTAAATGAGTTCATTAACTACAGAGTGAAAGCATGAAAAAAATTAAAAGTGACCCCAGTTTACTCTCAGAAATTCGCAAGTATGGCAACTTCGACACCAACGCCTGTCTTCAGTGTGGAAGCTGCACAATTACTTGTGATCTAGCAAAAGGCTCCGCTTCTTTTCCCCGCAAAACTATGAGATATGTTCTGTTCGGATTGAAAAAAAAGGTGCTGAGCAGCCTTGAGCCGTGGTTGTGCTACTACTGCGGCGATTGTTCTACAGCCTGCCCGAGAGAAACAGAGCCCGGGGAGGCCATGATGACACTCCGACGCTATCTCACGGCCCAGTATGATTGGTCAGGCCTTGTGAAAAAACTGTACACATCAAAGGCGTGGCAGATTGGAGCACTTATCTTTTCTGGCATCTTCATGGCCATCCTGATAGCTCGTTTTCACGGACCCATCGTTACCGACCGGGTTGAGCTCAACACATTTGCTCCCGCTCATCTGGTGCACATGTTCGACATAACCATCGCTTCTCTAGTTGTCCTAATTCTCTTTGCCAACGCATTTCGCATGTACTGGCTCGTTATGCATCCGGACAGTGGTTTCAGAATAAAGGATATTATGCAGGGTTTTCTGAAGGATGGTTCTGGGTACACCATACAGAATGGCGAAAAGGTGAGGATACCCCTCCTTATATTCCTCACGGAAGCCAAGTCATTTGTAGTGCACGTTCTTACTCAGAAACTGTTTCTCAGCTGCAAAAACAAGAGTCGTTGGATAAAACACTTCCTGCTCGTGACGGGATACCTGATCATGTTCTCTCTTGTGGTTATCTTCCTGGAGTGGTTTCAGACAGACAGTATCTACCCCGTTTTCCATCCACAAAGATGGGTGGGTTATTATGCTGCCGTAGTCCTCATCTATTTCAGTGCTGAAATCGTTATAGGTCGCATCAGAAAGCGGGAACAAATCCACAAGTTTTCTGAATTAGCCGACTGGATATTCCCGATAGGATTGTTACTGATGGCGGTGACAGGGATGTTTGTTCACATATTCAGATACACGGGAATGCCGCTGGCCACCTATTATTCCTATGTAGTCCACTTGATTGTGGCTTTTGTATGGTTAGTTATTATCGTGCCCTTCAATAAGTGGACACACTTGTTATACCGCTCATTGGGGATTTACTATCAAACGGTCATAGAAAAGGCACTGCAACAGCAGGTGCCAGAAGAGGCAGTATTGGACAATGCTTGACAACAAAATGGAAAGTAAAAAAGTCGGTTCCGCCTTGGTTATGGGAGGCGGAATCGGGGGTATGCAGGCCGCACTCGATCTGGCTGAATCAGGGATCAAGGTCTATCTGGTTGACAATAAGCCGGCCATCGGTGGTGTTATGGCCCAGCTGGATAAGACGTTTCCCACAAATGACTGTGCCATGTGCACGATGGCGCCGAGATTGGTCGAGATCGGCCGGCACAAGGATATCGAAGTGATCACGCTTGCGGATATTGAAAAGATAACCGGGAAGGCCGGGAATTTTGAAGTCCAGATCAGGGTGAGGCCCCGGTATATCGATGAGGAAAAGTGCACGGGATGCGGCTCCTGTGTGTCCAACTGTCCGGTCCAAAATATTATCTATGTCACACCCGACAGGGAGGAAATCAACATTTCCGTCCAGGACATGGAGATCATGAACAACATCATTAAAGAGTTTGAGATTTCGGAAAGATCTTTGGTGCCCATCCTGCAGAAGGCCAATGATACCTATAACTATCTGCCCGAATCGGTCCTCAAATACACCGCCGATCGACTGAATCTGCCGCTGAGTGTGGTGTGCCGGATAGCGACCTTTTACAATGCGTTCAGCCTGGAACCAAGAGGCAAACATCTCATAACGATTTGCCTGGGAACGGCCTGTCACGTGAAAGGAGCGGCACGTGTGGTTTCGACATTCGAGAGTGAGCTTGGAATTCTGAGGGGCGAGACAACCCAGGATAAAATCTTCTCTATTGAGTCTGTCCGCTGTATCGGATGCTGCGGGCTGGCTCCGGTCCTGAAAGTGGGGGAGGATATCCACGGTTTAGTCACAAAGAACATGGTCCCGGACCTCCTCAACCAGTATCAAAATGTTTAAGGGATTAAAACGATGCCAAAAATAAGTATTGCAGATTTAGACAAAATAAGTCAGAGAGTCAAAAAGACCGTTATGCTGCGGGACGGCGCCGGCAAAGCCAAAATTACCGTCCATATGGGAACCTGCGGGATTGCCGCGGGGGCGAGAAAGATCATGAACACACTGATAGACGAAATCGAAAAGAGAGAGATGACCGATATCATTCTCACAAGTTCGGGATGTGCGGGATTGTGCAGCAAAGAGCCGATGGTCACCGTTGAGTTGAAGGATGAGACCCCTGTGAAATATGTGGATTTGACTCCGGAAAAAATCCGCCAGATCTTAGAGGAGCATGTCATCAATGGCAAAGCTGTTCAAGACTATGCCTTTGCCATGGGCAGTGAAAGAGTCTCCTGAGACTTTTAAGTGCTAATTATAGAGGTCAAATAGACTATGAAC
>Ga0114930_10003603_pt1 | contig 13453 bp, 12 predicted proteins | sample AnhtaG_FD_87300 | JGI IMG/M metagenome (GOLD analysis project Ga0114930, IMG submission 87300) | Deep subsurface microbial communities from Anholt, Denmark to uncover new lineages of life (NeLLi) - Anholt_01485 metaG | ecosystem: Environmental > Aquatic > Marine > Oceanic > Sediment | place... | reverse complement strand
GATTGCCGCATCGATGCCGTACTTTTCTTCTGCGGCTAAAAACCAGCATCCATCATGTGCAAGCCAGTTCTTCGCATATACCTCGAGCAATGTAAGAAGCTCCTCATGCGATAATTCTTGAATATTAATTTCCATTGTAATTCAGCCCCTGTTTAAGTATGGTACATCAACGTTTTCAGCAAAACGTAAACGCGCAATCCGGGAAAGTATCCGGTCTGCGCTGTCATATTCACATAAAAACCGTGTATGTAGACAAATATTGGAATATATAGTATTGTCTTACTATTGACAAGCAAAATAATGATTGAATTTGATTAAATTTCAACCTATTTTTATATATCTTGAAAAACAGTGGTCATTGGCAGCATGACAGATATATTAACTGTCGTTTCGTCCCGCTGAGCGGGATTCGGAATCTTTTTGATATTTTTACAAAAGCTTTCGTAGAACCTTACTTTTCTTACGAAACAGGTAGAGATATTTCCCTCCCCCTATATGGGGGAGGGTTAGGGTGGGGGTGAAGAAATTTTGAGAAATTGCATCAAAATATCACCCTCCCTTTTATTCCCTCCCATCAAGGGAGGGAAATTAAATGTGGTTATCTCCCATCAAGGGAGGGAAATTAAATGTGGTTATTTCCCATCAAGAAAGGGAAATAAAAGGGAGCATATGGAATAAGTCATTCCTTCCTCAAAGTGGACACTTTGTGTCGAGGTTGAAATGGACATATACAAATGATCTGTTTATACACACACTAAAACGTTAAAAATCATTTTTATAAATATTGCCGAACATCATGGGAAAAGAATATACAATTTCAACATTGAAAGCTAATATTATTGGTGTGCCAATCTTTATTTTAGCATTAATTATTGTTTGGATTCCTTACAGATTTCTCTGGGATTTAAGTTCCCGTGATATTATTGCAATACTCGATATTATAAATTCACATTTCGTTGTAATAATACTAACAATAATAATTTTAGCTGTTTTACATGAATTACTTCATGCAATCGGCTGGATGCTGAACAGTGATGCAAGGTGGAAGGATATAAAGTTTGGAGTTGTCTGGAAATTGTTAACCCCGTATGCGCACCTCAGAATACCAATTTCGGCACATGGACATAGAATTGCTGTAGCGCTTCCGGGGATTATATTAGGCATAATTCCGGCGCTGTCTGGAATAATATTCGGAAGCGGTGTAATTGCATTTATAGGCGCAGTTATGACCGGAGCGTCCGGTGGAGACTTGATGGTAATCTGGATGATGCGGTCGATCCCACCCGATAAATTGGTGCAGGACCATCCAACTAAAGCCGGGTTTACATTGATTGATAATGGTAAGTAATCTGAAAAATTCTCTCGCCCCGATTACTCGGGGCAAAGGCCGCAAAGAAATAATCCCGCTTAGCGGGATTGTTATTATTTGAGATAGATAGATATTTTAGCTGTCTCCCGAGTAATCGGGATTCACCTTCGACTTCTTTTACCTTTTTGCATATACTAAAGCTGGCGAGGTTAATCCCGAGTACTCGGGATCGCCGAGCGCTATGTATATTGTAGATTTTTAAATAAAAAAAACTTGGTTAACATATTAAAGCGTTATTTTTCAGTTTTAATCCCCTACTCAATCTTTCATATACTCGTGTTGCTGACGACAAACCTTATCAGAAAAATAACAGCTACCACGTTGATAAGAACCGTAAAAGCATTTAACAGGTCGCCCCAGCTCCAGAGTGATTCAGCCTCAATAAATCCAAAGACAATCGCAAAGCAAAAAGCCCAGCGGAAGACCTTCCTCATTCGAGGACCCCAGACGTAGGCAAAACACTGCTCACCGTAAAAACACCATGCTACAAGCGTGGAATATCCGAAGAGGAAGGAAGCAAGAAAAACAATATATCCTCCGTAACCACCGAACAGCTCGCTGAATGCTAAAGTAGTAAGAGCGGTGCTGGTTTCGCCTGAATCCAAAACACCGGTAATAAGAATGGTGAACGCAGTTAATGTTCCCACGACTGTATCGATGACCACGCCGAACATGCCGATAAGACTTTGTTTTGCCGGGTTATCCGTTTTTGCCGTGCTGTACATGATCGGTGAACTTCCTGTGCCTGCTTCGTTGGAATAAAATCCACGTGCTACGCCGTAGCGCATTGCCATCATCACAGTAGCGCCGGCAAATCCGCCTGATGCACCCGCCGGGGTAAATGCATTTGAGACAATCAATTTTACTACATCAAAAAATGCGCCGGCATAAGCAATAAGAATCGTCAATCCAAATAATAGATAGAGTATAACCATGAGCGGAGTGATTTTTTCAAGAGTTCGCGCAATCGAGGTAATTCCGCCTATGATGACCAGCCAGGTCAAAGCGGCAAGGACAATACATGTGGGAAGCATGGGTAAACCAAAGGTGGAGTTTGCCGCCAGCGAAATTGAATTGGACTGAATGGTAGAAGTTGCGAGGAGGGTTTTAATGCCCATGGCAAGTGCGAACAGGACAGCCAGCCACCGCAACTTCAGTACTTTTTCAATATAGTACATCGGACCGCCGGAGAAGGTGCCGTCAGTGCTTTTTTCCCGGTTTACCAGCGAAAGCAGGGTTTCGCTATATACGATTATCATTGCGATGAACGACGCAATCCAGAGCCAGAATATAGCCCCCGGACCGCCGACTGCAATGGCTGTGGCGAAGCCGGCAATATTCCCGTTGCCGATTACACCACCGAGCGCCGAAAAAAGCGACTGCAGAGGGGTGATATTCCCTTCACCGGCACCAGTGCGGTATTTATAGGTCAGTTGACCCGATTTGAAGAACCGGGTGAATTGCAGTCCCTTCAGCCGGAAAGAAAAATAGACGCCGACTAAGGAAAGAAAAATCAGCATTGGGTAGCCCCAGAGCCAGGTGGCGGAGTCACGAACAGCTTGTTCAATCTCAGCAAACATCATTCTACTTCATGCTAATAATTTGGTTCTCACATGTATTAAGTGGGTAAGTTAATATCTACATCTCCATAAATCCCCCTTTGAAGGGGGATATAGGGGGATGTTCTCCATCAAAGCGGAATTTACCAAATATTAATCAAGCGCCACCCAGATGAAAAAGCGCCGGACAAATAATTTTGAGAGCATTTGAAAAAATAATCCTCCTTTACACATCACCCATCATCTTATCAAATTCTTCTACTGTTACAGCCGGGAATGTAGTGAATGAGATTCCTGTCGATTTGTTCAATGCAACGGAAGCTTTCATTGCCTGTTCTATTCCGGGGAGGGTTACAATAAAAGCCAAATCTTTTTCTCCAAGCAGCGCATACATAGCTTTTACTTCACCACCAAGATTTTTGATTAGATTGACAGCCTTATCTGTGCGCTCGGCGCTCATTTGTTTCAATGCCCCGGACGAATATTTTCCAATCATCAAAAACGTTGCCATATATATTCCTCCTTTTAATGTTAACGGGTTAACTTTGGCAAATTGTATTATTATGGTGAATTGTATTAATTATTCCCCCTTTTCTAAGGGGGACTTATTGACAAGTTTCCTGTTTCTAACTTTGAACTTTTCTACTTACTTTACAAAAAAACATAAGTTTTAATTAACACTAATTTTTACCAAAGTTTAGTTAATGGTTAAAATCCCGAAGTATCGGAACAGGATAACAATAAAATCATTTGTTAAAAAATCAGGTGCAAATGTGTAATGTTTTTATTTTCATACAATTTCAGACTAATATTTATAATACAATATACAGAGATTGGTGTGAAAATTCAATAGATTATTCCTGATAAAAAAAATTATTTGCTTCATATACCTTTATTCCGTGCTTGCTTTTTAATATATGATGATGTATTTTAAGGCATTGCGGATAAATTTTAAGTATGTAGGAACGGCAGAGCGTATCCGGGACTTTTCTACTCTGTGCGTAGTGGTAATTTTGCTCTTTTCCAGCGCAGGTTTTGCACAACACCAAATGTATTATTTAAAACAAGAAGCTATTCAATGTTTGGCGCTGGTTATACGCAGAATGTTAGCTCTCTTTCAATTTTTGTTGCTATTTTTATATTTTTTTTCTATCATTTTTTAGTTTCTTTGGTATAGGAATAATAAACAATGAAGAATCCAACTTATGCATCTTTCATGAATGAAGTTGATAACTTGATTTCTAAATTATCAAACGATGAGCTAAAAAAGACTATTTTAGACCTCGCGAACAAACAAGGCGTATCGGACAGGAATGAATTTCTTAAAAGTTTTAGAGAAAGCATTATACTCCCTGTTGATTCCGACGGTTATCAAGCTATTTCTGATATTTCCCCGGAGGAATTTTTACAAGAAATCAAAGAATTCGAACAAAGAATTTTAAGTGGCGAGTTCTTTGATGAAGAGGAAAACTACAGGGCTTATGAACGAGAGGAGCACTCTTATTGGAGAAGAAACGATTACTATGATGAATTTGATGATGAAATTGATTTTTCAAATGAAGAATATGTTTTGGAAGCTGTTGAATTTCTTGAAGAAGCAAAAAAGTTTTTTCGCCGTCAAGATGTTGAGACAGCTTATACTGCTTATGAAATGCTCTTTAATATTTTTGAAAATCCTGAGTATTACGAGGGGGAAGAATACTTTATCTATGGTTTTTCATTTGAAGATACAATCGACAGTGATGTACTAAAGGAACATAAAACCATCTATCTTAGATGCAAGTATTTAAAATGTAAAAATCCTAACGATTTTAAAAGCGTTTATTCGGCTTTGATAAAAGAAAGAGATATTTTTCTTACCGATCTCATAGAGATTGACCGTAAAAAACTTTTAGAATTGGATAAATTCATAAATGGATTTATCGAATTTTTAAGTAATGATGCCAGACATGATTCACATTTGGCAGATGCTTTATTTGTTAAAGGAGGGATGGAAGAAGTTAAGAAGTTTGCTTATGCAAACGGGGGAAAACATCCCCCGGTTTTTTTATACTATTATGAATATGCAAAAGAAAATCAGTTTACACAGTCAGACTTATTAAATCTGATACTTGACGGCATAAAAATAATTCCTGAAAAATATCGAATTCGGGCTTATCTCAGTCTTGATTTAGTGAAAATTGCAAAAGAAGTAAATGACAAAAATAATTTATTAATTGGTTACTCATCGGCATTTTTCAGTAATCCATCTTTAAGGAATTTAACTTATTATATATATTTTCTCCTTTCTGAAAATATTGCTTCGGAAATCAAAAGAGTAAAAGATTATCTTAATAAAAAAGATATAAAAAAATCAACTCAATTACATTCTCCTTTTGATGAAATTCATCACCATAGAGATATTTATTCCTTAGATACGGCAAATATCGGTCTGAAGGCTTTAATTATTGGTAAGTATATCTTAGATGATATTGAACCGTTACTTGACTTAATAAATCCTGAATATTTTTTAGGTTTTAGCGGAGATAAAAATTATGTTGCTATTATCTCGGCTTTAGTTTTAAAATCAATGTCACAAGCATCTCCGGTAATCGTCGTAGATAAATTGCTCGACCATTATTGCCTGAACATTACCTCTGATGAATATCTAAAACTGAAAAAATTGATTTCAGACCGTTCTGCAAATTATTCGTTACCTCAAGAATTTATCCATAGAGCCTTAAAAACAATTGAATCACTTGCAGTTAACAGGGTTTCGCATATTTTAAGAAATAAATTGAGAGGCGGTTATGACAGTGCATGCCTTCTTTTAGTAGCCTGTGCTGAAGTGAAACAAATTATCCCGCTTAGCGGGAAAGATGGAAATGATTTAGTCAGAATGATTGGTACTGAATATAAAAGATTTTCAGCCTTTAGGAAACCACTGAAAAATTTAACCTCTCAAAGCAAAATTCTTGTTTCTGTTTAACCTGAATTATTCATAAAATTTTATTTTTGACAGGATTGACAGGATAAACAAGATATTATATTAAATTTATCCTGTAAATCCATTCTCAAGGAGCTTAAACTACACTACACAGGATAGTATAACAGTTTTTGTTAAATTTTTCTAAAATACTTTAATTTCTGCAAATCCCCCGAGTACTCGGGGGATGAATTAACCAGATTAAATAACAGTATACTATAGAAGTGCAAAATTTAGGTATTTGTTGCATTACTAATATAAAATATCAATCAAGGAGGTCTCAATGAACGAACAATTAATCGGAGAGGTTAGTCATTACTGGGGTAATATCGATGTTGCCGGAGTAGAAATAACCGACGGTGAGCTCAGTTTGGGAGATGAAATCCATATCAAAGGAACCACTACTGATTTTACACAAAAAGTGGATTCCATGCAAATTGAAACGAAAAACATTGAAAAAGCTCAAAAAGGTGATTCAATCGGACTGCAGGTTGTCGAAAAAGTGCGGACGCATGATAAGGTTTTCAAAATAGTACCAGAATGAGAACCTTATTTTTATTTCAAAAACGTACAATAAAAAATCACGTCGGTCTGCGTATTTCAGCGTCTTAATTAATTTTTTGACGCTGATTTATAATGATTTACTATGAAAGACGCAGATTTTATCTTATTGTTTTCCTTTAGAAAAAAATCTTATCATAAATAATCATAACAAATCTGCGTCCCTCTGCGTCTACTTTATTTTTGACGCTGATTTTTATGATTTACTGTGATTTATAAAAAATATTGAAGCAGATTTAATTTATGAAAGATTTTGAAAAAATTGTGGTTCTTGAGAACGTTGTTGAGGCTCAACTCATTGAATCAATACTGAAAGAGCGGAATATTCCTCACAGGCTTAGATCGTATCATGATCTTGCTTATAATGGTTTATTTCAGGTACAAAAGGGATGGGGACATATCGAAGCGCCCGGCAATTTCAAAGATGAAATAGTTACTATTTATGAGGATATAAAACAGAATAATACTGATCAAGACGATTCGTGAAAATGAGTATCTCTCATCCACTCTTTGGGGCAACCCCATCCCGCTGAGTGTGACCAACATACAATGCGAATGTTTTAAAGGAGCGTTTTAATGAGACCGGTAGTTACATTTTTAGATAAAAACCTTATCGAGCAGATCATCTCCGAAGCCACAGGTATTCTTTGCTCATTGGGTGTTGAACTGCATAATAAAGAGGTTTTATCCATGCTGTCCGACCACGGGGCAAAGGTCGATATAGATAAATTACATGTGATATTTACTGAAGAGATTATTGAAAAAGCGCTGCAAACAGCGCCCGGTTCGTTCAAACTTTATGATGTAAACGGGAACGAAACCCACGACTTTTCCGGGAATAATGTTTATTTTACACCCGGGTCTACTGCACTGCATATTCTCGATCACTACACAAAACAGATTCGGAAGCCTTCAACAGAAGATTATATTGATTATACGAAAGTAGTCAGCCGTCTCGAATATATTGCCTCCCAGAGCACGGCTTTAATACCGGCGGACGTCCACGAAAAGATTTCCGACAGTTACCGGCTCTTCCTGAGTCTTCTTTACTGCGAAAAGCCGGTTGTTACCGGTGCATTTACCATCGAGTCCTTTACCGTTATGAAAGATTTTCAGCTTGCCGTTCGGGGAACGGAAAAAGCGCTCAAGGCAAAACCGCTTACTATTTTCTCATGCTGCCCCACTTCGCCTCTAAAATGGAGCGACGTAACCTCGCAAAATGTTGTGGACTGCGCCCGGTACTCGATACCGGTGGAATTTGTTTCAATGCCGCTTTCCGGGTTCATGGCTCCGGTTACCCTTACCGGAACACTTATTCAGCATACCGCAGAAACCCTGAGCGGTATTGTCATCAGCCAGCTTATAAATCCCGGCGCTCCGATTCTGTACGGAGGTTCGCCCGCAATCTTTGACGTACGTTATGAAACCACGCCGATGGGAGCCGTGGAAACTATGATGATAGATTGTGCATACAGCGAGATCGGGAAATACCTTGGGCTGCCGACGCAGGCATATATATCGTTAAGCGATGCCAAACAACTCGATGCCCAGGCAGGTCTTGAAAGCGGGATGGGCGCAGCTCTTGCAGCTTTATCCGGGATTAACAACATATCAGGACCGGGAATGCTTGATTTTGAAAGCTGCCAGAGTCTTGAGAAGCTGGTATTGGATAATGAAATTTGCGGCATGACCTTCAGATTAATTGAAGGTATAACGCCTAAGGAAGATTTTCCGGCGCTTCCGATATTTCAGGAACTGCTCAAAGAACAGCACCTGCTTATTTCTAAGCACTCCCGGCGTTATCTCAGAGAGGAGCACTTTTTCCCGGGACCTGTCGTCGACCGTGCAAACCGCTCCCGCTGGAAAGAAGAGGGCGCGCTAACCCTCGAGGAGCGGGCACACCATGAGGTGGAAAAATTACTAAAAGATTATGAACCTTCAGGATTACCAGAGAAAATTAAAAAGGAATTAATAAAGCTCATGGATAAAGAAGCCCGCCGTTATGGACAGGACAGTCTGCCGGAGAGACCGTAATGAGCCGAATTGCGCAATGGTAGCATATCCCGAAGTTTCGGGATTCCTGTCTGTGCAAAAGAGAGGCTATAATGAATCGAATTATGCAGTTCAATCTTACCGACATTATGCCTGAGCAAGAAGCTGTGCTCCGGAACCAGGGAATCCCGGAAGGCACATATATTCAAAACAGAATTTGTACGCTTCTTGCAAAAGCTAGGGATGTGTTTGCCGCCAGCGCACAGCCTGTAGGTACGTTATTGGAGTTGTCAATAAAAGAATGTGAAACAATTTTCAACGGTGAGGGGAAAAATGCAAAAGATATCCCTGTTGAGCGCATTTTAACGCAAGCTGACAATCTGGCGTTATTTGCCCTTACCATGGGAAGCGAAGTCAGTGAAATAATCGGTGAACTTTTTAAAGATAATGAATTTGCCCTGGGTTCTATGCTCGATGCTGTGGCATCTCTGGCAGCTGATAAGGCGGTTGAAGTCTATGAAACATATTATTTTGATGACCTTTCAAAAAGAGACCTTGCGACGCCAGAGACTTGTGTATTGAGCTACAGCCCGGGCTATTGCGGCTGGCATATAAGCGGACAAAAGCAACTTTTTCATTATCTTGAACCGGAAAAAATCGGAATTTCACTGAACGACAGTTTCCTGATGACTCCTTTAAAATCGGTCACAGGTTTACTGGTTGCAGGTAAAAAAGAGATTCACCTTTTTAATGAAGGCGCCTATGATTTTTGTAATTTATGCAAAGACAGGACATGTCAAGAGCGAATGCAAAGACTGTTAACTTGACTTTAAAATATGAACAGACCCCGAAGGGGCAAGCAAGGAATGTCTATTCTACTATTATAAATAATTTTATGATTCATCCGAGATTTTGTTTGTACAAATTGCCGGTATGTTAATATTTATGTTTGGTCTTATCGCCGTAGCCGTAGGAACACGCCGTGGCGTGTTCTTGATCGATTCCGTTAATATACCGGACATCCTGAACACGCCACGGCGTGTTCCTACGAATAAACATATTATTTTATAAGCAAATTTAATCATTTCCAAATTTTTAATCAATGTTCAAACAGATTTCTTGATGAACCAATTTTATATATTGATAATAAATAATCTTTCCCGAGTGCTCGGACGGCCATACTGCCCGGTAGCATAGACAACTTGTCCCTGTATTTCGGGATTTTTGACTGTGCAATGGTAGCATAGACATTATTCTTGCCCCATTTTTTGGGGTCTGTGCATAATAGGACAGACATTCCTGTAATTCAAACACAACGAAAGGGTCGATACATGGATGTTTTAAAGCAAATCTCAGAATTTTTACGGAATGGTGACGATGAGAAAGTATTTGAATTAACCGGGCGTGCAATAGCGCAGAATATACCTCCAAAAGATATACTTGATAACGGTCTCATTTCAGGAATGAATATCGTTGGGGAACAGTTCAGTAAACATGAAATATTTCTTCCCGAGGTTCTCCTCGCAGCTAAAGCCATGTATGCAGGGATGGAACTGCTTAAACCGCTGCTTATTAAAGATGAAATTCCCACCATGGGAAAAATTGTCATCGGTACGGTTCACGGCGATCTTCACGACCTTGGTAAAAATCTCGTGGGAATTATGCTGAAAGGCGCAGGTTTTGAAGTCATCGACCTCGGCAAGGACGTTCCGGCAGAAAAGTTTGTCGAAACCGCGGAGGAGGAAGATGCAAAGATTATCGGCATGTCGGCGCTTTTAACGACCACTATGCCGGTGATGAAGAGCGTTACAGACCTCCTGAAAGAGCGGGGACTCGACGGCGCAATAAAAACAATAATAGGCGGAGCGCCTGTTTCAGAGGAGTTTGCACGGGAAATTGGCGCCGATGTCTATGCTTATGATGCCGCAAAGGCTGTGGATTGCGTGAAACAACTTACCGGGACTAAATGAAATGAATATGGAAAGATTTCTTGAGCGTCTGAAAAATGGAGAAATACTGGTCTCGGACGGCGCTTTTGGGACTATGCTTATTCAAAGAGGTATGCAGCCCGGTGAGTGTCCTGACGCTCTCAATCTTTCAAAACCGGATGTCATTGAAGAAATTGCCCGTCTTTACTTCAATGCGGGCGCTGAAATTATCCACACTTTTACATTCGGCGCGTCTCCGATGAAGCTTTCGGAGTATGGACTCGAAGACAAAACCGAAGAAATCAATGAAAGTGCGGTCTCTAACGTGAGAAAAGTTGTGGGAAATCGGGCATATATTTCAGCTTCCTGTGGACCTTCGGGGAAGATTTTAAAGCCGTATGGAGATACCGAACCTGATGCTTTATATTGGCGTTTCATACGCCAGATGGAGGCTCTTATCGGCGCCGGCGCGGACATGGTAACCGTTGAAACGATGACAGACATCCACGAAGCTGCCCTTGCGGTAAAAGCAGCAAAAGCCGTATCCCCGCAAACTCCGGTTATAGCCACCATGACATTCGACGAGACCCCAAGAGGTTTTTATACGGTAATGGGAGTAACCGTACAGCAGGCAGCAGCCGGTCTTCAGGAAGCTGGAGCCGACGTAATCGGTTCAAACTGTGGGAACGGAATCGAGAATATGATTAAAATTGCCCGCGAGTTCAAACAGGTTACCGCACTTCCTGTCATAATTCAATCCAATGCGGGTAAACCCGAAGTCAGGGGAAATACAGTTGTTTACACTGAAACACCGGAATTTTTTGCGGAAAAAACAAGCGAATTGATAGATGCCGGTGTCTCAATAATAGGCGGATGCTGCGGCACAACCCCCGAACATATCCGTGCCGTTAAAAATGTTGTTGATTCCGTGAAGTTGGGATAAAAGAAGGGTGGGCAGAAGTCGAAGGTGAATCCCGAGTACTCGGGAGACAGCGAAAGAAATTAGCTCAAGGATAATCCGAGTATTTTTATCTTGTTAATCATGTTATCCTGTCATATATTGAAATATCTGAAAAGTTACATTTAGGCAATATAAAACTTACCACATGATTTTTTTTCTGATTGCAGTCGTCGGTATTTTGACCTCGATGTACGGTTTTATCGGCTGGCGTATAATCGTACCTGCAGGGCTTGCTCCCCCATGGAACTGGATCTCATTTGTTATACTTATAGTGTTTCTGCTCATTCCCCCGGTCCCCATTATCCTGCGGGCTTATGGGATCGATAATTCCTTGAGCAATCTTCTGGCGTGGATCGGGTACCTGAGTCTGGGATTCTTCTCATTGGTATTTACCTTTATAGTTATGCGCGACCTTATCTGGCTTATTACGCTTGCTGCGCAAAAAGTCTTTTTACTGGTGCGGGATTTTTTTAATTTTGGCGACAGCGCTGCCGGGCTATTTAATCCCGGACGCCGTCATTTTTTTATAAACTCCATAAACCTGGGAATTCTTAGTTTAGCCGGTGCATTTGCGGGTTACGGCTTATTTGAAGCTCGCCGCCGCCCTAAAGTCGTGAAAGTTTTGGTTCCAATCAATGATTTACCGGATGACCTCGAAGGTTTCCGCATTGTCCAGATAACCGACATTCACGTCAGCCCCACTATCAAGCGCGACTACGTACAAAACATCGTCGATCAGGCAAACAGTCTTAAACCGGATGTTATCGTATTCACCGGTGACCTTGCCGACGACTCCGTGCCGCATCTACGCGATGAGGTGGCTCCTCTGGCAGAACTCTCTGCTCCATACGGTTCCTACTTTGTTACTGGAAACCACGAGTACTATTCAGGAGTAGAAGACTGGTTGAAAGAGGTCGAACGACTGGGATTTACCGTACTGGTGAACGAGCACAGGGTTTTACAACGCGGCGCAGGCGCTGTACTTTTAGCCGGGGTAACCGATTACAATGCCGGTCAAATTCTCCCTCAACATGCTTCCAACCCGGAAGCTTCTCTGAATGGTGTCTCGTCAAGCCATGTAAAGATACTTCTTGCCCATCAGCCTCGCAGCATTTATGCCGCTGCAAATCTTGGATTCGACCTGCAAATTTCCGGTCATACGCACGGGGGGCAGTATTTTCCGTGGCATTTCGTCGTAGGTCTGCAGCAGCCATATATTGCCGGCTTGCACCGGCACGATAAGACATGGATTTATGTAAGCCGCGGTGCAGGTTACTGGGGTCCTCCGCTTCGTATAGGTGCGCGATCGGAAATTACCGTTATCAAACTTACCTCAGCATAAAATCCATCAAATTCCGCTTAGAATAACTATATTTTTATTAGACAGGATTAACAGGATTTTCTTACCAGGATAATCATGTTAAAAATAAATTCTTTATTAATAACTAGGATTTTTATCGGGTAAATCAAATTAATCATCATAATCTTAAGGAGCATAAAATTATGAAATACAAGGAATTGACTGAAAAAATAATTGGGTGCGCCTATCTTGTATACAATAACATGGGATACGGTTTTTTGGAGTCTGTCTATGAAAAATGTATGCTCATAGAACTGCAAAAGGCTGGACTTAAGGCTGAGGTTCAAAAACCTATAAAAGTTTATTACGACGGAGAGATTGTGGGAGATTTCTTTGCCGATGTGTTTGTTGAAGATACTGTTACTATAGAACTAAAATTCGTAAAGCGTTTGGCTAAGGCACATGAAGTTCAATTAGTGAATTACTTAGTCGCAACAGGGAAAGATGTAGGTTTTCTATTAAACTTTGGAGATCGAAAATTTGAAGTAAAACGAAAAGTTAGAGATTTTAACCAAGGATAATTGAGACAGGATTTACAAGATAAACATGATTTTTAAATCTTTTCCATCCTGTAAATCCTGTCTAAAAAATACTTATAAAAAATAGTGCTTTGCTATATCCGCATTACTTAATCATATCTGTGCGGATGAGAATATCGAATCCGTCAAAATAATACCGGCGAAGACCGTCATCCTCGTCAAAGTTGCCTTTCCCCTCGAATATTGTTTTAAACGCCTCTCCAACCCGCGGGATAACCT
>Ga0114930_10003599_pt1 | contig 13460 bp, 10 predicted proteins | sample AnhtaG_FD_87300 | JGI IMG/M metagenome (GOLD analysis project Ga0114930, IMG submission 87300) | Deep subsurface microbial communities from Anholt, Denmark to uncover new lineages of life (NeLLi) - Anholt_01485 metaG | ecosystem: Environmental > Aquatic > Marine > Oceanic > Sediment | place... | reverse complement strand
TGCCCCGAGACGAACGGCGCTGTATCGGGTCGAGGACAGTCGCCCAAATACGAACCTCAATGTGTACCGGCTGCTGATGACGGCGGCGAACCGTGCTGAGCTGGATTCGCGCAAGTGGCTCAGCAACGAGCTCCTGGATGGAACGTTCATCTTCAACGAGAGCGAAATCTACTATAACGTGGGCATGCGGTACCGCGGTAGCCCCTGGGGGCGCCAGGGCCGCAGTCGGTTTCGGGTAGCTTTCAATCGGGATCAGCCCTTTCATGGTGTGCGAGAGATCAACCTCGATCCGAACGACGGCACAAGGCAACGGGAACGGTTCGCATTCCATCTGATGCGAAAGATCGGCACCCCAGCCCCCTACCAGAAGTACATCTATTTCAACTTCAACGGGAGTTACCTCGGTGTTCTTGAGGACGTCCAGAAGGTGGACAAGGAATTCGCGGCGATGTGGTGGAACGGGGATGATGGGGGAACTCTCTACAAGGTTGACGACCATTTTGAGTTCCAGGACTTCCTGGCCAACGTCTGGTCCTTCGCCATTGACACGGCTCGCCTGACCTACAAGGGGGACGACAAAGAGTCCTACCGCTGGTATTTCAAGAAGAGGACGAACGAATGTTTTGACGACTACAGCGATTTGATCGAGCTCACCAAGGCATTCGACGCGAGCACGACGCCGAGTAAACAGTTCGAGTTGGCCATCGAGGAGAAGATCGACAGCGATCAGTGGCTGAGATTGCTGGCCACGAGGACCCTTATAGGCGACTGGGATTCCTTGGGGTACAACCGGGGGAAGAATTGCTATTTGTACCACGCCCCGGAGATCGGGAAGTGGATGATGATACCCTGGGACGTCGATCTGGTGTTCGAATCGAACCACGTGTCGGACCCGATTTTCCATACCGGCTTCCCCAACATCTATCGGTTTGTGAACTGGCCGCGATACAAGCGGCGTTACTATGGGTATCTACTGGAGCTGCTCAACGGCCCGTTTAGCCGGGCGGAAGCTGATCCGGTTCTGGACCGAGTTTACGACGTGCTGCGGCAGGAAGGAATCGGCTCGCCGGCGAGCATCAAGAGCTTTTTGACCAGCAGGAGGAACGTTGTGATCGGGCAAATCCCGGTGGCGGCGTTTGAGATAACGACGAATTCCGAGGAGCTAATCATTCACAGCAAACCGTCAATTCGCCTGCAGGGCACGGCGCCGGTGAACGCGATGCGTTTCGAGCTTAACGGCGCCCCGTTCGAGCCGGACTGGCCCGACCAGAACGATTGCACGATCTGGAGGGGATCGTTCTGGCTGGAGCCGGGGATCAACGAGGGAGTGTTGACGGCGTACGACTATCGGGGCCACGTCCTGGGCACGGATGCCATAACTGTCTTTTACAATAGCGATCCGGACGCAGACAGCGATGGGGACGGGCTGACGGACCTCGACGAAATAGTCACCTACAAGACCGATCCGAACGACCCGGATACGGACGGGGACCTCGTGACGGATTACGAGGAGCTCATGGTAGCTCAAACGGACCCCCTCGATGCTCGCTCCACCCCGCACGCGGTGGTGAAGACGGATCGACTGTCAAAGGGGGAGGTGTCCATATCGTGGCAGAGCGTTCCCGGGCGCTACTATCAGGTTGGCTGCAGCGATGACATGGTGACCTGGTCCGCGGCGTCCGATTCGATCCTGGCCGGGACTGACACTACGACGTGGATTGACTCGGGGCCGCCCAGCACGAAGATTTCCCCCGCGGAGCCCTCGGTACGATGGAGGTTCTACCGGATCACCCTGCTGCCGTGGGACTTCACTCCGTAAGTCTGCCAGAGTGCACTGCTTGTCAGGACGGGGAACGGAAGGAGCCTCCGAGGAAAAACTCACCTTCGCGTACGGATTAACTGGACGTTTCGCATGGCAGCTTTTTGCCCGAGCGTCTTTTCCGTGCGGATAGAAGGGAAGCGTGAAGGAGGAGGAGTCACAGACAAGAGGCGTGAATCGCGAAGCCATCCGACCAACGATGGAGGGAGCAGCCGAATGTTCGATCTTAAGATAGAAGGAGGGACAATCTACGACGGAAAAGGCGGTGAGCCGTTTCAGGGAGAGATAGGAATCAAGGCGGAAAAGATCGTCGCGGTGGGCAGAGGATTGGGAGAGGGGAGAGAGCGGATCGACGCCTCGGGGAACATTGTCGCTCCGGGGTTCGTTGATATCCATTCCCATTCCGACTTTTCGGCGGTGATCAACCCGAACCTCGAGAGCAAAATTCGACAGGGCGTCACGACGGAGCTTGTTGGCAACTGCGGGTTCTCCGCTTGCCCCATTCTCAACGAGCAGCACCGAGCGGACCTCTCCCGGAAGTATGCGGGCTGCGGAATAGAGATCGGCTGGACATGGCCGGAAGACTATTTCTCCCTACTCGAGCGGAGCGGAATTGCACTGAACATCGCCATTCTTGTAGGGCACGGGAACATCCGGACGGGGGTCATGGGGCGGTCATCGGCGAGTCCGACCGAGGACGAGCTGGATAGGATGAGGAGAATCGCGGCCCGGTGTCTCCAGGAAGGGGCGTTCGGGATGTCAACGGGCTTGATTTACCCCCCGGGGACGTTCTCGACGAAGGAAGAGATCATCGCAGTCCTACCCCCGGTGAAAGACTGCGGCGGACTTTATACCACCCACATGAGGAACGAAGGAGAACGTCTGGGAATCGCCGTCAGGGAGGCGATCGAGTGCGCACGTAAAGCCGAAGTGAGATTGCAGATCTCGCACCTGAAGGCGGCGGGAAAAGAGAACTGGGCGAACATAGAGGAGGCGTTCGAGGCCATCGAGTCGGCAAGAGGAGAGGGGCTGGATGTCACGTGCGACCGATATCCGTACATCGCCGCGAGCACGAGTCTGGACACGGTTCTGCCCAACTGGGCCTATGAAGGTGGGGATGAGAGAGAGCTGGCTCGGCTGGCAGATGCCCGGACGCGAGAGGCGATGGCGCGAGAGATCCGGCAAAACCACCCCGAGGACGATTTTTGGTCGAGACTGATCGTGTCAACCGTCTGGGCGGAGGAACTGAAAGAGTACGAGGGAACATCGCTTGCGGCGATCGCTCAAGAGAAAGGAGAGGATTGTTGCGAGGTGCTCTTCGACATCCTTTTGAAGGATCAGCTCCGTGCGGAGATGGTTTCCCTTTCCATGTGCGAGGAGAATCTGGAGAAGGTGCTCCAGAAACCCTACGCCATGATCGGTTCCGATGGGGCAGCGAAAGCAGATTACGGGGTGCTTTCGATAGGAAAGCCTCACCCCCGGACGTACGGCACCTTCCCACGTGTCATTGCGCGATACGTCAAAAAAGGGGTGCTGGGGATGGCGGAGGCCATCGCCAAGATGACCTCCATGCCGGCGAAGAAGATCGGGCTGGAAGGTCGAGGCGCGATTTCGGAAGGGGCTTATGCGGACATCGTCATCTTCGATCCGGACACGCTGATGGACACGGCGACGTTCGATGATCCCCACAGGTATCCGGAAGGGATCGAAAGGGTGATGGTGAACGGGAAGGTCGCGGTGGAAACGGGGAGGTTTCTGGGCGTTTTGAACGGGAGAGTCCTGAGAAAGGGCATGGGGGGGTGAATCGCCACGCCGAAGTCCTCCTGGCTCCGGTGTGTTATCTTGCCGTTATGGAGGAGCGTGCGGCGAAGATCAACAGTGGGTTCACCTCAGCCGGAGCCCTCACCCAGCACGCTCTGGCGTGAACCTTTACTTCACCGGCTTCTTGGGGGCCTTCTTCCGGAAAAAACGGGTGATTCTGAACACGTATCCCAGCACAAACCCCACGGCCAGAGACAGGAAAATCACAATCGAAGCTGAAAGGCGGGCTTCGTTGCCAAAAAAGTTGAACTCGACCTTTGTCGGCGTGGTGCTGGTTAAGACAAAGGTCACGATAGCGGCAACGACAACCACCGAGACAACCAACCGCACTTTTGAAAGACGCATGGATATCACCTTTCTGGCGCGACCTCTATCGTCAAACCACTCGTTCTCGCGGATGCCTCACGCCCCGCAGCACATCCGGCATCAGAGAGTGGAGGCCGGAGCCTCGGGCGGAGCGGGTGGTTCGGATTCTTCGGGCGGCCTGACGTTGAACACCACCCTGCGGTTTTTGGCGTGGTCCGCCCTGGTCCTCTCCACCACAGTAGGACGCAGCTCGCCATAGCTGACGGTGCTCAACCGAGAAGCCGAAATGTCCTTCTGGACGAGGTAATCCTTGACGGCCCGGGCCCTGTTCATTCCCAGGACGTAATTGTATCGCTCCGCCCCGCAGGAACAGGCATGGCCTTCCAAAACCACCTTCACGTTCGGATATTGGTTCAGCCTCTCGGCGGCGTCGTCCAGAACCTCTTTCCCGAGAGGCGTCAGCTCATACTTGTCGAACTCGAAGTGCACCCAGTCTTCCAACTGCAATTCGGCGACGGGTCCAAGCGTTTTGGGAATCCGTTCTTCCCTGACCTCTTCCTGTCCGGGAAACAGAGGACCGGGAAGCCCTTCTTCGCCCGGCCCCTCCCCCTCGAAGCGGAGGACATAGACGTACCCCCTGTTACCCCAGAGTACATCCTCTTCCTCCCACGGCATACTGGGCCACCACCAGTGTCCGGGTCGTACCGGGTCCGGTTGTGGCTGCGGCAGGGCCTTGCTCGGCCACCACGCCAACTGATCCATGGGCACACCTGGCGGCTTTTCGGGTGGGGCAACACAACCACTCATTCCCCACGCCATGGCGAGCAACACCGCCGGGCAGACAAGCGCTCTTCTCGACATCGTCATCCTCCCCCTTTCCGACCTTTCTGTTTTCGATTGGAGCTGTGCTCTTCTGCGGTGAACCCCTCACCAAGCCGCCCATCGTCGAAGCCGTGGGCAACATCCACGCAACCGCACCCTGTGCACGTAGCTGCTTATCCCCTATTTACTATCCGCTCCGCCTTTTGTCAACGGTTTAATTCCCAGCTTGGACACCTTCCGGTCCGAAGCTTCAAGAACCTCAAACTCCATTCCGTAGCATTGAACCTTTTCTCCGGGCTGGGGAACCCTGCCGGTGATCACCGTGAGCACCCCCCCGATGGTCTCCGCCTTTTCCTCCGGAATGTCCGTGGAGAACTCCTTGTTGAATTCCCTGGTGCTCATTCTTCCCTCGGCCACCAGCTTCCCTTTTCGAGTGCTGACCCTCTTTGGAACACTGCCCTCATACTCGTCGGCAATCTCTCCGACAATCTCTTCGACGATGTCCTCCATGGTCAGGATGCCGGAGACCCCTCCGTACTCATCAACCACGACCGCAAACCGCTCTCCTCGCCGCTGAAACTCCAGGAGGATGTCGTCCACGGGATTGGTCTCAGGGGTAATGTACGGCTTCTTCACGAGACCCTCCACCGGCTGGAGGGGATCCTCGATCCCCATCAGGTCTGCCGCATGGACCGTGCCCACGATATTGTCAACTCGATCCCGATACATGGGGATGGTCGAGAAGCCCGATCTTCTCATGAGCGAGATGACGTGCTCCACGGTGCTGTCTATGGGTGCAGCGGTCACCTCGATCAACGGCACCATCACCTCGGTGGCGTAGGTCTCCTGAAGATCGAAGATTCGATGAAGCATATTCAAACCGTCCTCGTGCAGGAATTCCCCTTTGGTCTTCCCTTGCAGCAGAAGGCGGAGCTCCTCCCGCGAGGTGAAAGGACTCATTCGTCTCGTCTGTCCGCCGAACAATCTCGCCACCTTTCGCGATAGAAACGTCGCCGAGTGAACCGCTGGCAGAAGAACCCAATAGGCGCGTCTTAGCGGAGTGATGATCAGCCGAACCAGGGACGTGCTGTGCGATCTGAAGAGCGCCATGGGGACGATCTGCCCGAACATGACCACCAGCGGCAGCATCACCGCCGTGGCGATCACCGCGCCCCAATTATTGCTCTTCGTGACATACCTGTGGACCAGATCGCTGGCCACCGTGGACCCTATAATGACCAGGACGTTCACTCCCACCAACGTCGTCCCGAAGAGCCGCTGGGGGTCGTCGAGAAGCCGCTGAATGAGCACAGCTTTTGTGTCTCCCCGTTCGACCAGGTGTCGCAGCCGGATGCGGTTGAACGAAATCAGCCCCATCTCCGATCCCGCGAAAAACGCCTGCCCCAACAGGGACAGAACGATCAAAATGCTTCCTGTCAGCCAGTCGATCATTCTCGAGAACTCTCCCCCCGTTCTTCTGCCGGAAGCCTTTTCCGTTTCACGAGGACCTCCTCGATTTTGCTCTTGGCGGACTTTCTGATCTCGAAACGAATCTCGTCCGTCTCGTACACTTCACCCGGGCGGGGTATCTTTCCCATCTGGTGGGTCAGAAACCCGCCGACAGTGACGTTCAGCTCGTCGGAAATGGAGCACGAAAACAGCTCGTTGAACTCACTGATGGGCAACCTGGCGTTGACAATGGCGGTATCCGGCTCGACGAAAACGTGATTGGGTGATTCCGATGTAACCTCGCCGAGGTGGCCCATGAGCGATTGCAGGACGTCCTCCAGCGTGATCAGCCCCGAAATGCTGCCGTATTCGTCCACCACCAGGGCAAAATGCGTCGCCCTCGCCCTGAACTCCCTCAATAGCCGGTCGAGCGCCATGGTCTCCGGAACAAAATAGACCGGCCTCAGCAGACCTCGAATGCCGGACTTCTCCAGCTCGCTCGTGGAGGAGAACAGAAGGTCTTTCGCATACAGCAGCCCCAGGACGTTATCAATGTCCCCGGTCTGTATGGGCACGCGGGTGTACTTCTTCTCCCGGAAGATCCTGCGGATCTCCTCCGTCGGCGTGGATAGGTCGAGGGAGAAGATCTCGGACTGCGGTTTCATCATCTCTCGAACCTGGCCGGTGGCGATCTCGAACACCCCGTGGATCATGGCTTCTTCCCGGCGATCCAGCAGCCCCTCACTGAGCCCCATCTTGACAGCCGTCCTCAGCTCTCCCTCTGATGCTCCCAACTCCTCCGGTTTCAGCACTCGCGTCATCAGTCGTATGATGCTGTTCGCCACCCGCTCCAGCACCGCCCTGATCGGACGCACCGCGATGGAGAAGGCGTTGATCAGCGGCGCCACTCTCACCGCCAGTGTCTCCGAATTCTGGATCGCGTACGTTTTGGGGGAAATCTCTCCGAAAATCAGGATGAGGGTGGTCATCACCAACACGGAGACAAGGTCGCTCGCCCCGCCGAAACTATGCCCCCTGAACAGGGAGCGGAAATAGGATGCCGAGAGACTCGACGCGAAAATGTTCACCAGCATGTTTCCGATCAGAATCGTGACGAGAAGACGTCGAGCATTGGAGAGGAGGTGAGCCACAAGACGTGCCCGACCTCTCTTCTCGGCCCGGAATTTCCTGACCTTGACGTGGCTAAGGGAAAAGAGAGCCGTCTCCGACCCTGAGAAGAAGGCCGAGAAGGCCAGAAGGACGAGAACTAAAATGATTTCGTATTGCACTGAGTCAGACCTGTCCCGGCTCGCCACGAGTGGCTCGCCTTCGCACAGTCTCTACCGGTTAATTCTATCCCCAAGGGAGACCGGATCGCCTGCGACCTCTGGTCCGAAGAGGTTTGGTTTCCGGGGTCATCCACGTCCTGCCCGGAGACCCGCTTCATCGCGGAACCGATTCGGGGAAACGCATGTATTCCTGGAGCCTGTCGCTCTCCGTGATGTACTTGTCAACCCCAAGCTCAACCGGGACCGGGTACTCTCCATCAAAACACGCGGTGCAGAATTCCCCCTTCATGTCGCCGAGGCACGACAGCATTCCCTCTTTGCTGAGGTATCCGAGGCTGTCTATGTTGAGGAACCGGGCGATCTCTTCCACGGATTTGTTCGCCCCGATCAGTTCCTTCTTCGTGGCGAAATCGATCCCGTAGAAACAGGGGAAGCGGTGCGGCGGACAGCTTACGCGGAGATGAATCTCCCTGGCCCCCGCTTCTCTGAGGCTGGCCATCCGAAGGACCGTGGTCGTCCCTCGCACGATGGAGTCTTCAACCACAACCAACCGTTTCCCTCGAACCACCTCCTTGACAGGGTTCAGTTTGACTTTCACGCCGAAATCCCTGATCGCCTGTCTCGGCTGCAAAAACGTTCTTCCTATGTAATGATTTCTGGTTACCCCCATGTCAAAGGGGAGACCCGACTCCTGCGCGTACCCGATGGCCGCCGAAATCCCGCAGTCGGGAATGGCGATCACCAGGTCGGCGTCGGCGGGATGTTCTCTGGCTAACTGGGCGCCGAATGTCTTGCGAACCTCATGCACGTTGCCCCCGAAAATGAAGCTGTCCGGTCGGGCGAAGTAAATGTGCTCGAAAACACAAAACGACCTCCGACGGCCCTTCCCGAATGGGTAGAGGGACTCCAGCCCGTTCGAGTTAATGACGATGATTTCCCCCGGCTCAATTTCCCTGATCATTGTGGCATTGATCAAATCGAGGGCGCACGACTCCGAGGCCAGCACGTGCGCACCATTGAGCTCTCCCAGACACAACGGGCGGAAGCCGTTCGGGTCTCGGATCCCGATGACCTCATCCTTTGTCATCATCCCCAAACAGTACGCACCCTTGATCTCCTCGAGCATGCGAAGCACGGCGTCCTTGTCCTCGCTGACCTTCAGTCCCGCCATGATGTGCAAAATGATCTCGCTATCGCCGGTCGTCTGGAAAATCGAGCCCCTCGCCTCCAGTTGCTGTCGCAACTGTCGGGCGTTGGTCAGATTGCCGTTGTGAGCGATGGCGATCGTCCCCCTCAAATAGTCAACCATCAACGGCTGAGCGTTTTTCAATACGCTCGATCCGCTCGTGGAGTACCTGACGTGCCCCAGAGCGATGTCTCCCTTCAGGGCCGAGAGCACCGTGGGATTGAACACGTCCCCCACCAGCCCCATCCCTTTCTGGATCCTCATGATCTGCCGATCGGATGAGACGATGCCTGTGCTCTCCTGCCCTCTGTGTTGAAGTGCGTACAGACCGAGATATGTCAGCCTTACCGCATCCGGGTGGCCATATATCGCGAAAATCCCGCACGCTTCCCGTGGTCCCGAGTACGTTGCTCTCCGATTCATCTCTCCTCTCTACCGTCTTTACCGTCCTGGTCCAGGCCGAAAAGGTCCTTGACCCATCCCAAGCCGAGCGGGCCGTCCTTCTGCCTTGCCACCTTCTTAATCCGTGTCGTGGGGACGTGCAGAAGCCTCTTCGTGATCCGCCGGGTCATGGCCTCCAGTTTCTCCCGAACGTCGTCGGAGAGCTGGGGCAGTTGCGACATGGCTCGCTCCAACTCCTCCGACCTCACCGACTCGAAATGCTGATGCAACTCCCGAATGACGGGCGTTGCCTGAAGGGAATTCAACCAGCCCATGAACGACGAAACTTCACGCTCCACGATCCTATCACATTTTACCATCTCCTGCCTTCTTCTGCGAACGTTGGCCTCGGCAATCTCTTTCAGGTCGTCTATATTGTACAGGTAAACATTATCAATATCATTCACCTCAGGGTCAATATCACGGGGAACGGCGATGTCAATCAGGAAGATCGGCCTGTTCCGCCGCCTCCACATCGCCCCGCGAACCTGATCCTTATGAAGGATGGCGCGGGGAGACGCCGTTGAGCTGATAACAATATCCGCTCGCGCCAGTTCCTCCACGCAATCGTCCAGCCGGACGGCGCTCCCTCCATACGTCCGGGCCAGCTCGACCGCTTTCTCATAGGAGCGGTTCGACGCCACGATGGAGCCGGCCCCCTGATCGACCAGCCGTTTCAAGGTCTGCTCGCTGGCCTGCCCCGCTCCTACGATCATCACCGTCCTGTCGGAGAGGTCCCCGAAGATCTTTTTTGCCAGCTCCACCGCCGCTGAGCTCACGGAGACAGCTCCGGCATCGATCCGGGTCTCGGTTCTGACCTTCTTCGACACCCTCAACGCCCGCTGGAACAGGGCATTCAGCACCGAACCCACAGACCCCGCCTCGATGGCCTTCTCGTACGCCTCCTTGACCTGGGCGACGATCTCTTTCTCCCCGACCATCATGGCGTCCAGTCCGCTGGCCACACGGAAGATGTGTCGGACGCTATCGGGCTGCTTGTGGAAGTAGAGGTTTGGCTCGAAAAACTCCGGCGGTTGCCCGCTCCAGCGACTCAGGAACTCCTTAACAACGTCCAGCAGGCTATCTCCCTGGTCAGCCGTCAGGTAGATCTCGATCCTGTTGCAGGTTGAGACGATGCCGCACTCCCAGACACACGTCGCCTGCTTCAGGTCGCACAGAACGTCGCAGAGGCAGTTCTTGCCGATGGACAGCTTTTCTCTGACCTCGATCGGCGCCGAACGATGATTCAATCCCACAAGAACGATATCCATCCCTGGTGCGAAACGCCTTCTCTCGTTTGAGGTGTCCACTGGGAGGCGGCCGCTTCGACGGCCGCGCGGTCCCGGCCTTTCAGCTCTTTCGGAATCACGTGCGGGACGAAAAGATACGAAGGGACGATCACGGCGATTCCCAGGATACTCAACCACGCCACTTTCTTCCCCCGGAGAAGGGAAGTAGCCCTCATCAGCAACAGAATCGCATACGCGACCCAGATGACCATTGACCCCATGATTTTCGGGTCAACGCCGTCCGGCTTCTTCGGCAGGGCGGAGAGCCAAACGAAACCGAGGGCCAGTCCCGCGGTCAGAAACACACACCCTGCCAGCAGGGCCCGGTAATTCAGCCGGTCGAGGAGGTTCAGCGGGGGCAACTTGCTGTAGAGCTCCCCCGTTTCCTTCTTCTTCAGGAAGTGGCTGTGCAAGATGTACATGAACCCCAGGACCGCTGCAAAGGCGAAGGAAGCGTATGCCACGAACACGAACCCGATGTGAACCGTGGCCCAGAACGTCCGCCCCACGTCTTCGGGGTAGCCGGAGGAGCTTTTCTGGCCGGTCATCGCCATGAAAAGCAGCACGATCGTTAGCGGTAGCACAAACATGCCCAGGACCTTCACGCGAAACCCATAGGAGACCGCAACCGAAATCCCCACCACCACCCAGCACCAGAAGGAGATGTTTTGAAGGCTGTTGCCCCATGGCAATCGGCCCTGCCCGAGCGAGATGACCACGATCGAGACCCCCTGAATTGCCAGTCCGCAGAGCGAGAGCCACAGTCCGCGCGCCGCGAGCGGCTGCCGTCCCCGGAAGACATACATAGCGAAATGCCAGAGACTCACGATGTACACAACGAGGCTGACGTGGAACAGTACGATACCCATTTCATACATGGTCACTTCTCTCGATGGATAGCAGCTCCTTCAACCTTTCCTCAAAGAACTTCTTCCCCTCCGCCCTGTTCTTCTTCAGGAACTCCGAAAGAAAACCCTCAGCCGCGAACGCCTCAAAAATCCGTTTCCTGTCCTGTATTCTCGGCACTTCCTTGATAATTCGATTCCTGTTGTTCGCCATGAGCTCGAGGAAATCGGCGTACCCTGGCCCGTACCGTTTCTCCAGGTCTTTCCGCATCCTCCGAGCGAGGGCTGGGCTCACCCCTGAAGTCGAAATCGCAATCCTCAGCGCTCCCCTCGAGACCACGGACGGCACGATGAAATCGCACAGCCCCGCTGCGTCGACCACGTTCACCAGAACTCCCTTCCGCCGTGCCGATGCGTGAACGTTTTTATTGGCCGCATCATCGTCCGTGCAGGCAATCGCCAAGAACGCTCCTTTAAGGTCTCTCGCCTCAAAGCGCTTGCGGGCGAGCACCACTTGCCCTCGTTCTGCCAGTCGCAAGAGAGGGCGACTGAACCGAGGGCTGACGACCTTCACCATCGCCCCCGCCTCCGCCAGCGATTTCGCCTTCCTCGCCGCCACCTCCCCACCCCCGACAACAACGCATGTCCGCCCTTCGATCTCCAGGAAAACCGGATAGTACTTCTTCATCGGCAGTCTCGCGACCCTGCCCCTGCATGGTGCAGGGACTCTGTCTGCGGCGATACGCCTGCGAGAGCGACGGCGCCCGTGCTCGAATGAGGGCAGGCACCGTATCCCTCCCTCCGCAACCGTCGGTTCCTCAGAGTCCCACCTCCAGCTCCAGACTGTATCTCTTGAGAAACTCCTCAGCCAGCCGCATGTACCCTTCCGCCCCTTGCGACCTGATAGCGTACTCGATCACCGGCTTGCCGAATCCCGGCGCCTCTGCCAGGCACACCGCCCTCGGAATGACCGCCTCAAAGACCTTTTCCCCGAAGTACCGCCTCACTTCCGACATGACCTGCTTCGACAGATTCGTCCGATAATCGCACATCGTCAACAGAATCCCCTCGATCTCCAGCGCCGGGTTCAGCCTCTCCCGGATCAGATTCACCGTCTTCAACAGTTCCGTGAGGCCTTCAAGGGAATAGTACTCGCACTGAAGGGGGATCAAGATCGAATCCGCCGCGCAGAGAGCGTTGACCGTCAGAATACTGAGGGACGGAGGACAATCGATAAAAATCAGCGGGAAATCAACCGCCGCATCTGAAATCTTTTTCCTGAGAATAAGCTGCTGCTCATCTTTCCCGGCGAGTTCGACCTGGGCTCCCGTCAACTGCGGCGTCGAGCACACCAGGTAGAGGTTCTCGTAGTCGGTCTCCACGATCGCGTCCGGCAAGGCAACGGCATCGATCATCACCCGGTAAATATCCCTATCTCCCGCGAGAGCCTCTGCCCCAAGCCCGCTGGTGGCATTCCCCTGCGGATCGAAATCAATCAAGAGCACCTGTACGCCCGCCTTCGCCAAGCACGCCGACAGATTCACCGCCGTCGTCGTCTTACCGACCCCTCCCTTCTGATTGGCTATGGCGATGACCTTCTTCATCCGCGATGATGCCGGAGCTTCCGGGTTGAGTGCCTGACACCTTTCCGACAGAGGCGTATCGTTCCTTGCGACCGCCTCGCCGTCCCATGCTTGAATCTAATACTACCCCTCTCTGAAGCCGCCGTCAACACTTTTGCCTTGGGCAGCTTCCTCACCGTGCATTCTGGACGCAAGACACAGCCTCTCCGGCCGTGCGTACGCGAGCTTCCCATTGTCCGCCGCTTCAGCCTTTGCTGAGACGGTACCGCACAGTCGTCGCAAGCATTGGGGATGGCCCTTCGGTACGTGAGTATTCGGCCGAGACCTCGAGGGGCGGGTAGGCTGATGTGACGAAGCCGGAAAACAGTGTGAGACGTACGCAGCAATCATGCGTAGCTACGCGGCGCCAGATCAGCGACGGGCGAGCGCTCTATCTATCTCTGCGACGATCTCTCGGGCTGTTTTGGGAAGGGTCTTCGACGGGTAATGTTTTCCCTGTGCATACGGCATGGAGTTCTCGAAGAAGGTCTTGAGTAATGGGTCCTTGCTGGTTCTGCCGTGGAGCGCCAGAACGCATTCCTTCAGCATCGTCAATGTGCTCTTGCTGAGC
>Ga0114930_10003598_pt1 | contig 13460 bp, 14 predicted proteins | sample AnhtaG_FD_87300 | JGI IMG/M metagenome (GOLD analysis project Ga0114930, IMG submission 87300) | Deep subsurface microbial communities from Anholt, Denmark to uncover new lineages of life (NeLLi) - Anholt_01485 metaG | ecosystem: Environmental > Aquatic > Marine > Oceanic > Sediment | place... | reverse complement strand
AGGTATAGTATGTTTGACTACGACATCGTAATTATTGGTGGTGGCCCAGCTGGATTGACAGCAGGGTTATACCTGGGTCGAGCCAAACGCCGAACCATATTGTTGGGAAAGGAAATCTTTGAGGGACCGGTAGTAAATATAGAATGGATAGAAAACTACCCGGGGTTTGCCGACGGGGTTGCAGGTGCTCAGCTTGTTTCGGAAATGGTAACTCAAGCCACCAAATACGGCGTACAGATTGAGCAAGCCGAGGTAGTAGGGATTGAGCTTTATACAAGCTCTAGGTGGGTAAAGTGTGCTGATGGATCAGGTTACACCACCACCGTGGTGATTATAGCTGGAGGTGCTCATCATAAAAAGTTAGGCGTCCCCGGTGAGGAAGAGCTCCGAGGAAAAGGCATATTTAACTGTGCTCTATGTGACGGGGGCAAGTTTGCAGAACGAGCGGTGGCAGTATGTGGCGGCGGAGACTCTGGCATCACTGAGGCCCTTTACATGACGAAGCTAGCCTCTAAAGTCATTGTTGTTGAGTTAATGCCTGCACTCACTGCCAGTGCAGTTCTTCAAGAGAGAGCTTTAGCCAATCCGAAGTTGGAGATTCGCACGGGGGTAAAGGTTGAAGCTATAGTTGGTGAGAACCAAGTTGAGGGTGTTGAACTCATAGATACAGGAGGACAAAGAGAAACTTTGAAAGTGGACGGTGTCTTGGTTCAAGTTGGTGTCGAACCCAATACCGACTACCTAAAGGGCATTGTGCCATTAGATGGTCAAGGTAAGATTATAGTGAATGACAGGATGGAGACAGAGATTCCGTACATTCTCGCTGCTGGTGACATTAGAAGTGGCGCCCCTAATCAAATAATCACTGCAGCGGGTGACGGAGCGATAGCCGCAATCGCTGCCGAAAAGCTCCTCCAGGAATTGGCCTAGTTAAGACAGATGAAATTACCCAGCAATGGGGAGGTGGTAGTATTACTTAAGGAGTTCGATGAGGAGGGTGACCTGCTCCCAATAATTGTACCACATCTTAAGATGGAGTATGCTACCTTTGTCAGTAGCTATTGACAATACCCGAAGAATAGTTTACTGTTTATATTCAAAAAGGGAGGTGAATAAATGCAAGCGTATTGTGTGAAGTGCCGTGCCAAAAGGGAAATGAAGGATGCCAAGTCCATAACCATGAAAAATGGCAAGCCGGCAACTCAGGGTGTATGTCCCGTATGTGGGACTAAGATGTTCAGGATAGGAAAGAGTTAAAGCTAGTAGGATAGATATCCTGATTCTGCACAAGGCCCGGGGTAGATGGTTAAGATATTGGTTGTTTTGAAGGAAGGACAACGAGAGGAGAATCGATTAGAGGAAAAAACCATTCCCAATAAATCGTATTTTGTTAACATTCTGGTTAGATTTCGCACTTGCTACCGTAGAGCCGGCAATATATTGACAAAGCATAAAAATCGTGCTATGTTCCTACTACTACATTCTAGAAATAAAGCTAAAGGAGGTGGTTCTATAGGGATAGGAGTTGACGCTGTGATAACACATGCAGTACGCTATTAAACACAAATCTAAAGGAGGGAAGGAATGAAAAAGATTTTTCTAATACCGCTAGTAGTTTTGCTGGTGAGTGCTTTCGCCTTCGGCGGCTGTGCAGCTCCGGCACCAGCCCCAGCCCCAACCCCGGCACCAGCTCCAGCTCCGGCACCGATAAAACTGACCGTTGCCTCCTGGGAGGGACCGGGGGCATGCATTATGGACCCATTTAGTAAACTATACGTTAAGGAACTGGAGGAAAGGAGTGGGGGCAGGGTTAAGTTAGAAATCGCTTACGGCTCGGTTATGGGTGCGCCCCCGGAACACTATGACCTGGCGGTTACCGGCGTTGCTGATATAACCCATGTTGGTCTGCCATATACTCCGGGACGCTTCCCCATGGCGGAGGTAATAGAGCTTCCCATTGCCAAAATGTCACCATTAAATCTTACCCGGGGTTACTGGGAACTTTACAAAAAAGGTTACTTTGATGAGGACTTTAAGGATGTAAAGGTTCTCTATCTTCCTGTCGTCGGCCCTTATGACTACCAGATGGGTAAGAAAAAGGTTAGCACCTTTGCCGACATGCAAGGGCTGAAGATAAGGGCTTCGGGTAAAATGCATACTGAGATAGTCAAAGCCTTAGGCTCTGTCCCGGTTGGTATGCCGGCGCCTGATGTATATGTTTCCCTGGAGAAGGGGGTAATAGATGGAAGTTTTACCCCGTGGGATTTTATGTATGCCTTTAGAACGGAGCCGGTTACCAAGTATGTTAGCGAGGTAAGTATTGGCGGCTTTGGCCACGCGTTAGTTATGAACAAGGACTCCTTTAACAAGCTGCCGGCGGATATTCAAGCCATTATGGATGACATGAGTGCCGAAGATAAGTATACTATCTTGGCTGGCCAAACAATTACCGGGTTCGGAGAACTAATGCAGTTTGAGATATTTGAGAAGGCTGGCGGGGAGGTAGTTCCGATCCCGGAGGAGGAGTTGAAGAAGGTATGGGACGCTGTGTCACCCATCTGGGAGAACTGGATAGCTGAGGGGGAGGCAAAGGGGCTGCCGAGAAAGCAGATGGTTGATGACTTGTATTACATCTTTAGAGATATGCGCGTAGAGAAGCCGTTCCACGGATATGCGCCCTAGCCGTTAGAAAGGGAAGCCGTTTGTCCGGCAGAACAGTTGAGGCATTGGAAAAGGGCATCAGGAATACGAGTAACATACTCAGCGTGATTGCCGCGGGTTTGTTATTTGTATTGATGGCTCTTGGTGCTGTTGACGTCATCGGCAGGTACATTTTTAATAAGCCCATCACGGGCACCCAGGAGATGGGGCAGGTTTTCTTAGCGCTAATGGTGGTCCTTGGCTGGGGTTATACTCACATTGCGAGGGCACATGTCAATGTAGACCTTTTTCTCCGTCGCTTCCCCCCCCGGGCACGGGCGATAACCAATCTTGCTACCACCTTCTTGGCGCTGGTGCTGTTCAGTTTAATCGTATGGCAAGGGGTAATCACAGCCAAGCTATATCATGATGCGGGAAGACTTATTTATACCGTTCTCTGGCCGCTGGCTCCGTTTCAGCTCTTTGTCTCCCTGGGGGCTCTGGTTCTTTGCCTGGTGTTCATTATGGAGATGGTTCAATTCTTTCTTCAGATGAAAAGGGGGGACTAAGTTGTCCCCCCTTACTATGTTTATCATCGGCATAGCTGTCTTTCTGGTACTGGCATTTGTGGGTATGCCCATCGCTTTTTCATTTGCCCTCGTCGGTTTCGTTGGCGTTCTCCTGATAAGGGGCATCGGACCGGGGCTATCCATGCTCGGCAGCGCCCCATGGCAATGGGCAAGTCAGGCTGGCCTCATAGTGGTGCCGCTATTTATTCTTATGGGCCAGTTTGCCTTCCACTCCGGAATCAGCCGGGACCTTTATATTGCCGCCAACAAGTGGATAGGCAGGCTTCCCGGCGGTTTAGCGCTGGCGACCAACCTGGCCTGCACCGGCTTTGCCGCCTGCACCGGTTCCAGCCTGGCTTCAGGAGCTACCATGGGGACGATAGCTTACCCCGAGATGATGAAGTTTAAGTATAGTCCTCGGTTGGCAACCGGTGTGATCGCTTCTGGAGGCACCCTTGGCATCCTTATCCCGCCGAGCGTGGTTTTTATTATCTACGGATTTCTTACCGCCCAGCCGATTGGCGTGCTGTTTATAGCTGGCATCTTCCCAGGGTTATTGCTGTCCGGGCTGTTTCTGGCGTTAATATCGGTGATGGTTCTCCGGAATCCCAAGCTAGGTCCCCCTGGCCAGTCTTTCCCGTGGAGAGAGAGGTTTGCCTCCTTAACCGGCGTCTGGGGGATGCTGGTACTTTTCGTTGTAGTTATCGGCGGCTTATACCTCGGTGTTTTTGCCCCTTCCGAAGCTGGTGCAATCGGTGCCTTCGGTGCTTTCGTGGTTGCTTTGTCCAGACGGACAAAACTACCCTTGTTCATTACGGCACTGAAAGACTCGCTACGACTTACTTGCATGGTAATGACCATCACCATCGGGGCAATGATATTTGGCGTTTTTCTGACGGTAAGTGGCGCCCCGTCAATGCTTGCTGCCTGGATAACCGGGCTTCCCGTCTCACCCTACGTCATTCTAATATTAATACTGCTTATGTATATTCCGCTGGGTATGGTTATGGACGCCATGGCAATGGTTCTGCTTACCATACCGATTATCTTCCCGATTGTTACCGGGCTTGGCTTTGACCCGATATGGTTCGGTGTCTTAATAGTCCTGGTATTCGAGATGGCGTTAATCACTCCCCCGGTGGGGATGATTGTTTATGTAGTTCAGGGGGTGACCAAAGTCCCGATGGAGGTGGTCTTCCGGGGTAACTTTCCCTTCCTCATTGCGATGATTGTTGCCCTGGCACTATTGGTTGCTTTCCCTCAGATTAGCCTCTGGCTTCCCGGTACTATGGGATAACTCGTTCCAGCCTGCTTATCTGGTTAAGCAGCCCCTTTTTGATAAAATAGCTGTGTTTCTACGGGAGCACATAGGGAAATGTTGTCGCACGGGGCTCTATTTTTACTTGTTTTGTAGATGGGAACAAAGGTCTTTGTTTTAGAGCATCATGGGGGGGGTTGCCCGGTAGCAGAGATTTTCATGAGGAGGTGAAGAGGTGAATGCTAAGAGAATTGCGGTCATAGGAGCCGGACATGCTGGCTACGGGATGGCTGCCGACTTGACCCTGGCAGGACATGAGGTACATCTATTCGAAGGCATATATAAAGAAAACCTGGATCCCATTATAAAGCGGGGAGGGATAGAGTTAACAGGTATTTCCAACAATGGTTTTGCCAAGATTAGTCGGGTGACAACAGATATAGCTGAAGCAATAGATGGAGTACAGTTAATCATGGTCGTTACAACTTCTCAAGGACACGAGGCCGTCGCTGAGCTTTGTGTCCCCTATTTAGAAGATGGCCAAACGATAATTCTTTTGCCGGGGAATTTTGGCTCAGTTTTGTTTGCCAGGAAATTGAAGGAAAAGGGTATTCATAAGGACATTAAGATAGCCGAAGCAAATTCCTTCGTCTATGCCAGCAGACGTATTATCGGAGAAGCCAAGGTGCACATAAGCCAATTCATTACGCTGTGTATTGCAGCCCTTCCAGCTAGCGACACAATGAGTGTACTCGATGATGTGAAGGAGCTTTACCCTAATCAATTCTCCCCCGCAAAGAACGTACTGGAAGTTGCCTTGAGCAACCCAAATCATTTCCACTTGCCCATCCATATACTTAACGCAGCATATATAGAAAATTCCTCAGGTCCATTCTACCCCTATACACAGGGGATATCGCCAGCGGTACTCACAATAATGGAGGCCGTGTGGCAAGAAAAAGGCGCTGTTTTAGAAAAGCTAGGTTTGACCGAACGTTTCCCCTTACAGTGGCATAGGGATTATTTTAATATACTGGTACCAGGGCAGGATACGGTCACCGGACCCTCGGACATGCAGCACAGAGAGATAACGGAGGACTGCCCGCATGTTGTGGTTCCCCTGGTATCAATAGGCAATATGATAGGCGTGCCAACTCCGATATCCAGTGCATTAATGACTTTAACTTCAGAGATAAATGGGACGGATTATTTCACCGAAGGGAGAAACGTGGAACATTTGGGCATCTCCGGCTTGAGCATCGACCAGCTGAATGAGTTTTTCGCGTGAATGGCAGACGTAAACCAATAGTTTCGCCTTCTTGGAAGAGCTTTTCGGCAGAGACGGCGGCCATCGCTCCATCACCCACCCCCCAAAACCTAAGCTCGTCCTAGTAGCGAAGGTAAGTAGGTACTATGTTCCTGTACCTCTCTACTAATTTATCCCAATCTGCTGGCAACTCTACTCTTTTAGTTACCCAGTCAGTACCCGGGTTCCACGCCCCAGTAAACAGGCCAATGAGGTTACCCGGTCCACCAGCAACGACAACTCTAATCAAATCAGGACTACGTAATATAGACATAGAGTCCATGGGATTCACCCGTACCCTCTCCTTTACTGGCATCCCTATCGTCCCCCCACAGTAGTACTCGGGGTGACAATATGCCGGGACACGGGCATATTCGGAAATGAAGGCCGCACACTCTTTCTTTGTCCAGCCCTCGTCAGATAAGATGCTGGCATGTGCTGGGGGCAGCATAAGACAAAATAGTCCCCTTCGTCCAGGTATAATATTATGAATCACACCATGTAGTATGCCTTTATCATCACTACCGTAGGGCCATATCTGCGAATAGCAACTGGGGAAGAAAAGACTGACCGCGCTGTCATCTTTACTAAGGCCTTGTTCTACATGCAGCGGTTCCCAGGGACTTTCCTCCTCATTCTCGGCAACGACCATGGTGTACTTCCCTGGATTGCCGAGTACTCCCATGTCTTCTACTCCCTTTCGGGCACCGCCTATATTCTTTATCATGAGCCCCATGGCTCGTCCAATGGCAGCATTGGCTATATCTCCCGGGCTCAGAGCCCCTGAACCACTGTTAATATTTAAGTCGTTGCGTATGGGACCATTTATAACCCAAAAGGGTGCAAACGAGCCTGTGCTAACTTCCCAAATGCCAAAGTAAGTTCTTGGGTCCATCAGGGCTTGAACTCCTGCTATCAACAGCGGCATATAGGTTGGTAGAGCTCCAGCCATAACCGCATTGATTGCGATCTTCTCTACCGTAGCCTTGCCTAACCGGGGTATGATCTTGCCAACTACATGCTCAGCAGGCAGATCCGTTCCGGTTAGCATTTCCTTGACCGTTTCTTCGGTAGGTGGTATTATCGGCAAGCCGTCAGACCACCCTCTCTTGTAAAAAAACCGGTTCACTTCTTCCAGGTTGCCTTTGAATACAATTCGTGGCAGCTTTTCTACCTCTTTCGGCTTTGGAGACTTCTCTTCGGCAGTCAGTGGTTGGGTCAACGCAGCGACGATATCATCCATCACTGCACTAACTCCCGCTTCAATTTTTTCCGTAACAGTACACTCGCAAGGGACAGTTTCTGGCACAACCCGTAACCCGGGCATTCCTTTGCCTGATGCCGCTGACCTGGCATCAATTGCGAAATCTTTATTACACAGCGCCACTGCTGGCATATTCAGGTCCTCTATGGAAATCGCATTGTACACAAGGTACTTGGTGCATGACCCTCAGTCGCCAACAGCAGCTATGGCTGCATCAACCCCCTTTGCCCAATCCTCAAATCTCTCCTTCTCCTCGGTCTCGGTAACCTCGAGGCTAAGACCAAACAGAAACCAGCTAAACTTTAGTGGGGGGAACCTTTCCTTCAATCTCTCTTCGACTACATTTAGAATTGGGCGTGCGGCGATTTTATGATTTCCGGCAAATAAACCGATTGTCTTACCCGTTAGGTCTGTCACTCGAGGCGAAATACCTCTTAATGGTATCGCATCAGCCTCAGCCCACGGATTCAAAACCCCATATTGCCCATTCATTTATATGACCTCCTTTTTGTCTTCGGTGCTATGACTCAGGGAGAAAACCTTACCCATTACTCCTCCTCAATCACCAGCTAGATGAGCGCAGTAATTGTGGCGTTTGACGGCTGGCGTATTAATCGGTAGATTAATGTCCGCTATTTAGTTCAATTTTCAGTGATTATAGACTGCCAATATGATAATTGCAATAGCTAAGTTCAGGCTATATCCCCTTAAAGCGAAGTGGGACAATCAGCCAGAATGTTTCATTCTAAAGTAAACCGTGAACAGACTTATGAAGTCAACGCAGACTTTAGGTTAATGCAAATATATGATAAGCTCAGGGAGCAGGGTGAAGATGAAACAGAAAAGTGAATCACAAGCCTCAGCCATACTGCCTGTTCCCAGAAGTAAAGAAGAGGCCAAGCAATTCTACGGCCGCATCAGCAGGTTCTACAGCTATATTTCAGTGGCATTCGAGCGGAAATACGCGGAAATGGCTTTAAAACAGCTGTCTGTCCGGGAAGGGGAAAGCGTACTGGAAATTGGCTTTGGCTCTGGGCACTGTCTCAAATGGATAGCGCAGTCCGTGGGGCAGACGGGCAAAGCGTATGGCATCGATATCTCTCCTGGCATGTTGGAAGTGACAAGGAGAAGGTTAGAGAAGGCACGGCTGATAGACAGGGTAGAGCTATACTGTGGGGATGCAGCGAGATTGCCCTATGATGATAATACTTTCGATGCAGCTTTCATGAGCTTCACTCTTGAGCTATTCGATACTCCGGAGATTCCCGAGGTACTCGAAGAGGTAAAAAGGGTACTCAGGTCAGCAGGTAGGCTCGGTGTTGTCAGTATGTCCAAAGAAGATGGAAGAGCTATACTATTGAGGCTTTATGAATGGGCCCACAAGAAATGGCCTAAATATGTCGATTGTAGACCTATTTACGTTGAGGCATCTTTGATAGATGCTGGATACAAAATACAAAGTAGGCAAAAGGTACGCTTGATGGGATTACCTGGGGAGATAATTGTGGCAATGGGATGATTGATTTCCCTGCTTTTTGGTGCTACTATTCAGGTAACAATAGATTCAAATCTTAACAGCAGAAAGTGCCTGTGCTTGAGTGTTCGACGTCACTAAAATGGGACAGATTGCAAGTTTAGGCTAAAGGCACTTCCGGGGCTTGCTATGGTTCTCCGAAGACGGTAGACTCTCGTCAGAAGAGAGGAGTGAGCCTTGATTCCCCAGAAGCAGGAGAGGTATTAGAGGTTACTATAGCTGGAGTGCCTGAAGGACATAAAAAAAGAGTTCATTAATAATATTTATAAGGAGGGGTTAAGATGTCATTAGAGAAAGAAGTGGATCAAGTGATAAAAGCTGAAATACTGGTGTTAGGTTCCGAGGCGGCCGGAGCCAAAGCAGCGATTGAAGCCCAGGAAGAAGGGGCTGATGTGCAGGTGGTGACCAAGGGTCTGGTTGGCCGAACTGGCGATACGGTAATGGCAGGTAAGGGTATTCAAGCCCCTTTGGGTCATTCCGACCCTCGGGATAACCCCGATGTCTTTTTTGAAGATGTAGTTAAGGGCGGAGAATACTTAAATAATCAAAAGCTTTCTGAGCGATTGACAAAACTATCCATTACCGAATGCCCTAAGATGGAGGAATGGGGGGCAAAGTTCTACAAAGATGGTGATAAATTTGTTCAAGTCCAATACCCGGGCTCCAGCTACCCCAGGGGCTTGCTCCCAGTCGGTCTTAATGCCGGGCTTCAATGGAGGAGAGCCTTCAAGAAGCAGTTTAAGCGGCTTAACACTAAGATTATGGAAGACATCTTTATCACCAGTCTATTACTATCAGATGGTCAGGTAGCCGGGGCATTCGGGGTTTCCATCCGTGATGGTAAAACTATAGTATTCCAGGCCAAGAAAACTATTTTAACTACTGGCGGATGCCCGGCAATATATCGTAGGACTGATGCCTCTATTGATGCCACTGGCGATGGCATGGCTATGGCTTACCATGCCGGGGCTGAGCTTGTGGATATGGAGTTTCAGCAATTTTTCCCTTTATGCTGTTATACTCCTCCCTTGGAAATGAACGTGTTCCCTGCTGAGTTGCGTTACTTTCTCCACGGCAGGTTTTACAATTCCTGGGGTGAGCAATTTATGGAGAGGTACCTGCCGTTAGCTAAAGATTGGGGATTAAGAGACCCCACCTCGAGGGCTATCTATCTGGAGAATATGTATGGGAGAGGGAGCCCTCATGGCGGAGCCTGGCTTGCCCTTAATCACCTTCCAGCAAGACTTATTGACGAGTGGATAAAACTGTTCAAGCCATCATACATACCTAAGCTTGAAAAAATGGGGATAGATATTCGAAAGGATGGCGTAGAAACCGGTCCTGGTGCTCATTATAGCATGGGAGGGGTAAGAGTTAATGAGAACTGTGAAACCACCCTGCCTCGTCTTTACGCTGCCGGTGAGGTAGCAGGGGGCATGGATGGGGCAGAAAGGATAGACGGAGGGCCAGCTATTACCTGGTGCCTGACCATGGGATATATTACAGGCAAAGATGCAGCCAGGACAGCCAAGGAGCTAGATTGGCTAGATATTGACTTGAATCAAGTTCGTAAAGAGCGGGACAGGGTATTTTCCCTATGGGAGAGAAAGGAAGGGATTCCAGGATTTAAAATTAGAGACCAAATTAGAGACATGATGTGGGAGCGTTGTTCCCTGGTAAGGGATAGGCAGGGATTGGAGGAAGGGTTAAGCTTAATCCAAAAGATAAAAAGCGATGACTTACCCCGGCTCTGTGTCCCAGCTCCGTCTAAGGTGTTTAACAAGGGATTAGTAGAAGCACTGGAGGCGATAATTCAGGTTGACTTGGCTGAGATGATAATTAGAGCGGCATTAATGCGGGAGGAAAGCCGGAAGTCCCACTATAGAACTGATTTCCCCAAGCTTGATAACCAGAACTGGCTTAAGAATATCATTATAAGGAAGAAAGATGACAGGATGGTGTTTACCACTGCTCCCCCTGTTATCACCAGGATAAGGCCACCGGAAAAGGAGGTTGAAGAATAAGCTATGAACGATAAGGCTATAATAAAGATACGCAGATTTGATCCAACGGTTGATAAGGAACCCAGATATGAGACCTATGAAGTTCCTCCTGAAGGTTGGGACGGGCGTAAGGTTATAGATACCCTCAGGTATATTTATGAGAACTTTGACCCCGGGCTGTCTTTCCGGGAGCCATGCCGCCAACGGCTATGTGGAGCTTGTACTGTTATGGTTAATAACAAGACGGTTTTAGCTTGCGACGCCCTCTCAGAAAAGGAAATGGTAATAGAGCCTGTAGCTAAGTATCCAGTCATGAAAGACCTAATCGTAGATTTATCAGGAGAAAAGAAGCAATGATCAAAATTATTGCCATAGAAAACTGTGATGGATGTGGAGTATGTGTGGATAGTTGCCCCACCGAGGTTTTGGGCCTTGCAGACGAGAAGGTAAAGATAGTTGATAGTGAGCTGTGTTCTGACTGTCTAATTTGTATGCAGGTTTGCCCTTACGGGGTGTTAGAAGTAATTACGGAGGAATAAGCTGCTTCTTCTGCGATATTTAAGGTGCTTGAAGTAATTTAATCCTCACCTTAAGAATATAGCAATATTGTTATTGCAATAATAAAGTTAACGTGATATAATTACAAGTTAATAGGACAATTTAATATGATAGATTTGAACCTTTAAGCCGGCCCAGAGAGGCTGGCAAGGGAAAGTGGGAAGTCTGAGATTATACCTCTTGCCAGCCAAAGCAAGAGGTTTTTTAATGCCTAAAAAAGTCATAATGACCTCGGAGGATATTAGACGCACTCTAGCCCGCGTTGCCCATGAAATTATAGAGCAAAATAGGGTTATCGAGAACCTAGTACTGGTTGGCATGCGTACTCGTGGCGTACCCCTGGCTAAACGGCTGGCGGCTAATATAAAGAGCTTTGAGGGGATAGAAATACCAGTCGGTGCCTTAGACATTAGCCTTTATCGAGATGACCTCGCCTCATTGGACTTGCAACCTATTGTCCAGCGAACGGACATTCCGGTTGATATTGACGGTAAATCCATAGTGCTGGTTGATGACGTCCTCTACACCGGACGCAGCACCCGTGCTGCCATGGATGCTCTTATTGACCTGGGTCGCCCCCGCTCCATTCAGTTAGCCGTGCTTGTTGACCGCGGTCATCGTGAGCTACCGATACGGGCTGACTATGCGGGTAAGAACATACCAAGCTCCCGAGATGAGGAGATACAGGTACAGCTGGAGGAAAGCGATGGCATAGACGAGGTAGCTATTATTTCTGTGCCATCAGTTAAGGAGGGTCAATGAATACAACTCAGCGGGAAGAGGACACTGCCCTACTAGTAAAACCTGGGGTATCCTTGACTACCTCGGTATGGCAACACCGCCATATACTCGACCTCGACGATTTCACTGAGGACGAAATAGAGCTCGTTTTTCACACAGCCGATGCTATGAAGGAGGTTCTATCGCGACCAATTAAGAAAGTGCCTACACTTCGGGGTAAGACCGTCACAACCCTATTTTACGAGCCTAGCACTCGCACCCGGCTATCCTTCGAACTTGCCGCCAAAAATCTGAGCGCTGATGTATCTAACCTGAGCGCCTCAGCTAGCAGTGTAACCAAGGGGGAATCCCTGGTTGATACTCTGGTCACATTGCAAGCGCTAGGGACTGATATAGTGGTAATGCGACATCCACAGTCAGGAGCGCCTAATATTGCCACCAAATACCTGGAGGCGAGTATAGTCAATGCCGGAGACGGTTGGCATGCTCACCCTACTCAAGCACTTCTTGATTTATATACTATCCGTGCGCATAAAGGAAGACTGAAAGGATTGAAGGCAGTTATTATTGGAGATATTTTGCACAGCCGTGTGGCTCGCTCCAATATCTGGGGTCTGACTACTATGGGGGTAGAGGTAATACTGTGTGGCCCGCCTACTCTTCTACCTACTGGTTTAGATACGCAATGTGATAATTTCCCCAAGGTCAGCATTGAACCTGATATTGAGCTTGCCCTTGATGGAGCTGATGCGGTTATGGCGCTACGCCTGCAATTAGAAAGACAACAAAGCGGCTTGCTACCCAGCATTCGTGAGTACATACAGCTATACCAGCTTACTGAGTCGAGATTGGCCAGAGCTAAACCGGAAGCCCTGGTTCTTCATCCGGGCCCAATAAATGAGGGGGTGGAGATTTCTCCAGTGGTAGCTCATGGGACACAGTCGGTCATCAATGAGCAGGTAACCAACGGGGTAGCGGTGCGCATGGCTTTACTGTACTTACTAGCCGGGAGCAGAAAACAATGAAGCCGTTGCTTATTCAGGGTGGCCGAATAATTGACCCAGGTCAGGGAATAGATGAGATTGGCAGTCTGCTTATTGATGACGGCAGGATATCATGGTTAGGCAGAGGCGAGGTGACCCTACCCCAAATTGCTTATGATGTCGTCAATGCGGAAGGACTGATAGTCTGCCCTGGACTTATTGACCTCCACTGTCATCTTAGAGAGCCCGGGTTTGAGGAGAAGGAGACCATCGCTACTGGAACTCAGGCTGCAGCTAAGGGCGGCTTTACTACTATCTGTTGTATGCCTAACACCGATCCGCCTTTGGATAATCAAGCCGTTATAGATTATGTAAAGTCAACTGCGGCAGCGGAAGGTATAGTCCGTGTTCTGCCTATAGGCTGCATCTCTAAGGGTAGAAAGGGAGAACAACTGGCTGAGATGGGTGAGCTAGCTTCAGCCGGGGCAATCGCCTACAGCGATGACGGTCAGCCAGTCATGAATTCACGTCTTATGCGCCACGCACTGGACTACAGCCGTGCCTTTGAGTTGCCGGTTATTGACCATTGTGAAGATACTGTCCT
>Ga0114930_10003597_pt1 | contig 13463 bp, 8 predicted proteins | sample AnhtaG_FD_87300 | JGI IMG/M metagenome (GOLD analysis project Ga0114930, IMG submission 87300) | Deep subsurface microbial communities from Anholt, Denmark to uncover new lineages of life (NeLLi) - Anholt_01485 metaG | ecosystem: Environmental > Aquatic > Marine > Oceanic > Sediment | place... | reverse complement strand
GGGAGAGTCGGCATTGGAGGCGGGCCAGCCACGCGGCCCCTTCAACCTGATGCGCTACTGGGGGCCCATGGCAGGCGTCGAAGCCAGCCGCTGGATCGCCGACGCGTCCCTTCAGGTGTGGCGCGACGAGCAGCCCGATCTGCTGCTCACTTACCTGCCGCACCTCGACTACAGCGGCCATCGGCACGGGCCGGATTCCGAGGAACACCGCGCGGCCGCAAGGGAACTCGAGCCGCTCGTCGCCCCCCTCGTCGCCGCAGCCGACACCGACGGCGCCCGCGTCATCGTCCTCTCGGAGTACTCGTTCCTGCCCGTCAGCCGCATGCTGGCGCCGAACCGGGCGCTGCGCGAGGCGGGCCTTCTGGCCATCCGCGAGGTGGAGGGGGCCGAGTACCTTCACCCGGGCGACTCGCGGGCCTTCGCCATGGTCGATAACCAGGTGGCCCACGTCTACTTCCCGCGCGCGGGCGACCTGGCCGCCGACGTCCGGAAGGTCAAGCGGTTGCTCAAGGGCCTCGATGGCGTGGCCGACGTGCTGGGCCGCGCCGAGATGGCCGAGCGCGACCTCGACCATCCGCGAAGCGGGGAACTCGTGGCCCTGGCCGAACCCGACGCCCATTTCGTCTACTACTGGTGGCTCGACGACACCAAGGCGCCGCCGTTTGCGCGGACCGTGGACATCCACGCCAAACCAGGGTTCGACGCGGCGGAACTTTTCATCGACCCTGAGACGAAGGCGATTCCCCTCTCGGCCGACCGCGTGCGCGGCTCCCACGGCCTGGTCCTCGACGACGGCCGCGGCTGGGGCGTCTTCCTGGCGGCGCCTGCGCCGGACGAACTCACCGGCCGCCGGTCGCTGCGCGCCACCGAAGTGGCCCACCTGATGTTCTGAGACCCCTACCCACACGGAGCAAGAAGGAGCGGCTACGACGCAGAGCGAGAAGGTGGCGTGCTACTTCTGCTCGATGAGTTTCAGCACCTGCGACGCCGGAATGCACTCCTTGAAGACCATCTGGAGGCTGTCCTTCTTGCCTTCGGAGACGTCGTAGTAGATCGAGGCGGTGCTCTTCACAAAGCCCACCACGGCGCCGCGCGCGTTGAAGAGCGGCCCGCCGCTCGACCCTCGTGCAAAGTCCGCCGTGATGTGCATCCTCGGCACCGCCGTCTCGCGCTTCTCGCCCACCGGCACGAGGAAGTACCGCGACACGATGCCGCGCGTCAGCGTGTAGAACCGCCTGGCCGGGTGGCTGATGACGCTGACCGGGCTCCCCACCGGCGCGTCGGTCGAGAGCGCGGCCGGCTGAAACCGTCGGCCGCCCGCGGCGAGGGCCAAGATGGCCGTGTCGTCGTCCTTGCTGGCCGCCAGCACTTCCTTCACGGGCAGGACCGTGCCGTCGTGGGTCATGGCTACCATCGTGACGTGCTTCTTGTTGTCAACAACGTGGTAGTTCGTCACGACCGCGCCCGAGGCGGTAATGACGAAGCCGGTGCTGAGGGTCACGTGCCAGCGGGAACACTTGTCGCACTTGTACACCCCGCCCAGAACGAGCACGCTCTGCCGATAGCGGTCGTAGACGTCGCTCGGCGTCATCGTGCGGGTCGGGGCGTTGGCCAACGACAGCGCACACCGGGGACGGTCGAGTTGGGCCCGCAGGTCCTCCAGCGGCGTAACCTTGTCCCCTTCGGCCAGGCGCCCTGCCGCACGGAGCAGGCGGTTGTACAGGGCGTAGTCGTCGATGACCACGTGCGGGCCTTTTTCGGCGCGGGTCGGCCCGCAACCCGCGGCCAGGACAGCGGCCACCAGCAGAACGGCAACTCGAGGGCTCATAACGTCTCCTCCGGCACGGCCCCTTTACAGGGCAACCTTCGCCGAAGGGGAAGGGCTTGTCAAGCACCATGACGAGCCCCCTCGCCTGACCTCTGGAATCTCACACCCGAAACCGCTAACCTGAAACCCTTGGCGCGGGGGTGCATGGCCCCGCCCCTGGGAGTTCCGGCCCGATGACCGACACGAACGGCGAACGAAGACGCCGCTGGTCCTGGAAGCGGACCGTCTGGCTCGTCGCGTGTGCCGTGGCGCTGGTCGTCGTGACGCTCGTCGCCCTGCCGGGCCTCTTGCCCGACGCGACCGTCCGGCAGCAACTGACCGCCATCCTGACCGAACACCTCGGGCGGCCCGTCACGGTCGATTCGGCCCGCCTGACGTGGGGCGACGGCCTTGTCGCGACGGGCCTGCGGATCGGCCGGCGCCACGGCGATGGGCACCTGGCAACCGCCGACCGTCTGACGGTCCGACTCGACGTGCTCAACGCGGCACGGGCCGCCGCCGGCCACGACGTGCCCCTCAAGGCCGTCCGCATCGAAGGCCTCGAACTCTGGCTCATCCTTGACGCCGAGGGACGGCTCAACGTCGAGGACCTCGCCGGCCGCGAACCCGTGAAGATCAACTCCGTCCAGGCGAGCGACGCCACGATCCATTTCGAGAACCGCCGCGCGGGCCGAAGCCTGACCTTCCAAAACGTCCACGCCAGCCTGGGCGAACTCGCGAGCACCGGACACGGGTACGTCAGCCTCTCGGCCGACCTGGGCGGACCCGCCGGCGACGGGGAGGAGGCGTCCGAGACAGCCAAGCCGGGGCACCTCGTGCTGACGGCCAACCTCGACCGGCTCGACTTCGGGAGCAAGGCGAACGTCCCCGGCAGTTTCAAGGCCGAGTGGACGGACATCGCCTGGCCCGACGTGGCCGCCGTCGCCGAACTCGGGCCGCGGCTGGCCGGCATCTTCAGCCGCACGTCCGGTCGCATGTCGGCCTCGTTCGGCCGCGATGCCTGGGCCGCCGAGGGGGCCGTCCAGGCCGCCGACCTCGCGCTGGCGTCGGGAACCGGGGCCGACGCGGTGACGATCCCCCAGGCCATTCTCGGGTTCCAGTTGCGCCGAACGTCCGCTGCGGCGCCGCTCACCATCAGCCTGGCCAAGTTCTCCGCGCCCGGCATTGACCTGAAGGCCTCCGGCGAACTGCATATCGAACGGTCGGCCCCGGAACCGGACGCCGGCCCCGGCAACGCGCCCTGGACCATTCGCCACGCCGACCTTCAGGCCGAAGGGGTCATCGCATGGGTCGCCTTGCTGCAAAGCGTCGAGCCGCTCGGCAGCATGGCCAAACGGTTCGATCGCATCGGCGGCAAGGCCCGACTGGACCTCCGCGTGACGACCTCGCCCGAGGGGCTGCACCTGACCGGCTGGGCCGACCTGACCGATACGCTCATGGTCTGGGCGGGCGTCCTGAACAAGACCGAACGCCAGAGGCTGCGCCTGGACGTGGACGCCGTGTGCGCGCCCGACCTGGCCGAGGTCGACCTTGAACGACTCGAACTGACGACCGATGCCGGTCGCATCCGCGCCAGCGGCCACCTGCCGCTGGCGGCGCTCCTGAAGGCCGCACCGCCGGGTGAAGAGCCGGGCCTCGGCCGTCGGTTGGCCGGCGCCAACCTGACCGCCCACGCCGAGATCCAGGACGCCGATGCGCTGCTCGCCCTCCTGCCGGCGCTCGGCGCGCCGCTCAAGGGGCTCCGTCCGGCGGGGGCTCTGACGCTGGACGTGGCGTGTGCCCCGGCCCAGGATGCCGACGCGCCGTCCGATGCCCTGCCCACGTGGACAGCCAAGGTCCGCGGCGACCTGACAGCCATGATGCTCGCCGGCACCGCTCAAACCCGCAAGCCCATCGGCGTGCCCGCCACGTTCAGCGCCCGGATCGATCTGGTCCCCGACGCGCGCCGATCCAACGTCCGAGAGTTCAGAATCGACCTCGGCAAAGGGACGCTCGCGTGGCGCGGCTCGGCCCGAATCGACTGGCCCCGGAAGAAAGACGAGCGTCCGGTCGGCCGGTTCGAGGGCACGCTGGGCGTCTCGGGCGCCGAGGCCATCGGGGCGATCATCGCGCCGGACCGCTTCGCACAGGACCCGCCGCCGCTCGCCGGCGGGGCCACCTTCACCGTCGAGGCCGACTTGGCCGAAGGCCGCCTCCGTAACCGGATGGAGGCCGACCTCCAGCAGATGGCCGTCCGGGTGGGCGACTACTTCGCCAAACCGATCGGGTTGCCGGCGACGCTGGCTGTCACGAGTTTCTGGCACACCGGCACGTGGAGCCAAGTGGAGGCGGAGGCCCACCTCACGCTGCCCGGCGCCCGCATCGACGCCCAGGCCAATGGTGTGCTCGACCTCAAGTGGCTCGACCTGACCGCAGACCGCGCGCCTGACGCCGAACCCGACCCGAAGGCGTCGGCGGACGCGGGCCGCCCGGCCGAGAAACGCAAGCCCACCTCCGCCATCAACGTCACACTGCTCCCGACCACGACGCTCAACGTCCGGGCCCGGGTGTCCGACCTGGCCAAGGCGTCCGAACTCTCGCCCCTGCTGAAGCGCAGCCTCAAGGGCTATCGCGCCGCCGGTCGCGCCGAGGGCACCCTCGCCCTGACCATGCGGAAGCAAACACTCGAATTGAGCGGCAGCCTCGACCTGACGCACACCGACCTCGACGTCGGGCGCTACCTGAAGAAGCCCGCCGGGCGGGCGCTGACCGTTAACCTGGAAGCCGAGTTCGCGCCCGCGCCGCAAGGACCGGTCACGGTCCGCCTGACCAACGTCAAGGTGCAACTCGGCGACTCGGTAGTCCAGGCCGACGGTTGGGTCCGGCTCGACCAGGACGCCCTGGCCTCGCCGCTTCGCGGAGCGGCCCTCATCGCCGCCGTCCTGGATGAGGCCGATCTGAAGGTCCACGCCGACTGGACGCACAGCCCGGCGCTGCGCCGGTCGCTGCCCTGGCTCGAACCGCTGTACGACCGGTGCCGCCTGGAGGGGCCGACCGTCTGGTCGCTCTCCTTCTCCGGCACGCCGACCTGCGGGCGGCTCCGTCTCGACGTGGATGCCACCGACTGCCGCATCGCCGCCGCAGGCCTCACGGAGGCCGACGGCGCCCACGGCGATCGCCCGGCCGTCCTCAAGCCGCCCGGCACCAAAGCCACCGTCGGCCTCGACGTCCGATACGGCGAGGTCCCCGGCGAGATGGTCGTGGACCGGCTGGAACTGAACCTTGCGGACGCCACCGCCTCGGCCGAGGGACGACTCCTCTTCGACGACCCGCGGCTCGTTCTGCTCGAGCGGCCGACGGCGTGGACGCTTCGCGTCCGCGGTCGCGTCCCCGACTCGCGCCTCGTCGCCTCGCTGCTGCCGGCGCACTTGGCCGACCTCAAGCCCGGCGGCGCCGTGACGCTCGACGTCAAGGCCGCCGCCGACGCGAAGGCCGCGGAACTCGAATCATGCCACCTCACGTTCGACAAGGCCCGCATCGAATGGCTCGGCAAGACGGTGCGCCTCGACGGCCCGATCGATTACAACCACCAACGCCTCAAGACCGGTGACGGATTGGCCCTGACGGTCGGCGGGTCCGACCTGACCCTCGTCGCCTACATCGCCCACCCGAACGACGATCCCACGGGGTCGCTGCTGGTGCGCGGCAAGGCCCTCGACCTGAACGAGGCCCAGGAACTGATCCGCCGGACGGCCCAGCGCCTGGCGGCGCGCGACGACGCTGCAACGGCCGACGGCAAGGCAGGCCGGTCCGGGCGATCGCTCTCGGACCGCCTGGCGCGGCGGGTCCAGCGGTTGCTCGCAGGGGCGCGGCTGTCGGCCGATATCCAGATCGACCGCGTCAGCCTGGTCATCCCGGAGTGGAAAGCCCGGTACGACCTGACGGACCTGGCGGCCGAGGGCCGGCTGGCCGATGGCCGGTTCGTCATGTCGCGGTTCACCTGTGCCCTGAACGAAGGGACCGTCAGCGGCGAGATGGCCCTCGACTTCCAGCGCGACGTACCCGTGCTGTCGGTCGCCTACGACGCGCGCGGCCTCAAGATGGCCGAGAACCTCAAGCCCTTCATCGACTCGACGTTCCCCGGGATGCAGGTATTCGGGTCGCTCAGCACGCGCGCGGCCTTCACGCAAGCGCTCGAGGAGGGGGCCCGCTCGGTCGGCCGCGGAGAAACGGTCCTGACGGAAGGGCTGCTGGAGGGCCCGGGCGCGCCCGACTACATCACGCGGCTGCTGCCGGGCTTGAAACTGACCCGGTACCACTTCAACCAGATGAGCAACGTGTACGAGAACAAGCCGAACGGCGACGCCGACAACCGGATGCTCTTCGACGGCAAGTCCTACGACCTGTACATCTTCGGGGTGACCCATCCCGACGGGCGGACCTCCTACAAACTGGGCGTGGACCTCTCGGTGAGTCTCGGCTCCAAAACGATCAGCCGCACCCTCGACCAGGGCAAACTGCCGCTGATGCACTACACCGGCCGCATCGTCGGCGGCCGGTTCGCCGAGCAACAGATCAGTTACGTCCTGCCGCACGAGTTTGCCTACGACGTGTTCATCCGGCGAAACGTGCTGCTGCAACTGATCCGCCGCATCGGCGAGGCTGAGCCCGAGATCAAGCGGCCGCTCGTGACGCCGACCGCCGGCGACCGCGCCCCCGCGGGCGAGTGAGCCGCAGGTATTTGCAGGCATCGACGAGAGTGTATTAGGCTCCGAGCCACGAGCCCGGTGCGGGAGCACCGGGTCACGTTCACCCGCCGTGCCGCATGCCGCGCCGGGCGCGGCGCCAATCGAGGTCGGCAACATGCCGGCACAGGAGATGCGACAATTCATCGCACGTCTCGAGGCAGCGGGCCAACTCCGCCGCGTGACGGCCGAGGTGTCGCCGCATCTGGAGATCGCCGAGATCGCCTCGCGTCTTGTGGCCTGGGGTGGCCCGGCGGCGCTGTTTGAAAACGTGGTGGGGCACGAGATGCCGGTCCTGGTGGGCGCCTTCGCGTCGATGCAGCGGATGGCGTGGGCGCTGGGCGGTGAAGACCTCGACGAGATCGCCTCGGGGTTGGCGGCGATGCTTCGGCCGCCCGCTGCCGACGCCGGGCTCTTCGAAAAAATCAAAGCCGCACCCCGGCTCCTGAAGGCCGCCGGCGCCGCACCCAAGACCGTCCGCACGGGGCCGTGCCAGGAAGTGGTCCATACCGCCGACGCCGACCTCACCTCGCTGCCCATCATCCAGTGCTGGCCCGGCGACGGCGGGCCGTTCATTACGCTCGGCCAGGTCTACACGACCGACCCGGACTCGGGGCACCGCAACGTCGGCATGTACCGGATGCAGGTCTTCGGCCCGCGCCGCCTGGGCATGCACTGGCACCGCGACCACGACGGTGCCCGCAACTTCCGGGCCTGGGCCGAGCGCGGTGAGGCCATGCCTGTGGCCGTCGCCCTCGGCGGCGACCCCGTCCTCACCTACGCCGCCACCGCACCGTTGCCGCACGGCATGGATGAACTCGTCCTGGCCGGAATCCTCCGCGGCGAACCGGTGCGGCTGGTGCGCGCCGTGACGGTGCCGGTTGACGTTCCGGCCGAGGCCGAGATCGTCATCGAAGGCACCGTGGACCCCGGCGAGACGGCCCTCGAAGGGCCCTTCGGCGACCACACCGGCTACTACACGCCGCCCGACCAGTACCCCGTCATGCACGTGACGGCCATCACCCACCGGGCCGACGCGATCTACCCGACGACCGTGGTCGGCCGGTACCCGAAAGAGGACTGCTACCTGGCGAAGGCGACCGAGCGGCTGTTTCTGCCGGTCATCCGGACGGTCGTGCCCGAGGTGGTGGACCTCGCGCTGCCGCTCTTCGGCGTGTTCCACAACTGGGCCTTCGTCAGCATCCGCAAGACGCACCCGTGGCAGGCCCGCAAGGTGATGCACGCCCTCTGGGGACTCGGGCAGATGATGTACACCAAGTTCCTCGTGGTGGTAGACGAGACCGTCAACGTCCAGGACGCCGAGGAGGTGCTCTGGCGCGTCGGGGCCGAGGCCGACCCAAAGCGCGATCTGGTCGTCACGACCGGCCCGGCCGACGTCCTGGACCACGCCGCGCCCGCACTCGGCCCGCCGGGCAAACTCGGCATCGACGCCACGCGCAAACTGCCCGAGGAGGTCGGTGGCCGGCCGTGGCCCGACCCGATCGAACCCGACCCCGACGTCACCCGATGCGTGACCCGGCGATGGAAGGAATACGGCTTCGACGACCATGACGCGTAACCAGGCCCATCCCGGCGCCCGACGCAGCCGAGGGCTCCGCGGGATGTTCGCGGTCGTGGCCCGGCGGTACGACCTGCTGAACCACCTGCTCTCGGCCAACCTGGACCGACGCTGGCGCCAGCGCACCGCGTTGGCAGCGATGCCCAGCCGCGACCGGAAGGTCGAGGACACGTCCCCCATCACCGTGGTCGATGTCTGCACCGGCACGGGCGATCTGGCCGTCGAAGTCCTTCGGCGTGTGCCGCGGGCCCACGTCGTCGCATGCGATTACTGCCGTCCGATGCTCGAGCGGGCCCGGGACAAACTGGCGCGGCTCGGCCTGGCGCGGCGGACGGCGCTCATCGAGGCCGACGTTCTCGCACTGCCGCTGCCCGATGCCTCGGCCGACGCCGCCACATGCGCCTTCGGTCTGAGGAATCTCGACGAGCCGGCTCGCTGCCTTGCGGAAATGGTCCGCATCCTGCGCCCCGGAGGGCGCGTGGCGATCCTTGAGTTCCACCGACCGCGTGACCAGGGCGCGCTGGCCGGGCTGTTCGGCCTTTACTTTCGCCACGTTCTGCCTAGGCTAGGAGGGTGGATCTCCCGGGGTCGTCACGGCGCGTACGCGTATCTCGTGACGTCGATCAGGGACTTCGGCCCACCCGAGGGGGTAGCCGACGCCATGCGCGAGGCGGGCCTCGATCAGGTTCGCGTCGAGCCGCAGGCCGGCGGCATCGCCTCGGTCTACGTGGGGCAGAAGCCGTGCGAGACGGTCCGACGTGACGCTGGCGCGGTGGGTGTCCCCACCCACCGCGCGGCAGGCAGTGCGTCGATCGCGGCGCGGCGGGCCGGGAGACCCGCCGCGCACAACGTGGAACGAAGTGCCGCGATAAGGCGGTAATCGGCTATGCACTGTGCCAAGTGTTTCTTCTACGAGACCGACGTCGGCGACGAGGTCTGCAACCGCTGCGGCCGAGCGTACCTGCCCGAGGCCAACGTGTACCTGGGCCTGGTGGTGCTCGTGACGGGCGGCCTGGCCTGGACGCTCCGCCACATGCTCACGGGCCACATAGACCCGTTCGTGCGGCCGCAGGTCGATCTCGGGTCGTGGGCGGCGTGGCCGGTCTCGATCATCGACCGTCCGGCCTACGGCTTCGTCCTGGGCGGGTGGCTGGCCATGCTGGCCGTGGCGCCCATCCTGGCGGGGATGATGTACGGGAAACGCGGCGGTTGGCTGCTGACGCTGGTGGTTGCGGCGTTCGGCCCGAGCGTTGGCCTTGCGGCGGCGACGGCGCTGGGCGTCTGGATCACCGCCGGCCACACGCTCAGGCTGCGGAGCAAACTCTTGAGCGCCCTGCTGGGCCTGGTGCCGATCGTCGTCTACTGGTTCGTGATGACAGCGCTGACGGATTTCAGCAAGGGCGAGGCGCCGGTGGCCGCAGGGGCGGCCGACCCGGCGCTGCTCGCCCAGACCGGGCCGGGGTTCCCGCCCGGCCTGCGTTCGCTAGCGTACGTGCCCCCGGTGACGGCCGCGGTCATGGCCGCTGCCGCGTGCGCCGTGGTCGTCGGCATCGGGTGGGCCGACCGCTGGCACATCCGCTGGCCGGGCGTCCTGCTGACGGTCCTGACGGCTGCGCCCGTGTTGGTGCTGCTGGCCGTCGTCGGCATCGACGAGGTCCGATACGGCATGGTCTTGGCCGTCGAGGCCGGCGGGCCCTCGACGGAGGTGGGCGGGTCACGGCGTCAGCGGCTGCGGGCATTCCTGCGCCGCCACCCGGACAGCCCGCGCGCCGACGAGGTCCGCGCCCGCCTGGCGAGGGGCCTCGAAAGGACACCGGACGCCGCCCCACCGGAGGCGGGCGCGCCACCGGCCGAGAAGGTCTGGAACGAACTGCTCCAGCACCATCCGGAGAGTCCGTGGGCGGCCGAGGCGCGGCGGCATCTCGGCGACGCAGCCGCAAGGCAGGGGCTGTTCGACCAGGCCGAGGCACTCTACCGCGACGCCCTCCTCCAGACCGCCGCGTTCGAGGCGCCTGCCGAGGATCCATTGGCCGACTTCAGCCTCGTCTCGGACCTGTTTTCGATCGGCCGGGACTTGCGAGCCAAAGAGCAGGCCGACCGCCTGGCCGCTGTCCGCCACGACGTGCTGATACGGCTGGCACTTCTGGCCGACAACCGCAAGGACACCGCAGAGAGCAGCCGCGCCCTCGGCCTGTACTTCGCCGCCCTTGGTCTTAGGGGCACCAACCCGTACCGCAAGGCGCTGCTGGCCGCCCGCGACGCCGATCCGAAGGGTGCCGTGGCCGACAACGTCGCCTTCGACCTGGCCGTCTTCGAGGCCGACGACACCAAGAGGGTCCAGGGCCTGGCCGAGGTCGCCTCCAAGTGGCCCGGCACCGACGGGGCGCTGCTCGCGCATGTGACGGCCGCACGCAACCTCTTCGCCCAGGCCGCCTCCGACCCGGCCGCCATGCGCGAAGCCAGGACACACCTGCTGGCCGCCCAGAAAGACCTCGCCGCACGCAAAAAACGCAACCCGGCCGACCCGTACGTCGCGGCCCTCGAGGACGGCGTCGAAAAGGAACTCGTCTATGTCCAGGTCCAACTCCGCAGCCCCGACGCCCGCCGCTGATCGCGCCGGCAAGCGGACGCTCGTCGTCGGCGTCACCGGCGCCAGCGGCACGCCGTACGCGGTCCGTCTCATCGAGTGCGCCGTGCGGGCCGGCCGGCACGTGGACCTGATCGTGTCGGCGGCGGGCCGACTCGTCCTGGCCGACGAGGCGGGCATGGCCGGCTCGCCCGATGCGCCCGACCTGGCGAGTCTGTGGCCGCAGGACATTCTGGCGGGCGTAACGTACCGGCCGGCCGAAGCCCTGGGCGCGCCGCCCGCATCGGGATCGTTCCGCGCCGAGGCTGCCGTCGTCATCCCCTGCTCGATGAACACGTTGGCCGCCCTGGCGAACGGCCTGGCGCAGAACCTGCTGCAACGGGCGGCGCAGGTCGCCCTCAAGGAAGGCCGGCCGCTGGTCGTCGTCCCGCGCGAGATGCCCGTGACGCCGATCGATCTGGAGAACATGGCCCGCCTGGCCCGGGCCGGGGCCGCCGTGATGCCCGCCATGCCGGGCTTCTACCATCATCCGCAGTCGGCGGCAGACCTGGTGGACTTCGTCGTCGCCAAAGTGCTCGACCGTCTGGGCGTGGCGCACGACCTTGACGTTCGGTGGCCGGGATGCGACCGCCCCTAGCGCGCCAACTCGTCGAATTCGGCCGGACGATCCGCCTTAGCCACAGCCTCTTTGCGCTGCCCTTCGCCTTGGGCACCGCTCTTCTGGCCGAGCCGCCGTGCCCCGACGGGTGGTCGATGGCGCTGGTGGTGGCGTGCATGGTGGCGGCCCGGACGGCGGCCATGGGCATGAACCGTGTGGCCGACGCCGCCCTCAATGCCCGCAACCCGCGGACGGCCGACCGCGCCATTCCGGCCGGCCGCCTCTCGCGCCGCGGGGCACTCGCCATGACGATTCTGAGCGGCGCGGCGCTGCTCGGCCTGGCATGGCTCTTTCTGCCCCTCCGGGGGAACGCGTGGCCGGGGATCCTGGCGCCGGCATTCCTTGTTGTCCTGTTCGGCTACTCGTGGACGAAGCGGGTTACGGCCCTCACCCACTGGCTCCTGGGCCTGTGCTTGGGCCTGTCGCCGGTGGGCGTGTGGATAGCCCTGCGCGGCGAGGTATCGCCCGTGCCGATCCTCATCGGCGGCGGCGTCCTCTTCTGGACGGCCGGCTTCGACATCCTCTACGCCCTCCAGGACGTGGCGGTAGACCGGCGCGAGGGCCTGCACAGCGTCCCTGCGCGGCTGGGTCCGCGCGGAGCGAGGTGGGTGGCGCGGGGATCGCACCTGGTGACCGTGGTCTTCCTGGCAGGCGCGATCCTTTACGACAGCCGACTCGGCGGCGCGGCCGTCATGGGCCAAGCGAGCGGCTTCGCCCTGAACGTCATCGCCCTGACGCTCCTGATTCAGCACATCCGCCTCCGCCGCGCCGGCCCGGAGCGGATCGCCGCCGCCTTCTTCCCCATGAACGTCGCCGTCAGTATGATGTGGCTGGCGGGGGTCGTCCTCGACGTCGTCCTGGGACCCGATGTGAGGCTGCTGCCGTGAGCGAACTTGCGGCCATCGAGGGGAAGGTGGCGGCCGGCGAGCGCCTGTCGCGCGACGACGGTCTCGCCCTGTTCGAGGCGACCGGCCTCGTGGCCGTCGGCACCCTAGCCGACCGCGTGCGGCAGGCCAAACACGGACTCACCACCTGGTACTGCGCGAACACCCACGTCAACCACACCAACTGCTGCGTGAACCAGTGCCCGCTGTGCGCCTTCCGGGCCGACCCGCACGGCGACGGCGGCTATCTTCTGACGATCGACGAGGTCCTCGACCGCGTTGCGCCGGACGTCGAGGCCGGGGCGACCGAGATCCACATCGTCGGCGGGCTGCATCCGGACGTCGGCCTGGACTTCTTCCTCGACATGCTCGGCCGCCTGCACGAGGCATTCCCCGAGGTGTGCCTCCAGGCGCTGACGGCCGTCGAGGTGGCCTACGCCGCGAAGCAGTCGGGCCTTTCGGTCGCCGACGTCCTCGCGAGGCTGAAGGAGGCGGGCCTTTCCGGCCTCCCCGGCGGCGGGGCCGAAATCTTCAACCCCGCCGTGCGGCAGCGGATCTGCCCGAACAAGATCTCGGGCGCCGAGTGGATCGACGTCCAGCGGCAGGCCCACGGCCTCGGCATTCCGACCAACGCGACCATGCTGTACGGGCACATCGAGTCGCCGGCCCATCGGGTGGATCATCTGCTGGCCCTGCGGGACCTTCAGGATGAGACGGGGGGACTGGCGGCGTTCATCCCACTTCCGTTCCATCCGAAGGGCACCGGCTTCGAGGACCTGCCGGGCCCGACCGCCGTGGACGACCTCAAGACGATGGCCGCCGCCCGCCTGCTCCTCGACAACGTGCCGCACATGAAGGCGTTCTGGATCATGCTCGGCCCGGACCTGGCGCAGGTAGCCCTTCGGTTCGGGGCCGACGACATCGACGGCACGGTCATCCGCGAGGAGATCACGCACGCGGCCGGCGCCCGCACGCCCGAGCGCCTGACCATCGCCGACCTGGTGGCCCTGGTGCACGGGGCCGGATGCGAACCGGTTGAGCGCGACACGCTGTACCGCCGCATCGCACGCAGCCCGGACCTCAGACAATGGAAGAGGGTTCCGGCATGAACCGATGGCCCGCCACCGCCGTGCTTGCCGCCGTCGCCCTGGTGATCGGCTGTGACTCCGGCCCCTCCGCGGCGCCGCCCGAGACCCCGCCGCC
>Ga0114930_10003596_pt1 | contig 13463 bp, 12 predicted proteins | sample AnhtaG_FD_87300 | JGI IMG/M metagenome (GOLD analysis project Ga0114930, IMG submission 87300) | Deep subsurface microbial communities from Anholt, Denmark to uncover new lineages of life (NeLLi) - Anholt_01485 metaG | ecosystem: Environmental > Aquatic > Marine > Oceanic > Sediment | place... | reverse complement strand
TGATTATACCCTGTATTTTAAGAGCCCTTGCATATCAGGAAAAGATTCTATGTCAATGGATGGAACAATTAAGAAAATAGATGGGAGCCCAATAAGAATTTCTGCCCTGCCAACCATTCAGTTTTCGGCTGCTGGGAAAGTTACCGATGTTAATAAATGTATGACCATGGATGTTAAAAAACCAGGGGATTTAGTCTATATCCTGGGTGTGACAAAAGATGAATTAGGGGGTTCAGAATACTATGAGATGAGGGGTGAGATTGGACTAAATGTTCCCAGGCTCGAAGCTGGCCGCGCCAAGAGACTGTATAATGCTTTGAGCGAAGCAATTGAAAAAGGTTTGGTTGAATCTGCTCGGGGAATTTACAAGGGAGGACTGGCAGTGGCTCTTGCTCAAATTTCATTTGCTGGGGGTCTCGGTTTAATAATTAATTTAGAAAAAGTGCCCACTGGTGGGGTGAGGAGAAATGATAAAATACTCTATTCTGAATCAGCAAGTAGGTTCCTGGTAACAATTTCTCCTAAGAATAAAGAGTGTTTTGAGCAAGTTATGAGCCGAAATGTTTTTGGAGAGATTGGAAAAGTTAGAGGTGATGAAGAATTTAAAATTATTAGCCGGGGAAAGCCGGTCATTCAAGAGAATATATATAAATTAAAAGAGGCCTGGCAAAAGCCCTTTAAAGATTTTTAAAATGAGGAACAAGGCTTTAATTTTATATGGATATGGAATAAACTGCGACAATGAAACCCAGAAGGGATTTGAGTTAGCTGGAGGAAAAGCGGAAAAGGTTCATGTCAATCAGCTAATCAGTGGAGAGAGGAGATTAAGAGATTACCAAATCTTAGCCATTCCCGGAGGTTTTTCATTTGGCGATGACATTGAAGCTGGGAAGGTGTTGGCAATAAAAATTAAATATAATCTAGCTGGGGAATTCTCGGAATTTATTGGCCAGGGGAAATTAGTTATCGGGATTTGTAATGGTTTTCAGGTCCTGGTAAAGTTAGGCATTCTGCCTGGATTTGATAGAAACTATGATAGACAGGATGTAACCTTGACCTTTAATGACTCTGGCAGATTTGAGGACAGGTGGGTCTACCTTAAGATAAATCAAAAATCCCCTTGTATCTGGATAAAAGGAATGGATACCATTTATCTGCCGGTCAGGCATGGTGAGGGAAAGTTTGTTTCAAGAAATAAGGAGATTGGGGAAAGATTAGAGAAGGCAAACCAGATAGCTGCCCAATATGTGGATAGTAAAGGAAGTTTGGCCGGCTTCCCCTGGAACCCTAATGGTTCAGAGAATAATATTGCTGCTATCTGTGATGAGACAGGAAGAATATTTGGTTTAATGCCACATCCTGAGGCCTTTCTTTTTCCCTTTAATCATCCCAGATGGACAAGGGAGGAAATTAGAGAGAGCGAGGGATTAAAAATTTTTAAAAATGCGATTGAATTTGTCAGAACTGAACTATGAACTGAAAAGATGGTCAAGAAGGGAAAACAAACGAGGATATACGAGAGAATCACCACATTTATAGCAGGGAAATCATCACAAATCCAACAATGTTTCCGATCAATTCGAATCCATTTATATGACACAGAATAAATGTTTCTACTCTTTGGTCATATATTTTTTCATAATAGTCGAGCCGTGAATAACTTAGCCGCATATTAAATACCCATGTTTTTCGTCTCTTACCTGAGTTATCTAAGGTTAATCCCACATACCCAAAATCTACCTGCGCTTCTTCTCCTGGGAGTGTATGGACCCTCACAAATATATTTTCTCTTTTCCTAATCTTTGCAAGATAATCTTTTACAGTAGAATATCCTACTTTTACTCCCATCCCTTGAATTTCTTCATGTATACGTACTCCTGTTAGGTCCTCTTCCATCCATTTTATTATCTGTTCCTTGTAAGGATCTAAGACTCTTGGATGTGGTTTCTTTTTCGGATATTCTTTGTCTTCCTCTATTGCTTTTATCATCTTTGCTACTGTCTTCCAGTCGTGGCCAGTAAGTCTGGCTATCTTGCTTTTATTCTTGTGCCTTTTCCATAGTGTTTCTATTATTGTGTACATAGCTATTCCTATCATCTAATAATTCCTCCTCGATTACTCTTTCAAGGAAGAATTTTAGCATTTTCTTTATTTTCTTCACATCCTTTTTAACTATGGAATTTTCTCTGGCCTTTTCTATGGAATTTATTATAGCTTTGAGGGGAGTTAATCTCGACTTCCTTTTGTTTTCTCTCATACTTCCTTTGAGCATAATAATAAATGAAGGAGGTTGATTTCCGTAATATGACATTGTATGAAATTATGGGCGTGTGGCGGTGGACATGAAAAAAGTTGATATGTTGATCTCATGTCACTTGACTAAACTCCATATGTTCGTAATATATTAAGGTAGAAGAGGCAGGCTACTAGAATTATGGCGAAGAAACGAAATAAAAGTAAGATATTTGAACACCAAGTTGCTATTTCATACGCTAGCGAAGATCGAAAAACTGCTGAGTACATAGCCAAGTCATTAAGGAGCAAAGGAGTCTCAGTATTTTATGATAAATTCTACAAAAGTGAACTTTGGGGAAAGAAACTAAGTACATGGTTCAAAAAGAAATTTGGAAAATCAAGTCGTTTCGTATTGGTGCTTGTTTCACGCTACTACCCAGTCAAAGATTGGACCGATTTTGAATTCTCCATAGCCGCCGCAGAAGAGAAGAAACGGAAAGATGAGTTTATTTTACCAGTAAGATTAGACGATACGAAACTACCTGGTCTTCCTTCTGATAAAGTATATTTGGACTTGAAAAAAGAGGGACTGAAAGAGGTTGTTAATTGTCTAGTTCAAAAAGTGAAAACAGCAGTATCTGATGAGACCCCAGGACAGATCTTTAGAGAGGCTTACCAAGAGTGGAAAATCAATGGTTTCTTACCTGGTGAAACTAAAGTAACCTATTTTCTCGAACATCTCTCAGAAATTAAGCTTAATGTTGACACTTGCGAATTTTTACTTCGTAGTTTAACTGGATACCATCCTAATCTGCAAGAAAAAATAAAGGTAATTAACAAAGAAACAATATTCAGTGCCGCAACACGACTGTTAGATAAAAGGAACGAATATTATACAAGATGGCGGGGAATAACGTATCTAGTATTTGCAAATTCAGGAAAAGCTGAACCTTATCTTTGGAATCTGTATAGACACGAAAACGAAGACCTAAGTCTTAGAGTAGAGGCTTTTAAACGACTATGGAAATGTGAAAGTAAACAAGGAATCGATGAAAGTTATTCCATTGCTTTAAAAGAACCAGAATGGCAATTTCGACAAGCTGCACTAGTAAATATCGGACATGGAAACGTGAGAAAGGAAACTTTAAACGTACTCGCGGAGGCACTTAGAGATAGACGCTGGGAAGTAAGAACTCAATCTGCTTATGCTATAGTAAGGCTTGAGCTTGACGATTTAGTTCCCAACTTGGTAACTGCGTTTGAGAATGAGCGCTCGAGAAAAGGCATAAACGGACTTCTTTATTGTCTACGGAATTTCAAAGATGATCCAAGCGTAAAGCAGTTCAGGAAAAAGCATGAGCTTCCTAAATCGTTTGATAAAACGCCAGACTATCACGCGGTCGGCCAGGATATTATGGATGAAATGGTATAAGCTGCATACGCAATTTGTTCGCCCATGACCCTGCGGAAGCCTTGGGTTTTCTTGCTCGCTTTCGACTCGCTTATATATCGCGATGCAAAACGCTGTGTTTCCTCAAATTGGCTGCGCAGACCTTCTTTTGCGCCAATACCTACAGACGGAAAGGCCACCTCGAGGCAAAGTATCCTTCCCATAGAAACAAGATTTGGTTTTGCTAAAGCAAAGCCAGAGGTACAAAAGCACCTAGACGGAACTATTCATATCTTTTACAAGGGGCAAGAGCTTCCCTTTAAACCTATTATTCCTCAAGAAGATGAAAGATACGTTCCTTCTCAAATGAAAGCTTTAGCGGTTGGGGTATGACATTTTCATTTTGCAGAAAGGGTGACATAATTACTTTGCATTGACAGCCTTGTCTGCTCGGCTTGACGTCTCTGAGCTCCCAGTTTATGATGGTATCTTGGTTGACACCGAAATGCTTGGCAAGATCTTTCACTTGTAGACCCAAATCCATTCTTTTCTTTCGCAGCTTCTATCCCAGGGTCTTTGGTTTGATAGGGTAGGTGGGGTCAACTAAAAGCTTCAGATTGATCTTTCTCGAAAGCATATGGAACAGCTTGGTTTTTTCTACAAAGTATCCGGCATGCTTGGGCTTGGCGGCTACTACGTCTCGTTGGAGCAAGAGGGCGCGTGCCTTACAACAGAGCCTCGACTGTTCTTGCCTTTCCCTTCTGACATAAACGATGAGACTTGATTTAAGTCTCGTTCAGGATATTACATCAGAGAAAGACTGACTTGATTGTGGGAAAGGTCAAAGTCTGATCGAAGACGTAAGGCAAGACAGAAAAGCGGACGCGATGAGGGCACATTGCGGTAGACCGTAGAAAGTGATAAGGAGGTCGTGGCAATGGCAAAAGAAACAAATTTTTCGAAGACTCTGGAAAGATTTATCGATCTTCTATTTGCCATTATTATAGGAGTAGGCTTTGCAGAATTTCTGCAGAGCAAATTCTTGAAAGACCTCTTGTTACCAAAATTGCCGGACTTCCGCATCATGGCGCTTTTCATTATTACTTATTTCTATATTATCTCAGACTGGCTGTTCTATTATACGTTGATGAAAAAGTATCCCTATCAAAAGGCCAAGCTTCGCCGGTTCGGTACGGATATAGTCTTCTTCTTCTTGATGTCTTTCCTCATTTATCTTTCAACTCTGCCATCCAGACCTCTGGTAATTCTAGTCTACGTTTTTACTCTTGCAGCCTGTCATTTGATACTTTTCATTTGGCACGTACTTGCAGGACGAGAATATCCATCCTCCGCCAAAAACAAAGATTGTTGGGCTCACATCGTGAGGACATCCGTTTATGGAGTGATGGGAGTCTTCATGTTCTTGGTAGCGCGGAAAATATCGGACCGGCCGGCGGAAGGGTCCTTTACGTGGATCGCCGTGATAGTGATTGGGGCTGGGGTGGTGTTCTTCAATCTAAAACGGCTACGGCAATTTTTGGAGAAGAGTGCGGAAGTGTAGAACTGATTACTTGATGAACATTTCTCTCTGAAATGCTGACTGCTTTAAGCTTCTGTGCGCTCAGGGCTCCGGGAACGAACGCGGACAAAAGGGGTCCCTTGCCGTGTGCCTCAAGGACTACATTCTCGTACACACCTTGATCCTTTATTCTGGCCCCGAATTAGTGGCAAGGCAGCTTTGACCGCAGGCGGAAAATCTCCAAAGCCTTGACGCTTAACTTGTACGGGATAACTTAAGAGGGAAACTCGCTCATGACACAGGCTGTCCCCCGCCTCTTTTCGAGGATGTTCTCATCCACAACCGCAAAGAAAGTCTTCATACGAAACCTCTGCAAAGAGATTATGACAAGTGCCGAGATTTAGTCTAGGTTGTGAGTCGGGAGAGCACAAAAGGAAGCTCTCAAGGAGACAAGAGAAATAAGTAAAATGGCTAAAGAAGCTGTAGCAAAATGGCAGAGAAGAATTGAGGACATTTTCCATGGATCTGCCGGAATCGTAGGGGAGAGTGTCCTCAAGCTTAAAAAAAGGGAAAATGCACTTTATGAATTCCTCTTGAATAATTTCTGTGGCTATGTCCGATTGATGGATGCTTTCCTTGGATTCTATATCGAGACTCTAGACTTGATAAAAAGACGGCAACAAAAAAAATGGCCTAATAGACTTCCTGTCATTACCGCATTCCACATTCCAACATTATGGAGATTCCGCGCAAGCTACATCGTCTTTTGGAAAGGATACTATATTGAGGGAACAGGTCTTCTTCGGGGTGTTTTCGAGAATGCTCTGACCATAATCGCGCTAAATAAAGATATAATAACTATAAAAAATGCGTTTTCAGATATTCCTGAGCAGAAGATTCAGACTGGAAAAATAGATATGGGAGAAATAAGATTGGGTATAAAGAGGACTGACAGTAGAATACGTAATAAGTTGCTCGGAAGAGATAGCTCACTTTCCATAGAAACCCAGAAGGACTTCACGGAGGTGTTTCGGCTTATGCATAACTTAGTCCACCGTTCACGAATAAACATACTCAGATACTACGTTCCTTGGGCAAGTGGAAAGAAACCATTTCCTCTAATGCCATTTTATGATCAAGATCTTGTTGGTCTTTATATGCATTTGTCTCGTCTTTTTGGGTGGATATTAGTAAAGACTTTTCCTTTTCTGGAAATCGAAGAAGCTGAGTTTCCGATAACTTGGAGGAAAAAACGCAGAGTCTTGGATGAATCCTTTGAGGAGTCACTTGGGGATCTCCCAGAGAATTCTAGAAGAAGCTATAAAGAATTCATTGAGAAAACATTTGGTGAGAGAAAAACCTGGAGACGGTAAGAATATGACGAGCGGGTTCATGAACCGGTTGAGTAGGCATGGGTGAGCCTCATGGAGGTATTGTTCGCAATGAGTGGTTTTCCATTTTTTAGAGCACATACTAATTGGATTGGTGATTTAGATGATTCAATAAAAGGGAGAAGTTAGAGTATGAATATTACACAAGTTTGGCAAATGTACCTACGTCATCTTGAAGACGCGGCAAGCGAAGATATTCGACATATAGGTGTGTTAATTGAACGAGATAGATATATAGAAGGACTCCATGATAAAGAAATGCGGGAAAGGGTGGAATCGGGAAAATATGGATCCGCAGCAAGAGAATTATGGGAAGCGTTCAAAAGCGCTAAAGAATGAAAGTGTCGATTTACCCCGGTGCAAAGACAGTAGAGCGATGAACCCAGTTCTTCGAAGAAGTAGGTCCATTAGTACAAGGTGGTCCCATAACAGAACGGAATCGTGAAATAACATTTTTGTGTAGCATCACATCACCTGACAACCGGGAAAAGACAACTGTACTCTGCCCGAATTCACTATACGAACTTGTGTCGTTGGAAGAGTTTGAACCCATACGTTCACCAGTAATTAAACCTAGATAAATTCCATCTTAAGACCCGATCCCCTCAAAACCAAATTGACAAGTACTGAGATTTAGCGTTCGAAATACCTCTGAGTGATTTGCTTCAAGATAAGTAGGTGGTTCGAGTGGGAGGATTTTGTGACCAATTTGTGACTATAAGAGGCACAAATTGAGGCAAATTCACATAACTTGGTGGGAACACAAAAAAGCTAGAAGTTAGTCTGGATTTGGGATTTGCCCATTCAATGGGACTGCCAGAATCGGAGTTCATAGGTTTCCTAAACCGCGGGCCGCGGGTTCGAGTCCTGCCAGGCGCACCAACGTCTGACACGCTTTTCTGTAGCTCATTTCACGTTTATTCGGATTGTCACCCTGACAGGACTGAGCGGAATGCTAGCCATGAGCTTATACAGGAACTACCCAAGATCCAGCAATAAGTAAGCCCGTCCTCTTGAGTCTGTACTAGAACTCCCCAACAAATTGACAACCCCTGAAATTTGGCCTAATATTGACCTGCTTGCGGGGTCATTGGGTCTATGGCTCTGACTCAAAAAGTGGTTCTATTAATGGAGGCGGGTCATGAGTACCCTGAGGTAGAGATTTTGATTCGAGAAGAGAAAGGAGGCTAAGAACGCCATGAAGACTCCCATCAGGTTCTTATTGATTGTGATTCTGTTCTTGTTAATCTCGCCAACTGTTGTGGCATGCACATCATTTATTCTTGACAGTAATGGTTTTGCCGTATTTGGGGCCAATTTTGATTTTCGAATTCATGAGGGTCTGTTGTTCATCAATAAAAGGAATGTGGCCAAGACACTCTTGGACCCCAGTACAACTGGTGAGTATGCTGAGTGGACATCGAAGTACGGAAGTGTAACTTTCAATGTCGGGGGATACCAATTTGCCTGGGCAGGGATGAATGAAGCAGGGTTGGTGATCAGTACCATGGATCTCAAAATAACTGAAAATCCTGCCCCTGATGAGAGACCTCCTCTTGAAACAGCAATTTGGGTCCAATATCAACTAGATAATGCAAGTACCATCCAAGAGGTTATTGCCAGTGATTCAGTGGTGAGAATTGCTAATACTACCGACCATTATCTGGTATCTGACAGAACAGGGAGTTCGGCAGTAATTGAGTTTATAGAGGGTAAAATGGTTGTTCATACCGATGAGACCATGCCGATAAAAGCCCTGACCAATAATACATATGAAGAATCCATCGATTCATGGAAGAAGAGCAGACTTGTGAAGTTCTTCCAGAGGCTTTTTTCAAAATCTTCGCTCACCCGGTTCCAAATAGCAGCAGACAGGGTGAAGGGTTTTAACGAGAATGGCAAAGACAAAGCAGTTGACTATGCCTTTGATACTCTAAAAAAGACACGTGATGACGCAGAGAGCAATCCTACTCAATGGAGCATAGTCTTTGATACAGGGAACCTTAAAATCTACTTTCGCACAAGAACTAATCCAGACATTCGTACCATAAGTTTTGCAATGCTTGATTTTTCCTGCACCACGCCTGTAGGAATGCTCGACATTCACCAGGATCTCTCCGGTGATATTTCCAATGATTTCATGCCTTACTCGCCTGAGGTGAATCTCAGCCATTTTCTTCGTTTCTTTGAGAAATACGGACTGATAGATATTTCTCCCGACGAGATAAGAGCACTCACAGAGCACCTGGAAAGCTTTGAATGTAGTGAATTAAAGGAGTGAGCGCTCCTAATCACACGCTGGAAAAGCTGCCGGAGAGAATAGTAATAGAATGGGTGACCTTGCTTCCGGTAAATGGCGTCCTCGCTTTCTTGCCTACTTTGACTCATGCAGCCTACGAATCAGTTATCTGCAACCCGCTCCCGAGGCTATTATTCGTTCCATTGACTCTAACTTGACGAGTGATATAGTTAATAGGGGTAGGTCGCAACCCGATTGCAGGCCGATGCTTTGAACAAATACCTTTCTCGGGAGACCACCGTTCCTTTCACTCCAACGCAACAAATGGTTCTATCAATGGAGGCTTGTCAATGAAAAAAACAATTCTTCTGGTCTCAATTATTTCATTATTATTAGCCGTCTGTAAATCCGGTGCTACTGGTCAATACACTTATCGGGCCCCTGAGAGTATTAATGATGGATTTGAGGTTGGCACTTTAGACGAGGTGAATATTGATGCAGAGTTGATTGCAAAGGCAGTGAATGATATAGACCGGGGCAAATACAGAGAAGTGCATTCAATGCTTATTTTTAAGGATAACAAACTTGTATTTGAAGAGTATTTTGAGGGGCACAAATACAAATGGGATGCTCCCAAACATCACGGTGAGTTGGTGACCTGGGACAGGACAATGCTACATGATGTTAAATCCGTGACCAAAAGCATCACCTCAACCTGTATCGGAATCGCAATAGATAAAGGTTTTATCGAGAGTGTTCATCAGTCCATATTTGATTATCTACCAGAGCATCAGCACCTCAATACGGATGGGAAAGATAAGATTGCCATCGAACATCTCCTGACCATGACCTCTGGATTAGAGTGGAATGAGTGGGGTGCACCCCTGAGCAGTCCGGCTAATGACATTGTTGGGTTGTGGTTTCCCCCATGCGAAGATCCGATCACTTGTGTTTTACAAAGGCCACTGGTAAATGAACCGGGGACTAGCTTTACTTATAACGGCGGTGGAATGATTGTTTTGGGTGAAATCATTCAGAATGCGACAAATATGAATATTGATGAGTTTTCCCGAGAATACTTGTTCGAGCCATTAGAGACTGATTCCTTTGATTGGTGGCAATTACACGTCTAAAACAACCATATTTAAGATTCTTAAAAAATATATTATACCTGCTATTGATTAACTATTGGTTAAATCGATAATCTGAGATTGTCTTTTTGTCAGCTCTTTATAGCATTATCATTGTTAGTTTTATCATAGAAGGAATTAATGGAGGTAAGAGAAATGACTAATGGAGCCGCAGCAGGAGCAGCCGCAGCTGCTGCTGCAATAGCTCAGGCAACCAAAGCATCTGGAGCAATTGTAAGGGTAGAGCCATCCGATTTTATGACAATCCTGTCAAAAACTGAAAAGCCTCTGGTTGTTATGGCCCAAGGAGGACTTGTCACAAAAAACTATCAGTATCTTATGGGCTATAAGGGTCTTGTGTTTTTCACAAAATCTGTGAGCCCACTACAATTCTCAAGTAAAGTCGAGATAGTCGCAGCTAAGAAGATTTGGATTCCTACTTGACAGACCCCTTCTCTCAGGCCTACACTACATATACGCTCACACACTGTCCAATGTGTCCGCAGCAACCACATATCCCATTAGACAGCAATCTCTATTCCGATTGACAGGTTCTGTGATTTAGCTTAGTGTACTCTTACCCGCTGTTGTAGAGGGATACCGTAGATTGGGATCTGTATATCTTCCTCGAAAAAAGTTCTGACGTCGTCCTGCCAGGTGCACCAGCTATGTCTTTACTACAAAGGGTTTCAGCCTCCAACCAGGTTCATTATTTCTCAAAGGGAAGCTTTAGCGGTTGGGGTATGACATTTTCATTTTGCAGAAAGGGTGACATAATTACTTTGCATTGACAGACCGATTCTAGGGGGGTGACATTTTCGCTCTGCAATGCTATACTATTATCACTCTACATCGACATTGACCCCTCGTAAGTTGTCTGTATAATACAATTCAATCTAACAAGGTATTAGTCTAAATTCGGGAAGATGGTCAAAGGAGGTGGGACCAGAACATAGAAATAATGAAGGTTTCTTGGAATCCACGCAAGAACTACCTTGATTTATTTTGAGAAATTTATTACTAATGCTTGAAAAAAGGAGATAAAAATGAGTTCAGATAGCCGTATTCCCAGACTTCTAGGAGTAGTGTTTCTTATTGTTGCAGCTGCAAGTATATCCAGTTTTATTCTCTTTGAGTCAGTAATTGGAACCGGCAGTATATCCGACAGCCTGGTAAATATTGCCAATGAGCCTGTGCAGATGTTAATAAGCATTCTGATTGAGCTAATTACAAGTTTTGGAATAGTTGCCCTGGGGGTTTTGCTCTTTGTAGTCCTGCAAAAACAGAATAAGAATATAGCACTTATTGCACTTGGATGGTTTCTAGCGGAAGCAACAATTCTTGCTGTCAGCAAAATAAGCGCTTTCTCACTATTGTCATTAAGTAAGGAATATGTGGGGGCGGGTTCCCCGGATTCCTCCTATTTTCAGACTCTGGGCACTTTGTTCCATGGCGCCGACAGGTTTGGATATAATATTCATATGTTGTTTTTCGGCCTAGGAGGAATACTGTTTTACTACCTGTTTTATATATCAAGATATATTCCACGCCTTTTATCTGCCTGGGGCCTCATAGCAATCGCTCTGGCATTCATAGGAACCTGGCTGGTGTTTTTTGATATCAAGATCATTGCTATGGTCATTCCAAACATGGCCTTTGAGATAGCGATCGGAATATGGCTTTTGGCCAAAGGCATCAACTACAAAAAGACATAGTCGGAAAGAATAGTTCTGTTATGACAAGTGCGATTGTTTTGCGTAGGCATAACTTAACGAATGGTACTATCAACGGAGTAGGTCAATTCGTCTAGATTGTCCTGCACTTCATCGTAGTTAAACCCCGAACCGTTGTGCGAAATCGTCGGCAAGGGGTGTTTGTAGGGAGCTAAAGAAGAAAACAGAGCATATGTTAGGAAGAATAATGATGGAAAAGGAGATAGAAGTTTACCTGAGGCGGTAATATGAAAGCAATTGTCTATGAAGAATTCGGACCCCCAGATGTCTTTGAATTAAAGGAAGTAGAAAAGCCTGCTCCCAAAAATGATGAGTTGCTTGTAAAGGTGCACGCAACTTCAGTAAACGCCTTAGATATGATTTTTCGCAGTGGAACCACTCTCTTATTTGGAATGACAAAATTGATGGCAGGTTTCAGAAAACCCAAATGTAAAATTCTGGGATTTGATGTGTCCGGTGAGGTTGAATCCGTAGGAAAGAGCGTAAAGAAATTTCAAAAAGGCGATCTCATTTACGGAGCTCTCAAAAAGCCAGGTGCATATGCAGAATATTGCTGCGTTCCTGAGGCATATGCAGCAATAAAACCTTCAAATATGACACATGAAGGGGCCGCTTGCGTTCCTGATACGGCATGCACCGCATTACATGCCCTTAGAGATAAAGCAAGTATTCAAGATGGGCAGAGGGTGCTTATCTATGGTGCTTCTGGCGGAGTAGGATCTTATGCTGTACAAATTGCCAGGCTCTATACCAGTGAGGTTACCGCCGTATGCAGTACAAGTAAAGCTAGTACTGCCCGATCCCTGGGAGCAAAAAACGTCATAGATTACACAAAAGAAGACTTTACAAAGAATGCTCAAACTTACGATGTTATCTTTGACGCTGTCGGTCGAAAGAAAACTTCATACTCAAAATGTAAAAACTCTTTGAGCAAAAACGGGATATTCGTAACAACAGATTTACAGGCAGTGTTTTTTCGACGGATGTGGAACAGAAGAGTGAAATCCTTCTTGGCTCCAGTTACGACAGAAAAACTTGATTTCCTCAGGGATAGTATTGAAGCAGGCAAGATTAAGTCTATTATCGATAAAACTTATCCGCTGAGTCAACTTGCCGATGCCCACAAGCACTATGAAGAAGGCCATCCAAAAGGGAAAATAGCAATAACGGTAGTATGAACAAATTAGGGAGATAGACTTGAACTGCCCCCATTAATCATACCAGTCATTATTTTAGAGGAAACGAAATGACGGTCTCGGGAGCAGATGGCCGGTAGCTAAAGGTACTGCGAATCCGCAGTCCGGCAAACCTTGTTGACAAGTGCTTAGATTCGATTCAGTGTGCTGTAACCCGCTATAGTAGGGGGAATATCGTAGATTGGGATTTCAATATTCTCTTTTGTATTCAGAAGAAAAGTTCTAACAACGTCCTGCCAGGTGCACCAGCAATGTCTTTATTAGTAAATGCTCAGTGAAGTACGTCATTGCGAACGGAGTGAAGCAATCTCATTGTCCGTGCCTCCATCTTTTGCCATTGCGAACGAAGCGAAGCAATCTCATTGCATCTACCTTGACGAATTTTTTTGCCAGTTACGATATGTATATATAGTAGTGCCAGTTGACCAAAGTTAAGCTATGTGCTAACTTAAATTGGATTTAAAAAAACAGCGATTGGAGGATTGCTATGAATTCTCGAATTATTGTAAATCCTGAAATTTGTGGTGGGGAGGCATGCATTAGAGGAACCCGGATACCAGTTCATATTATCTTAAGTCATCTAGCCGCAGGAGAAGATGAAAAAGCCATCTTGACAAATTTCCCCCATAT
>Ga0114930_10003595_pt1 | contig 13469 bp, 10 predicted proteins | sample AnhtaG_FD_87300 | JGI IMG/M metagenome (GOLD analysis project Ga0114930, IMG submission 87300) | Deep subsurface microbial communities from Anholt, Denmark to uncover new lineages of life (NeLLi) - Anholt_01485 metaG | ecosystem: Environmental > Aquatic > Marine > Oceanic > Sediment | place... | reverse complement strand
GAAGCCCATTAAATCTGGAAATCCTGGATGTGCACCTATGGAAACCTCGTTATTTCGGGCAAGTTTCATAGTTCTAACGATAGTGCTTGGGTCACCAGCATGAAATCCACAGGCAATGTTAGCAGAAGTTATGAAAGGCATGATCTCCGGATCATTGCCCGCTCTAAAGCTTCCATACGCTTCGCCTAGATCGCAGTTGATGTCGACTTCAAACACCATTCGGTTACCCTCTAGTCTGAAGTTACTTTAGTGGGCTGTGGATTGTTGCTGATGGAACAGGCAGATCTTTCATAGTCAACAGACCTGCCCGAGCATTGATCACCTTTGGAATTGAATTAGTGACCATAGCTACTGTACCGATATCGCCGTGGATGCATGGAGATATTTTCTGATTGATATTTGGGACACCTTTGATTGATATTGAGTCGTACTCATCTTCGGCACCAATGTAGGCTTGAAATTCAAGGGCGATAACTTCATTATCGTTTTGATACCCCTTTGCAGTTTGTTTAAGTCCAGCCACAAAACCTGTTTTAACTTTGATGGCCTTGCTTTCCACTGGTATGGGGGCAATGATTGGCTCAACTGGCCCAGCTTGAATCTTCCCTAAGTGCCATGCCAAGGCAGTAGCAATCATTGATATGGACTGCTCCAAGCCTATGTGACCCTTGATAAGACCGCTTTTAATACGTTCACGAAATGTGTCGACCTCTAACCCTGCGCCAATTTTCTTTTGGAAAGGCACTCTACGAGTTCCAGCGTTCATTATTCTTGTGACTTTTATCTCTTCAATCTCTTGGCAGACTGCGGATAGGGTGATTACTAATGTGTCCATGAGGAACCCAGGATTTATACCTGTTCCCAACACTGTGACTCCTTCAGTTTTAGCTAAAATGTCTAATTCCTGCGCTAGCTGTGGTTCTGAATAGTATGGAGCGGAGAGTTCTTCGCATGTTGAGACTACATTGGCTCCATTCTTCACAATCTTCACTAACTGGTTAAAAACGTCCTTCATGTGTGATGACGTGGCGTGAATAACGATATGTGGAGTTGTCTTAGCAAGGACTGCCTCTGCGTCTTGGTTGACAGTTACTCCCACGGTCTTTTCAAGGCCTAATATTTCTCCTAGGTCTTTCCCAGCTTTTTCCTTTGATTGGTCAATTGCGCCAACTATTTGAAAGCCTTCAGTTCGGAGGAGATGTCTGGCAATGAGACCTCCCATTGCGCCGACTCCAAAAAGAACTGTCCGTATTTTCTCCATGTTCTCAACCTTGATCCCTGTATTTTTTGAAGGGATATAGATGTTTCGTAGGCACTTTTCCTGTGAAGTGGGTGAGGGCGGGCAGAGGTTTACGTTTGTAAATACTAGAGACTGGAGATGTCACCCGCACAATCCCATTTTTCTTTTACGCGTGCGTAGAAAATAATGCGTAGACTACCAGAATTTTTTCACAAGAATGGGGTTTATCGGAAACTTATCATTTTGGCTAATTATAAAATAAACTTCTTCAGGCAAAATGAGTTCATTTGTCTTTAGTTTACGTATGTTCTCTTCTTCATCAACGACTGTATAATATCTAACACCAAACTCTGTAGTAACCTCCTCCTTTAGTCTTAAAGCATACGGAACTGTCCTTGATAGCTCTTTTTCAGAGACTAAATCTCTCAAGAGATTAGCTAATCTTTCTATAACCTCCTTTTGCTCACGCCTTCTTTGATCATGTCTTCTATGTATCTTAGTAAGCTGTGTTCGACAGCTTTTAATGAAATCTAATTCTCGAAGATGTTTTTCCTTAACGATTTCTGCACGCTTTAATAGCCTGTGAATTACTCCCCAACCTCTTCTTTTATTTTTTGAGAATTTATTCATGTTTCTCAACAGCGCACATAGGTCTCCGAAAGTTAAATAATCAAACTGTTTCACCAATTTGAAGGTCTTCCTAAACCAACTTTTCATTTCGGGTAAACGCTCTTCTTCTTCAAGACCCCTTAATTTCGGTCCATGAATAACACAACCGTAGAACATGATAAGATCTTCCAGAATTCTTTCTAAATTTCTATAAATCAGATTCCATTCACCCTCTGCCAAATTTGATTCATTTTTGACATTTTTGAGATAGCTGTGTATTGTAGATGACAAGCCATAAATGCCCTGCAGGTCTGGAGGAACATTAAACCCGAGTCTTAGAAGAATTGATTTCACAAACATTTCCTTATTCTCGATCTTACTAAGACTCATCAAATTAATTTTCTTGGCGAGTTTAGTGAGATTTGGTCCCGATCCGAAAAACTCTTTCAATATAATATCAGGAGGTTCAATCGTACATTTTTGCCATACCAGATCTTTTACGGTTCCAATGCCTTCCAAATGGGGACGTAATTCTTTCTCTTGGAATGATCTTAGAATTATCTCAGCAAGGTTTTTCTCTCCATTATATGGTGGCTTGAAGATGCCAAATGGAGTGACGACGAAATCCCAATATCTTTCGATGGTCTGGATTTTCACTTTATCCTCATCTATAAGTTTATTGAAAATTTCAAGAATCTCTTTATCGTTCAATTTAACAAGAATAAGCTGACACATTTTCCCTTTGATTAATGAGTCATTTTTATCGATTTTTACATCAAGTTTGCCACTAAATGTTTCCTTGATGTCTAAATATGGATGTGGATAAGTAACATGTGTGAACAGGAATTTCGTCATATCTTCCCTTGAAGAGAACTTTCTGGAAACCTTGGATTTCAAAAGACCTAAAGGACCTAAGATCCACTCACCGGCTCCTTGAATGCGAGGGATCTCTCTTTTCTGAATCTTTTTCCGGATGTATTCCTCTATCTCTTCTACCGTTGCATTTTTTATAATTGACTTGACAAGTGATCTTCTTGGGCTTTTCTTGAACTTCCATCTAGTTTGTTGATTGCTGAGTTCTTCTCCCATTTGAATTAATTCTTTTACGTTGAAAAACATGAAAAGAACTTCAAGCTTGACTGCTCTCGCACGAAGTTTAGAAATTTGATCTTCATCAAGTTTTAATCCAATGGTTCTTGAGAGCTTGGCAAGCTCCAATAACCACTCAATCTGATGGTCTTCTAAGAGTCTTCTGTTCTTCACGATCTCTCCAGTATATATCCTCCAAAATAACCTTAAAACAGTCTTAGCTTTTTCCTTTTTTCGACCTGAAATAAGGTAATGATGGGCATAAGATCCGTAGTGATAAACATATCTTAGAATTTCATTTAGCCTAATCTTTGTTCCTTTCTTGTGTCTTTGAGATTCTTTCAGATGAATTTCCGAGTAATATTCACTTAATTCACTTCCAGCCTTACCCTTCAATTCTGTTTCGATTTTTACTATTCTTGAATAGGTTTTCGGTTCCCTTTTTTGTATTTTTTTCGTCCAATGTTGAAGCCATCTGATTTGATCAGGCAGAGAGTTTAAGTCTGATTTATTATCACTTTGTAGGGTTGAACGAATTTTACTAACCCATTCGTCAAATTTCTTTTTTGCATGTGAATTCAATTTATTCACTTACAATTTCTTATCCCTTGTTTTGTTTATGTGATCTCTTAAGGTTGTTTATTGCGCGCGCATTTTATCAAAAAACTATTATCTGATCATGTGCCTAATTCGTCTACAGATTCACAAAAGTGGATATTTACAAATTCACCTACGCGATAACAAGGGGAGGAAGACTTTGCCATGCAACCATAGCACACATAGTTGCAAACTTCGTGGGAAGTGCATTGTAGTTGATGCAAATTTTGTGATAGATATAGTTGACTTTCTATCGTCCAGTATAAGACTAGAGAACTCTGATTGGAGAGCGCAGCTCAATTCCTTTAAACAGCAACTATCAGATTTCTTAGGAAAATGCGGACATTGCTCTACATCAGATAGAGTGTTCACATCCAACCGTGTTTTCAGTATTGAGATCAATCCAAATAATAATAGAAGCTCAATAAGGAGGAAATCAAGTTTTCTTAAAAGGATTGATAACGATTTTCATCGAGAATCCGCAAATTTTTTTTCTGAACTTCATTCGATAATTCAAGCAAGGATAGAACCTATACATGTGGAAGTAGAAGATCTCGAATCGATTAAAAGTGCTGTTGCAGCTTCACGATCCTTACGCAATAACGATGTGAGTTTGATTGCCTCAGCAATACTAAAATCTAATCAGATAAGCCAAACATTCGTTATAACAAGGGATGAAAACCTCGTAAATGCAGTTGCAGAGATATATGGTCTCAGTTCTATCAGTTTAGGAGGGAGATCTCTACAAACACGCGGAATCCTAACTTTAGATACATGTAGCTATACATCATTTCTCCATCGATGTTGCGAATTATCTAACCATGAGCAGGTCTCCATAATCAGACTTGTCGCTACAGGGGATATGATTCGACGAATAAATGATAGGAAAAGGAGAATCAAAGGACGCCAACTCGATTCAGCATTTGGGGAGTTTCAAAAATCAATGATCATCAAAGAACAGAGGAGAAGATGATTTGCCAGAGTCAGAAAATCCCGCGGAAGGCGATTCCAGGGAAGCTTTCTCAAATTTCCTCCGAGAAATGCAGGCTGATAGAAAAGCAGAAAATTTTGAGGAGATGGCGGAAAGATTGGTTAATGAGAGAAGAATCCGTCGCTTCCTCGAAACTTTTAAGAAAAAAGGATTTATGGTTCAAGAAAACCTGGATGAATCAATTGGATTCGATTTTCTACTCCGGAAATTCGATAGGGAAATCTTAGTGACCTTAAAATATCAACGGAATGAGTTCTCGCTATCAAAGGATGCACTCATTCATCTTCATAAAATTCTAAGATCAAACTCGTTGTCTGAAGGAGTAGTTATTGTTTGGATTTCAAGCTCAGAGCACTCTTCAGTTTATCTATCTATTTTCAGACTCAATAGATTGTTAATGGAGGATAGAGAGAGGTTCTCCTTTGTAAATGAAATTCAATCTCTTGACAAGTGTATTTCAAGAATTTTCATGAAACCTTCAAGTTTTGTTAGCGAGCTTAAACCTAGAGTGAAAGCGAGAGCCTTAACTGAGGATAGAATAATAGCGTCTCATGATTTCAATGAGACCATACTGAGATTATTTGGAACCTTGAAAAATAGGAAATACAGACTTAAGCATAAAAAGGAAGCTCTTGAGTCCTTTTCTCGGAGAGATTTAGTAGAACTACAGGGAATTTTCGAACTTGCTTCAGAAGGTAAATTCGAGAAGAGGATATTGGATGATGCTCTACAGAGAATCGCATCTCGGAGCTCATAAATTTGATAAGGTCAATAAAATTGAAAAATTGGAAAGCATTTAACGCGTTTAATCTCACATTTAGTGAGGGAGTGAATTTTCTAATTGGTCCCAACGCTATTGGAAAAACTTCTATTTTGGAAGCTTTGTGCCTTGCATTCACTGGAAATGCGTTAACAGTCAGTGATCCTAAAATCTTAACAAGAGCACATGCCAGGACGCCTTCTGAGGTTATTGTAGAGTTTGAAAAGGACTCAATGGAATACCGAATTGAGAGATCACTCTCCAAAAAGAAGCTGATTAGTTCCAAGTTGTACTTGGATAGAGAACTAATTGCTACAAGTTGGAATGGTGTCACAAAACGCCTAACCCAACTAATGGGTTTAAGTGCTTCTTTCTTTGAAAGAGTCTTGTATCTTTCTGAAGGGGACATCTTTCGGTTCATTAGAGATCCTCCGAGAAAAGGGATAGCCCGGGAGATTGAGGAAGCCTTAGGCATTGACAGAATGGAAAATCTCCTACAGGAGATTAGCAATGAGAGACATCACCACGAAGAAAAACAGCAAGAACTAATCCTTAAGAAGAGCAGATATAAGAAATTGGCACCAAAAGGAAAGGAACGATTATCTAGCCTAAGAAAGAAAAATCGATTAACAAGAGCACAACTCGTCGATAATCGACAGAATCTTCAACAGATCTCGGTTGAGATCGGGAAGCATGAAACTGAATTATCGAGAGCTAAGGATGTTATGGAACTCATCACCAGCACTACAAAGAGGCTTACATCTAAGTTCGATCTATCAATCTCTGAGAAAGATCTACTGGAAGGAATTAAGCAAACTGCAAGGTCTTGGGAGATCCAAATACAGAAAAGTAACAAACAACACGAGAAATCTACACAACAGAAGGGGATGATTCAGGAACAGGCAAAATCACTTGATGAGATCTTGAACCTCCTGGCGGGTATTCACACAAAAAAGAAAGGAAAGGATGAGATCCTTTGTCCAGTTTGTAGGAAAAAACTCTCTCTAATTGAAAGAAAGAAGCTTTTAATGGAAACTCGTAAGCGTCGACAAGAATTAGATATACAATTGAGTGAATTGAATTTACAGATTGAACAAAGGCAGAGTGAGTTCCTGAAGTTTCAGGAGGATCTAGGAGATCTACGCTTTACATTAATGAGCATAGAGAGTTTCCTTGCAGAACTAAAGATTAAGCAAACTTCAAGAAAGAAACTTGACACTTTTATACTTGAGAAAACTAAAATTATCGAAAATCTAGCTTCTAAAAGAGAAGAACTCGAGCAAGATACACAGCGTTTGGACACTGAAAATTCGGCGACTCAGCAAGAGATACAGAAGGTAGAGCTGATTGACGAGCTTGAGAATCTAGAAGATTTACAGAAACAACTAACTTTCGAGACTAAATCTCTTATGGCACTCAATTTATTGGAAAAAGCAACACATGAAACTATAAAGATTCAAAGAGAGAAAAAGCTTGAACCAGTATACAAAGAGATTGAGAGTGTATGGAACAAGTTGAGAAAGGGTCAGAGATTTTCAATAAAGCTTGATTCCAAAACTATACCTACATTGTACAGACAGGGCGTGAAGTTTGACGCACAACAACTAAGCGGAGGAGAAAAAGTTGCCTTGTTCGTAATTTTACGAACTGTTCTCTGCAGACGATTCACAAAAATTGGATTTATGCTATTGGATGAGCCCTTAGAACATCTTGACTGGGAGAATCGCCGTTTAATTGTAGATTTCTTAGTGGAATCTCTTGAAAAAGGATGGATAGACCAACTTATTGTGACAACTTTTGAAGAACATATTATCCGGAAGTTCAGTTACCGAGAGTCAACTCGCATCATCACTCTATGAACCGAGGTGCAATTGCATGCGCGCGTAATGCACTTCAGAATCCAAATATGCTCAAAGCTTAATCATCTTTTTCTTTCTTTGACTCAGCTGGAATCAGAGGAAGTGGACTATCGTGCGCGCGCGATGGTCTATATTTTTCGAGCACCCTTTGAATATCCCGTAAAGGCAAAATTAACCTGTTTTCAAAAATCCAAATAGGACATGTATTTTCACAGGTTCTTTCACAAGTAGCAATTTTCTTCAAAACTGATTTCAAATGCTCACCTTTTAAACAAGGTAATATATTTAACGCGAGTTCTTTTCTGGTCCCATCATTACCACAATCTACTACTTTAGCAAGTCTTGATAAACACATTTTTCTCAGCATTTCTAAAACGGAAAGATCAGGTTTCCTCAAGAATGGTTCACCCTCTCTTTTGGTAACTGCATTACCACTAATGAACAACATCCCGATTCTCTTATCTTCCCAATGTTTTTCCAGAAATTCCATAGAATTATCACTTGCGATATAAAACCTGTCAAAAAAATCATGAATCTTGTTAATTTGGTGAAACGCTCGATTAAACTTGTCTTTTTTCGATTTTATTTCAATCCCTATAAGTCTCTCATCTTTCATTGCTATCAGATCAACATCTGATATTATACTCCCCCAAGAGACATTCAATTGGACATGAGGATGGACTTTGAATCCCCTGTTCTGGAAATATGGAATGAGTACTTCCATTAGTTTACGTTCGAATCTTCCCAATTTTTTTGATGAGGGGATCATACACTCAACTCAGTATAGAGCGAAGAGAATTCTTATTCTACTGTACTCTTTTTAAATGCCTCTCTATTTCATTCGTAAGTGAAAAGCTGCGTTCGCGTGTAGTTGTCATTTTTATAACACCACCATAGCGCAATAATACATTCTCCCTAAGCCCACCAGGAATGCCTATATGATGTGGTACGAGCTTAAAGGTCCAATATCCTCTGACTGCTTTTTGATAAAACCAAACTAATCTTTTAGCATGTTGTTTGCTTCGCAAATCTCCTTGATCTGGGAGCGGAGCTGACACTCGAGCAGGTTTTTCAGGTATGACTTCAAAGTAAGTGTAAAGACCTAGGAAACTTGAAGTATGGTAGTTGTCAGAGTGTACCAGATATAATTCTATCTTGTCTACTTTTGCAGGGACATAAACGGTTATCTCATGCGCTGGGGACCACTCTTTGACACGTGGGATAACCAACCGGATAGTTCCTTCAAAAACTACTTTTGCTGTTTGAAAAGGTGAAGCTATCATATCCTCACAATCAGGTTTTCCAAACCCAACAAACTTAGGATGGTTTTGCGTGCTTTTGCATGAACTATAAGCAAGAGCTTTCAGAGTTTCCGAATTCTGAATATTTTCGCCATATTTTTTCTCTATCTCAGCTATATGCCCAGCCACTATGGGTGTTGAGAGGCTAGTCCCTACTCTCTCGACTAAAGAGCCAGATGCGGAAAGAGTTTTTATTCCCACACCTTGACAGGTGAAGTTATTTGTTAGGTTACCACCATGTTCCACTACTTCAGGTTTGATGCAACTACATAGCAGCGAGTTTGGGGTGCTATATCGAGTGAATGGCGATGGAGCGTCTCTTTGAGCTATTGACAGGGAGTTCGAGTTCTTGCAATATGAACCCACAGCAACAACTGAAATCGCGTCTGAAGGATGTTGAATGGGACTGTGATCAAGATATCTTGGATATACAATGTTTCTGGAGTTAAACAGATCTAGTGCTTCAGGTAATATGTTTCCTGTGCTGAAGAGTACACATGTGTTACTAGCCTGAATTAACTGGTCAATTTTCAATGTCTCAAAACGTGATGCATCATTATCAATTAGGTAATTAATTGAGCAGGTGTAAATCCGCGTCTTTGGGAGATATCGTGTTATTGCATTTGCAAGAGCTCTGAAGAGATTTGAACTGACAGTGCTGGAATGCACCTTGTGGGAGATAATTCTCGCTCTAGCTGACCTCTCTTCACCAAAGGCTGCGAGATAGGCTACTGATGTTCCATGATCATCATCATCATTTGCATCAGATATACATGGCTCAAAACTCCTTTGAGAGATTAAAGGTTTTAGTTGTGAAACGTAGTTGACACCCGTATCAAGGACACAAATCTCAGGTAGAAGGTTTGCATTATGTTTAGAATTGCTATCTTCAGCAAGTTCCAGAGATCCCCTTTTTGGCAGATTAGCCTGATCTGAAGCTTTTGAACTTAAATTTTGAGCAACTATTCTTGGTGTTTCATGAACTCGATACACAAAAGAAGAGCTTTTTATCAGTTCTGAAGTTGTTGGAAAGTTAATTTTGACGCTCAACATTCCAGATCTGGAAAACCTATCAACCAGTAGACCATGGATTTCTGTTTCACTTTTTCTCAGGAACGTCTCGAGTTGATTGATATAGTTTTTTATCTTCTCAATGTCTATATTGGGAACAACATAAATATCAACATCTCTAAACTCGGTTGTCCATTTTTCTTCGAGAAGTATGTCTTTATCAATCTGCTCCTCGATTCTCATGGGATGCATATCAAACACTATATTAGCCAGTGATTTTGGAAACTCCTTTCTAGATTTGGTTATCTGATCTAATGTTTCGATTCTTGAGGTTACCAAAGCTTTTGATTTTTTCTCATTCAAGAATGCCAAGAGTTTTGATTGCAATCTTTCAAGCAATTTTGTTGAAGAAGGGTGGTCACCCTTTATATTGAAGTCAATAACAAAATAAGCCATTTCATCTCTAAGTTTTTTCTTTCTAACATCAGCTACTATTTCTTCCAACCTAGCTTTGATTCCTTCTTCAGTCTTCATTCCCCCCTCATCTTCGCCGTGCGAAACCCTACGGGGAGGGTATCCGCCTGCTCTTGTGGTTTTTCTAGGATGAGTTGTAGCTTTGGGTTTAATGAATACATAGTCATCAGATCCGTGAGAACTACTCTCAGAACTTGGCAAGACTCTCCCAACACCCTGTTACATAATTAAGTGCTAAATTCCCAATTTAGTTTTTCTCTTGGCGTCTCGGCATGAGCGGGTAATACGCACGCTCAATTTGCATAATGTGTACAAGTGCGCATTTTGATTATATAGCTAAGATAGGTCCCAACATGTCATGTGTTATTACATCAAATTCAGCAATCAGGCAAATTAGAAAAAGAAATGAAATAGCAGTTTCAACACTCAAAGCCAAGTTTATTTCACTACTATCTTAGCACACGCATTTCTGTCAGGAAATATTACAATACTTTTCCATAATCTAACTAAGAGGATTCAAAGCTTGGTTTTTCTCGCTTCTTTTACGCTGTCACATGTACCGTTGTGCTTATGTTTATAAGAACAAAGAAGACATTCCGCTATTGCAACTTTTAAGATAGAACTACCAGCTTTCTCTATAGTGACTCGCTGCGATTACGCGCGTGATTTAAAAAAAAAGAGAATGTTAATGATTTTGTAATAGGTTTACCAGCTTTCACCATAATTTGAGACTGCAATAACTACGTCAAAAATGTCCACATCTGCGTCATTGTCTATGTCACAGTTTGGAACGTAATTTAGATCTCCTTCACTCGAACCATAGGCTTCGGTAAGATCCGCTATATCATAAACGGCGACAGACCTGTCTCCGTCGACATCACCTGGAATTGTGACCAAGATGATGCCATTATAGATTAGTTCATTGTTGCTTGGAACAGCGTCATCATATGGAACGATGCTTGCGTGTGCACTTAGGGTGTAATTATCCTTCACGACATTCTCTGTGAACCATGTGAACTCAACGGTCTGCTCTTCTCCAACAGGCAATGACACCACCTGCACTAATAACACCTGCTCACCGAAGAAAAGCCCTTCCGCGTCGAGGGTGACTGTGATCGTCTCCCATATGTCTCCGAGGTTCCCAACGGTGACATTCACCGTAATGCTGAATCCTTGGCCGACCACAGTTTTTTCAGGTGGGTGAGGTGTGATATGGGCTACCTCAACGTCATGATCCCCGACAAATCTAAACACTGGCTGTACCCAATGAGGTCCATCCATGTAAACCGAGATCGTTTCCGCAGAACCTAAGCCGGGCACGTCTGACATCTAATGGTCGAACTCGTAGAACGGTTCAGTTGCAGTTGCCGTGACCCAGGCGTCTGTGTGATGCGCGTAGTAGTAGATGTTTCCAGATGGAGGATCCGTTTCGCCACCAGGACTTGCTGTAATTTGCAGGGGGTATTCCAAGTCGACAAAGATTGCCCGGTATTCGTAGGACGCGTCTAAGACGAGTGATGTTGGGCTCTCGTAGACTTCGATGGTTTCCATCGGGCTATCCCAAGGCCGCTTCAGGACGAAGAAATGGTCAAACTGGTAGAGTGGATCTGCAAAGGCTTCAATGTTCACGGTTTTTCCCTCTCGCTATTCATACCAGATCTCTTCTTCTGGTTGCGTATCGCCATTCGCTGACGAAAGCATTTCGAAGGTCCATTTGTATCCCCATTTGTCAACGTGATTGTGCAACTTGTCAATGCAGTCTTGACACCAATCCGCTGTTTCCAGTACGCGCGCGCTGCTATCGAGCACTGAAGTTTGGGGAGGAGAGCATAGAGGACGCTGGTTCGTTTTGCCTGAATAGGCATCCTGAACACTATTACAGTTGTGAGGTCAGGGACCTATTCTGCTCGCAGCCGTTGAAGGAGCTTAGAAAGGGCATAAAGCGGTTTGAGGATGCCCGAAGAGCAAGTTCGCGTATTACTTTGCTCCAGTTCATGACAGAGGAGGCAGCTGACAGCAATATGGTGGAGGTGTAGCCTTGTCACAGGTGAGGAAAGCTGGCAACGACATCAGCTGTGTGGAATGCGGAAGTACACGGATGTGGAAGGATGGGCTAAGAGCAACCAAGTCTGGTGTAATCCAGCGGTACTTGTGCAGAGACTGTGGCTTCAGATTCAGCGCATCGAGTCTTGGAAGCCGTGAAAAGACTCACTTGATACAAAATAACTTAAATACTTTGAAAAAGATACATTTTAGTCGTATCCGAATAGGCGCCGACCGACCGAAGGCGAAAAATTTGGAGCGTCAACAACCGCAAAACGATAAGCCTAAGCGGGAGGCTACAGCTGACATCAAAGGGAAGATTGTAGAATTCCTGTGGTACTTAAAAAAGAAGGGTTATGCCAGCTGCACCATCAGAACTCGAATGAACCTTATCAGAAGGCTGGTTGTGCTTGGAGCGAACATTTTCAATCCGGAATCAGTTAAACAAATACTTGCAGAGCAACCTTGGTCTCCGAACTCAAAGTTTCAAGCTGTAATCGCCTATGATAACCTCGCTGAAATGCTCGGGATAAATTGGACTCCACCTCACTACCGCAGAGTTGAAAACCTTCCATTTGTCCCTGTAGAAACAGAGATTGACCAGTTAATTGCTGGTGTAGGAAGAAAATTAGCCACATTTCTTCAACTGATTAAAGAAACTGGAGTTAGATTCAGTGACGCGCTCAGCTTAAACTGGACTGACCTCGAACCTGAAAGTCAAACTGTGAAAATCAGTCCAATGAAAGGAAGCCATCCCAGGATACTTAGGTTATCACGTGAATTACTTATCATGTTGAATCGAATCCCCAACAATTCGAACAGAATCTTTGGGAACATTAGCGCATCTGGACTCAGAACGAACCTATGGACAAGCAGGAAGAGAGTAGCTTACAAGCTCAGTAACCCAAGAATAAACAAGATAACCTTTCACAGTCTACGCCACTGGAAAGCCACCGTTGAATACCACCGAGTCAGAGATATCCTGCATGTGAAGAAGATTCTCGGGCACAGAAGTATCCACAACACCATGAAATACATCGACTTGGAACACGCCATCTTCAATACTCAAGGTAGCGACCAATTCGTTGTTAAAGTAGCAGAGACTGTCGAGGATGCTTGTGAACTCGTGGAAGCTGGTTTCGAGTTCGTTACAGAATTAGACCATAAGCAACTCTTCCGAAAACGGAAATAAACCTTCATAAAAGTTTACAGTCCAGCGTAAAGGTTTACGTTTGTAAACTTTTATATCGGGGACATTGCGTTAATCACAATTGGCTAGAACAGTGACTGCAAATGATCTGCAGAACACTTGAACATAGCAGCCAAGAGGCGATTCACGGGAACTAATGGGGCATGGGTCGTTATGAATTCCGTAGTAATCCCAATGGATGTACGCAAGAAGGCTAAATACTGCTTTGAGTGCGGCGCTTGTACAGCAAGTTGTCCGATGACAGAGCTCCTATCACCAAGTTATAATCCGAGAAGTCTGTTGAAT
>Ga0114930_10003593_pt1 | contig 13472 bp, 13 predicted proteins | sample AnhtaG_FD_87300 | JGI IMG/M metagenome (GOLD analysis project Ga0114930, IMG submission 87300) | Deep subsurface microbial communities from Anholt, Denmark to uncover new lineages of life (NeLLi) - Anholt_01485 metaG | ecosystem: Environmental > Aquatic > Marine > Oceanic > Sediment | place... | reverse complement strand
TTTACATGTCCAATTAAGATATATTCCCTTATATTATTTAAACTTAATGCAGTGTTCAAAATCTTACACACTAATCCAATAGAAAATTTTAGTATAAGTTATTCTGGTGAAAGTATAACAATCTAAAAGAAAAGGATAGCTGTGTATAGTACCAATAGAATCTATTTGAAATTATTTTTAATATATTCCATTACTTTATGTATTTCTTCTAGATGAGTTTCTCTTTTACCAAAAATATAAAATCTAACATCTGGGCCAGTACCGCTAGGTCTAAAATAGAGAGTAGAGTCTTTACTTTTTAACTGGTATATATCGATATTATTGTTGTTATCAGATAAAGCATGAATCTGGTAATCTTTCTCTCCAATTACAATAGTCTTTCCATCAAATTCTGTAAAATTCTTCATAATTCTGACTTTTTCTTCATCAATCGCTGGAATTGTTCGGTTTATCCCCTTAATCGACCAATCAATTGATTCTGAAATGACAAATCCACGACAGATAAGTTCTGTAATTAAGACCAATGCGGGAACGGGATATTTATCAGCAATTATTGGTAAATCTGTAGAGAACTCAGCTTCTCCTGTTTCTGGATTTTTAGAAATATTCAAAATGTTCAAAGTATGCCCCCCAGATTCCTCCCAATACACCATTAAGAATGATTCAGTATCTATGTTTTCTAATTCCATTAGCTCTAAAATATGTTGCTTCAGAGGAACGGGATTATTTATTTTGATTAATTTTTTATTTTGATCTTCCAAATAAAGAATTGCTGTATCTACTTTTGATTGTTCAACTTCTATTCCGAACAGAAAATACATAATTACTCCCAAATGTTTGTAACCTACACCTGTTAAAATATTTAAAAAACTAGTATGATCTCCGCGTAAATCACTTGGAATCGTTCTAACATTTATAATTTTTTTACCAAATGCTTTAGCTAGGATATTGTGCATTGCTGAATATATTTCATTTGGGATATAAGTAAAATATTCTCCATTTTGCTTCACATACAATGCGATCCTATCTCTGTCAGCATCGAGTAGTAAGGCAATTGTAGAATTATTTTGTTCCATCGCATCCTTTAGTTTTTTTTCATGAATTATTTTTATAGGATTAGGAGGATTAACTTCTTCCTCGATAAGTATAACATTTGCACCATAATCTTTAAACAAATTAACTATACCTCGAGCTTTCCCTAGATAGGGCCAAATTACGATATTTTTACCCTTAATACTTGTTATTTCTAACACTCCAGATAATAATTTTTTCACATAATCATTATTCTTTTTGATTGTATCAATCTGGATAGCGTTATAATCTGTTTTCAGATAAATTTCTTTGTAATTTAAGGCTTTTCTAGATATATCTTTAAACACTTTTCCAGACATAGGCATAGGATATTCAATATAGAATTTAATCCCATTCCAGGATAAATCGTTATGACTTGCTGTAAGGACAATAACTAGATTAATATCCTCATATAATGCTACAGAAGCAGCACCATATGGAGAAGATACTTTAGATTCATTTGGAGAATCTTGCTGATGATAAATCTGAAATCCATCATAAGCAAAAATTTCAGAACAATAGTGTAATAATAAATTTTTACTTAGACGATTGTCTGTTACAATTAATACCTTTAGATTTTGATTACCTTTTAATTCTATGTACTGTTGACTAATTGCTTTAAATACTCTTAAGAAAAGAAAGAGCTTACTATTTGGTAGATAATATTTTTTATTTTCTTCAATTATATCACAAATTTGAATTCTTAGTCCTGATGTGGGTGCTACAATAGGGTCAATGATATTTTTTTCTCTTTCTGTCAACTCAGGTAATTTGAGTGTTTTAATTCCTTTTTCTGAATCCTCTAATTTGATATCTTCTATATTAAGTTCAATCAGTTAAGTCACCAATATTTACTATGATGATTATGAATAGGATTGAAAATCTTAAAATTATTATTATTTCAAAATAGCATAATAAAACAAAATTAATCACTAATTTTTGAAATTTCTTTTATAGCTTCTTTTAATATTGCTATAATTTTTTCACGATACATGGGTTCAATAGCAATCATTCCATGAGTCTTAATAGTTCGTTTTTCACTAGATAGAATCCTTTCACAAAACTCTGGTGTAAGCCTATTTGGTAAGTCTTGTTTATTAGCAATACCTATTACCAGTTTATCTGGATAATGCTTATCAAGTAGATCATGAATAATGTCTTTTGTTGGATTTATATTCTCATAAGTAGAATCAGTAAGAAGTAAAACCATGTCCGTACCCGCAGCTAAACTCTTCCATAAAGAGTGAAATTGTTTTTGCCCAGCGAAGTCCCACAGAGTAATAGATCTTTCGAATTCATCTCCGTCATAAGATGCTATGTCTGCTGTAATTGTAGGCACATATTCAAGGTCTACATCTTGTCCACATATTAGTTTTGTTAACGTAGTTTTCCCTACGCCCCCTAAACCAAGAATAGAAATCTTTATTGCTCCTAAAATAAGATTATCTAATTCCTTTTCAAATTCGTAAAAAATTGTTCGATTTCCTGCCCAGCTCCCACTCTCAAGTATTTTGCCATATTTATCTATGAACCTTGCTCTTACACTCAAAATTTTTGAATTAACTATAGCATCATCGTCTTCGAGATCTGTACAAACCACAATAATAATTGTGTCTATAATAGTGTAAAAATATTTGAAATCCTCCGTTTGTGTGCTTTTGATATCACTTTGGCTAATTTCTTTCATAAAACCTGAAAAAGCGCTTAAGAATCCTGCTAATAAATCTCTATCTACTTCTGAAGTTCCGTAATTCCTGAATAATAATGACTTACCGTCCTTAGTAAGAATATTTATGTACTGAATCAAATTTTCCACTTGAGAAGTTTTTTATAAAAGCATTATCATTATAAATATTAATTAAATAATAAATTTCGATAAAAAATAAATTTTGTAAAAGTTCTCATTTTTAATCAATCAATAACTTTCTATATTAGAGGAAATTTGATGGACCCCTCAGAAAATAAGGATGATATTCTACACTTTATTAAAGAAGCGAAGGAAAAAATTGAAAAATTCGCATCAATTCTCGAGAAATTTGGGCTTGATATCATCACAAAAATGGGGCAAACCAATTTTAAGATAAATACACTGACTGACAAAGTTGATAAATTAAGCAAAGCAACAATCGATGTGAAAGCATTATTACCTCAACTAACTAATGTTATTGAAAATCAAAAAATTCTGGAAGCTGAACTTGACCTAATTAGAACATTGATTCAAAGATCAGATATTTCATTTCAATCAAAAGATGTGGAGGCTGAAGCAGTAGAACGTGATATATCTGCAACAGACAGAAAACAGTCAATAATAGATGAATTTAACAGCTTAGTGAAGTATTTGGAGGAAAATGATGATCCACAACCCGTAATAACTGACTTAGAGAACATAAAAGAAGAAATATTTGTTTTTACTGGAGGTCATAGAATTCTTTATGAAATAGGGCAGTTCACTAATAAACTAAATGATTTAGAGTCTCTTCCTGAAGAAATAAAAGAAGATCTAAAAGAAAAAATTACATTTTGGATAAATAAATTAACCGTAAAGGGATAAAATTAGGTTTTAAAAAAATTACTATTCCTGTAGTTTTGAAAGAAGTGTAAGTTCACCTATTTTGTGGAAAATTTCAGAAACATTTTCGCCTGTTGATGCTGAAGTTTCGAAAAAAGGAGCATTTAGTTTCTGTGATAAATGTTCTGCCATAGGTAATATAATCTTTTTCTCATCTTTCAAATCTATTTTATTGCCAATTAATATCCGGGGGATTCCTGAAAGTCCATATTTCACAGCAGTAGAATACCAATTGTTTACATTCGAAAAGGAACTTGACCGAGTGACATCGTAGATTAGCATCATTCCGTCTGCGCCATTAAAGTAGGGACGATGGAGCATGTAGAATTGTGGTTGTCCAGCCACGTCCCAAATCATTAAGCTCACATTTGTATCCTTTCCCATGTCGTTCTTTACAGTGACTTTTTCTTTGGTAATATTAACTCCGACGGTTGGAACGTATTCATACTGAAATTTATCACCGCAAAAATTAGTTAGAAGGCTAGTTTTGCCAACAGCAGGGTCCCCGATTACAATTATTTTATAAATCATCTCAGAGCGTTCATGAAACACTAATTTTTCATCATCTTTATTTCCAGTCATGATATATTATTTTCTTTATCGATTTTTAATTAATTAATTAATGAAATTCGGATATAAAAATGTTAATTATTCCTTTTTAAATTGAATTTGTTTAGAGATTTCAAATTTTGAAGTTTTAATATTTTCACGAGAGATAAAGTAAATTTTATCGAGTATAAATTTGATTTCTTTCCAGGTCTTCTGTAAATTGTTAATTATCTCATGCAATTTATTCTTCCCTTTGATTTGACCAACGCTTAAATGGGGTTTAAATCCATTTTTATATTTATTTACATCATCACAATCAGGTACAAGTTTCAGAATTTCTGATTGTAAATTAACTATTAAATCAATAGGTTCAGGATCAAGCCACAGAGTATAATTTTGATGCCTATGGCTAAAATATTTAAAATTTGATAGAGATAATTCGAATGGTTTAAAATCTCTACATTTTTCAGAAAATGCTTTTTCAAGAGCTACATATTCAATTTTAGGCATAAATGGGAAGAGTAAAGTTATATGAGGCATCCATCTATGAATATTTCGGTCATATGTTTTGCGAATCTCTTGTATTGATTCCCATTTTTCTTCTGGGGGTATTATCACAACAGCAGAAGTATAATCTTTTCTCATTAAATTTAGCTTATTATTTTGTTAAGTGTTTCTTATAATCTAATGAAAATTAATTAAAAGATTTTTATTTAAGAAAGGCTAATTGTAATTTGAGAAATGAAAATAAAACAAAGACACTTCATTCGAAAATCCGAGTTAAACGTTCTTAAAGATGAGATCTTAACACAATATGACCAAGAATTCATTGATCAAGTTTTCCCTAAAAAAAGCAATGTAGAACTTATACAAACTGAATCTGGAGATATTTTATTTGCCGTTAACAATGAGCTAAAACTTTGGAAGTCTAAGTATGGATATATCCCAGTATTAACCCTTCTTTTAAACAATAGAGTAGATTTAAAAACAATTGTAGTAGATTTTGGAGCCGTACGTTATGTCACTAACGGTGCTGATGTAATGAGACCCGGAATCACGAAGATTGATCCAACCATCAAGAAAGATGATATTGTAAAAATAGAAGAAGAAACAAAACATAGGGCATTAGCTGTAGGAAAAGCTATGTTTGATGCTTCAGAAATGGAAACAAAGACGTCTGGAAAAGTTGTAAAGAATCTTCATACAATTCAAGATTCTATTTGGCAATTTGAAAAGCAATTCAAGTAAATTCTGCTTTTAATATTGATTCCATTAAAAATCTATCTGATTTTTTTAAATCATTAATAGGATGGCTTTCTAATTCATAATAATCTATTAAATGCCCACATTCTCTAAAATTACATAAACTGAGTATGATTTTTAATCCTTCTGTAATAATTTGTTTGCTTTCAATCTCATCAGATGCTTTTATTAATTTGATAATTGACTTTGACTTCCATATTTCATTATCATGGAGATTTTCTTCTAAACAAACAAAATCTTCAAAAATATCATGAAAAAACTCAGTTTCTGTAATCAATTTTAGTTTAAACCACCTTAACCCTTAAATATTAGATAAACTAATTCCCCAATTATTAACTAGTTAATATTTATTTTCAAGATATTTTAATACGAATCATTTCAGAGATTTTACGTTATAATAAAACATACATAAGAGAAAATCTATAAATTGCATGAATTGAGCACTTCTTCCAAGATAAGTTATCGAAATCAATTGGGATGATGATGAAAAATTTTTACATTTTCCTACATTTTTGTTAATTTTTTTAATTATTTTAATGTTTTAATTTAACTAATATGATTTAGTTGATTGTCAATAAATTAAAAAATCTCATAATACCTGGATATCTCTGTGAATAAGAGTAAATTTCCAATTGAAATTATTATAGTCTGACCCCAAGTAAAAAATTTTTAGTAAATGGTTCTGGGCTTTTTACTTAATGACTTATAAATGATTTTGTAATCTTAGTTTCTTGTGTAGTGTAAAATTAAAGTTTTATAATATCTGTGTGATATTGTGTTCTATGCATATTACACGATCTTATAATTTGACTTTATTTTATATTACATGGAGCTATATATCGATGGTATTATCGAGTATATTAATAAACATATCTCGATGACTCATCATATTAACAATAAAAAAGAGGTTGTGTGAAAAAAAATGTCAATGTATCGATCGTATTTATTAAAAAATAACTTCTGGGCAAAAAAAGGAAATGAAAAACATCCAGAATCAGAAAAGGTTTTTATTAAACATGATTCAGAGGTAGGGGGAATTTATGCTATCGTTTTAAATGAAAGGAAAGGAGTAAAGATGATGGTGGAAGGGAAGGATTACTATTTCAATAACTTTGATAAATTAGATTCTTTTTTAACTCGTCTTCAGCAAAGAAAAGATGATTTTATGAAAATTCTCAGAAGAAAAAATATTTCCCAAAGATTAAGGATGTTAGATATTTAAAGATTTTTGAAAAAAATTTTACCCTTATTTTATTATTTATAGACAGGCTGGAGTCCTGTCTGGAAATGGCGTAATCGCAATTTGGCTCCACGAGAAATGGTAACTCTTGGTATTTTATTTCTATTATTATATAACTCTATTATCGCAGCAACGGCATAATCAATATGGGAGGGACCATAGACATTTCTCGGTACAGCAAATCGAACCAAATTTAAAACTCCTTTTCTTTGGTCAGGTGATTTTTTATCCCATTCAAAAGCAAAAGGTCCCAATTCAGCTGCTCTAATACCGTAGTGTCTGATTAATTCGATAGTAAAACCAACACCCCTAAAATCATCTGGTTTTGTATCTGAGTCTTCAAAAAATTTATCCATATTAAGATAAACTGCATGTCCTCCAGCAGGGAGTATAACTGGAACATTATTTTGAGCAAGTTTTCGAGCAAAGTTCCTCACTTGAAATTTTCGTTCATTCAAATAGGGTTCTTGCACAACCTCATATAACCCTATAGCAAGGGCCATAATATCCCTACCTGACATTGCTCCGTAGCTATCATTCCCAAAGGTTAAAATTTGTTTTTCTTTCAATTTAATACCGATGTCTTCTTTGATTGAAAACTTTTTATGGAAAGTTCCTTTATCTCTAAAAAAGAATCCACCACCAATGTTCGCTAGTCCATCTTTTTTGAAACTTATTGTGAAGCCCTCTATATATGAAAACATTTCTTGGACGATACTTGGGATAGAACGATCTTGATATCCTTTTTCAAATTCTTTAATAAAATTAGCATTTTCAGCAAATCTACATGCGTCAAAAAAAAGAGGAATATCATATTTCACTGCTATTTTGTGAACCTCTCTTATATTTTTCATCGCAACAGGTTGTCCTGCAGCGGTATTATTGGTAATTGTTATATAGATTAATGGAACAGAATCTACTCCTTTTTCTTGAATTAACCTTTCTAGTGCTACAATATCCATGTTACCTTTGAATGGGTTTCTATTATCCATTTGATCATAAGGAAAATCATCAAATAAGTTAGCAGAAAAGAGATTAAATGGGGTTATACCATTGGCCATGATATTTGCTTCTGTTGTATCAAAATGTCCATTGTTAGGTATACAATATTCTCTATTGGGATCTTTTTCTCTCAAAATAGGAGCGATGGTGGAAAAAAGTAAGTGCTCAGCACATCTGCCTTGAGGAACTATAAACGCGTTTGGACGTGTAAGTTGGTGAACCCCACCGTTAACGAACCCTCCTTCAAATGAAGTGAGATAAAGCTCATCCATTAATTTTTTCACATTTGTTTCTCCAGAAAGTATCAGATTAATAGCTCTTTTTGGTTTGTCGCCGCGTTCGAAAGTATCTCTCACTGCCTCTAAAAGTACATAATATCCTTTATTACGAGCATAAGATTCATCCCCATGAAAAAGGGCAGCCCATTGTAAATCGGTCATAGTACCTGATCCAGAATCCGATAGGAAATCTACAAATAATAAATCTGCGGGAAATGAAAAAGCATTATACTCTGTTTTTTTTAATGCATATTCACGCTGCTCTTTTGTAACTTCCTTAATGGTTCTAACTACCAATGGTTTATTTGCAAAGTAATTTTCTTTTCTTAACTCCTCTTGTGTTTTCAATACTTTTCCACCAAAAATGAGTTTTTCAAAATAAGTAGTGTTTAAAACTAGTTTTTCAAGATTTAATAATTTTTAGCAATTTCTTTCTGTACATGTTATAAGCTTATTCTATTTAGAGTTCAAAAAAGCTATTATTTGTAAATAACTTAGAATAATATATGACAACAGAAGAAATTGGAGACCCCTATGAAAAAATATTACAAAACATGCGTGAATATCCTAGTGATATACCAATAAATAATGGTAAAATATCAGAGGCATTCCGAGAATTCATTACATTATTATTCACTCCTGAAGAAGCGGAAATTGCGCAATACTTGACAGTAAGACCTCAATCGGTTGGAACAATTTCAAAAAAAATGGGTAAGGATCGGGAAGATACGAAGAAAATTTTAGAAAAGATGGCTGAAAACGGAATCATTCAGGATATCGGAGGATTTTCTTATTTTATAGCAATGGCGCATTTATTAAACATGGGATTCAAATACTCAAAGACTTTTGAAAGGCTTGGTAAGAAAGGTGCCGAGTTATATCAGCAATTCTTTATCGAAGAAAAGTTTTATAAAAGATATGAGTCCTCTGATAAGGGCACCTCGCTTACGCGCGTAGTTCCCGTTAATAAATCAATTGATCACCAATCTCTTATCTCAAATGCCGAAGAAATACATGGAATAATAGAAAATTGCATAGGACCAATTGTGATAACAGATTGTCCCTGTCGAAATCGGACAGAAACTTTAGAAATAAGGGAATGCAAGGATAAATATCCAATCCATGAATCCTGCTTTCAAGTTGGCCTGTTTGGAAAATATTTTTTAAGAAGAGGGGAGGGAAGAGAATTATCTCGTGAGGAAGCACATAAGCTAATTGATAAAATGGCACAATTAGGATTAGTTTTTACTACTGAAAACGTAGAAAGCCAAATGCACCAAGTAATTTGCTGTTGTTGTGATTGTTGTTGCGCCATGTTGAGAGGCATGACTCGTTTTGAAGATAAAAATGAAAATTGTATTGCTAAATCGAACTATATCTCAAGCGTAAATCAGGATTTATGTAAAGGATGTGGGCTATGCGCAGAAAGATGTCCGTTCCAGGCAACTACAATAGATAATGATAAATCTAATGTAAATGCTAAAAAATGTTATGGGTGCGGTGTTTGCGCAGTGACATGTCCAACGAATGCCATAAAACTTTACCGTATTGAGCGTTCGCATTTATATAAAAATCCTTTAGAATTAATGCAGAAGATATATCAAGAAAATAGAACTGAAAAGTAAAAAAAAAGGTTATTTTTTTTGCTTACTATAAGTATAACTTTTAGGTTTGCGATTTGATTTTTAACCCTACTTCAAAGCTGGCTCCAACAGACCGAGATCAATCATGGTTTGCCCGGTCTCGTACAATGTATCCTTGATAGCATGAGTTTTGAGACCGAGTTCCTCGCGTACTTTATCACAATGGCCGAGCGGTGCTTGGTAGACTTTGCCATATTTCTCGAGGATCTGGTTGATTTCCTCCGGCGGACCGCCCACATTGATCTGTGGAAATAACTTCTGCAGGTGCGCTTGAAGTTGTAACACGTCAAGTTCACCGGATTCGTCTGTGGCACTCAGTTGATAGCGCGATCCGTTTTTACAGATGTCACTTTCAATCATTAGCGCCTGTGATTCGCCGACATCGCGAACATCAACGATGTTCCACAATGCATTCCATTGCCGTTCGCAGGTCTTCCCAGCTAGCATACGACCAAGCCACCATTGCCAAGAGTATACCCGTTCGTGCACCCGGGAAAGAAGTGGTCCTAACACTGTAAGTGGACATACAGAAATGGCGTCAAAACGCCCATCCTTCTCGGCAAAGCGGTATGCTATATGTTCACACTCGACCTTGGCCATTGAATAAGCCATATCACCATCCTCATCGATTCTACTTGAGGACCAGTTTGGATCGCTCTCACGATTGTCTGTAGCCCAATCTTTCTCGGAAAAGATATAACCTGGCTTCATTGGGTGATGGATGGCAGAAAAGGAGCTCGTATAAATGAACCGTTTTACCGTACCAACTTTCTTGACCGAATTAAGGACGTTCTTGGTGCCATTCAATGCACCATCGTATACCTGTCGAGGATTATTGGCACCACCATAACCCATGGGTGTGCCGGCATGGAGCACGGCACTACAATCTGAGAATGGTATGTCATAGCTACCCTCCTTGAGCAGATTGGCAGAAAAAAGCTCCAAATGACCGGAGTAGTCGTCCCCGTTGAGTGCCAGTAAATGTTTAGTCTTGTCTGGGTTGTTTAGATCGGTCACACATGCATGTACTGTGTATCCGCGCTTCATCAACGCGACCACCACATGGGAACCGACATACCCCGAGGCACCAGTCACTGCAACCGGACCATCAGATGATATTACTGCAGGCATTTTTCCCTCCTCGAATGTCCAAGCATGAAACATCGAAAAATTCTATCTATTTTTCTCATTATATTCATCTTTTATTTGAATTAATTTATAATTTTTCTATTTTATAATGTTTAATTATAAGCACTTCTTTTAGGTATGCGAGGTCTAACGTTTATAATTTCTCTTAATAGTTTTTCAACTAATTGATTTTTTAACTCCTTTTCAACATTCCATAGATTAGAAACCTCATAAGGATCGGCTTCATAATCAAAGATATCTCCAAAATTATCGTATCCATCATATAATGTCAAGCGGTGGTTTTCGGTTATTAGAGTTCGAAGTCTTAATATTTTATCTTGAGCAATTTCTTCATCATGCTCAATTAAAACTTGTTGTCTTACCTTATTATTTGGCTCTTTCAATATTGGGGTTATATCGTATCCTTGCATTCCTTCAGGGTGTAACTTCTTATTAACGCCTAATAAGTTTAAAATTGTTTTTGGTAAATCAACTGTACCCACTAAAGAATGTGTAACAGTAGAGTTAGTCAAATTAGGAATTTTCCATATTAGTGGCATGTTTATAACACTACGAAAGTGTGCGGGTCCTTTCAATATAAGTCCGTGATCTCCGCAATAATCTCCATGGTCACTTGTAAAGATTACCATTGTATTCTTTGATAAGCCTGTCTTTTCTAGAGTTTTTAGAATTCTCCCCACATTATCATCAATCATCGCAATTGAACCATAAGTAAGGGCTGTGAATATTTTTGCGGTTTCTTCATCTACTTTTTGAGGGAGGAGATGAACAAAACGCTTATCTTTCAATTGGTTGCCAATAAATGGGTGGTTAAGTAAATTTTCTCCATCATTAAAGTTTAACGGGAGCTCAATATCTTCTGGTTTATATAAATCTTTATATTTTCCAGGAGGACACACGGGATGATGTGGGTCTGGGAAAGAACAATGCAGGAAAAAGTTTTCTTGTTCGTATTTTCCTTCAGAGAATTGTTCAAGGTATTCTACTGATTTTTCCGCTATGTATGCTGTAGGATATAAATCCTCAGGAACAATAGTATCATAATAAATTTTAAATATATTGCGAATGTTTTTTTTATACAAATCGATATTATCAAACTGCTTTTCTTCCAACCATTCAAGATAGTTGCCTGTTATTACATCGCCATGACCATTGGTCATAAAAACATCATCAAAACCATAATATGGTATCGGAAGAGAGGATGATGGCAACTTTCCGCTCATTCCCTTAAGAATTTCCTCATATGAGGATATTTTTCTGTCATTTGAATTTGCATAGAAGTTAAAGTGTAATTTTCCAACGTTACAAGTATGATACCCATAGTCCCGTAGTGTTCCTGAGAGTAGTGGAAGTTCGGGATTTAGATTGATTCCATTTGAACGTGTACCATGAACGCTTGGATATAAACCGGTGAAGAAACTTGCTCGATTCGGCATACAGATAGGAGTTGAGCAATAATAATTGGTAAATCTAACACCATCGTTCGCGATGCTATCGATATGTGGTGTTTTTAAAATTGAATTTCCCATACAACTTAAATGATCCGCACGTTGTTGGTCAGTTATTATGAATATTACATTCATTTTTTCGCTCAACTTTCATAACCCCTCATTTTTTTAATGGTATACCATCTGAACAAGCCACATTAACTTGACAAAGCCCACAAGAATAAATTGGGATATGGTAATGTTGATTTATATATGGAATTGTGCTTGTAACTTTTACAGAACATTTCTGCTTATCGTGACCGTTCTCTAAAGTTATAGCACCGGCAGGACATCTAGAGATGCATTCACCGCATTTTGTGCAGTATTCATAAGGATCTGACGGTCGAGCGTTAGCATTTGATGGCAATTTATAGTTAATAATGATGCTCCCACAGCGCATTGCTTTTCCTCTTGGGTTTATAAATCCATCGGATAGGCCAAAAGATCCTAATCCTGCAGCAAAACACATATGTCGATGAGACCAAGTTGATGCCCATACTCCTTGATATGCCTTTGGATGTGTTCTATGAATTTCAAACAATCCCTTTTCTGTCATTGGCGCTATTCCTTCTACACCAAATTCTTTTTTAATTTCGTTGAGTAAATATTTCTGTAATTTTTGGTTCGATTGTTCTCCATAAAGGCGAGTATGGCTCCACCGTTCTCCAGGCCATTCAGGGGAGTGCTCAAAATTTTCCTTCTTTGTTATTTTATTTGTTGGGAGTATGAAAGCCACTACTGAAAGATTCTCAGTAGAATCAAATTCAAGATTTGCAGAAGCAAATGCTTCTACTGGCGTCAGATGGAAAGGACCAACTACTTCTTTATAGTATTCGAAAATAGGGTCATCCCCCGAGCAAAACCCAACTATGACATCGGGCTCCCAAATAAGAATTCCATCAACATCCGTCATTTTATTGCTTTCATCTTCTCTTAAAAAGGAATTTATCCTATCAATAAACCATTCTTTATCTAGCATGATCTTTCAATTTTCTTCTTATTTTCTTAGTAATTGCTCCAGTTAAAACTTATTTCTTATATAATAAAATCGGATAGGAATGAGTACAATATAGAGAAATATATCGACTATTGACTTAGCATTCACAAAGAAAATACATAGGATTGCTTCAGAGATTAATCCCAAAATCAATACAATTAATGCCCTATTCTGAATTTTCTTATCTTCTTTTCTTCTATATAACATTTCCCCATAAATCGTGT